>Ga0164243_10015156_pt1 | contig 10675 bp, 8 predicted proteins | sample OricompcompostOP_FD_108781 | JGI IMG/M metagenome (GOLD analysis project Ga0164243, IMG submission 108781) | Organic Plus compost microbial communities from Emeryville, California, USA - Original compost - Organic plus compost (OP) | ecosystem: Engineered > Solid waste > Mixed feedstock >...
GCCATCTGGGGCTAGATCGAATTGCAAACGACTCGTTAACGCGGGAACATGACAGGAATTTAACCTGCATTTGCATGGCTTTAGGCCATGCCGCCCGAATTCTGCCGCTTGCGGAACCTCTGGTGTGAGATCAAGTTCACATTGCCGTGCTGATTTGCAGGCGGCAATGGGATCATCTCAAAGGGGGGCACGCGGTGTCGCGGCCCTTGAGCAAGGCGGCCACGACATGCGGCGACAGATCGTCGTTATCAGCACTTTTGTACTCATTCTTGCGGCGGGATTTTACGGCGTCCGGACCTACGCCCCGGCGCTCTTCAATCGCGCCCAGGCGCAAGACAATGCACAGAAGCGGCCGCAAGCCGTGATTCCGGTCGTCACCGCGCCGGTCCATCAGGGCGAATTTCCGGTGCGCCGGCGCAGCATCGGTCTTCTGGAATCGCCGGCTATCGTCGTCGTGCGCTCGCGCATCGACAGCCAGATGGTGGAGAAGCACGTCACGGACGGGCAGCTCGTGCGCAAGGGCGACCTGCTGTTCACTCTGGACGATCGCGAATTGAAGGCGGTGATCGCCCGCAACGAGGCGACGCTGGCGAAAGACGAGGCGGCGCGCGATCGTGCCAAGGCCGATCTCAGGCGCGCGGAGGAACTGATCGCGAAGAGCGCCGCGCCGCGTCAACAGCTCGATCAGGCGACGGCCGATTTCAAGGCGGCGGAGGCTAGTGTGGAGGCCGACAAGGCGCAGCTCGACAGCGACAAGGTGCGCCTCGGCTATACCAGGATCACGGCGCCGATCACCGGCCGCATCGGCGCCATTCGCGTGACGCCGGGCAATCTTGTGTCGTCATCCGATACGACCGGGCTCGTCACCATTACACAGATCAAGCCGCTCCGTGTGTCGTTCACGCTGCCGGAGCGCGATCTCGCCGCGTTGCGCGCCGGGGCGCGGCGCACACCGCCGCCGATTGTGCGTGTCTTTGCTCCCGGCAGCAGCGAGCCGCTGGCCAGCGGGCAATTGAACTTCGTCGATTCTTCGGTCGATACGACGACCGGCACGATCATGGCGAAGGCAACCTTCGCCAATGACAATTTCAGCCTGTGGCCGGGCCAGTATGTCGATGTCGAAATCGATCTCGATACGCGCCCCGATGCCATCTCCATTCCGACGGTGGCCTTGCAGACCGGTCAGAAAGGTCCGTTCGTGTTCGTCGTGAAGGACGGCATTGCTGAGCTGCGCAATGTCGAGATCGGCAGTGCGGTCGGTGATCGTACGGCCATTCGCTCCGGCCTGAAGGCGGGCGAGCGTGTGGTGGTCGAAGGCCAGCTTCGCCTCGCCAATGGCGCGCGGGTTCGCGACCAGTCGCAGAAGCAGGACGAGAAGCCTGCGGCGGCTGGCAAGGAAAGCCTTAGCGCAGTGCCGCAGAAGGACGCGGCGCGATGAATATCTCCGAATTCTGCATCCGCCATCCCGTCACCACGACGCTGATGTCGCTGGCCATCATCATCGGTGGTCTCTTTGCCTATACCTATCTGCCGGTCGCCGCGCTGCCCCGTACCGAATTCCCGACCATCAATGTGTCGGCGAATCTCGCCGGTGCATCGCCCGATACGATGGCGAATTCGGTGGCGACGCCGCTGATCAAGCAATTCACCACCATCAGCGGTATCGACTCGATCAGCGCGACCTCGTCGCAAGGATCGACCTCGATCGTCATCCAGTTCAATCTCGATCGCGATATCGACAGCGCCGCCGCCGACGTGCAATCGGCCATCGCGCGCACACAGCGCCGGCTGCCGAAGGAAATGATCGAGCTGCCGAGCTACCGGAAGGTCAATCCGGCCGACGCGCCGGTGTTGCTGCTGGCGATCAGCAGCAAGACGACGCCGTTGCCCGATCTCGATGCCTTCGGTCAGCAGGTGATTTCGCCGGCCCTCTCGACGATTCCGGGCGTGGCGCAAGTGATCGTTTACGGCAGCCAGAAATTCGCTGTCCGCATCCAGCTCGATCCGAATGCGCTCGCGGCCCGCGGCATCGGTGTCAACGAGGTGCAGGATGCGGTCGCAGCCGCCAATGCCAATACGCCGGTTGGCACGCTGCGCAACGCGCAGCAACAACTGACCATCCAGGCCGACACCACACTCGGCGATGCCGCGCATTTCCGCGAGATCATCGTGACGACGCGCGGCGGCCGGCCCGTGCGTCTCGGCGATGTCGCGACGGTGACGGACTCGGTCGAGGACAATCAGGCGGCAAGCTGGTTCAACGGCACCCGCGCCATCCTGCTCGCCGTTCAGCGCCAGCCGGAAGCCAACACGGTCGATGTGGTGGACCGCGTCAAGGCGATGCTGCCGAGCTTCGAGGATGACCTGCCGCGCGATTCCAAGATCGAGGTGCTGAACGACCGCTCGTCCTCGATCCGGGAAGCGGTGGACGATGTGCAGTTCACGCTGCTGCTGGTGATCGCGCTCGTCATCATGGTGATCTTCGTGTTCCTGCGCAGATTCACCGCAACGCTGATTCCCGCGCTGGCGGTGCCGATCTCGCTGATCGGCACATTGGGAGCGATGTATCTCTTCGATTTCAGTATCGACAATATCTCGCTCCTGGCGCTGACGCTTGCCGTCGGTCTTGTCGTCGACGACGCCATCGTCATGTTCGAGAACATCTACCGGCACATGGAAGAGGAGGGCCTCGGGGCCTTCGAGGCGGCGATCAAGGGCAGCCGCGAGATCGGCTTCACCATCATCTCCATCACCGTGTCGCTGGTGGCGGTGTTCATTCCGGTGCTGCTGATGGGCGGCATCGTCGGCCGCATCTTCCATGAATTCGCGATCGTGGTGACGGTGGCTCTCGGCGTGTCTGCCTTCGTGTCGCTGACGCTGACGCCGATGCTATGCTCGAAGATGCTGGTGCCGCCGGAACGTGACAAGGACGGCCACATTCCGCCGGAAACCGGCTGGCGTGCGGTGCTTGAAAACGGCCTTGTCGCCATGACCAACGGCTATGACAAGGGCGTGCAATGGAGCCTGCGGCATCAGCCGTTCATGCTCGGCGTCTTCTTTGCGACGCTGATCGCGACCGTCTATTTCTTCTATGTGACGCCCAAGGGATTCTTCCCGCAGGAAGACATCGGCCAGATCTCGGTCTCGACCGAAGCGCGTCCGGATATTTCCTATGCCGCGATGGTGGCGCTGCAGCAGCAGGTGGATGACGCCTTGCGCAAATCGCCTTATGTGCAAAGCGTGGCGTCAACACTCGGCGCCGGCGGTTCTTCAACCGGCATCAATCGCGGCCGCATCTTCGTCGAGCTGAAGCCGCGTTCCGAGCGGCCGGCCATGCCCGAATTGCTGCGCATCTTCCGTCGCGAATTGTCGTTCCCCGGCATCAATGTGGTGATGTCACCGGTGCAGAATCTGCGCATCGGCGGCCGCTCGAGCCGCAGCGAATATCAGTTCGTGATGCAGAGCGTGCGCAAGAACGAGATGCGCGACTGGGCGCGCAAGATGACGACGGCGATGGCCGGCGATCGCCATTTCACCGACGTCAACAACGACCTTGAAGACGGCGCGATCCAGGTCACGATCAATGTCGACAAGGACAAGGCGTCGTCGCTCGGCATCAATGCCGACCAGATCCGCTCGACCCTGTATTCGGGCTTTGGCCAGCGGCAGGTGTCCACGATCTATGGCACCGGCGACACCTTCAGCGTGCTGATGGAGTTCGATCCGCGGGTGAACTGGAACACCGACGATGTCGGCAATATCCGCATCCGCACGCCGAATGGCCAGCTCGTTCCCTTAAGTTCGATCGCGACCATCGAACGCACGCCGGGTGATCTCACGGTCAACCAGCTTGGCCAGCTTCCGGCGGTGACGATCTCGTTCAATCTGCCGCAGGGCGTGGCGCTGGGCGATGCGGTGGCGCAGACGGAAGTGCTGAAGGAGCAGCTTGGCGTGCCGAGCACGATCAGCACCACTTTCTCCGGCACCGCGCAGACCTTCCAGCAATCGCTGGCCAATCAGGGCATCCTGCTCGCGGCGGCGGTGATCACCATCTACATGGTGCTGGGTATGCTATACGAGAGCTACATCCATCCGCTCACCATCCTCACCGGTCTGCCGTCGGCCGTCGTCGGTGCGCTGGGCGGTCTCGTGCTGTTCGGCATGGATCTCAGCGTGATTGCGATCATCGGTCTTCTGATGCTGATCGGCATCGTCAAGAAGAACGCGATCATGATGATCGACGTCGCGCTCGATCTTCAGCGTAACCAGAACATGCCACCGGACAAGGCGATCTATCAGGCCTGTATCCTGCGCTTCCGGCCGATCATGATGACCACCTTCGCGGCGATTCTCGGCACGCTGCCGATCGCGATCGGACATGGCGCGAGTTCGGAATTGCGCCAGCCGCTCGGCATCGCCGTGGTCGGCGGCCTCGTGGTGTCGCAATTCCTGACGCTGTTCATCACCCCGGTGCTGTATCTCTACATGGACCGGCTTGGTAACGCGGTGAATAACGGGCGGATGCGGTTGGTGCGTGCGATCACCGGCAAGCCGGCAGCGACGGGGTGAGGTTGCCTTTGGGGTGATCTCTCTCGGCTGGCTCTGATCACCTCTCCCTATGGGAGAGGTCGACGTGCGAAGCGCGTCGGGTGAGGGGTTAAATTCTATCGAGAGACCGATCCCCCTCACCCCAACCCTCTCCCCATCTGAACTCGGGTTTACCCGAGTTCAGCATCCTAGTTGACCGAAGTCGGAAACATCCGACTTCGGTGGGAGAGGGAGTAAACCGAGATCGGAGCCTGCAGTCCCAACCCAGTGGCATTCTAATTAATCGTCACGTTCGCATGCCTGATCACGTCGCCCCAGCGCTTTGTTTCTTGCTGGGTGAAACGGGTCATGTCGGCGGGTGTGCCGCCGACCGGCTGCATGCTGATCGACAGAAGCTGCTGACGCACATCGGGCTGCGCCATGATCTCGTTGATGGCGCGGTTCAATGTTTCGGTGATGGCTTTCGGTGTGCCGGGCGGCGCGGCGATGGCGTTCCATGTCGCTGATACGAGGCCGGGCACACCGCTTTCCACGAAGGTCGGGATGTCGGACAAGCCATCGACACGCTTGTCGGTGGCAACAGCCAGAATGCGGGCCTTGCCGTTATTGTGCTGCTGACGCGCAACGGCTGCTTCGACAAAGAACATATCGACATGCCCGGCGATCAGGTCGTTCATCGCCGGTCCCGTTCCGCGATACGGGACATGCATCAGCTCTGTGCCGGTCAATTCCTGGAACAGTTCAGCGGTCAGATGCGATGTCGTGCCATTGCCTTGCGAGGCATAATTGACCTTGCCGGGATGCGTCTTCACGTAGGCGATGAACTCGCCGATTGTCTTCGCCGGAAAGTCCGCGCGCACCAGCAGCACATTCGGCACTGTGGTCATGATCGCGACCGGCTCGAAGGCGGCCGGATCGTAGTTCAGCTTCTTGTAGAGCAGACCATTGATGGTGAGCGGTGCCGGTTGGGCCGCGAGGAGGGTATAGCCATCCGGCTTTGCCGTCGCGACCGCTTCGGCGCCGATATTACCGGCCTGTCCGCCGCGATTGTCGACGACAATGGTCTTGCCGAATTTCTGGCGCAGCCGCTCGGCGATGATGCGCGTGGCTGAATCCACAGCGCCGCCCGGCGGTACGCAGACGATGATTTTGATCGTGTCGCTCGGGTATTTGTCAGCGCTCTGCGCATGCGCTGTATTTGCCGCAATGCAAAAAGAAACGGCCGCGATGAAAGCCGAACGCACTCGCATGTCATCTCCCTGGCGCAATGGCGCATTGTTTTTGTCGCCGCTTGCTTGAGCGACTTTCCGTCTATACTGCCCAAACCGCGCTCCGCCGCAAGACACTCCATTGCGGCATATTCCGTTTCTCAGAGGACAATGCATGCCGGCCGTCGATCGCCTGATTGAAGAACTTGTGACAGCAAACCGCATTCTCGCACGCGAAGGTGTGGTCGATTCGTTCGGCCATATTTCCGTGCGTCATCCCGACAGGCCGGATCGCTATCTCTTGTCGCGCGCGCGGGCGCCCGAGCGTATCGAGGCGAGCGACATCATGGAATTCGCGCTCGATGGCACGCCGATCGATGCCGACAATCGCAAGCCTTATCTCGAACGGTTCATTCACGGGGCGCTTTATGAGGCGCGGCCCGAGGTTCACTCGGTGGTCCACAATCACTCACCGAGCGTCATCCCGTTCGGCGTGACCGGCAAGAGGCTGAAGCCGATCATGCATATGTGCGCCTCGATCGGGCATGAGGTGCCGGTGTGGGATACGCAGACGCGGTTTGGCGATACCGCTTTGCTTGTGACCGACATGACGATGGGCCGCGATCTGGCGGCGATGCTCGGAGAAGGGCGCACAGCGCTGATGCGCGGCCACGGCGCTGTGGTGGTCGGCCGCTCGATCCGCGAGGCGGTTTTCATCTCCTGCTATCTGGAGCTGAATTCCAAATTGCAGATGCAGAGCATGGCGCTTGGCGATGTGAAATATCTCACCAAGGGAGAGGTCGATGCGATCATCGCCCGCACTGCATCGTTCACGATTGATCGCGCGTGGGAAAACTGGTGCGGCCGCGCCGGGCGTGACGTGATTGTGTGGGGGGAGGGGTAATAACCGGACGTTAGGTGTCGCGTTACTGAGTTCCGCCCTCATCCTGAGGAGCATTGCAGAGCAATGCCTCTCGAAGGAGAGGGCGGCCCCATCCTTCGAGACGCGGGCTTTGCCCGCTCCTCAGGATGAGGCCGATTGAAAGCGACTAAGCCGCCTTCTGCGCAGCTGCAGCCTTCGCCAGCTTGAAGTCGTATTTCACTTCATAGAACGGCCGATCGACCATCTCGCCGTTCGGCGCCTTGCCGGCGGGCCGTTCGACGAACTCGACGATCAGCGGCTCCTTCACGCCGAACACGACGTCGGTGTCGATATAGTCGCAGCCCTTCTGGAATAGATGCGTGGTCAGGCTCTTGTAGCCCGGCGCGGCGATATGGAAGTGCACGTGTGCCGGCCGCATGTGGCTGATCTTGGTCTTGCGCATCAACTCGCCGATCGGGCCATCCATCGGAATCGTGTAGCCGATCGGTGCGACCGTGCGGACCGAGTAGCTGCCGTCCGGATTGGAATGGTAGATGCCGCGCATATAGCCTTCGGCACCTTCGATCTGGGCTTCATACAGACCGTCGCCGTCGGTCTGCCACATGTCAAGCATGGCGCCGGCGATCGGCTTGCCGTCGAGATCGGTGATCTTGCCGGTGATGAAGCAGGGAATGCCGGGCGCACCTTCGGCCATGTTGCCGCCATCGGCGACTTCCGGCGAATTCGGAATGTGGAACGGACCTTCCACGGTCGAGGGCGTTGCGGCGCCAGGCGCGCGATTGTTGATCGAGTCGACCAGCATCGAGACGCCGAGCACGTCGGATGCCAAAATAAACTCCTGGCGCTTGGCATCGCAGATCTGGCCGGTGCGGGTCAGCCAGTCGATCGCGGCGAACCATTCCTGCGGCGTCGGTTCGACATCGCGCACGAAGGCGTGCAGGTTCTTCACCAGCGACGTCATGATCTGGCGCAGGCGCGGATCCGGGATGTTGCTCCAGCGCTCGACGGCAAGGTCGGTCAGGTTCTCTTCGGTCACGTAGGTCATAGGGCTTCTCCCGAGTGGCGGCGCTGGTTTTCAGGCGCTCGAATTTCGTGTCGTCACCGGACTTTAACCGGCGGCCACGGCTCAGCGTCAAGCTGGAATTGGCCCAATCTGGCTGAGTGCGGCGAGGAGGCTAGGTGACTTTTTTGCGGTTCCGGCGTTATATAGCATCGTTAGCGCCCGCTTTGATGGAAAGGACGCATAAATGGCTTGGACGACCCCGACCCTTGTCGAGATCTGTATCGGCCTTGAGATCAACGGCTATTTGCCTCCGGAATTCTGATTTCGCTCTGATCCACATCAAAGAGCAGCCCTGATGGGCCGCCTGACCGCGCTTGTTCTCGGAGCGGCGGCCGGAGGCGGTTTTCCCCAATGGAATTGCCGTTGCCCTGTCTGCGCGCTGGCATGGGCCGGCGACCCGCGCGTGCAGCGGCGGACCCAGGCGAGCCTGGCCGTGTCCGTGGATGGCGAGCGGTGGCTGCTCTGCAATGCGTCACCTGATCTGCGTGCACAGATTCTGGCCAATACTGCACTGCAACCAAGGGCCGGTCTTCGACATTCGCCGATCGACGCCGTTCTTTTGACCGGCGCCGAGATCGATCAATGCGCCGGATTGTTGACGTTGCGCGAGCGTCAGCCATTCCAGCTTTACGCCACAGCGGCGACGCATGCGGCGGTGCTCGACAACCCGATGTTTTTCGCACTGGATGCGGATTATGTGTCGCGCCGTGCTGTTTCACCCGGTGAGAGCTTCGCACCGTTGGATGATATGGCTGTGGAAATCTTCACGGTGCCCGGCAAGATGCCGCTCTATCTGGAGGGCGAGAATCCGCAGATCGGGGAGAGCGCCGTGAATATCGGCGTCGAGATCGAAAGCGGTGGCAAGCGGCTTTTGTTTATTCCCGGCGCAGCCGGCATCACGCCGGCGATGCGCGAGCGGTTGTCGCGTGCCGATGTCGCGCTGTTCGACGGCACGCTGTTTTCCGATGATGAAATGATTTCGTCGGGGACCGGCGTGAAGACCGGCATGCGCATGGGTCATATGCCGATCGATGGCGAAAGCGGATCGCTCGCGGCATTGTCACCCTTCGCCGCGCGGCGCATCTTCATCCATATCAACAACACCAATCCGATCCTGATCGACGGCTCGCCGGAACGCCGCCGTGTCGAAGAGGCCGGATTTGAAGTCGCCTATGACGGCATGGAGATCGTTCTGTGAAGCTGATGCAGCCCGACGAGCTTGAAGCGGCCCTGCGCGACATCGGTGCGCGCCGCTATCATCGTCTGCATCCGTTTCATCATCTGCTGCATTCGGGAAAATGCACCAAGGGGCAGGTGCAGGCCTGGGCGCTGAACCGCTACTATTATCAGGCGATGATCCCGATCAAGGATGCATCGCTGATCGCGCGGTGTGAGGATTCGGCGATCCGGCGGGAATGGCGCTCGCGCCTTGTCGATCACGACGGCGATGCGGATGGCGAGGGTGGCATCGCCCGCTGGCTGAAACTGACCGACGGCCTTGGCCTCGACCGCGACTATGTCACTTCGCTGCGGGGGCTGTTGCCCGGTACGCGCTTTGCGGTCGATGCCTATGTGCGCTTTGTGCGCGAGAAGACATTGCTGGAAGCGATCGCTTCGTCGCTGACCGAATTGTTCTCGCCGGTCATCATCTCCGAGCGGATGGACGGCATGCTGGCGAATTACGATTTCGTCACGCGTGAAACCTTGTCGTATTTCGACAAGCGCCCGCCGCAGGCCACGCGCGATTCCGATTTCGCGCTGGATTACGTGAAGCGCCACGCGCGCACGCCTGACACGCAGGCGCAGGTGCTGGCGGCGCTGGAATTCAAATGCAGCGTCCTCTGGGCGATGCTGGATGCGCTGCATCACGCCTATGTCGATCCGAAACACGTGCCGCCCGGCGCTTTCGTCCCGCAGGATCAGTGAACGATGTCCGACGCACCGGCCGCTGCCATTCCCGCTGACGCGAAGCCGAAGCTGCCGCGCGGCGTGCGCCTGACGCATAACGAGGCGCAGGGCGGATGGATTCTCCTCGCGCCCGAGCGCGTGTTCAAGGCCGATGCGATTGCCGCCGAAATCCTGAAGCGCTGCACCGGTGAAGCGACCTTCGCCGCCATCGTCGATGATCTTGCCGCCAACTTCAGCGCGCCGCGCGAGCGCATCGAAACCGATGTCGCCGCCATGATGCGCGCGCTCGCCGACAAGAAGCTGCTGGAGCTTTGAGCGATGGACCGGGCCGCACCGCAATTGCCGGCGCCTCTCGGTCTTCTCGCCGAACTGACGCATCGTTGCCCGCTCGGCTGTCCCTATTGCTCAAACCCGCTGGCGTTGGATACGCCGAGGGATGAGCTCGACACGCAAACCTGGGCGCGGGTGTTTCGCGAAGCGGCGGCACTCGGCATTCTGCAGGTGCATCTCTCTGGCGGCGAGCCGGCGTCGCGGCGCGATCTGCCGGAAATCGTCAAGGCGGCAAGCGAGGCGGGGCTTTACACCAATCTGATCACGTCCGGCATTGGTCTGTCGGCGAAGACACTCGACACGCTCGCGTCGGGCGGCCTCGATCATGTGCAGGTCTCTATCCAGGACAGCGAGCCCGCATCCGCCGACACCATCGCCGGGTATGACGGCGCCTTCGCGCGCAAGCGCGCGCTGGCTGAGCAGGTGGTGGAGCACGGCATTCCGCTGACGGTGAACATCGTCGTGCATCGCCGCAACATCGAACGCATCGGCGACATGGTGGCGATGGCGCTGGCGATGAAGGCCGGCCGGGTTGAGATCGCGCATGTGCAATATTACGGCTGGGCGCTGAAGAACCGCGCCGCATTGATGCCGACGCGCGAGCAGGCGATACGTGCCGTTGCTGCCGTCGAGACGCTGCGCAAGGAGCATCACGGCCGGATCGTCATCGACTCGGCCTTGCCGGATTATTATGCGCGCTTTCCCAAGCCCTGCATGGGCGGCTGGGGGCGGCGC
>Ga0164243_10015157_pt1 | contig 10674 bp, 11 predicted proteins | sample OricompcompostOP_FD_108781 | JGI IMG/M metagenome (GOLD analysis project Ga0164243, IMG submission 108781) | Organic Plus compost microbial communities from Emeryville, California, USA - Original compost - Organic plus compost (OP) | ecosystem: Engineered > Solid waste > Mixed feedstock >...
GCCGCGCAGCACCCACGCCAACCACGCCCGCACCGATCACGCCGCGCGCAAGTCACGCAGCAACCGGCTCACCGCACGCGCAGCGACCGGATCACGCCACCCAGAGCACAGCGCCAGTCCCGCGCGCGGCGCACGCCGCGCGGGACGCGCCATGCCGATCACACCGCGCAGCTCCAATCACGCCCGCGCGGATCACACCGCGCAGAACGCCACGCCAACCACGCCCACGCCCATCACGCCCGCGCCGGTCAGCCGTGCAGGACCCGCGCCGATCACGCCGCGCGGAGCCCCAGGTCACGCCCCACGCAGCTCGCGCGGGAGGGCGAACGCGATCTTCTCGTTGGCGGTGGTCACTTCCTGCACCTCGCCCCAGCCGCGGTCCTCCAGCCACGCCAGCAGGTCCATCACGAGCTCATCGGGCACCGACGCGCCGCTCGTCACGCCGACCGTCCCCACACCGTCCAACCAGGACTCGTCCACCTCGTGGGCGTAGTCGATCAGGTGGGCGTCCCTGGCGCCGGCCTGCTTCGCGACCTCCACGAGGCGCTGGGAGTTCGACGAGTTGGTCGACCCGACGACCAGAACGAGATCGCACTCGGCCGCCATCGCCTTCACCGCGGTCTGCCGGTTCGACGTGGCGTAGCAGATGTCGTCGCTGGGCGGGTCGGCCAGCGTGGGGAACCGGTCCTTCAACTGGTCGACCCGAACCATCGTCTCGTCGACGCTGAGCGTGGTCTGCGAAAGCCACACGACCTTGGACGGGTCGCGCACCTCGACCTTCGCGGCATCCTCGGCGGTGTCCACCAGCTGCACGCGCTCCGGCGCCTCACCGGCGGTGCCCTCGACCTCCTCGTGCCCCTCGTGCCCGATGAGCAGGATGTCGTAGTCCTGACCGGCGAACCGGTTGACCTCCTTGTGCACCTTCGTCACCAGGGGGCAGGTGGCGTCGATCGTGCGCAGGTTGCGCTCCTCCGCCTCCGCGCGCACCTTGGGCGACACCCCGTGCGCCGAGAACACGACCAGCGCACCCTCCGGCACCTCGGACGTCTCCTCGACGAAGATGACCCCCCGCTCCCGCAGCCGGTCGACGACATGGCGGTTGTGCACGATCTCCTTGCGCACATACACCGGCGGCCCGTACAGCTCCAGCGCCTTCTCCACGGCGACCACGGCGCGGTCGACACCGGCGCAGTACCCGCGCGGCTTGGCCAGCAACACACGCTTGGCGGAAGCAGTCATACCTCCCAGGGTACGGGCCACCCCCGGCGGGCACCGGGCCCCACCGGACACGCACCGCCCCCGATTCTGTGCGTCCGGTCACGTCACGTGGCCGTGCCGGTTGGGCTGAACGCCCGAAGTGCGGCACGCTGTACCCATGAAGCCACTCCCGCTTCCCCTCCGCGTCGCGGCGGGCCTGGCCGTGACCGCCGCCGAACGAGCCCGTGACCTGCCGAGGACGCTGCTCGGCCTGCCGGTCACGGTGATCTCCGGCGTGCTCCAGTTCTCCATGCGGATGCAGCAGCACGTCACCGAGCTGGCCATCCGCGGTGACGACGCCCTCGCCTCACTGCGGCCCGTCGAGGACGAACCCAGCTGGGCCACCTTCGACGAGGACCTGCCCGCCGACACGACGCCCGCGGACGAGGCGCGCACCAACGGCCACCGGCCGGACGCGGTGCTCGCCGACGTGGCCGACAGCCCCTGGGAACAGGAAGAACGCGCCCTGGGCGAGGACCACGCCGAAGGCGAGTTCGACAGCCCGGAAAGCTCCGGCAGCGGCCCGCTCGGCATCGCCGACTACGACGAGCTCACCCTCCCCCAGCTGCGGGCCCGCCTGCGCCGCTTCTCCCTCACGGAGCTGGAGGAGCTGCTGGCCTACGAACGGGCGCACGCCAACCGCGCCCAGTTCGTCGGCATGCTGGCCCGCCGCATCACCAACGTGCAGCGCGCGGCCGCGGCCGAGGACACCGACGCGGAGTGAGCGCCGAACCCACCAGCGCGGAGAACCCGTGGCCGGTCCGCACCGTCGCGCGCAAGATCGCCGAGTGGATCAACCGGCTCGGCCAGGTGTGGGTCGAGGGCCAGGTCACCCAGATCAACGCCCGCCAAGGCACCCAGACCGCGTTCGTCACGCTGCGCGACCCCGCCGCCGACGTGTCGATGACCGTGACGTGCCAGACCAGCATGCTCCGCGCCATCGACCCCCCGCTGCGCGACGGCGCGAGTGTCATCGTGCACGCCAAACCCACCTTCTACCTGGGGCGCGGCACCATCTCGCTGCGCGCCTCGGAGATCCGCGCCGTCGGCATCGGTGAGCTGCTCGCACGCATCGAACGGCTGCGCCGCCTGCTCGCCGCCGAGGGCCTGTTCGCACCCGAACGAAAACGACGGCTGCCGTTCCTGCCCAAGGGCATCGGCCTGATCACCGGCCGCGCCTCGGCCGCCGAGCGGGACGTGCTGGTCAACGCGCACAACCGCTGGCCTGCCGCGCCGTTCCAGGTGGTCAACACCGCGGTGCAGGGCGTGCAGGCCGTACCGCAGATCGTCAAGGCGCTGCGGATGCTCGACGCCGACCCGTCGGTCGAGGTCATCGTGATCGCCCGCGGCGGCGGCAGCGTCGAGGACCTGCTGCCGTTCTCCGACGAGACGCTGTGCCGCGCGGTCGCCGCCGCCCGGACACCGGTGGTCAGCGCCGTCGGCCACGAACCGGACACCCCGTTGCTCGACCACGTCGCCGACGTGCGCTGCTCCACGCCCACCGACGCGGGCAAACGCGTGGTGCCCGACGTCCGGGAGGAGGCCGAGCGGGTCCGGCAGATGCGCGACCGGGCCCGCCGCGCCCTGCACGGCTGGGTCGACACCCAGTGCCGGCTGCTCGACCAGCTGCGCAGCAGGCCGGTGCTGGCCGACCCGCTCGGGCCGGTGAACCGGCGGGCCGAGGACATCGCGCTGCACCGCGAGCGCGGGCGCCGCGCCATGCTGAACCTGGTGTCCCACGAACAGGCCGCCATCGCGGGGGCCCGCGGCAAGCTGACGGCGCTCGGACCTGCGGCGACCCTGGAACGCGGGTACGCGGTCGTGCAGTACCGCGACGAGGCGGGCAACCTCCAGGTGCTCCGGCACATCTCTGAAGTAGCGGAGGGAACTCCGCTGCGCGTGCGCGTCGTCGACGGAGCGGTGCATGCGGTGACCCAGTCCACCGAACCAGGAGAGTAAACCGTGCTGCGGAGCGCCAGGTTCCTCCCGCTGACCACCGACATCGCGGCTCGCGCCGGTGCCCGGGACGTGCTGCACCACGCGGGAGCCGCCGAGGCCGCCGCCGGCGCCTGCTGGGTGTCGCTGCTGGCCGGGTGCGAGGTGCCGGGCCGCTGGGACCTGCAGGCCCGCCTGCGCAGGCTCTCCGAGGCGACGTCGGCCTACGTCGGCACGAAGTGGTGGTTCACCGAGGGCGCCCCGCACCGCGAGCGCGTCGCGCAGGCGCAGGGCTCGATCGAACTCGCGATCACCGAGAGTGACGGCCAGGAGTTCGCGAGCGCCTTCGCCGGGTACGACCACGCGATGGCCCGCGCGGTAGTGTGCGCTCGTCGACCCGCGAGGAGCACAACCCGGTGACCGAAGAACTCGGCGAAGAACTCGGCTACGAACAGGCCCGCGACCAGCTGATCGAGGTCGTGCGCGAACTCGAGGCGGGCGGACTGTCCCTCGAGCAGTCGCTCACACTGTGGGAGAAGGGCGAACATCTCGCCAAACTGTGCGAACGCCACCTGGAGGGCGCGCGCGAGCGCATCGAGGACGCCCTGAAGTCCGTCGAGGACGGCAACGGCGGCGAGACCGGCGGCGGAAACAACGGGTGACAAACCCCATCACCGCACTGCCCTGCGAGCGCGCGCGAGTCTGCGAGAATCGTTACCCGCGCCAGAACGAACCTGGAGGGCAGCAATGACCAGCGGCACCCCGTCCCCGAGCACGACCAGACGCAAGGAAGCGCCGGATCGCAACCTGGCGATGGAGCTGGTCCGCGTCACCGAGGCCGCGGCGATGGCCGCAGGCCGCTGGGTCGGCAAGGGCGACAAGAACTCCGGCGACGGCGCTGCCGTCGACGCGATGCGGCAGCTCATCTCGACCGTCTCGATGCGCGGTGTCGTCGTCATCGGTGAGGGCGAGAAGGACGAAGCGCCCATGCTCTACAACGGCGAGGAAGTGGGCAACGGGGACGGCCCGGCCTGCGACGTCGCCGTGGACCCGATCGACGGCACCACCCTGATGTCCAAGGGCATGCCGAACGCGCTGGCGGTGCTCGCCGTCGCCGAGCGCGGCGCGATGTTCGACCCCTCGGCCGTCTTCTACATGGAGAAGCTGGCCGTCGGGCCCGAGGCCGCGGGCGTGGTCGACCTGACCGCGCCGGTCGAGGAGAACATCCGCCGGGTCGCGAAGGCCAAGCACACCGACGTCTCCGACGTCACCGTCTGCATCCTCGACCGGCCGCGCCACGAGCAGCTGGTCAAGGAGGTCCGCGCGGCGGGCGCCCGCATCCGGTTCATCTCCGACGGTGACGTGGCGGGCGCGATCGCCGCCGCCCGTCCCTCCACCGGTGTCGACATGTTGTTCGGCATCGGCGGCACCCCGGAGGGCATCATCACCGCCTGCGCGATGAAGTGCCTCGGCGGTGAGCTGCAGGGCAGGCTGTGGCCGAAGGACGAGGCCGAGCGGGAGAAGGCGATCGGCGCCGGACACGACCTCGACCGCGTGCTCACCACCGACGACCTGGTGCGCGGCGACAACGTGTTCTTCTGCGCCACCGGCGTCACCGACGGTGACCTGCTGCGCGGTGTGCACTACCGCTCGGGTGGAGCCACCACGCAGTCGATCGTCATGCGCTCGAAGTCCGGCACGGTGCGGCTGATCGACGGCTACCACCGTCTGACCAAGCTGCGCGCGTACTCCTCCGTCGACTTCGACGGCGTCCTCGGCGACACCCCCGATGACAACGTGGTGCCACCCCTGCCGTGAAACGCCTGCCGCTGATCGCCGCCGCCTGCCTGCTCGCCGCCCTCGGCGTTGTCGTGCAGTCGGCGGCGGCGCGGCCCGACCTGGTTGGCGGGGTGTCCGCCGACCAGGACTACCCCTTCATCGCGTCGCTGCAGACGACGTCCGGGCGACCCTTCTGCGGCGGCTCCCTCATCGCGCCGCAGTGGGTGCTCACCGCGGCGCACTGCACCACCGACCAGACACCGCAGACGTTCACCGCCCGGATCGGCAGCAGCGACCGCACCCAGGGTGGCGAGGTCGCTACGCCGGACCGGATCGTCGTCAACCCCGCCTACGACCCGTACGGGCCCGGCGGGGACATCGCGCTGGTCCACCTGACCGCCCCGGTGCAGGCCACCCCGATTCAGCTCGGGACGTCGACCGAGGTCGGCACGGCGGTGCGGTTGCTGGGGTGGGGCCAGACGTGTCCGACCCCCGGCTGCGGCGAGGCCCCGGCCGACCTGCAACAGCTGGACACCAGCATCGTCGACGCCACCCGGTGCGCCTCGATCGACGCGGCCACCGAGCTGTGCACCGACTCCCCGGGCGGCGCCTCCGGCGCCTGCTACGGCGACTCCGGCGGCCCGGAGCTGGTGCGCGCGGGCGAGCGCTGGCTGCTGCTCGGCCTGACCAGCCGCGCCGGCGGCACCGACCCGGCGTGCACCTCGTCCCCCTCGGTGTACACGTCGGTGGTGGCGCACGCGCAGTGGATCGCCGAGCAGACGACCGCGCCGCCGCCGACCACCCCGCCGCTGCCCGCGCCCGCGCCGCCGTCGACGTCGACGACACCGCCGGTGCCACCCACGACGACGCCTCCCCCGGCGTAGCTCACGCGTTGCTCGAATGCCCGGGGAACAGGTGGGCCCCGGGGTCGAGGGCGACGGCGATGTTGTTGACCGCGGTGGCGGCCTCGCCGAAGCCGGTGGCGATCAGCTTGACCTTGCCCGGGTAGGCGGCGACGTCGCCCGCGGCGAACACCCGGTCGACTCCGGTGGCCATCGTCGAATCGACCTGGATGGCGCGCTGGTGGACGTCCAGCCCCCAGTTCTCGATCGGCCCCAGGTCGGCGGTGAAACCGAGCGCGGCGACCACGGCCTGGGCGGGCAGCACGATCGTCTCCTCGCCCTTGACCCGCACCTCCACCTCGGCGAGCACGCCGCCCGGCCCCGGGCGCAGCTCGGTGACCTCGGCGTCGGTGATGATCCGTGTGCCGTTCCGGCGCGCCTGCGCCACGATCGACTCCGCGGCGCGGAACTTCGACCGCCGGTGCACCAGTGTCACGCTCGCCGCGAGCGGGTGCAGCGCGAGCGCCCAGTCGAACGCCGAGTCGCCGCCGCCGACCACCACGACGTCCTGCCCGGCGTGCACGTCGAGCGCGGGCACGAAGTGGACCACGCCCCGGCCCAGCCACCCCTCGGCCGCGGGCAGCGGGCGCGGGGTGAACTCGCCGATCCCGGCGGTGATCAGCATCGCGCGGGCGTGCACGACGTCGCCGCCGTCGAGCACGACGTCCAGCCGGTCATCGCCGCGGCGCAGCTCCTCGGCCTTGCGCCCGAGCAGGTAGCGCGGCTCGAACGGCGCGGCCTGCTCCACCAGGCCCTTCACCAGGTCGCGGCCACGCACCGCGGGGAACCCGCCGACGTCGTAGATCATCTTCTCCGGGTACATCGCGGTGACCTGGCCGCCCGCCTCCGGCAGCGAATCGACCAACGCCGTCGACAGCCCGCGGAAGCCCGCGTAGTAGGCGCCGAACAGCCCGGTCGGCCCGGCACCGACGATCAACACGTCCACTGACAGATCCATGGGCGCCCGCCCTTCCGCCGTGATCGAAGTCACCACCGATCTAACCATTCCGCGTGGGCGAACACACGAGGCGGCGGCCGTGCGGAAGGGCCAGACTCGGGTTATGGCTGAACAGGAATACCGGATCGAACACGACACGATGGGCGAGGTGAAGGTGCCCGTCGACGCGCTGTACCGGGCCCAGACCCAGCGCGCCGTCGAGAACTTCCCGATCTCCGGCCGCGGCCTGGAGCGTGCGCAGATCCGCGCGCTCGGCCTGCTCAAAGCCGCCGCGGCGCGGATCAACCGCCGGTTCGGGGTGCTCGACGCCGATCTCGCGGACGCGATCGCGCAGGCGGCCGACGAGGTGGCCGAGGGCCGCCACGACGCGCACTTTCCCATCGACGTGTTCCAGACCGGTTCGGGCACCTCGTCGAACATGAACGCCAACGAGGTCATCGCGACGCTCGCGACCCGGGCACTCGGCCGCGACGTGCACCCGAACGACCACGTCAACGCCTCGCAGTCGTCGAACGACACGTTCCCGACGACGATCCACATCGCCGCCACCGAGGCGGTGCTGGCCGACGTGATCCCGGCGCTCAAGCACCTCGCGGAGACCATCGAGGGCCGCGCCGCGGAGTGGCAGGACGTGGTCAAGTCCGGACGCACCCACCTGATGGACGCCGTGCCGATCACGCTCGGGCAGGAGGCGGGCGCGTGGGCCGCGCAGGTACGGTTCGGCGTCGAGCGGCTGGAGTCCGGCCTGGACCGCCTCGGCGAGCTGCCGATCGGCGGCACCGCGGTCGGATCCGGCCTGAACGCGCCGGACGGATTCGGTGCCGCCGTGGCCGGTGAGCTGGCGAAGGTCACCAGGCTGCCGCTGTCCGAGGCGCGCAACCACTTCGAGGCGCAGGCCAGCCAGGACAGCGTCGTGGAGACCTCCGGTCACCTGCGCACGGTGGCCGTGTCACTGGCCAAGATCGCCAACGACCTGCGGTGGCTGGGTTCCGGGCCGCGCACCGGCCTGGCCGAGCTGCAACTGCCGGACCTCCAGCCGGGCTCGTCGATCATGCCGGGCAAGGTCAACCCGGTGATCCCGGAGGCGACGCTGCAGGTGGTCGCACAGGTGATCGGCAACGACGCCGCCGTGGCCTACGCCGGTTCGCAGGGCAACTTCCAGCTCAACGTGAACCTGCCGGTGATCGCGCGCAACGTGCTGGAATCGGCGCGTCTGCTGGCCGCCGTGTCGCGCTTGCTGGCGGACAAGGTGATCGCGGGCATCACGGTCGACCAGGAACGCGCCAGGGCCTACGCCGAGGGTTCGCCGTCGATCGTCACCCCGCTCAACGCCTACATCGGCTACGAGGAGGCGGCCGCGGTCGCCAAGCAGGCGCTCAAGGAGCTCAAGACGATCCGCGAGGTCGTGGTCGAGCGCGGCTACGTCGAGCAGGGCAAGCTCACCGAGGCCCAGCTGGACGAGGCGCTCGACGTGCTGCGCATGGCCCGCGGCGGCAAGTGAGCGCGGTGGCGGCCGCCCGGGTCCGGGCGGCCGTCGCGGCCGGTCGCCGCGCCGGCCGCAGATCGCCGGGGTCGCGGTGGTCCACTTCGGACGCACCACCCGGCCGCGCGGCGGCGCGGCGAACCCGCTCAGGCCGCGCGGGCCGCGGGAGGTCGGTGTTCGCGGTCGGCGGGCGCCGGTTCGCCGGAACCGCTGTCCGCCGTCGCCTCGACCGTCCGCTCGGTGCGCGCACGGGCGCCGGGCCACGGCCACCTGTCGTCACCGCGGGCGACGAGCACCGCGCAGAACACGCCGAACAGCAGCGGGACGTGGCTGGTGAGGCGTTCCCAGCCGACCCGGCCGGCGACCACGTCGACCAGCGACAACACGATCAGCGGCACGGCGAAGCCGAGGAGGACGGGCAGCTGGCTGCGGGCCTGACGCGGCCGGACCGCCGCCCACAGCAGGGCGGCGGCGACGGCGAAGTTGAACGCCACCGCCTCGTGCTCGAGGTGTGAACCCGGCGGCACCGCCATGCCGTCGGCCATCGGCTGCGGCGCCAGTAGTTGCGACACGACGACGGACAGCTGCGCGACGGCCGCGAACCCGAGCACCCACCGGGGCCAGTCGGCCCGCGACGACCGCCTGGGCGGGGGCAGGTGGTCGAGGACGCGGTCGGCCAGGTCGGGTGCGGGCAGCGCCGGCTCGACGCGGGCGAGCCTGGTGACCGCGGCGGCCTCGTCGTGCCACGCCAGGCAGGCCGGGCAGCGGGCGACGTGCTCGTCCAGCGCGACCGGGTCGACCCCCGGGTCTTCACCGTCGAGGACCGCCGACAGCGCCTCGCGCGCGGTTGCACACTCCATACCCGCATTGTCGCCGCGCGGCCGGGGAAAGTTCCCCGCACCGCCTCGGTATGTGGAACGGGTTGGAAATTCACCGGGCTGTGATGTCACATTGACGCTCTGTGCACCGGAGGCCCTAGGGTCATGCACCACATCCGCACCGGGAGGAACGCGAAGTGGACGACGACGAGATCACCCGGCACGCCTTCGCGGCGGCGCGTGGGGATCGGGCGGCCGCCGAACGCTTCGTGGCGGCGACGCAGCGGCAGCTGCACCGGCTGCTGGCGTACCTGTCCGATCCCGGGGTGGCGGAGGATCTCGCCCAGGAGACCTACCTGCGGGCGTTCGCCGCGCTGCCGTCGTTCGCGGGCCGCTCGCCGGCACGGATGTGGCTGCTGTCGATCGGCAAGCGCGTGGCGGCCGACCACCTGCGCACATCCCGGAGGCGGCCGCGGACCAGCCAGGTCGAGGACTGGGTGGCGGTGGCCGAGCGCGGTGCCGCGCGGAGCCCGGACCACGGCCGCCTCGTCGTGCTGCGCAAGCTGGTGGCGGAGCTGGAGCCGGAGCGGCGGGAAGCGTTCGTGCTGACGCAGGTGATCGGACTGTCCTACGCGGAGGCCGCGCAGGTGTGCGACTGCGCGATCGGCACGATCCGGTCGCGGGTGTTCCGGGCGCGGGAGGACCTGACCACCGCGATGGGAGCCGGCGGGCGAGCCGCCTCGCTGGGGTGACCGCCCGGCGAGGGACGCCTCAGGTGCGTGCCGCACGGGTGGCGTGGCGGCGCGGCGTGTGACGGCGCGCCAACGCAGGCGACGTGGCGTGGCGCTGCGGTTCCGTGGCGTCGCGGCGGGGTTCCGTGGCGGCGGGGCGGCGCAAATGGGCGCCGCAGGCGCCCAGCAAGGGCGGCGTGGCGGCGCAGGCGCGGCATGTGACGGCGCGATTTCGTCGCGGCACCGGTGGCGCAGGCTGCGGCGCGAACGGCAGGCGCGGTGTCGGCGGGCGGCTACGTGACGCGGCTGGGCCGCAGCTGCGGCGGCGCGGAGGCGCAGGCGGGTGCGCAGCGGCGCAAACGAGCAGGCGCAGGCGCAGCGCGACAGCCTCGGGTGGGTGCGGCGACCTCGGTGAGCGGGACCGCTCGGGGCCGGGGCGCCCCGCAGGTGGGTGCGCGCCACGGCGCGGCCAGAAGGCGGGGCAGCAGGTGAACGGCGGCGACGCGGCGGCGACCGCGGCACCAGCGACCTGCGGCGAGACGAGCGACGCGCGCACACCAGCGCCCCCGCGCCGCACGCGGCGAGCCTGCCCGCGGCGCACCGGCCGAGGGCGCACCGGCCGGATCCCGCTGCGCGCGGCAACCACCCGCCGACCTCACGCACCCGCCGAATCCCGCTGCGCGCGCGACAACACACCAGCCCGGCCACCGGCGCCACGCACCGCCTGGCCACGCACCGGCCAGCCCACGGCGCCGCCGGCACCAGTCACCCACCACCGCCACACACCAGCCTGCCCACACACCCGGGCACC
>Ga0164243_10015158_pt1 | contig 10674 bp, 11 predicted proteins | sample OricompcompostOP_FD_108781 | JGI IMG/M metagenome (GOLD analysis project Ga0164243, IMG submission 108781) | Organic Plus compost microbial communities from Emeryville, California, USA - Original compost - Organic plus compost (OP) | ecosystem: Engineered > Solid waste > Mixed feedstock >...
GCTCTCCTCCTCCACCCACTCGACCGGCGTGCCGGTCTTGGTGGCGATGCGCTTGCCGTGCTCGTTGAGGTGCGTTTCGTCCTCGGCGTAATAGGCCTCGTCGCGCACCGAGTACCAACCGGCATATTTCGACAGGTAGATGTCGCCGTTCTTCTCCATCGCTTGCCAGATGGCCTGGGAGGCACGGTGATGGCGCTCTTCCGTCGTATGGATGAAGTCGTCGTTCGAGCACTCGAGACGCTCGACCATCTTCTCGAACAGCGGCACGTTGCGGTCGCGCAATTGGCGCGCCGTCAGCCCCTCCTTGGCCGCCGTCTGCATCATCTTCTGGCCGTGCTCATCGGTGCCGGTCAGGAAGAAGACGTCGAAGCCGTCGAGCCGCTTGAAGCGGGCAATGGCGTCGGTCGCGACCGCCTCGTAGGCGTGGCCGATATGCGGCGCGCCATTGGGGTAGGAAATCGCGGTGGTGATGTAGAACGGGGTCTTCGCGGCCATGATGCTTTCCCGGGCGGGCGCTGGGCAAAACGCCCGTCCACCCGGTGGTTTTTCCGTATAATGAGGTGGCAGGGCCGCCTCGCCCGGCCATCCAGCTTGAAAATGAAGCGTTTTCAAGGGCGCGGATGGCCGAAACAAGCCGGCCGTGACGAGTCAAACGGTTAGGTAGCAACGCCTCCGGGGCCGGGCAAGCGAGCGCCTACCAGGTGCCCTTGGCGCGGTCGATCGGTTCGCTCGATGCGAAGATGCTGGCGGAGGGCGCGCGGCCCGCGCGTGCCACGTGGACGGGCGGTGCGCCGTTGAGGCTGTCGACGACCACGAGGCGGTCCACCTCCCCGTCCAGGAAGGCGCGCAGGAATTTGTCGTAGTCCCTGAACGACACGCAGCCGTTTGATTGGCCGCTCGGGCCGAGCATGTAGGTGTGCGCCAGCATGCCGTCGCGGCCGAACATTTTGCGCTCGTCCATGGGGTTCAAACGGATGGCGCGCACGCCGTGAAACAGCTGCTCGCGCATCGTCAGCTTGTAGACGTTCGGCGGCGTCGGGCCGCGCATGCGCACGTGGATGTAGCGCGGGTTATCCATCTTCTCGCCGATACCGGAATGCGCCTCGAGCCGCGCACCGTTCGGCATGTACACGGTGCTGGCCGAGATGTCGTAGACGGCGGTCCGACCGTCGACCGTTGTCGGCTGTTTGGTTTCCGCGCGCGGCAGCGCGGCGATCTTCGGCGGCGCGGGTTCGGGGGCCGGCGCGGGCGCTACGACTTGCGGCGCCGCGACCTTCGGTGCGGCGACGGGCACCGGTGGGGCCGGCTCAGCCTGCGGCGCGGGCTGTGTCTGTCGTTCGGCGACCGCCTCGGGGCGGGCGGGCGCTGGATGCGGCAGCGGTATCTGCTCGATGCGTGGCGCCGGCGGCGCCTTGGCGTGCACGGTCGGCGCGACCGCGGCGACTTCCATCGGTTTCAGCGGCGCCGGTGGCATCGCCGCCGCGAGTTCGACGACCAGCGCCCTCGCCCGCGCGACTTTTGCATCGAGCGTCAGTTCCGGCGCACGTGGCGAGAGCCGCTGACCGGCTGACCCGGCAAGCGCCACGAACTGCGTTCCGGCGAACATCGTCGTGCCGGCTGGCGCTTGCGTGGGACCGTTGATGTGGCTCGAGAGCGTCGATGTGACCATCCAGACGCCGCCGACTGTTGCGCAGGTGGCCCAGACGCCAACCGCGGCGGCCGCGCTGAGGCCCAGCGCAAGGCTACGTACCGTCCATCGCGCCCCGTTCACGGTGGCTGTGACGAGGGCTCGGGTGTCGAAGGCTTCGACTTCAGGGAACGTCGCGACCGCTGCCGGCATACTCACGCAACTTAGGATCAAGTGTTACAGCGATGGCGTCGCCCGCGCCCGCGCGTTTGATGTCGCTAAGATTGCAGCGATTAGGGTTAAGTCGCGGTTAAGCGCCGGATCGGTTCGTCTCGACCGGCCGCGCATCCGGGCGCCGCAGCGGGAACCGGCACTGGAAGTGGAGTCCCTGCGGCCGGAAATCGAAGTCGGCCGAACCGCTCAGTTCGTGCCGGATGCTGTCGTTGATGAAACGCGTGCCGAAGCTCTTCTTTTGTGGCGCCTCGACCGGCGGACCGCCCTGCTCGATCCAGTCCAACGTAAATGTCGCGCCGCCCGGCGCATGCGGCAGCACGGACCATTCGATCGTGATCGCGCCCTCGGGCCGGGACAGCGCGCCATACTTTGAGGCATTGGTGCACAGTTCGTGCAGCACCATGCCGAGCGTGAGCGCCGCGCGCGGATAGAGCGGCACCGGCGGCCCCTTGGCGGCAATCCGGTCGGCCCCGGCGACGCTGACGCAAACGCGCTGGACCAACTCGCGGGCATCGGCCTCCACCCACTCGCCCTCGCTCAAGGCATCGTGCGACTGCGACAGCGCCACCAGCCGGCCGGAGAACGCGTCGAAGAACTCGGTGAAATTGTCGGTCTTGGCGGCGGTCTGTCTGGCGATCGAGAGCACCGTCGCAAGCGAGTTCTTCACCCGGTGATTGAGCTCCTTGATCATCTGGCCCTTGGCCTCTTCGTCGCGGCGAAGGGAGACAGAGGCATTGGCCAGCGTATCGCTCACGGCATTGAGCTCGGTGATGCCGGTGTTGAAGGCGGTCACACGTTCGCGCCGGCTCAGGGCCAACGCGTCATTGCGCAGGCGCCAGATCGGCGGCGTGATGTAGCGGCTGTACAGCACGGCGAACAGCAGCGAACAGACGAGGCCGAGCGCCCCAGCGGCAGCGATCGCGAGCGCGGCTTCGCGCACGGACCGATTGATCGAGGACAGCGGCGCCGCCGTAACAACGGTCCAGTTTGTCAGGGGGGATTTGTAATAACCGTCCAGCACATCGGTGCCGTCGAGAGTCGTGGACGACACCACCCCCTCGGTGCCTGACAGTTTCTGGACGAAACCGTCGCTGGCATTACGCCCGACGAAGCCATCATGATCGCGCGTGCGCGCGAGCACGCGGCGGCTCGCGTCAAGGACGATCACGAGCCAGTCCGGGCGAACGGCACTGCTCTGGTCGATCAGTTGCAAAATCGACTCCGGCCGCAAGGCCAGGCCAAGCAGATGCGGTGTGCCGTCGAACGTGATCGGCAACTCCACCATGACGTAGTGCTGACCCGTGGTGCTCGACGCGTAGATATCCGACACCACCGGTTGGCCACTTTTCAGCGCCTTTTCGTCGCTCTCCCTGAGGCCAGGCTCAAGCGAGCTCGGCAACGGGCTTCCCCAAGCGAAGGCGGTGTTGACGAGTTGCTGGCCGTCCGCCCGGCGCAACGTCACCACGCTGCCGGGGAAGATGCCGGCGATGCGCGCCGCCTGAGAATAGAAATTGCCGAGGTCGCTCTGCTCGAGAGTCTTGGCAAAGGCGAGCGTACGAAGGGTGACCAGACCGCCATCGATCTGCCGATCGACCGCGTTGGACAGATCCCTGGCCGCGCTGACGAGGTCATGCTCGATCGCTTGCCGCTGGGCATTGACATAGACGACCGCCAGTACGGCACCGGCCAGAATGAACGGCACGGCAGTCAATGCGCCGAGCACGCCAAGGTGGAATCGGAAATTATATTTGCGCCGGCGCATCGGGTGATCGTGACATTCCCTGGCGTGCCGACTGCGGCCCCGTGGTTTGAATCTAGGCCAGACGTAGCGAAAAGCTAGCCGTTAAATCGGCGGGTGGCGCGGAACTCAGATGATCCTGCATGCCTGTGGCGAGCCCGCCTTGCGGGCGTCGCGCGGCATGCCCAGTGTGTCGCGGCGATGGTGTCGCGATTCGGAATCTGAGTGGAGCGAAAGGTGATGCGCATGTCCGGAATTCGTCTCACGGTGCTTGCCGCGGTCACGCTGTTGGGAGCCCTTTTGGGCGCGACGACCATCCATGCAGCCGCCATGCGCTGCAGCGGCGAAGAGCAGACATGCATCGCGGTCTGCAACAAGGTCGCGATCAAGGCCAACCTGTCGGCATGCATCACCACGTGCGGCCAGCGTAGCGCCGTCTGCAAACGGACCGGCTGCTGGGACAACGGCACACAGCAATATTGCGGCCTGCAGCGGAACTAGCGTCGCCGGGCACTCGCCCGGAAGTACGCGTGCACCGCAATAATTTTTAGAATTCCGTCACCCGAATCGACTAGCTTCTTGGCTATGGCGGTTCGTACCTTACGGATCGATAGGTGTCAGTCGGGACCCACAGAACCCCGAATGCCCGCCTTGCGGCCGCCGATCAGCCCCTCCCTCTTACAGCACCTGTTGTACCCGCGCGCCCGCTCTCGGCCTTGTCCGAGTTCGGCGTTCGCGGGCTGTTGGCGTTTGCAACTCACCTTAAGTCCACCGAAAGGATCAGGCCCTTGGGTAAGAACCTCGCGAAGAAAAAGCGCCGTCATGAACGTATGCTTGGATCCGCGGAGATCATAAACTTTCAGGATAAATTCGAGACCGAGCGTTCCCTGCCGCCGATCAGGGCGCTCAACCCTACCCAGGCCGACTACCTCGACGCTCTTCGCAGGTCGCCCCAAGTCATCGTTCTCGGGCCCGCGGGCACCGGCAAGACCTGGGTCGCCGCGACCCATGCCGCCGACCTCTACCGCAACCGCCGCATCGACCGGATCATCCTGACGCGGCCGAATGTCCCATGCGGCCGCTCCCTCGGCTTCTTCCCAGGTTCGTTGCAGGACAAGTTCGCGCCCTGGGCCGTCCCGGTGACCGATGCGATCAAGGACCGCATCGGCAAGGCGGCCTTCGACATCGCGCTGAAGAACGGCTCGATCGAGATGGTGCCGTTCGAAGTGATGCGCGGACGCTCGTGGAAGAATTCCTTCGTGCTGCTCGACGAGGCGCAGAACTGCACGCCGGCGGAGATCAAGACCTTCCTCACCCGCATCGGCGACGACTGCACCGTCGTCATCAACGGCGACGTCAGCCAGTGCGACCTCGCCGCCGACAGCGGCCTGCGCGTGGTGATCGACATGATCGCGCGCCAGAACCTGCCCGTGCCGGTGGTCTCGTTCACGCACGAGGACATCGTGCGCTCCGGCATCTGCGCGATGTGGGTGCAGGCCTTCGAGGAGGCAAAGATTTAGGCTGTAACCGGCCGATACCGTTATTTGATACAATTTCCGGAGGGCAGCGGCCCTCCGGAGGTTGAACATGACGCCGTGACGGGCGATATGGCTGGTTGAAGCCCGTCACGAGGAGAATCAATGGCTGCCTTCAGTACCCCCGATATCGAGCAGCGTCGCCGCGATGCTGCTGCCGTCAAGAAAGCGATGCTCGAGAAGTTCCGTGCCGCTGCCGTCGATCCGGCGGTGGAAGAGCAGCGCGCCAAGCGCCAGGCCATTCACGAAGCCCGCTTGGCTCGCCAGGCCGTCCGTGATGCCGAGAAGAAGGCCCGCGAGGCTGAACTCGCCCGTCTGGCGGCCATCGAAGCCGAACGCGCCGAGGTCGCCCGCCGTGAAGCCGAGGCGTTGGAAGCGATGATTGCCGCCGAGAAGGCGGAAGCCGAAACGCGCCTGCTGGCGGAGCAGAAGGCTGCACGCGATGCGCGTTATGCTGCCCGCAAGGCCGCCAAAAAAGTGCGTCGCCGCGGTTACTGAGTGGTAGGTTCCGTCAGGAACCGAGGGCGGGCCTTGGCGTTGTTGGGGGCGAACAAAAACGTCCCGGCAAACCGGAACCCGCCCAATGACCGCTCAACAGTATCTTCTCAGCCAAGCAGAACATTGCCGCCGCAGCGCCACCGACCAAGCCGATCCCTTCGTCGCTGAAGCCCTGCGTCAGTTGGCCGAAGAGTTCGAGCGCAAGGCCGAACACGAGCTGCCACGGCCGTCGATGCGGCCTATGTAGAACGCTATTGCGATCGTCCGTTCTTCCCGCCACAACTGCGCCGTCTTGACGCGGGGTGGGTATGCGGGCGATCGGTGCGTGGAGCGCAAGCTTGGCCGCGACGGCGGTGGTTGGCGCGGGCTCGTATCTGTGGCTCGACCGGCCGGTCGCACAGATGGCATACGCCTACCACGCGTATCAGGGCACCTTCGCGACACTGACTTACATCCCGGAGCCGCTCGCGCCGCTGGCCTGTGTGGCGTTCTTCGCTGCAGGGTTGTGGGTGTTGAGCGGACGCCCGCTCGCGCATGTCGGTACGGTCGCAGTGCTGACCAGCATCAGCGTGCTGGTGACGGAGATCACGAAGAGCGAACTCAAGTACGTGTTCGGCCGAACCTGGCCCGAGACCTTCGTGCAGAACAATCCGTCCTTCATCCGCGACGGCGTCTACGGTTTCAATTTCTTCCATGGCGGCGCCGGTTATGGCTCCTTCCCGTCCGGTCACACCGCAGCTATCTGCGCACTGGTCTCGGTGCCGTGGATCATGCTGCCGAAGGGGCGACCGCTTTACGCGCTGGCCGTCGCGGCGGTCGTGGTGGGGCTGATCGGTGCCGATTTCCATTTCATCAGCGACATGATCGCGGGCGCCTTCCTCGGCACGTCGATCGGCTGGATGGCGGTCGCCTTCTGGCGTCTGAAGGCTTGAGCGATTACGGCCGCGCGGTGTCGCTGAGCGCGCCGAACACGTTGAACACCAGCGGCTTGCGCTCGAGATTGTAGATTTCGACGTCGCGCGCCGCGCGATTGACCTTGTCCCAGGTCTCGGCCACCGCCGCCAAACGCCGCTTATCTTGCGTTGCGTCCGTCAGCCGCGACGACAGCCAGTCGTTCACCAGATCCATGAAGGTTTCGAGCGTCGCCGGATCGGTGCCGCCGAGCGCATCGCCGAGCGCGTGCAGCGCGCGCGGATCCGGATTCGGCAACTGCGCGATAAGGTCGAGCACGCGCTGGCGCAGACCGAGCGCTGCGCCGTCGAGCAGCGCAAGCGTGCGCGCGACGCTGCCGCCCGCCGCGCGCGCGGCTTCCAATAGTTCGGGGTCGTCCGCGCTGCGCCCGCCCGCCGCCGCTGCGGCGGCGACCACATCGGCTTCGTCGAGCGGCCGCAGCAACAGGCGCCGGCAGCGCGAGCGGATGGTGGCCAGCACGCGGCCCGGCGCGTGGCTCACCAGCAGAAGCAATGTGCGCGCCGGCGGCTCCTCCAGCACTTTCAACAGCGCGTTGGCGCCTTCGCGCTGGAGATCATCGACCGAGTCGACGATCGCGATGCGCCAGCCGCCCTCGCCCGCGGTCGAGCCGAAGAACGACACCGTGCGCCGGACGTCATCGACACGGATCACCGTGTACAGCTTGCCGGTCTGCTCGTTGATCACGCGCTCGAGCGCGAGCAAGTCGCCTTGCGCCTGCGCGGCAATGCGATGCGCGACCGGATTGTCGGGATCGACGGCGAGCGAAGTCGCATTCTGCACCTCGGCCGCCTGCGGATCGGGATGCGCCAGCACGAAGCGCGCGAAGCGGTAAGCGAGCGTCGCCTTGCCGATGCCGGGCGGCCCGCCGATCAGCCAGGCATGCGGCACGCGGCCGCTCTTATAGGCATCGAGCAGCGCGCGCTCGGCGTCGGCGTGGCCGAACAGGACGTGGGTCGCGCGCGGATGCGGCAGGTCGTCGTCGCTCGCTTCGCTCACGGCGCCGCCGCCTCCGCCGTGGGCCGATCGAGCGCGGCGCCAAAGCGCTGCTGCACGGTGGTCCAGATGCGTTCGGCCACCACCTCGCGCGGCGCGCGGCCGTCGATCACGATAATACGCTTGGGCTCACGGTCGGCGAGCGCGCGGTAAGCACTGCGCAGATGCTCGTGGAATTCGACTGACTCCGCCTCGAAGCGATCGGCACCTGCATTGCCGCGCCGCGTCTTGGCGCGCGCGAGCCCGACCGGCGCCGGCACGTCGAGCATGAAGGTCAACTCGGGAAAGCATCCCCCGACCGTGACGCGCTCGAGCCCGCGGATCAGCTTGGCGTCGACCTTGCCGAGCACCCCTTGATACACGCGGGTGGAGTCGATGAAGCGGTCGCAGATCACCCATTTGCCCGCTTCCAAGGCCGGGCGGATGGTGCTGTTGACGTGATCGTCACGCGCCGCGGCGAACAGGATCGCCTCGGTCTCGGCGCCGAGCGGCTTGGCGATGCCGGAGAGGATGATGTGGCGGATCACCTCGGCGCCGGGCGAGCCGCCCGGCTCGCGCGTCAGCACCACCTCGACGCCGCGCGCCTTCAGCTGCGCCGCGAGCGTCGCGGCATGGGTGGACTTGCCGCTGCCCTCCCCGCCTTCGAAGGTGATGAAATGTCCGCGCATTCAGACTCCCGTCATTCCGGGGCGCGAGCACAGCGAGCGAACCCGGAATCCAGCAATATGTTCTCTCCTTATGGCCGGATTCCGGGTCCGGCCCGGAGCCGGCCATCGGGCCGCGCTTCGCGCGGACCCGTTGGGGCCGTCCCGGAATGACAACACAATCATAACCGCTCCGCCCCCGAGCGGAACAGAGCGATGACCAACTCGGTCACCGCATCCAGGGCCCGTTGCGACAGCGAGCCTTTGGCGACGCTCTCGGTCGCCTTCAAAGGCTGCGTAAGCACCAGCTTGTCGTTGCGCCAGACTTTCAGGCTGCCGATCTGCTGACCGGCGGTGACGGGCGCCGGCACCGGTCCGGTATAAGCAATGCGCGCGATCAGCTTATCGCCACCGGCCTTCGGCATCATCACCTTGACCGCGCCGGTCGCGACCAGCGGCACGCGGCCAGACGCGCCGCCATAGACCTTGGCCGCGCCGATCTCCTGGCCGTCGGCGAACAGCAGGCGCTGCTCGAAGCTCTTGAAGCCCCACTCGAGGAGCTTCTTGGCTTCCTCGGCGCGCTCCTTCGGCGTCTTGAGGCCGTTGACCACGACGATGAGCCGCAGATCGTTCTGCACCGCGGAGCCGACCAGACCGTAGCCCGCGTCCTTGGTGAAACCGGTCTTGAGGCCATCGGCGCCGATGCCCATCGGCAAAAGCGGGTTGCGGTTGTGCTGGCGGATCTTGTTCCAGGTGAATTCCGGCTCGCCGAAATACTTGTAGAACTCGGGATAGTTCAGGATGATTTCGCGCGCGAGTGTCGCGAGTTCGCGCGTCGTCACCTTGGTGCCGGGATCGGGCAAGCCGTTCGAATTGGTGAAGACCGACTGCGTCAAACCGATTTGCCGCGCACGCTGCGTCATCTTGGCGGCAAACTCGGCCTCGCTACCGGCAATGGCTTCGGCAAGCACGATGCAGGCGTCGTTGGCCGATTGGATCGCGAGCCCCTTGAGCAGATCGTCGACGCTGACGCGGCTATGCAGTGCCGCGAACATGGTCGAGGTGCCGGAGGGCGCCCCGCCCTTGCGCCAGGCGTTCTCGCTGACCGGATATTCGTCGGTGAGCTTGATGCGGCCTTCCTTGATCTCGTGGAAGACGTATTCGGCCGTCATCAGCTTGGCGAGCGAGGCGGGAAAGATGAGCTTGTCCGGATCGCGCTCGTAAAGCACGCCGCCGTTCTCGGCGTCGATCAGGATCGCATGCGGCGCCGTGATTTGCGGCTCGTCCTTCTTCGGCTGGGCGGTCGCATCGCGGCCGCGCTGGGCCAGCACCGGGCTCGCCAGCAGACCGGCCGTCACCAGCGCCGCAACAGCCACGCGTGCGATCTTCAAGCCAAGGGCCATCGTCAAATGCTCATATCGCCGGAAGCGATCGCGCCCGGCGGGGACAATGGCAATGATGTGGCGAAAAAATGCGGCTCAGTAAAGGCCGCGGCCGCTCATAAAGCCGCTGCGGCTCTCGACGGCCGGCGCTGCATAGGCCGAGGTCGGGGCCGCCATACGCTCCGCCGGCACCGAATCGACGGAGCGGGTCGAGGCCAGCGCGAAATCCGGGTTGGTGCGGGCCGGCACGGCGGCGGCGGTCACCGTCCGATGCTCGCTCTCGTCGCCCAGCCGATACGGCCGTTCCGGCGGCAAAGCCGGCGCACGCGCGGCCATCTGGGACATCGGACGCGAATCGAAATAGGCCGGCGCAAAGTTCTTGCCGGCCGAGGCGACCATCACCGGCGCTTGCGCCGGCGCGCCCTCGCGCAGCGTGGCCACCAGCTTGCGGTCGTCCGACCCCTCGAGCGGCGCGCGGCCGATATAATCGACCTTCACCTTGGCGACGCCTCGGCCATGGAAGCCGAGCAAGTCCGCCGTCTTGTGCGACAGATCGATGAGGCGGTTGCCGACATAGGGCCCGCGGTCGTTCACGCGCACGACGATCGAGCGCTTGTTGCTGAGGTTCGTGACGCGGACATAGGACGGCAGCGGCAATGTCGGATGCGCCGCCGAGATCGATTCCTTGTCGAAAATCTCGCCATTGGCGGTGTAGCGGCCGTGGAAGTCGTCGCCATACCACGAGGCGAGACCGACCGCCGTGTAATGGGGGTCCTCTTCCGGGACATAGACGCGCCCGGCGACCGTATAAGGCTTGCCGACGCGGTAGACGCCGCCGCCTTTCGGCACGGGCTGACCCGGTTCGATCACGCGCGGGCTGGCCGCGACGCCCCATTTGGGGTCGAGCTTGCTGGAGGTGCCGCCGGAGCAATTGGCCAGGGTGAGCCCGAGTGCGCCCAGCGCAAACAGGCGTGCGACGCGGCTAACCTGGCCGATCCCCCCAAAACCCATCCTGCTGACCTAAATCCCCTGCGAGACGTACAGAATAGCC
>Ga0164243_10015159_pt1 | contig 10673 bp, 11 predicted proteins | sample OricompcompostOP_FD_108781 | JGI IMG/M metagenome (GOLD analysis project Ga0164243, IMG submission 108781) | Organic Plus compost microbial communities from Emeryville, California, USA - Original compost - Organic plus compost (OP) | ecosystem: Engineered > Solid waste > Mixed feedstock >...
GAGCGCGCCCGCGCCCGGCGGATCGGCATCGAGGACTTCGACAAGAAGTACGACCTGCACGAACTGGTCCGCGAGGACGCCATCTTCGCCGCCACCGGCGTCACCAAAGGCGCGCTGCTCGACGGGATCAAGGTGCAGGGCGGCTTCGTGCACACCCACTCGCTGGTGATGAACTCGGCGACGCGCACCGTCCGCGAAGTGCGGATGCGCCGGCCGGTCTGAGGGGGCGTTAAGCCGCGGCCGTGGCGCGGCCACGGCGCACGCACACGCCCGCCGAGTCGTGCGACAACTGCGCCATGAGTGTCGCTGAACTCGCTCCTCCCGAGGCTTATCTCGGCGTTCATCGTTCGCTGACCGGCCGCGCCTGGCGCGAGCGCGCCGCCGACCCGCAGCTGGTCCGCCGCCATCAGATGAGCCTAGGGCTGTCCGAGCCGCTGGCGCGCGCGCTGGCCTCCCGCGGCGTCGACCACGATGACGGGCCCCACTACCTAAACCCGACGCTCAAGGCGCTGTTTCCCGACCCGTCCTGCTTCACCGACATGGACCGCGCCGCCACGGTGCTGGTCGACGCGCTGGAGCAGCGGCGGGCCATCGTTGTGTTCGCCGACTACGACGTCGACGGCGCGTCCTCCGCGGCGCAGCTGGTCCGCTGGTTCCGCGCGCTGGGCCACGAGCTGTCGATCTATGTCCCCGACCGCATCGCCGAGGGCTACGGGCCGTCGCCGGCCGCGTTCCGGCGGCTGAAGGAGGACGGGGCCGACCTGGTGGTCACGGTCGACTGCGGGGCGGCGGCGCACGATGCGCTGGCCTGCGCCGCCGAGATCGGGCTCGAGGTCGTGGTGATCGATCACCACCTGATGCGCGGCGACGAAATTCCGAAGGTCGCCGCCCTGGTCAACCCGAACCGTCCGGACTGTCTGTCCGGCCAGGGACGGCTGGCCGCCGCCGGCGTGACCTTTGTGCTGCTGGCGGCGCTGAATCGCGAGGCGCGCCGCCGCGGGCTGTTCGGCGACCGGCCGGAGCCGGACCTGCGGCAATGGCTGGATCTCGCGGCCATGGGCGCGATCTGCGACGTGACCCAGCTGGTCGGCTTCAACCGCGCCCTCGCGGCGCAGGGGCTGAAGGTGATGTCCGCCTGGCGCAACCCCGGACTCAAGGCGCTGCTGGAGGTGGCCAAGAGCCAGGGACCGGCCTCGGTGTTTCACGCCGGCTTCGTGCTGGGCCCCCGAATCAACGCCGGCGGGCGCATCGGCCGCTCGGACCTCGGCGCGCGACTTCTGTCCACCGACGATCCGGAGGAGGCGAGGGCGCTCGCCGCCGAGCTCGACGAACTCAACGCCTCGCGCAAGGAGGTCGAGCGCGAGGTGATCGAAGCCGCGGTGCGGATCATCGAGCGGGAGAGCAATCAGGGCGACGCTCCGGTCCTGGTGGTCGCCGCCGACGACTGGCACCCCGGCGTGATCGGCATCGTCGCCGGGCGCCTGCGCGAACGCTACCGCAAGCCGGTGGTCGTCATCGGCGTCGACCGCGCCGCCAACGTCGGCAAGGGCTCGGGCCGCTCGCAGCCGGGGGTGAATCTCGGCCGGGCGGTGCAGGCGGCGTACGACGAAGGGCTGCTGCTGGCCGGCGGCGGCCACGCCATGGCGGCGGGCCTGTCGGTGCGCCCCGATTCGATTCCGGAGCTGCGCGAGTTCCTCTGCGAGCGCCTGGCCGGCGAAACGGCGGCGGCCAGCGCCGCCGACGGCCTGGAGATTGACGCCGTGGTCACCACTGCCGGTTGCGACCGGAGCCTGTGGCAGGATTTCCAGCGGCTCGCGCCCTTCGGTCCCGGCAACCCGGAGCCGATGTTCGCCGCCGCCAGCGTGCGAATCGAGCGGCCGATGGCGATGCGCGGCGGCCACGTCCGCTGCACCCTTGTGGACCGCACCGGCGGCAAGCTGAAGGCCGTGGCCTGGCGGGTCGAGGATTCGGAGCTGGGCCGCCGGCTGCTGCAGGAAGGCGGGGCGATTCACGTCGCCGGCCGGCTGAAACCGGACGATTGGCAGGGCCGCGAGGGGGTCCAGCTCGAGATCGAGGACGCGGCCGACCCCCGGTCCGTCTAAAGTTCAAACAGGGCCTTGATGCCTCCGCGGAAGCTGGCTATAGAGCCGCCCTCCGCGCCGCGGTCCCTTCGTCTATCGGTTAGGACGTCAGGTTTTCAACCTGAAAAGAGGGGTTCGACTCCCCTAGGGACTGCCACGCGCTCCGCCGGACCTGCTCGTTAGGCGGGCGCCCGCCTGAGCTGGCGCACAAAATCCCGTTGACGACCGTCGTTTTCCTCGAACACTGTTATAGTTGGCCTTTTCCGATGGTGATCGGAGGTAACGGGCCGAGGGGCAAATGGCTGGTTACGAATTCGAGCAGGCGGATGCGGCGGCGCTGGCCGTGCGGATCACCGGCCGTGTCAAATGGTTCGACGCGGCGAAGGGATATGGCTTCATCATCCCGGACGACCCGGGACAGACCGACCTGAAGGACGTCCTGCTGCACGTCACCTGCCTGCGCAGTTCCGGGCGCGAGCATGCGCTCGAGGGCTCCACCATCACTTGCGACGTCGTGCGCCGGGCCAAGGGCTGGCAGGTCGCCGAGGTCGTCGACCTGGACGAGAGCTCCGCGCCGCCGGTGGCGGAGCGGCGCACGCGCGGCGAGGACAGCCTGCGTCGCGAGCACGGCTTCGGCGTGGTCAGCCGTCCGCCGCGCCGGCCGACCACCGCCACCGGCCCGCTGGAGCCGGCCAAGGTGAAGTGGTTCAACCGCACCAAGGGCTACGGGTTCGTCGTGCGCGACGGCCAGCCGGGGGACATCTTCGTCCATATCGAGACCTTGCGCCGTTCTGGTATGGAGGACCTGCAGCCGGGCGAGGACGTCCTGGTGCGGTTCGCCGAGGGGCCGAAGGGCCTGGTGGTCGCCGAGATCGAGTCCTCCCGCCTGGGCTGAGCCCGTTCGGAGAGGATCCTTGTCGTACATTCCGCGCGCCATCCGGCGGACGTTGATCGCCGCAGCCGTGGCGTCGGCCGCATCCGGGACCGCTGTGGCGGCGCCCGCGGCGGTGAGCAGCCGCGCCTGCGAAACCGGCGCGGCCGGGCAGGCCGAGCTGAAGCCTCTGCAGCCGCTGGCGCTGAACACCAGCCGCGGCCGCTTCGACTTCCAGGTCGAGACCGCCAGCACCCCGCGCACCCGCGAGGTCGGCATGATGTGCCGCCGCAGCCTCGCGCCCGACCGCGGCATGCTGTTCGACTTCCGGGGGCCGACCGACAACGTCGCCTTCTGGATGCGCAACACCCTGATCCCCCTGGACATCGTCTACATCCGTCCGGACGGGCGGGTGCTGTCGATCGCCCGCAACGCCCGGCCGCTCGACGAGACGCCGCTGCCGGCCGGCGGGCGGATCCGCGCGGTGCTGGAGCTCGCCGGCGGGCGCGCCGCGCAGATCGGCCTCCTGCCGGGCGACAAGGTCGTCCATCGGATCTTCCCGCAATGAGCGGCGAGCCGAAGATCCCGGCGCCGCCGGAAGGGTTCGTGCTGATGGAGCCCCGCAGCGAGTTCTTCGGCCACAACGGCCCGCTGTTCCATCGTCCGGACGCGGAGGGCGTGGAGTACGCGCTCTACATTCTGCCGCGGCACACCAACGGCCTCGGAGTCCTGCACGGCGGAATGCTGTCTGCGTTCATGGACAGCCTGCTCGGCACCGGCGTCTATCGCGCCGTGGGCCGTACGGGAATGACCGTGCACCTGTCGGTCGACTTCCTGCGCATGGCGCGGAAGGGCGAATGGCTGCGCGGGGAGGCGCGCGTGACCCACGCCACGCGCGACGTCGCGTTCGCGGAAGGCGGCGCCTACATCGGACGTCATTTGGTGGGGCGGGCGAGCGGTGTTTTCAAGCTTATGGGAACGGCGTAAGCGCGGCCGTCGCCCGCGTTCATCGCGCCAGTTGGCGTTTGGTGCGGATACGGCTATCACCCGAGCCTTCGCGAAGCTCCCCCGGGTGGTTCGCGTCGATCTGCTGGTGAAGTTGTGGTCTCGGGGTGTAGCGCAGCCTGGTAGCGCATCTGCTTTGGGAGCAGAGGGTCGCAGGTTCGAATCCTGCCGCCCCGACCACGCCGCTGGCTGACGGGTTTTAAGGGATTTCGATGCTCGCGCGTATTTTCAAGCCGTCGAAGAACGCCATGCAGTCCGGCAAGGCCAAGACGAAGGACTGGGTGCTGGAGTTCGAACCGAGCGCGGCGCGCAGACCCGACCCGCTGATGGGCTGGACCCAGACCAGCGACACCGCCTCCAGCCAGGTGCAGCTGTCGTTCGAGACCAAGGAGGAGGCGGTGCGCTACGCCGAGCAGCACGGCATTCCCTTCCAGCTGTTCGATCCCAAGCCGAACAAGCGGATCATCAAGGCCTACGCCGACAACTTCGCCTTCGGCCGCAAGATTCCCTGGACGCACTGAGCCGTTGCGACGCGGCCGGTTTGGCGTTCGGCCGCGGCCCCACTATTGATGCGGACGATTCCCGCGTTCGGGATCGCCTGATGCGCCCGTAGCTCAACCGGATAGAGCATCCGCCTTCTAAGCGGACGGTTGCAGGTTCGAGTCCTGCCGGGCGCGCCATGGCGACACGGCGCCTCGCGCGCCCAGGCCGCTAGCCGACGCGGTTGCGCCAGTTGCCCCACCACTTGCCGGACCAGTTGTTCCACCAGGTGTGATGCTGGCCGCCCGGCGGACCGCCGGCGCTCGCGCCGCCCGTGCTGCCGCCCGCGCCGCTGCCGCTCCCGCCGCCGTAGCCGCCGCCGATGCCAGATGCGGCGATGGCCGGCGACGACAGACTTGTCGACAACAGCATCGTCATGGCGGGAGGCGTGACGATCGCGAACTTGCCCGCCGTCGTCAGAAAGTCCCGCCGATCCATCTCGGCGGGCGCAGTCTCGGATTTCTTCTCCATCGGAACCAACGCCTTCGTCAGCCAAGTCCCTGACCGTCAGAAGACGACACCTGCGCCCAGGCCGGACTGTCGAAAGACAATGGCTCAGCTTGTTTTGCTGCCCGACCGCGCGCTCAGAGGCCGGCGAGCGGCGTGCGGTCGGCGGCCAGCGGGAAGACCAGGTTCGCACGCTCCGGCATTTCCGAGAGGATCCAGCGGGTCAGCCGCTCGTAGTGGGCGACGAACCGCGCGAGCTCGGCGTCGCTCATGCCGCGCCCCTCGCGGGCGATCAGCTTGCGCTCCTGCTCGCGGCGCCACTCCAGCACCACCTCGAAGCTGGGCGCCTGCAAGAGGACCAGCTCCTGCAGGCGGGCGAACAGCTGCTGATAGGGCCCGTCGAGCTGGGCGTTGACGTAGGCGCGCCAGCGGCCGTCCGGGTCCTCCTCCGCCTCCAGGGTGTTGACCGGCGCCTTGATCGCCGCCGCGCCCTGGCCGCGGGCGCCGATGCACCAGCCTTCGAAGATCACCACGTCGACCGGCGTCGCCACCGTGCGCCACGCGGCGCGCGGGCGGCGGTCGTCGGCGGCCTTGTCGAAGGCGGGCAGGGCGATGCGGCCCGGCGCGCGCAGCTGGTCCAGCGCCGCGCCGGCGAGGGCGACGTCGTGGGTTCCCGGCGGCCCGCGGGTCGCCAGCAGCGCGTGCTTCTCCTTCGCCAACCGCTCGCGGGCGGACTTCGGCAGGTAGAGGTCGTCGAGGGAGAGGGCGACGGCCGAAAGGCCGCGGTCTTCCAGCAGCCGCACGGCGGCCGCGGCGATCGTCGACTTGCCGGAGCCCTGCGCGCCGCTGAGGCCGATCGTCACCGTCTTGCGGCGGGTCTGCCGCAGCCTGGCGACGCGGGCGGCCAGCGGCTCGCAGATCTCGTCGATGCTTGCGCGGAAGCTCTCCGGCAGCGCGTGTTCGGCGAGGAATTGGTTGATCCAGCTGTCCGCCACGCGGCGCACTCCTTTTCACCGCTCGTCCCTGCGAAAGCGGGGACCTGGGCGTCTTCTATCTTGCGACCCGGGAAGGATCGACGGCGTGAGCTACGGCCGCGCCGCAGTGTAGGCGTCGAGCGCCTGGCGCAGATCCTCGATCAGGTCCGCAGGCTCCTCCAGGCCGACGTGCAGCCGCACCAGGGGGCCGGGATAGGCGTGCTTGAACCGGCGCTGCTTCAGCTGCGGGTCGACCGAGATGGCTAGGCTCTCGAAGCCGCCCCAGGAGAAGCCCAGGCCGAACAACTTCAGCGCATCGAGGAAGGCGTTCACCGCCGATTCCGGTCCCGGCTGCAGGGCGAAGGTGAACAGGCTGGCGGTACCGGCGAAATCACGTCGCCACAGAGCGTGATCCGGGAAGCTCGGCAGCGCCGGATGGTAGATCGCCGCCACTTCCGGCTGCATGCCCAGCCACTCGGCCACCTCCAGGCTGTTGCGCCCCTGGCGCTCGAGCCGGGCCGGCAGGGTCCGCAGGCCGCGCAGCATCAGGTAGGCGTCGTCCGGCGAGACCGCCCAGCCGAGGTGCAGCACGCCGTCATTGAGCTTGCGCACCAGGGCCGGGTCGCGTGCCGCCGCCGAGCCCATGAAGACGTCGGAATGGCCGCCGACGTACTTGGTCAGGGCCTGGATCGACAGGTCAAGGCCATGCTTCAGCGGCTGGAACAGGTAGCCGGCGCCCCAGGTGTTGTCGCAGGCGGTGAGGATCTTGCGGGCCCGCGCCAGCTCGGCGACGCGGGTCATGTCCTGCATCTCCAGGGTCAGCGAGCCCGGGCTTTCCATGAGGATCAGGCGGACGGCGTCCGACGCGCCCTCGACCAGCTTCTCCGGCGGAGTGCGCGGATCGAAGTAGCGCACGGCGACGCCATAGCGCTGCAGAACCTGGTCGCAGAACCGCCGGGTCGGCGCATAGATGTTGTCCACCACCAGGAGCTCGTCGCCGGCCTTCAGCACCGCCAGCAGGGCGCCGGTCAGCGCCGCCAGCCCGGACGGGTAAAGGGTGACGCCGACGGCGTGCTCCATCGCCGCCAGCGCGTCCTGCAGCGCCGCCTGGGCGGCGAGGCCCTGGCGGCCGTAGGTCGTCTGGTCGTGGTCGTAGAGCGACTCGGCGGTCGGCATCAGCACGGTCGAGCCGCGCTGCACCGGCGGGCCGACGGTCTTGGCGAGCGGCTGCGGAACGGCGCCGGCGCGGATCAGGCGGGTCTTCTCGTGCATGTCGGCGCAGTTAGAGGCCGAGGCGACCTCGGATCAAGCGGGCTCGGCGGCGAGGGCGGCGCGGACGGCGTCCAGCACCGGCTCCCAGGCGCCCGGGGCGGGCTGGCGGAACAGCCGCGCCGACGGATACCAGGGGCTGTCGGCCCGGCCGCCCTGCCAGCGCCAGTCGCAGTTCAGCGCCGGCAGCAGCACCCAGGTCGGCTTGCCCATCGCCCCGGCCAGGTGGGCGATCGAGGTGTCGACGGTGACGACGCGGGCGAGGCCGCGAATCAGCGCCGCCGTCGCCTCGAAGTCGGCGGCGCCGGTGTCCTCGGGCAGCAGGCTGACCGCGCCCGGCAGGGCGAGCAGGGCGGCGCCGAGGGCGGGCGGCAGCGAACGGTGGGCGTCGTTGGGGTGCCGCGGATCGCCGCGCCAGGCGACGCCGAGGCCCGCGCCGCTGGCGGCGCCCGGCAGATAGGGCGCGCGCGGAAGCGTCTCCGCGGTGACGCCGAGTCGGCCGGGGATGGAGGCCGGCATGATCCAGTAGTCGTGGCGAGGGATGCTGACGGCGCCCGCCGCCTCGATGATCCGCGCCGGCAGGGCGGCGAGAAGGCGCGTCAGCGGCGGCGGCGTCAGGATCGAGACGCTCGCGCCCAGCGCCGCCAGAACTGGCACGAAGCGGGCGAACATGATCTGGTCGCCGTAGCCCTGCTCCAGCCAGACCAGGATCGAGCGGCCGGCCAGCGGCTCGCCGCGCCATTCGGGAAAGGAGAGGGCCGGCTTCTGGACGCGTCCGACCCGCCGCTGAAAGCGCAGGTCGTAGCGCCCGAAGCCTTCGCCGAGGTCGCCCGCGCCCAGCAGGGCGAGGCACAGGTTCTGCTCGGCCTCGGCCCGCCCCGGCGCGCGGGCCAGGACCTCACGGTACAGGGCGACCGCCTCGCCGTAGCGGGCGAAGCGCTGGGCCTCGGCCGCGCGGCGGAAGAGGGCCTCGGCCTCGTCCACCGCTCAGTCGCCGGTGACCACGGCGGTGTCGCCGCGGCCGCCCCACTCGGCCCAGGAGCCGTCATAGACCGGCGTCGCCTCGCGTCCCAGCCGGGCGAGGCCGAGCGCCAGCACGGCCGCGGTCACCCCCGAGCCGCAGGTGGTCACGATCGGCCGGTCCAGATCGACCCCGGCCTGTTCGAAGGCGGCGCGCAGCGCCGCCGGCGGCTTCAGGGTCCCGTCGGCGGCGACCAGCTCGCCCCAGGGCAGGTTCTTCGCGCCGGGCATGTGGCCGGAGCGGACGCCGGCGCGCGGCTCCTGGGCCTCGCCGCGAAAGCGCGGACCGCTGCGCGCATCGACCAGCTGGGCGTCGCCCTGGGCCAGGTGGTCGCGCACCGCCGCGAGACCGCGCACCAGTTCGGGCCGGAACGCCGGCGCCAGGGTCGTCGGCGCGGGGGCGGCCGGCTTGGTCTCGAGGGCTCGGCCCTCGGCGCGCCAGCGGCTCAGGCCGCCGTCCAGCACGAAGACGTCGCGGAAGCCCATCACGCGCAGCGTCCACCACACGCGCGGCGCGGAGAACATGTTGCGCGCGTCGTAGACCACGATCGTCGCCTCCCGACGCAGACCGAGCGCGCCGGCCGCCGCGGCGAAGGCCTCCGGGGCGGGGAGCATGTGCGGCAGGTCGCTGGTCTGGTCGGCGATCGCGTCGATGTCGAAGAAGACGGCGCCCGGGATATGTCCCGCGGCGTACTCGGCGCGGCCGTCCCCCGTCTCGCCAGGCATGTACCAGGTCGCGTCCACCACCTGGACGTTCGGGTCATCCAGTCGGTCGGCGAGCCAGGACGTGCTGACGAGGGGATCGCTCATGCGGGGATCCACGGCGGCGGCGGCAGGCCCTTCTCGGCCAGGAAGCCGGGATTGTAGATCTTCGACTGGTAGCGCTGGCCGTGGTCGCACAGCACGGTGACGATGGTGTGCCCGGGCCCCATGTCCTTGGCCATGCGGATCGCGCCGGCGACGTTGATGCCGGTGGAGCCGCCCATCACCAGGCCCTCGTGCTCGACGAGGTCGTAGATCGCCAGCAGCATCTCCTCGTCGGAGATGCGGTAGGCGCGGTCGATCTTCAGGCCCTCGAGGTTGGCGGTGACCCGGCCCTGGCCGATGCCCTCGCTGATCGAGGTCCCTTCGGCCTTCAGTTCGCCGTCGGTGTAGTAGCTGTAGAGCGCCGCGCCGTGCGGGTCGGCCAGGCCGATCTGCACGTCGGCCCGACGCTCGCGCAGCGCCTGGGCGACGCCCGCCAGGGTGCCGCCGGAGCCCACTGCGCAGATGAAGCCGTCGACCTTGCCGCCGGTCTGGGCCCAGATCTCCGGACCGGTGCTTTGAACGTGCGCCTCGCGGTTGGCGACGTTGTCGAACTGGTTGGCCCAGACCGCGCCGTTGGGCTCCTTGGCATTCAGCTCCTCGGCCAGGCGGCCGGAGTAGCGGACGTAGTTCATCGGGTTCGAGTAGGGGACCGCGTCCACCTCGACCAGCTCGGCGCCGTAGAGGCGGATGGCGTCCTTCTTCTCCTGGCTCTGGGTGCGCGGGATGACGATCACCGAGCGGTAGCCCAGCGCCTTGCCGACCATCGCCAGGCCGATGCCGGTGTTGCCGGCGGTGCCCTCGACGATCACCCCGCCCGGGCGCAGCAGGCCGCGGGCCTCGGCGTCGCGGATGATGTAGAGCGCGGCGCGGTCCTTCACCGACTGGCCGGGGTTCATGAATTCCGCCTTGGCGAGGATCTCGCAGCCGGTGATCTCGCTCGCGCGGCGCAGGCGGATCAGCGGCGTGTTGCCGATGGCGTCAAGGAGGCTCTGGGCGATGGTCATGCCCCGTACTTAAATCCGGAGCGCGGCGTCGAACAGAGGGCGCGACGCTGCGGAATTTGCAAACCGGGCCGGCGCAGGCCACTTAGCCCACCAAGCAACCCGGCCCGACGAAACAACCAGGATCACGCCCGTGACCCAGCCCAACGCCGTCATCGAGATCAGGACCGCCGCCAGGACCGTGCGGATCGGCCAGGCCGAGCCGCTGACGGTGATCGCCGGCCCCTGCCAGATGGAGAGCCGGCAGCACGCGCTGGAGACCGCGCACGCGTTGAAGGAGGTCGCCGACCGGCTGGGGATCGGGCTGATCTACAAGACCTCGTTCGACAAGGCCAACCGCACCTCGGTGAACACCGCCCGCGGCATCGGCCTGACCGACGCCCTGCCGATCTTCGCCGAGATCCGCGAGGTCACGGGCCTGCCGACCCTGACCGACGTGCACGAGGCCGAGCAGTGCGCCGAGGCTGCGCAAGCGGTCGACGTGCTGCAGATCCCGGCCTTCCTCTGCCGCCAGACCGACCTGCTGCTGGCCGCCGGCCGCACCGGCAAGGCGGTCAACGTCAAGAAGGGCCAGTTCCTCGCGCCCTGGGACATGAAGAACGTGGTGGCCAAGGTGCTCAGCACCGGCAACGCCGACGTCATGGCCTGCGAGCGCGGC
>Ga0164243_10015160_pt1 | contig 10673 bp, 10 predicted proteins | sample OricompcompostOP_FD_108781 | JGI IMG/M metagenome (GOLD analysis project Ga0164243, IMG submission 108781) | Organic Plus compost microbial communities from Emeryville, California, USA - Original compost - Organic plus compost (OP) | ecosystem: Engineered > Solid waste > Mixed feedstock >...
CTGCCGTTGACCCGCTCCAGCTGGTTGATCAGCGTGGCGGTGAGTTTGGCTCCGGTGGCGCCGAGGGGGTGGCCGAGTGCGATGGCGCCGCCGTTGGGGTTGGTGGTGGCGGGGTCGGCGCGGATGTCGCGTTGCCAGGCGAGGACGACGCTGGCGAAGGCTTCGTTGATCTCGATGGCGTCGAGGTCGTCGGGGGTGAGGCCGGTCCGGTCGAGGGCGTGGCGGGTGGCGGTGATGGGGGCGGTGAGCATGAGGACGGGGTCGTCGCCGCGGACGCTGATGTGGTGGATGCGGGCGCGCGGGGTGAGGCCGTGGGCGGTGACGGCGCGTTCGGAGGCGATGAGCGTGGCGGCGGCGCCGTCGGAGATCTGGCTGGAGACGCCTGCGGTGAGCCGTCCGCCGGGGGTCAGTGGGTTGAGCCCTGCGAGTTTGCCGGCGCTGGTGTCGCGGCGTGGTCCTTCGTCGCGGGTGATTCCGGCGATGGGGGCGAGTTCGGCGTCGAAGTGCCCGTTGTCGGCGGCGTGGATGGCGCGGTGGTGGCTGGTGAGGGCGTATTCCTCCATCTCGCCGCGGGTGATGCCCCATTTTTCGGCGATGAGTTCGGCGCCGCGGAATTGGGTGACTTCTTCGTCGCCGTAGCGCTGGTGCCAGCCGGTGGAGCCGGAGTCGGGCCCGTAGGCGGTGGGGAAGCCGAGTCCGTCGGCGGCGCGGAGTGCGCTGCCGATGGGGATGGCGCTCATGTTGGCGACTCCGCCTGCGATGACGAGGTCGGTGGTGCCGCTGAGGACGGCTTGGGCGGCGAAGTGCAGGGCTTGTTGGGAGGAGCCGCATTGCCGGTCGATGGTCACGCCGGGCACGTGTTCGGGGTAGCCGGCGGCGAGCCATCCGGTGCGGCCGATGTTTCCTGCCTGCGCTCCGACGGTGTCGACGCAGCCCCACAGCACGTCGTCGACGCGCCCGGGGTCGATTCCGGTGCGTTCGACGATTTCGCGCAGGACGTGGGCCGACAGGTCGGCGGGGTGGACTCCGCTGAGCCCGCCGCCGCGCTTGCCGACCGGTGTGCGCAGTGCGTCCACGATGTACGCCTCTGCCATGGCTGTTCCCCTCACTTGCTGCCGTAGACCGGTTCCGGTTCGGGTTCGCGCTGGACGAGGTCGCGCACGACCGGTCCGAGTTCGTTCGCCGACCAGCGCCGTCCGGCGTCGTGGGCGGCGCCGTGGCGCCAGCCGGTGGCGATGCGCACGAGACCACCCTCCACTTCGAACACTCGCCCGGTGATGTCCGCGGATTCGGCGCTGCCGAGCCACGCCACGAGCGGTGCGACGTTTTCCGGTGCCATGGCGTCGAATTCGCCGTCTTCGGGGCGGGACATGGCGTCGGCGAAGACGTCTTCGGTCATGCGGGTGCGCGCGGAGGGGGCGATGGCGTTGACGGTGATGCCGTAGCGGGCGAGTTCGGCGGCGGTGTTGATGGTGAGCGCGGCGATGCCGGCTTTGGCCGCGGCGTAGTTGCTCTGCCCGATGCTGCCCTGCAGCCCGGCTCCGGAGCAGGTGTTGATGATGCGGGCGTCGACGTCCTGCCCGGATTTGGCCTGCTGCCGCCAGTGTTCGGCGGCGTGGCGCATCGTGGCGGCGTGTCCTTTGAGGTGCACCCGGACCACGTCGTCCCATTCCTGTTCGGACAGGTTGACGAACATCCGGTCGCGCACCACGCCCGCGTTGTTGACCAGCACGTCGAGCCGCCCGAAGGTGTCCACGGCCCGCTGCACGAGTTCGCGCGCCTGCTCCCAGTCGGACACGTCGGCCCCGTCGACGACGGCTTTTCCGCCCGTGGCGCAGATTTCCGCGGCCACTTCGGCGGCCGGTCCGGAGTTGCGGCCGCTGCCGTCGAGCTGCACGCCGAGGTCGTTGACCACGACCGCGGCGCCCTGCCGGGCGAACTCCAGCGCGTGCGCGCGGCCGAGGCCGCGGGCCGCGCCGGTCACCGCGACCACCCTGCCTGCGCAGATACCGGCCACTGGTTCCTCCCGATCAGCGTTGCGCGAATTCCCGGGCGACCTGCTTGAGGTACGGGTGCGGTGCGCCGCCGCCGTCGACCGGCAGCACCGCCCCGGTGACGTAGGCGGCCAGTGGTGAGGCGAGGAACGCGCAGGCGTGGCCGACCTCGACCGGTTCGGCCGGGCGTTCCAGCGGGATGCCGTCGGCGAAGCCGGAATCGGCGGCTTCCTGCCCGAAGTACTCGCGGAAGTTCTCGGTGCGGGCCACGCCGACGGAGATCGCGTTGACCCGCACGCTCGGGGCGAATTCGAGCGCGAGCGAGCTGGTCAGGCTCTCCAGCCCGGCCTTGGCCGCGGCGTAGGCGGCGATCGTGGGCGCGGGCCGGCGCGCGGCCATGCTGCTGATCATCGTGATCGACCCGCCGGTGTCGCGCAGCACCGGCCACGCGCGCTGCGAGACGGCCAGCGGTGCGAGCATGTTCAGCTCCACGACCTTGGCGTGGAACCGCGGCGAGGCGGTGGCGGTGTCGGCCGGTGGCGCGCCTCCGGCGTTGTTCACCACGGAGTCGAGCCGCCCGGCGCGCCGCACCACCTCGTCGACCAGCGCGGCCACCTGGTCCGCGTCGCGCACGTCGGCGGGCAGGAACTCGGCGCGGGCACCGCCTGCTGCGGGCAGCTGCTCGGGTTCGCGGCGGGAGCAGACGTACACCTGCGCCCCGGCGCGCAGCAGGACTTCGGCGATGCCGGCGCCGATCCCGCGCGTTCCGCCGGTCACCAGCACCGCTCGGCCGGACAGGTCGATCTCGACGCCCACGGGGACCTCCCGGATTTCCGCCTCTGGCGGCGCCTTCGCCGCGGTTGCTACCGTACCAACTCAACCTAACAAGTGCTAGGTTTGGTAGGTGGCATGAGCACGCGAATTCGGCGTCACGACAACGGGATCGCGGAACTGACCACGGACGCACCACCGGTCAACGCACTGCCGGCGCACGGCTGGCACGAGCTCGCCGAGCTCGTGGACCGGGCGGGTGCGGACGAATCCACCCGCGTGGTCGTGCTGCGGGCCGAAGGGCGCGGCTTCAACGCGGGGGTGGACATCAAGGAGCTCGCCGCCGACCCGGATCGCAGCAGGCTGGTGGCGGTGAACCGCGGCTGCGCGGCGGCGTTCCGCGCCGTCTACGAGTGCCCGGTGCCGGTGATCAGCGCGGTGCACGGGTTCTGCCTCGGCGGTGGGATCGGGCTCGTGGCCAACTCCGACGTCATCCTCGCCGCCGACGACGCGACCTTCGGGCTGCCCGAGGTCGATCGCGGCGCGCTCGGCGCGGCCACCCACCTGCAGCGGCTCGTGCCGCACCACCGGGCGCGGGCGATGTTCTACACCGGGCGCACCGCCACCGCCCGCGAGCTGGAGCGGTTCGGCTCGGTGTGGGAGGTCGTCGCGCCGAAGCGGCTGCGGGCCGCGGCGCTGGAGCTGGCCGGGGAGATCGCGGCGAAGGAACCGCTCGTCGTGCGCCGGGCCAAGGAGGCGCTCAACGGCATCGACCCGGTGGACGTGCACCGCAGCTACCGGTTCGAGCAGGGCTTCACCTTCGAACTCAACCTCAGCGGAGTCTCCGACCGGGCGCGGGAGGCGTTCGTCCAGCGCGGCGGCGACCGCCCGGCCGGCGGGTGAAAGGGCGGGCAGTGGGCGCGGAATCGGGCAGGCCGGACAAGCTGGTGGACGTCGACGACATCGTCGCGCAGCTGCGCGACGGCATGACCATCGGGATCGGCGGCTGGGGCTCGCGGCGCAAGCCGATGGCGCTGGTGCGGGCGATCCTGCGGTCGCGGCTGCGGGACCTGACGCTGGTCTCCTACGGCGGGCCGGAGGTGGGGCTGCTGGCCGCGGCGGGCAGGCTGCGCAAGGTGGTGTTCGGGTTCGTCTCGCTGGATTCGATCCCGCTGGACCCGCACTTCCGGGCCGCGCGGCAGCGCGGGGAGCTGGAGGTCGCCGAGTACGACGAGGGCATGGTGCTGGCCGGGCTGCGCGCGGCGGCCGCGCGGGTGCCGTTCCACCCCACCCGGGCCGGTCTCGGCTCGGACGTGCCGGCGCTGAACCCGGGGCTGCGGACGGTGCGCTCGCCCTACGCCGACGGCGAGGAGCTGGTGGCGATGCCCGCGCTGCGGCTGGACGCGGCGCTGGTGCACCTCAACCGGGCGGACCGGCACGGCAACGCGCAGTACCTCGGCCCCGACCCGTACTTCGACGACGTGCTGTGCGCGGCGGCCGACCGCGGCTACGTCACCTGCGAACAGGTCGTGTCCACTGAGGACATGCTGGCGGCCGCGCCGGTGCAGTCGATGCTGCTCAACCGCACGCACACGGACGCGGTGGCCGAAACCCCGGGCGGCGCGCACTTCACCAGCTGCGTCCCCGACTACGGCCGCGACGAGGAGTTCCAGCGCCGGTACGCCGCCGCCGCGGAGTCCCCGGAGGCGTGGCGGGAGTTCCGCGCGCGGTTCCTGGACTGCGACGAAGCCGGCTACCAGGCCGCCGTCCGGGAGGGGGCGCGATGAGCGACGAGCCGACCCGCGCGGAGATCTGCGCCGCCGCCTGCGCCGACACCTGGCGCGGCGCCGGGGAGGTGCTGGCCTCCCCGATCGGGCTGATCCCGTCCCTCGGCGCCCGGCTGGCCCGGCTGACCACCGCGCCCGAGCTGCTGCTGACCGACGGGGAAGCACTGCTGGTCGCCGACCCGCCCCCGCTCGGCCGGGAGGACGGCGCGGCCGCGGAGGGCTGGATGCCCTACCGGCAGGTGCTCGACCTGCTCGCCGGCGGGCGCAGGCAGGTGATGATGGGCGCGACGCAGCTCGACCGGCACGGCAACCAGAACATCTCCCGCATCGGTGCCTGGGACCGGCCGAAGGTGCAGCTCATCGGAGTGCGCGGGGCTCCGGGCAACACCGCCAACCACACCACGAACTACTGGGTGCCCCGGCACGGGCCGCGGGTGTTCGTGGAGTCGGTGGACCTGGTCTCGGGGGTGGGCCACGACCGGCCGGGCGGGCCGTTCCACGACGTGCGGGTGGTGGTCAGCGACCTCGGGGTGTTCGACTTCTCCGGGCCGGGCGGGACGATGGCGCTGCGCTCGGTGCACCCCGGGGTCGCGCCGGAGCAGGTGCAGGAGGCCACCGGGTTCGAGCTGGACGTGTCCGCGGCGGTGCCGACCCGGCTGCCGTCGGCGGCGGAGCTGGAGCTGATCCGCACCGTGCTCGACCCGGACGGCCTGCGCTACCGGGAGGTGCCGCGGTGAGCGCCCCGGTGCTGGACACCGCGCTGTGCCGGCTGGTCGGCGTGCGGCACCCGGTGGTGCAGACCGGGATGGGCTGGGTGGCCGGGCCGCGGCTGGTGTCCGCGACGGCCGAGGCCGGTGGGCTGGGGGTGCTGGCCTCGGCCACGATGAGCTTCGAGCAGCTGCGCGCGGCGATCCGCGAGGTCCGCGAGCGCACCGGCGCGCCGTTCGGGGTGAACCTGCGCGCCGACGCCGCGGACGCCGAGCAGCGCGCGGACCTGCTCATCCGGGAAGGCGTGCGGGTGGCCTCGTTCGCGCTGGCCCCGGACCGGCGGTTGATCGGCAGGCTGCGCGACGCCGGGGTCGTGGTGATCCCCTCGGTCGGGGCGAAGCGGCACGCCGAGAAGGTCGCCGCCTGGGGCGCGGACGCGGTGCTGGTCCAAGGCGGCGAAGGCGGCGGGCACACCGGGCAGGTCGCCACCACGCTGCTGCTGCCGCAGGTCGTGGATGCGGTGGACGTGCCGGTGATCGCCGCGGGCGGGTTCTTCGACGGCCGCGGGCTGGCCGCCGCGCTGTGCTACGGAGCGGCCGGGGTCGGCATGGGCACCCGGTTCCTGCTGACCCGCGACAGCGCCGTGCCGGACGAGGTCAAGCGGCGCTACCTCGCCGCCGCGGCCGGCGACGCCGTGGTCACTTCCAAAGTGGACGGTCTGCCGCACCGGATGCTGCGCAGCTCGCTGACCGAGGCCGCCGAATCCGCCGGGGCGCTGCGCCGGCTGCCCGGTGCGCTGCGGCAGGCGGCCGCGTTCCGGGCCATGAGCGGGATGTCGTGGCGGCGGCTCGTCCGCGACGGGATCGCCATGCACCGCCGCAGCGGCATGCCGTGGAGCGCGGTGCTGCTGGCCGCGAACACCCCGATGCTCATCAAAGCCGCACTCGTCGACGGGCACCCGGACGCGGGCGTGCTGCCCGCCGGGCAGGCCGTGGGGGCGATCGACGAGCTGCCCGGGTGCCGAGAGCTGATCGAGCGGATCGTCGCCGACGCCGCCCGCGCGCTCGACCGCGCCCGCCCGCGGTGAGCCCGCGCGCTCAGCCCTGCCCGGTCATGATCCCGCCGCACAGGATCGCGATGTACTGCTCGGCGATCACCTCGGCGTTCAGCCGCCCGCGCGGGTTGTACCAGTGCACCGAGGTCCACACGGTGTCCCGGATGAACCGGTAGGCGATCTTGACGTTGAGGTCCGCGCGGAACACCCCGGCGTCCTGGCCCTGCTGCAGCACCTTGATCCAGGTGCGCTCGAAGTCGTTCGCGGCCCGGCGCAGGTAGCCGAACCGCTCGAACTGCTGCAGGTACTTCGCCTCGTTCTGGTAGATCGTGACCGCCGAGCGGTACTGGTGCATCGCGCGGAACGAGCGCCGCACCAGCTCGGTCAGCGTGGCGCGCGGATCAGTCTGCTCGCGCAGCACCTCGTCGTAGAGCCGCTGCTGGAAGTCCAGGAACTCGCGCAGGATCTCGTCCACCATCGATTCCTTGGAATCGAAGTGGTAGTAGAGGCTGCCGGACAGGATCCCCGCCGCGTCGGCGATCTCGCGCACCGTGGTGACGACGAAACCGCGCTCGGCGAACAGGTCGGCGGCGAGCGCGAGCAGCTCCGAGCGGCGCTGCGAACCCGCCTCGGCCGGCGCCGTCCGCTGCCCGCGGCCGGTTGAGCGCTTGGTCTCCGCCATGCCGTTCATCCTCTCACCTGCTCGGCGGCGCTTCGTCACGGGTGCTGGCTGCTGGCGGAGATGACTTCGCCGGTCAGGTAGCTGGCGTGGTCCGAGGCCAGGAACACCACCACGGTCGCCACCTCCCACGGTTGCGCGGAGCGGCCGAAGGCTTCCGCGGATTCCAATTCGGACAGCAGCTGCGGCGAGGTGACCTTCGCGAGGTTGTCGTGCAGCACCAGGCTCGGCGCCACGGCGTTCACCCGCACGCCGAACTCGGCGGCGTCCACCGCCGCGCACCGGGTCAGGGCCATCACCCCGGCCTTGGCGGCGGCGTAGTGCGCCTGCCCGGCCTGGGCGCGCCAGCCGACGACGGAGGCGTTGTTGACGACCGCCCCTCCCCCGCCCTGGTCGCGGAAGCGGCGGATCGCCGCGCGGGTGCAGCGGAAGGTGCCGTTGAGGGTCACGTCGAGCACCCGCTCCCACTGCTGGTCGGTCATGTCCTGGATCGGGGCCGTGCCGCCGAGTCCGGCGTTGTTCACGAGCACGTCGAAGCGGCCGAACTCCTCGGTGGCGGCGTCGAAGAGGGCCTCGACCTGCTCGCCGTCGGTGACGTCGCACGGCACCGCCCGCACCTGGGCCCCCGGCAGGTCGGCGAGCTCCGCGCGGGTGGCCTCCAGCCGGCGTTCGTGCGCGTCGCTGAGCACCACCCGCGCGCCTTCGCGGACCATGCGGCGCGCGGTGGCCGAGCCGATGCCGGTGCCTGCGGCCGCGGTGATCACGGCGGTCTTGCCGCGCAGCAGGTCGCGCGGTTCGGGTTCGCGGGGTGCGGTCATGGCCTGGGCTCCTTCGGCAACCCGAGCACGCGCTCGGCGATGATGGTGCGCTGGATCTCGTCGGACCCGCCGTAGATCGTGTCGGCGCGGGTGAACAGGAACAGCCGCTGCCACTCGTCCAGCCCGTAGGGCGGCTCGGGCGCGACCATGCCGCAGGCCCCGGCGACCTCCGCGGCCAGTTCGCCCAGCCCGCGGTGGAACCCGGCCCAGTACAGCTTCGCGGTGGAGGACTCGGTGCCCGCCGTTCCCCCGGCGACGCCGGTGAGCGTGCGCAGCGCGTTGAACCGCATGATCTCCAGGCCGATCCACGCGCGCGTGATCTTGTCCCGCAGCACCGGGTCCTCCAGCGCCCCGCGGGAGCGGGCCAGCTCGGTGATGCCGGCCAGCTCGCGCCGGAACACCACCTGCTGGTCGACGGTGCCGATGCCGCGCTCGAACCCGAGGGTGCCCATCGCGACCCGCCAGCCGTCGCCCGGTTCGCCGACCACATTGCCCGCGGCGGTGCGCGCGCCGTCGAAGAACACCTCGTTGAACTCGGAGGTGCCGGTCAGCTGCACGATCGGCCGCACCTCGACACCCGGCTGGTCCATCGGCACGAGCAGGTACGACAGCCCGCGGTGGCGCCGCTGCGCCGGGTCGGTGCGGGCCAGCGCGAAGCACCAGTCGGCCACGTGCGCGTGCGAGGTCCAGGTCTTCTGCCCGCGCACCACCCACTCCGCCCCGTCCCGCTCGGCGGTGGTGGACAGGTTCGCCAGGTCCGAGCCCGCGCCGGGTTCGGAGTAGCCCTGGCACCACAGCTCGCGCACCTCGACGATCGGCGGCAGGAACCGCGCCCGCTGCTGCTCGCTGCCGAAGGCGATGATCGTCGGGCCGAGCAGTTCCTCGCCGATGTGGCCGACGCGCACCGGCGCCCGGGCCTGGGCGTACTCCTCGTGGAAGATCATCTGCTGCGCTGTGGTGGCGCCGCGGCCGCCGAACTCCTCCGGCCAGCCCAGGCAGGTCCACCCGGCCTCGGCCAGGTGCCGGTCCCAGGCCAGCCGCACGTCGAACGCCTCGTGCTCGCGGCCCGGGCCGCCGAGCCCGCGGGCGGCGGCGAACTCGCCGGTGAGGTTGTCGCCCAGCCAGTCCCGCACTTCGCGGCGGAACGCCGCCTCCGCCGCACTGTCGGTGAGATCCACCCGAAGCACCTCCGGCCGATCGCCGCGCCCCGGCGGCGCAACGAACCCTACCAAGCAATTGCTCGGTTCGCTAACCTCGGAGGCCGACGCCGCGACACCGGGAGGGGTGGACGATGGCCGACGAGGAACCGGTGCACTACGAACGCGACGGCAGCACCGCCGTGGTGACGATGAACCGGCCCGAGTACCGCAACGCGCAGAACTCGGCGATGACCTACGCGCTCGACGACGCCTTCTACCGCGCCTGCGCCGACGACGAGGTGCAGGTCGTGCTGCTGGCCGGCGCGGGCGAGCACTTCTCCGCCGGGCACGACATCGGCTCGCCCGGCCGCGACGTCGACGTCGACTACGCCCGCCGCGCCGGGCTGTGGTGGGGCCACGTGGACAAGGCCGGCGGGGAGTCGCGGTTCGCCCGCGAGCAGGAGGTCTACCTCGGGATGTGCCGCCGCTGGCGGGACATGCCGAAACCCGTCGTCGCCTCCGTGCAGGGCGCCTGCGTGGCCGGCGGGCTGATGCTGGCGTGGGTGTGCGACGTGATCGTGGCCGCCGAGGACGCGTTCTTCGCCGATCCCGTGGTGCGGATGGGGATTCCCGGCGTGGAGTACTTCGTGCACCCGTGGGTGCTCGGGCCGCGCATCGCCAAGGAGTTCCTGTTCACCGGCGGGCGGATGAGCGCGCAGCGGGCCTACGAGATCGGGATGGTCAACCGGGTCGTGCCGCGCGAGCAGCTGGCCGAGACCGCGCTGGAGCTGGCCGGGCGGATCGCGGCCATGCCGCGGTTCGGGCTCGCGCTGGCGAAGAAGGCCGTCAACCAGGCCGAGGACCTCATGGGCCGGCACAGCGGGCTGGACGCGGCGTTCGGGCTGCACCACCTCGCGCACGCGCACAACGCCGAGGTCGGGGCGGACTCGCTGCGCGGCATGGACGCCCGGAGCATGCGCAAGGCTGCGGAGTGAGCGGGGCGGTGGCGTCGTGGACCTGACCTTCAGCACCGAGGACCTCGCCTTCCGCGACGAGGTGCGCGCGTGGCTGCGCGCGCACGTGCCCGCCGAACCGCTGCCCTCCCTGGAGACCGCCGAGGGCTTCGCCGCGCACCGGCAGTGGGAGCAGGCCCTGCACGCGGCGGGGTTGTCGGTGGTGTCGTGGCCGGAGGAGTTCGGCGGCCGGGACGCCTCGCTGGTGCAGTGGCTGCTGTTCGAGGAGGAGTACTACGCCGCGGGTGCGCCCGGCCGGGTCGGGCAGAACGGGATCTTCCTGCTCGCGCCCACGCTGTTCGAGCACGGCACGGCTGAGCAGCGGCGCCGCTACCTGCCGCGGATGGCCTCCGGCGAGGACGTGTGGGCGCAGGCGTGGTCCGAGCCGGAGGCCGGCAGCGACCTGGCCGCGATCCGCAGCAGCGCGCGCCGGGTTCCCGGCGGCTGGCGGCTGTCCGGGCAGAAGACGTGGAGCTCGCGGGCGGCGTTCGCGGACCGCGCCTTCGGGCTGTTCCGCAGCGATCCGGACGCCGAGCGGCACCGCGGCCTGACCTACTTCCTGTTCCCGCTGGACGCCGACGGGGTCTCCGTGCGGCCGATCGGGCGCATCGACGGCAAGCCCGCGTTCGCCGAGATCTTCCTGGACGAGGTGTTCGTGCCGGACGAGGACGTGCTCGGCGGCGCCGGCGAGGGCTGGCGGGTCGCGATGA
>Ga0164243_10015161_pt1 | contig 10673 bp, 7 predicted proteins | sample OricompcompostOP_FD_108781 | JGI IMG/M metagenome (GOLD analysis project Ga0164243, IMG submission 108781) | Organic Plus compost microbial communities from Emeryville, California, USA - Original compost - Organic plus compost (OP) | ecosystem: Engineered > Solid waste > Mixed feedstock >...
CCGCGCTGATCGCGAGGGCTCAGGCGTACTTGTCGGCGGCGAGCTCGCTGCGGTAGGTCTCCTGCATGAACGCGGTGATCACCACCAGCGCCAGCACCGCGAACACCGCCAGGTAGGCCCACACCGCGTAGATCGACCCGAACTGGTCCACCAGCAGCGCGGCCAGGAACGGCGTGAAGCCCATGAACAGGGAGAACGAGCAGTTGTAGGCGATCGCGCTGGCGCTGAACCGGGTGCGGGTGGCGAACAGCTCCGCCGAGCAGGTCGTGACGATCCCGGTCAGGAAGAACTCCGGGACGATGTAGACGAGCTGGCTGGCCACCGCCGCGCCGAAGGTGCCGATCTCGCCGATGGCGAAGGCGACCGGCACCAGCCCGAGGCAGGCCAGCGCCCCGGTGATGAGCATCGGCTTGCGCCCGATCCGGTCGGAGATCCGCCCGGCCAGCGGCAGCAGCGGCATCAGCGCCGCCACCGAGATCAGGTTGGAGGCCAGCGCCTCGGTGCGGGACAGGCCCAGCGAGCTGGTCAGGTACTCGGGGTAGTAGGTGACCCAGGTGTAGGACAGGATCGCCAGCATGATCGAGGCGCCGCAGAACACCAGCATGGGCCGCCACTGGTCGCGCAGCGCCTCGCGCACCGGCGCCTTGACGATCTCCCGGCCGCCGTCGGTTTCGCGCAGGAACTCCGGGGTCTCGTCGACCCGGTTGCGCAGCCACAGCCCGACCAGCGACAGCGGCAGCACGGCCAGGAACGGGATCCGCCAGCCCCAGGACTCCAGCTGGTCCGGCGGGAAGATCGCGCTGACCGCCGCGGCCGTGCCGGCACCGCCGAGGATGCCGAGGAAGCAGCTGTTGGAGGCGTAGGAGGTGTAGTAGGCGCGCTCGTTCGGCGAAGCCCACTCCACGATGAACGCGACGGCGCCGACGTACTCGCCGCCGGAGATGATCCCCTGGAAGGTGCGCAGCAGCACCAGGATTAGCGGGGCCAGGAAGCCGATGTGCGCGTAGCTGGGCACCGCGCCGATCGCGGCGGTGGACACGCCCATGATGATGATCGTCCACAGCAGAGCCTTCTTGCGGCCCACCCGGTCGCCCCAGCGCCCGACCAGCGTGCCGCCGAGCGGTTTGAACACGCACGCGATCGCCAGCACCGCGTAGGTGCTCAGCACGGCCGCGGCGGTGTCGCCGCTGGGGAAGAACGACGAGGCCAGCATGGGTGCCATGTAGCCGTAGAGGCCGTAGTCGAACTGCTCGACGAAGTTGCCGACGCTGCCGGCGTAGATGGCCTTGCGGATGGTGGCCTTCGACGCCTGCGGTGGTGCGGCGCTGCGGGTGGGAGCAGGTGATCCCGGCATTTCGAGGGACATGGGCATCTCCGGTGGTCCGACGCCGGCGGGAACTGACGCAGCACGTGTGCATACGTATGAAGTCGGCAGAGTAGCCGCGGGCCCCGGGCGCGTCAAGGCTCGCTTCCCGCTCCCGTGGACGCGCGCGGCGAGCCCGGATATCGGCCGCACGGCGGGGAAAACGCGCGCCGGACGTGCAACGGCCGGGTAGGTTGGTCGCGCGACCAACCCACCCGGCCGTCGAGTCCGGTGTGGACGGAATGCGGCCCCCCGGGCCGCGCGGGGGTCAGGACTTCAGGTCGAAGACCCCGTAGCCGAAGCCGGGCACGGTGAGCTTCTGCCCGTCGATGCGCACCCCGCTGTCCTCGACCGGTTTCCCGTTCGGCACGCGGGAATCCGGCACGTCGATGCTCGCCTCGTCGCGGCGCGGGTTGACCGCCACCAGGAACCGGTCACCGCGCAGGTAGGTTAGCGGGTAGCCGTCGCCGAACACCCGCACGTCGGCCTGCGTGCCCAACTCGGGGTTGTCCTTGCGCAGCTGCAGCAGCCGGCGGATGAAGTTCAGCAGCGACTTGTCGTCGCCGCGCTGCTGCTCGACGGTCGGCCGGTTCGGGTCCGGGTCCTGCGGGATGTAGAGCTTGTCGGCCGGGGCGCTGGAGAACCCGGCGTTGGGGCCGGAATCCCACTGCATCGGGGTGCGGTTGCGCTGCCGCCCGTCGCTGCCTTCCACGTCCGGCAGGCCCTCGATCATCTTCATGCCGATCTCCTCGCCGTAGTACAGCGCGGGGACCAGCGGCCAGGTCAGCAGGAACGCGTAGGCGGCGGGCAGCTCCTCGGGGGTGCGCTTGCCGTTGTTGAGCCGGTTGGCGGTGTCGTGGTTGGCGGTGGGCAGCATGATGTGCCCGCCCTCGCCGATCTTCTCGCGGGCGTCGTTGAACGCGTCCACGAAGGTCTTGGCGCTGCCGGTGCCGTCGGCGCCGAAGTACGGGTTCTCGTCCCACATGGACCGCCACACCGCGCCGTCGCCGGGGCCGGAGACCTGCAGGAAGAAGTCGGCGTCGAACCGGGCCTGCGGCACCGCCACGGCCGGGTCGCCCCACTCGGAGATGAGCACCGCGTCGGGGTGGTGGGTGTCGAGCCACTGGTGCATCTCGGCCCAGAGCTTGGCGGTCTCGGCCTTGTCCGGGTCGTCCTTGACCAGCGTGCCGGCCATGTCGCAGCGGAACCCGGAGACGCCGAGCTGCAGCCAGTGGTCCATGACCTGCTTGATGGCCTCCCGGTTCTGCCGCGGACCGTCGGCGTCGACGGGCTGGCGCCACGGCTCGTCGGGGTTCATCCGCGCGTAGCCGTAGTTGATCGCCGGCTGGGTCTCGTAGTAGTTCTTGTAGAACGCGCCCTGCCGCGGACCGGGCGATTTCACGAAGCTGTCCGGCAGCGTGCCGTCGTCCGGCAGCTGGTCGGGGCTGGCCCAGATGTAGCGCGAATCCCGGTCGTCCTGGCAGGACTGCTCGAACCACGGGTGCTGGTCCGAGGTGTGCCCGGCGACGAGGTCGAACAGCACCCGCATCCCGCGCTTGCGGGATTCCTCCACCAGCAGCGCCACGTCGTCCTGGGTGCCGTAGCGCTCGTTGACCCCGGTGTAGTCGGCGATGTCGTAGCCGGCGTCGGTCAGCGGCGAGGGGAAGATCGGGTTGACCCAGATCGCCCCGACGCCGAGCCACTGCAGGTGGTCCAGGTGGTCCACGATCCCGCGCAGGTCGCCGATCCCGCTGCCGTCGGAGTCGGCGAAGCTCTGCGGGTACAGCTGGTAGAGCACGGTGTCGGCCAGCCAGCTGGCCTTGCCGCCGGCCGCGGCGGCCCGCGGGGCGCGCAGCAGCCCGGGCCCCAGGGCGAGCCCGGCGGCCGCGGCGCCGGTGCCGAGGACGAACGACCGTCTGGAAATCGGCATTGATCCACTCCTGTGACTACGTATGTAGGAAGTGCGGTCAATCTACTGATCGGCGGGCTGGATCGGTATACCTCCGGCGAACGCCGTGGTTGGGCCGCCTGCCGGAGCCCCGCGGCGAGCTGCCGCGGCGGGGGAGGGGAGAGGTGCGTCTCGGCCGATCGGAGCACCCGGGGGCGCTGTGCGATGCTGATCATGACTGTTCCGGAAGTGCTGCGATCGGGGGAGCACGATGAGCGACGGGATTCGCCGGTCCGAGGTGGACCTGCGCACCGACCGCGCGCACGGCGCGCGGATCTACGACTACATCCTCGGCGGCAAGGACAACTACGCCGTCGACCGGGCGGCGGCGCAGGCCACCGTCCAGGTCTGGCCGGCGCTGCCGGTGCACATGCGGGCCAACCGCGAGTTCATGCACCGGGCGGCGCGGTACCTGGTCGGCGAATGCGGCATCGACCAGTTCCTGGACATCGGCACCGGCATCCCGACCTCGCCGAACCTGCACGAGGTGGTCCAGGAGGTGCGCCCGGAGGCCCGCGTCGTCTACACCGACAACGACCCCATCGTGCTCGCGCACGCCCGCGCGCTGATGAGCAGCGGGGACCGCGGGCGGACCGCCTACCTCGACTCGGATCTGCGGGACCCGGAGGCGATCCTGGCCGCGCCGCAGCTGCGCGAGACCCTGGACCCGGACCGGCCGATCGCGTTGATGCTGATCGCGGTCGTGCACTTCATCGAGGACGACGACGAGGCGCTGGCGGTGACCCGCCGGATCATCGACGCGCTGCCGCCGGGCAGCTACGTGGCCACCACGATCGCCACCGACGACTTCGCCCCGGAGATGCTGGCGCGGGTGCGGCAGACCTACCTGGACCACGGCGAGACGCTGCGCTGGCGCGACCGGGCGACCGCGGAGCGGTTCCTGGAGGGGCTGGAGCTGGTCGAGCCCGGCCTGGTGCAGATGCACAAGTGGCGGCCGGACTGCGACACCTACGACGCGGTGCCCGAGGCCGACATCGCGATGTACGGCGCGGTGGGCCGCAAGCCGTGATCGGCCGCCGGTCCCGCCCGGTTCCGGCGGGGCCGGCTCATTCCTCCGACATCGGGCGCAACCGCTGGTAGTAGGCCGCTTCCAGGTGCGCGCGCATCGCCGCCTCCGCGGCCTCGGGGTCGCCGGAGGCCAGCGCGTCGGTGATCGCCCGGTGCTCGGCCAGCGTCTTCTCGCCGGTGCCGCGGTCGTAGTGCAGCCGGAAGATGTGCAGGTGGCAGTGCGTGCGCTCGAACGCGCGGCGCACTTGGTCGCTGCCGGCGAGCTCGGCGATCAGCAGGTGGAACCGGGTGTCGTGCGCGGTGAGCGCCTTGTAGGACTCGTAGCTGTCGTCGCCGGGTTCCTGGCAGGAGCTCATCTCCGCGCGCAGCCGGTCGCACCCGGAGCGCTCCAGCCGCTCGGCCGCGCGGGCTGCCGCCCAGGGTTCGATCAGCAGCCGGAACTGGTAGAGGTCGTCGAGCTCGGCGCGGTTGAGCAGCGGGGTGGTGCGGTAGCCGCGCAGGGGTTCCTTGACGACGAGCTCCGCGGATTCCAGGCGTGCCAGGGCTTCGCGCACCGGGGTGGGCGAGACGCCGAGCCGCCGGGCGAGGCCGTCGATGGACACGCGCGCGCCGGGCTCGATCGTCTGGTCCATGATCAGCGCTTTGATCGCCTCGTGGACGCCGTCGGTGAGCACCTGCCTGCGGGGCAGCGGCGAGGTCTCGCCGTCCGGTGCGCCGCTCATCCGCGCCTCCCGGGGGCTGGTCGGTGGGTCGAAGCGTTCCACATCCCTTGACGGGTGATCGCGACCACTCCAATAATCACGTGCCAAATCGAAGATCCTATACGATTTTCAGGCTCGGGAGTGTTCCAGGGCGCCGCGAGCGCCCCGACAGCGTTGTCGACCGACGGGCGGGTTCGGACATGACCACACCGGGAACCGGCCACACCGCAGGAGGGCTCCTGCGGCTGCCGGAACCACCGGCGGAACTGCGCAGCAGGCGCATCACCGCCGCCACGATCCTCAAGTTCTTCGGCCCCGGGGCGATCATCGCCTCGCTGACCATCGGCAGCGGCGAATCCATCCTCGCCTCCCGCGAAGGCGCGGTGTTCGGCTACACCGTGCTGTGGGCGGTGGTGCTGGCCGCGCTGGCCAAGGCCGTCCTCGTCTACGCCTCCAACCGGCACATCACGCTCACCGGCGAGCACCCGATGCGGCGGCTGGCCCACGTGCTGCCCGGCCCGCGCGGCTGGTTCCCGGTGCTGATGGTGGCCATCTGCCTGGTGTCGTTCCCCGGCTGGGTCAGCGGGGTGGCGGTCGCGCTCGGCGACTACCTGTCGTCGTTCGGGCTCGGCAACGCCACGCTGTTCGCGGTCGGGGTGGTGCTGTTCGCCGCGGTGCTGTCCTATGTGGGCGGTTACGCGGTGCTGGAGAAGGTGCAGGTGGCCATCGCCGGGCTGATGGTCGTGCTGGTGCTGATCGCGGTGTTCGTCGCGCGGCCGGACTGGCTCGGCGTGCTCGGCGGGCTGGTGCCCGGGGCGTTCGACTACGCGCCGTTCGTGGCCGTGAAGTACCCCGACATCGCCCAGGAATCGGTCTGGGTCGAGCTGGCGGTGTTCATGGGCGGCCTCGGCGGCGGGATGTACGACTACATCGGCTACTCCGGCATGTTGCGGGAGAAGAAGTGGGGGATGCTCGGCCACCCCGACGCGGACTCCATCGGGCGCCGGGTGTCCACTTCGGACTCTCGCGAGCAGATCCCGCTGTCGACCGAGCCGGCCGACGTCGCCAACGCGAAGGCCTGGAGCCGGGCGCCGATGTTCGACATGCTCGCGGCGTTCCTGGCGCTGGGCATCATCGCGGCCGCGTTCATGATCAACGGTGCGACGATCCTCGGCGCGCAGCAGCAGGTGCCCGAGGGCAACGACGTGCTGACGTTCCAGGCGCAGTTCCTGGCGGTGATCTCCCCGGTCTTCGAGTACTTCTACATCGTCGCGATCGTGATGGTGCTGTTCGGCACCGCCTACGCGACGTGGGAGGTCTACTCCTGGACCACCTACGAGACCCTCGCCTCGGTCTCCGAGCGCGTGCGCGAGCGCGGGCAGCGCGGCATCCGGCCGCTGGTGTACCTGTGGACCGGGATCGGCGGGCTGCTGGCGATCGCCTCCGGCGCCGACTACGAGGACCTGATCGCGCCCGCGGCGGTGCTCGGCGGGGTGTTCGCCTGCGGCATCTACGGCGGCGGGCTGCTGTACGTCGACAAGGTCAACGTGCCCGCGCCGTACCGGATGTCCCGGCTGCTGCGGGTGCTGGTGGCGATCGGGTCGGTGTTCCTGACGGTGTGCGGGCTCGTGGCGATCCTGTCGTACGCGGGGGTGGTCTCGTGACCTTGCGGTGGCGCTACCTGGTGCTGGGGCTCGGATTCCTCGTGGTGGCGGGAGTCCGGGCCGCGCAGGGCGAGGTGGTCTGGGCGGTGGTGTTCGCCGTCGCGGCGGGCATCAACGGCTGGCTGGCGGTGCAGGAGGCCCCGGCCGCCGAGCCGGTCGACCCCCGCGGCATGGCTCCGTCCGAAGTGGAGGGTGCGGTGAGCGGGTACCGCTCGCAGGCCCGCACGTGGCAGGTGCTTGGGGTGGCCGGGCTGGTGCTCGGCGGCGCGCTGCTGCTGGTGGAGCCGCCGCTGGCGGTGTTCGCCGCGGGCGCGGCGCTGTTCGCGGTGCACCGCGCCCACCGGGCCGGGCGCGCCGCGGCGGCGTTGGAGCGCCCGGCGGTGGTCGCACGATGACCCGCGCGCTCAGCGACGTCGCGGTGCTGCCCACCGCCGAGGACAACGCGGCGGTCGCCACCCGGCGCATCGAAGCCGGCACCGAGGTCGCGCTGCCGGACGGGCCGGTCGCGCTGCCGCACACGGTCCCCGAGGGCCACCGGTTCGCGGTGGTCCCGGTACCGGCCGGGGCGGACCTGCTGTCCTGGGGCCTGCCGTTCGCCCGGGCGCTGCGCGACATCCCGGCCGGCGGCTACCTGGTCACCGAGCGGATGCTGGAGGTGCTGCGGGAGCGGCACGTCGACGGCACCTTCCCGGCCGAGCCGGACATCGCCAACCGGGCGCTGGACCCGTACGAGTTCGACGAGCGGACCTTCCGGCCCGGGCCCGAGCCGCAGTACTACGCCGAGCCGGGCACGTTCCTCGGCCACGACCGCGGTCCCGGGCGCGGGGTCGGCACCCGCAACCACGTGGTGGTGCTCGGCACCTCCTCGCGCACCGCCTCCTACGCCGAGGCGCTGGCCGGGCGGTTCGCCGACGTCGAGACCACCGCCGGGTTCGACGGGGTGGTCAGCGTCGCGCACACCGAGGGCGCGGCGGCCGGCAACAACTCCGAGCTGGTGCTGCGCACCCTCGCGGGGTTCCTCACCCACCCCAACGTCGGGGCGGTGCTGGCCGTCGACGAACCCGGCTCCGAGATCACCAACGACGCGGTCCGCCGCTACCTGCGCGAGCACGGGTACCCGGAGCTGACCGTCCCGCACGCGTTCCTCAGCCGCGGCGGCGGGTTCGCCGATGACCTCGCCCGCGGCGCCGAGCACATCACCGGCTGGCTGCCCGAGCTCGGCGCCGCCCGGCGCACCGAGCAGCAGCTGGCGCACCTGCGGATCGCGCTGCAGTGCGGCGGATCCGACGCGTTCTCCGGCGTCTCGGCGAACCCGCTGGCCGGGGCGGTGTGCGGGGAGCTGATCAAGCACGGCGGCGGGGCGATCCTGGCCGAGACCGACGAGCTCGTCGGCGCCGAGCAGTACGTGCTGGACAACTGCCGCGACGCGGACACCGCCCGCCGGTTCCTGGCCGCGCTGGCCCGGTTCACCGAACGCGTCGGCTGGCACGGGCACACCGCCGAGACCAACGTCTCCGGCGGCAACGCGCTGCGCGGGCTCTACAACATCGTCATCAAGTCGCTCGGGGCGGCGCGCAAACGCGATCCCGGCGTGCGGCTGGAGGACGTCGTCGAGTACGCCGAGCCGATCACCGCGCCCGGCTACCACTTCATGGACAGCCCCGGCAACGACCTGGAGAGCGTGGCCGGGGAGGTCGCCTCCGGGGCCAACCTGATCTTCTTCACCACCGGCAACGGATCGATCACCAACTTCCCGTTCGTGCCGACGGTCAAGCTGGTCAGCACCACCGGCCGCTACGAGCAGCTGCCGGCCGAGATGGACGTCGACGCCGGCGAGCACCTCACCGGCACGCCGATGCCCGAGCTGACCCGGCGCACCTTCGACCTCGCGGTGCGGGTGGCCGGTGGCGAACCGACCGCGGGCGAGCGGGCCGGGCACAGCCAGGTGTCGATCTGGCGGGACTGGAAGCAGAACCGGCCGCTGCCGGTGGTCGAGCTGGCCGCGGCCACCGACCGCGACCTGCCGGGAGAACCGCTGCCGGTGCAGGTGGCCTCCGCGGCGCGGCGCAGCTACCCGGGCATCGGGCTGCCGCCGCGGCCGGACCGGATCGCGCTGATCATGCCGACGAGCCTGTGCTCGGGGCAGATCGCGCTGCGGCTGGCCGCGCGCTGCGCCGAGCACCCGATGCGCCCCGAGCGGTTCACCCGGGTCGTCGCGCTGCCGCACACCGAAGGCTGCGGGGTCTCCGGCGGTTCGTCGGAGGAGGTCTACGCGCGCACCGTCGTCGGCTACCTCGCGCACCCGCTGGTCGGGGCCGCGCTGCTGCTGGAGCACGGCTGCGAGAAGACGCACAACGACTACTTCGCCGAACGGCTGCGCGCAGCCGGCGCCGACCCGGACGCGTTCGGCTGGGCCAGCATCCAGGGCGACGGCGGGATCGCGGGCGTGACCGCGCGCGTCGACGCCTGGTTCGAATCGGTGCTGCGCGGCACCGAGCGCCTGGACCCCCGGCCGGCCGGGCTCGGCACGCTGTCGCTCGGGCTGCACGCCCAAGGGCCGGTGCCGGACGAGGCCGCGCGGGCGCTGCTGGAGTCGGCGGCCGCGGTCGTCGCCGACGGCGGGACCGCCGTGCTCCCGGAAGGCTCCCCGCTGCTGGCCACCGGCCCGTTCCGGGCCGCGCTCGGCGAGCCGGAACCGACCCTGGCGCACGGGCAGCGCGCGAAGCGGCCCGGCTGGCACGTGATGCGCGCCCCGACCGCGGACTGGCTGGAGACCACCACCGGCCTCGGCGCCACCGGCGCGCACCTGATGCTCGCCCACGTGACCGGGACACCACCGCCCGCGCACCGGATGGTGCCGCTGCTGCGGGTCACCGCTGACCCGGGCACCGCCGCGGCCGCGGCCGCCGACCTGGACGAGGTCCTGGTACCGGACTGTCCGCAGTGGACCGAGCAGGTGCTGGACGCGGTCGCCGCCGTCGCCGGCCGCGACCTCGTCCCCGCCGCCGCGCGCACCGCCGACGTGGGCTTCCAGGTGACGCGCGGCCTGCTGGGCGTGTCGATCTGAGCCCCGGCACCCGCCGGGGCCCGACAACGGGAGGAACCGATGGAGATCGTCCGCTACGCGGCCGACGGCGCCGTGCAGGTCGGCGTCCGGGACGCGGGCAAGGTGGCGCCGCTGCGGCGGGCCGGCTCGGTCGCCGAGCTGCTGGCCCGGCCGCTGGACGCGGTGCGCGACCTGCTCGCCGACCAGGGGCCGCCGGTCGACCCGGCCGCGATCACCTACCTGCCGCCGGTCGACGGGCACACCGAGGTGTGGGCCGCCGGGGTCACCTACGAGCAGTCCCGCAGCGGCCGCGTCGAGGAGAGCTCCGAGGCCTCCGTCTACGAGAAGGTCTACGACGCCGACCGCCCCGAGCTGTTCCTGAAAGCCGTGGCCTGGCGCGTGGTCACCGACGGCGAACCGGTCGCGGTGCGCGCCGACTCCGCGGTGGACGTGCCCGAGCCCGAGCTGGCGGTGGTGGCCAACCGGTTCGGCGAGATCGTCGGCTACACCGTCTGCAACGACATGAGCTCCCGCAGCATCGAGGGCGAGAACCCGCTCTACATCCCGCAGGCCAAGATCTACAGCGGCAGCTGCGCGGTGGCCACCGGGATCGTGCCGGCCTGGGAGGTGCCCGACCCGCACGACCTGGGCATCTCGATGCTCGTCGAGCGCGGCGGGGAGGTCGCCTTCAGCGGCCGCACCAGCACCGCCCGGCTGCACCGCGGGCTCGGCGAGCTGGTCGCCGCGCTGTACGAACCGACCGACTTCCCCGCCGGGGCGGTGCTGACCACCGGCACGGGGCTGGTGCCGGGGCTGGACTTCTCGCTGGCCGAGGGCGACCGGGTGGACATCGAGATCGACGGCGTCGGCAGCCTGTCCAACCCGGTGGTGCGCGGCCGGGAGGCGATGTCCTGGCTGCTCG
>Ga0164243_10015162_pt1 | contig 10672 bp, 5 predicted proteins | sample OricompcompostOP_FD_108781 | JGI IMG/M metagenome (GOLD analysis project Ga0164243, IMG submission 108781) | Organic Plus compost microbial communities from Emeryville, California, USA - Original compost - Organic plus compost (OP) | ecosystem: Engineered > Solid waste > Mixed feedstock >...
CATTGTTTGGTATTGTTATCATTAATTTATGGGCATGATTGGCATAAGGCTGCTGCAATCACCCAAAGTGTCGGCTTTGAAGATATCAGGGCAACCATAATTGGACTGTCCGTCCGACAAAAACCGATCGCTCGACGACTCCAACGAGGCCGGATGTCGGGCATTGAGCAGGAACGGCTCCCCGGCTCCGAGCCGCCGGCGGCCGGACACCAGGGCATCCGCCGACCCATTGCGTCGCGCCCGAGCCGCTTGGCGACCGCCTGCCCGTCGATGAACAGGCGTGCACCCTGCGCGCACACGTCCGATCCCGCCACTGCGGCAACAGGCTTCAGGAGCGGCACTTCCCACGGCAGGTAGTCCCCTCCCACGCCCTTCGTGGCCGTGTGAGGGAATGACGACCCAGCGCAGATCCAGCCGCAAAATGTGTCTGGATCAGGATGGCTGGCGGAGACCGGGAGCAAAATGCCTCGGGCCGGTTCGACCACTGGACAGGGGGGTTCCGCTTCGGTCGACCTCGGTGTGCGGCACTGCCGCGGGCTTGCAGAATCCCTGCCGATCGGCGGGTCGCCGCAGGGAGGCGGTCGACGGATCGAGGGCGTGTCATCCGCTGTTGGCGCCTGACAGGACCTTGACAACCCTTTCAAAGCGCATGTCGTGCGACCCCTTCACCAGGACGGTGTCTCCATCCCGGATCCAGTGTCGAAGCTCCGCTATCAGCGAGCCGACATCGGCGAACCAGGCTCCGTCGAGGGTGCTCAGCGTGCGGTCCGCCACGACGCGCATCAGGGAACCGCACAGCAACAGCCGGTCCGGCCGCGCAGCCAGAATCTCATCCACCAGATCCCGATGGAATGCCTGTTCGCCAGCTCCAAGCTCGAGCATGTCGCCAAGTATCAGGACACGCGAGGCTTCGGGGACCGCAGCCGCCTGCTGCATCGTCCGCAGGACAGCGCGCATCGAGGCCGGATTGGCATTGTAGGAATGGTCCCAAATGCAGATCCGCTTTCCCTCAAACGTCGCGCTGATGCACGTGCCGCGCCCGCCCACAGGCTGAAAGTTCTCGAACTGAGCGGCAGCCAAAGCGACGTCATGACCAAGCGCGAAGATCGCAGCGAGTGCGCCGAGGCTGTCGATCGCCATATGCGCGCCGACCGCTCCCAGCTTGTAGGAGACCCGTTCGCCACCGACCTTGGCGGAAACCATGCCGGCCGCCGGATCATAAGCGATGAGCCGGGCGTCGCTATCGTCCGACCGTCCGTAGCTGATTACCCGCACGTCCCTGGCGATTGCGGCGTCGTGGACGATCGACCACTCTTCCATGTCCCGATTGAGCACGGCGATCGAACCGGGCTCCATCCCGAGGAATATCCTGCTCTTGCGGTGCGCGATCTGGTCCGTCGACCCATGATGGAGCAGGTGGGCGGGATGGATATTGGTGAAGATCGCAAGATCGGGCCGCGCGAGCCCGGCGCTCTGGGCCATGCGCCCCACGCTGATCTCGAGCACGATATGCGGATCGGTCCAGCGCATCGATGCGATATTCCAGGCGACGCCGAGGGGGAGGTTGGCATCGTGGCTACTGACACCGACGAGCCCGAAGGGACGCAGTGCATGTCCCATCATCGCAACCATTGTCGTCTTGCCGGCGCTGCCGGTAACGGCAATGACCCGTCCGGTGAAGCGGGCCCGGGCGTACCGCGCCATGTCCATGATGGCCTGTTGCGGATCCTCGACCCACAGCTTGGGGACGTCGAGCGGCACCTGCGCGGGATCGCTGGCCAATATCGCCGAAGGGATCGTGCCGCATTTCGCGAGCGCTTCCGGACTTATGCCCCGTTCGCCGTCCCGCAGGCGGACCGCCGCGATGCGGCCCGGGAAGGCACCGCCGGAATGAATGAACACGCCGGTCGCCTTCCAGCCCTCGGGCGGTCGAGCCCGCCATACGCCACCGGCGGCGAGCGGCAGGTTGCGCGCGTCCCAGGCGGTTTCCCTGCGTTCGCGCCACTCCAGCCGGGCGGGATCGGCCGGATGACGATCGCCCCGCGCGACGAGGAACCCGCGATAGGCGACGAGCCCGGATAGATAATGTTCGACGTCGTCAATCCGCACCCGAAAGGCATGATGGCGGATGAAAAAGCTGCCGACGATCCTGGCCGGACGTGCGTAGAACATCGCCAGCTCCGGCCAGAAATGTCCGTTGAGCAGATAATGCGCGCGAAAATGAAGCGCCTCGTAGAAGCGGTCCAGATCCACTTCGTCCAGCAGGTGGCGGTGCTCCGGTAGCGCCTCGATCCGGGCCAGCAGCCGCTCGGCCGACGTCATCAGTTCGAGCAGGGTCGGGAATGTGGTGATCCGGTCCAGGACGAATTCGAGATAGGACCGAAAATTGCGCAGCCCGAACCGGAAATAGGCCTCGTCGGGGCGCCAGGCAACCAGCTCGCCGACGCAATAGCCCATCCAGTGGTCGTGCGCGGTCCAGTGACGCTTCCGGATGAAGTGGGTGAACGCCCGTTCGACGGCCGCGAGCCATTTCGGATCGCGGGTCAGCCCATATAGCCGCATCAGGCCGAAGGCGGCCTCACCGTCATAATAAATGATGCGAAACGGCTCCTTCACCTCCAGTGACGGATGGTGCAGCACGTGCCGGAAGGCGCCGTCGCCGTTCTGCATGAACAAGATGCCTTCGCCCAGCCGGTCCAGCAGCTCGCGATACCGGTCGGCATCGAGCAGCTCGGAATATTTGACGAGCGCGAGGAGGCACACCCCGCTTCCGCCGAGCTTGATCTCGCCATTCTCCTCGACCAGGAAGGCCATGGCCTTTCCTCCGCGGTCCACCCGCCGGATGAGGTGATCGCACAGGTGGGACGTGGCTCGCTCAATTGCCTCCCGCAACTCGGGCGCGCGGGAAACTTCCCAGGCCTCGAGCATGGCGTAGACGGTGCTTGCATGCCGCAGGCTGTTGTAGGTGCGGATCGGGCGATCGAAGCACGGGTGCCAGCCATAAGCGAAGCGTCCATCCTCCGCGATCTGGCGCGCGAGATAAGTGCTTCCTGCCGCAATCAGCCTGTCGAGTTCCGGGACGGTGAGCCGTTCGATGATGCGGCGTCCGACATTGCGTCCCTCGCCGTGAAGGACGACGGGGCCTTCGTCTTCATCCGACAGGAACAGGCCGCCGGTGCGGAAGATCCAGACCATCCTGCCAGGTGTGCAGTCGACCCGGGACAATCCATGGCGGATACGGGCATAGCGGGCGAAGTTGCGCTCGTTGAGTATGCCGCCGGGTCGCTTGTTCCCGCCATAGAGCATGGCATTGGCGTTGAGCTCGGTCTCGAGAAATGCGTGCCGCAGATCGGCATCGAGCGAAATGCCGCACCGGAAATAGTTTCGCTTGGTGCGCCCGAGCACGGACCGAAGCTGATCGACGGTCAGCGGGGCGGCCTCCTCAACCCAGTCGATCCGCACCCAGCCTGCGTCCGGACAGCGCCGCAAGGCGTCCGTGGCGCAGGCGTCCCAGGCCGCATCGAACGTCTCGCCGCCGGCGTTGACGGTGACCGCCCGCTCCTTCCCCGTCGTGAGGGAGAGGAAGAGCATGTAGCGAGCGGGGTCCCCATAGGTCCTTGCCGCCGTCCTTGCAGATTCCCGCATCCGTGCCAGCAGGCGCTCCGTCCGGGTGCGGCCGTCACCCATCCCTATCTCTCCCGAAGGGCTTCACTGGCTCGGTTGAGCGGCTTGAGCAGATACTGCAACACCGACTTCTGGCCGGTATGAATGTCCACCTCAGCGATCATGCCCGGGACGATGGCGAGCTTCTTGCCGCGCCGGTCGGTCAGTGCGCTCGACGTCGTGCGGACGAATGCCCGATAGTAATAGACATCGCGCTGCACTTCGTCCCGGATCGTGTCCGGCGAGATGGTCGTGACGACGCCCTCGAGCCCGCCGTAGATCGAATAGTCGTAGGCGGTGATCTTCACCGTCGCCTTCTGGCCGGGATGGATGAAGGCGATGTCGCGCGGCGCGATGCGGACCTCGATCAGCAGCTGGTCGTCGAGGGGGATGATCGTCATGATCTGGCCGCCTGGCGGAACGACCCCGCCGATCGTCGAAATGTCGACGCTCTTGACGATGCCGCGCACGGGCGAGCGCAAGGTCAAGCTGTCGAGCGAGAAACTGCGACCGCGCACGACCTGCGACAGCGCTTCCATCTCCTTGCGGGCCTCGGCCAACTCCTCCCGCGCCTGGACCATATATTCAGAGTGGATATCGGCTTTCTTGAGCTCCAGTTCGGACTGCTGCCGCTGCAACCGGATGACCTCCACATTGCTTGCAGCACCAAGCTCCAGCAGTGATTGCGCGATCCGGAGTTCGTCGTGGATGAGCGCGAGCGAACGCTCCACCAGTCCGAGCGATTCCGCGAGGCTGCGGCGGCGCGTTTCATAAAGGCGGAGTTCCGTGGCGCGCAGATCGGGAAAGTCGGCCAGCTCCTCTGGAAAGGCGAGCGGTTTCTGGCCGACCTCGGCCTCGAGCCGCGCGACCCGCGCCAGCGCCGCGCGATAGCGGCCGGCGCTCTCCTCGACCTCGGAGGCCGAGCGGGTGGGATCGAGCTGGGCGAGAACCTGGCCGGGACGCACCATATCATCCTGGGAGACGGTGATCCTCGACAATATGCCGCCCTCGAGCGATTGGATCGTCTGCTCGCGCAAGGTGGGGACGACGCGGCCGGTCCCGGTCGCCACCTCGTCGAGCTGAGCGAAATATGCCCAGACCAGGAATGCCAGGACGCCGCCCGCCACGACCCAGACGACCCGCGTGCTCCGCTTCAGGCGGTCGTCACTGAGATCCCCATAGATCCAGCCGTCGTCATGATCGGCCCGCAGCGTCGTCATCGCCGCCGGCCCCGTATTTGCTCGCCGTTGGATGCGTCGCGGACGGCTGCCCGTTCGGCGAGGAAGCGGGCCTTGCTCTGGTCGCAAACCAGGCGGCCGTTCTCGACCACGACCACCCGGTCGACAAGGTCGAGGATGCGCGTCCGGTGGGTGGCGATGACTACCGTGCGACCCTGGCTCCAGCGTCCGAACTGTTCCACGAAATGGCGCTCGGTCGCTTCGTCCATAGCAGCCGTGGGCTCATCCAGCAGCAGCACCGTCGGGTCCCGCAGCAGCAGGCGGACCAGCAGCAGCGCCTGGACCTGTCCACCGGACAGGCCGGCACCGCCTTCCCGGATGCGATACTCCATCCCTCTGTGCAGACTGCGAATGAACTGCCCGGCCCGAACGATCTCAAGTGCGGCGAGAATCTCCCTGTCGCTCGCGAGCGGTGCTCCGAGCGTAAGATTTTCCCGGATGGTACCGTGGAACAGGCGCGAGTTGTTGCTGAGCAGCCCGATCTCGCGCCGGACATCGGCGGGATCGACATGCGCGAGGTTCAGCCCATCGATCAGCACCTCGCCCGCGCAGGGCTGCAGCAGGCCGGAAAGACCTTGAAGCAAAGTCGATTTCCCAGCCCCGTTACGTCCGAGGACGGCGACACGCTCACCGGCACCGATTGCCAGCCCGTCGACGGACAGGACGACCGGCGCTTCGTCCTCGCCATAGCGAAACTGGGCGTGGCGGGCCGCCAGCTCTCCCTTGGTCGAGGGCAGGCTGATACGACTCTCCCCTTCGGGATGGTCGACCGGCAGCGCCATGATCCTGTTGAGGCTCTGGGCACCGACCCGGGCCTGCTGCAACCGGCTGAACACTTGGGTCAGGTGAGCCATCGGTGCCAGCATGCGCGAACCCATGACGGAAGCGCCGACCAGGACCCCGGTGGTGATGTCGCCGGCGATGACCATCGGTGCCCCGACCAGGACCGTGGCCGCATAGACGGCCATCTGCACCGTCTGCGTCCAGGCGGTCAGGCTGTTGGCGAGGCCGCGCATCTTGAGCTGGGCTTCGGCGGCGGCCGCGGTGTAATGATTCCAGCGCCGCTGGAAATGCTCCTCGGCCTGCAACGTCTTGATGTCCTCGATCCCCTGTACCGCTTCGACGAGCATGCCGTTGCGCAGGGAGGACTCCCGCATGGCCTCGGTCGCATAGGCCCGGAGCCGGCGCTGCACGAGAATGCCGGGAACCACGAACAGGATCAGCGCCCCGATCGGCACCAGCACCAGCGAACCGGCCAGGAACCAGAAGACCGTCGCAAACAGAAAGAAAAAGGGTATGTCCGCAATCGCCGTGACCGTTGTCGAACCGAGGGTCTCGCGGACCTGCTCGAGATCGCGGACCTGGGCGATGAACGCTCCGGTCGACGGAGGCCTTGTTGCACTTTTCACCCGCAGGGCATGACCGAATACCAGGTCCGAGAGTCGCCGATCCGCCCGCTTGCCGAGGAGGTCGATGATGGCAAGGCGCATGCGATGGAGCACGAACCCCAGCAGGAGGGCGAACATCACTCCGATGAACAGCACCACCAGGGTCGGAATCGACTCCGCGGGGATGACCCGGTCATAGACCTGCATCGAGAAGATGATGCCGGCCAGGGCCAGGCTGTTGGCAACGAGCGAGGCCAGCAGGACATTGCCGTAGGACCTGGCGTCCTTCATCAATATGCGCCGGAGCCAATGGGGCTCGTATGGGCGCACATAGGAATCGATCCGTTCATCGGCGAGCTGGGTGGCAGTCCGGGCATGGACGATCCGATGCACCCGGGCCGTCAGCTCGGAGAGCTGCATCCGGCGCTCGGCAGCCGGGGTGCCCGCCGGCGCGATCACGGCCTCCTCGCCGGCGATCGCTGTCATGACTGCGACGGCGCCATCGTCCATTTCGAGGATGAGCGGCAGATGCAGGCTGCTCATCCGGAAATCGCGTGGATCGCTGAAGGCGGTCCGGAGGCCCAACCGTCGGGCCATGGTGCGGATACGCTGGTCCGGATCGGCTGAGTTGTCCCACTGGCCCGCAAGTCTGGCGGACTGGTCCGAGAGCGAGACACCATAGTGCCGCGCGACGAACCGCAGCGCGGCAAGCATCTCCTCGGCGCCGGAGGCGGCATCGCGGGCTGGATGGGGGGCCTGCCGCGGAGCGCCGGTGGCTTTTAGGTTCACAGCGTCACCCCTTCGACAGTCATGCCCTCGAGGCCCAGCACCGCCCTCAGCCGGCCGGTCGCCGCGAGACAGTCGACGCCGAGGCGCAGGAGGTCGTATCTCGCATTGACCTGCTCGAACCGGATCTGGCTCAGCTCCTGTTCGGCGTTGAGGAGATCCACCAGGGTCCGGGTGCCGAGCTCGAGATATTGCAGGCCGTAGAGTTTCCGGGTTTGCTCCATGGCGGAGTAACGCCGATCCAGCGTTGCGCGCCGTTCCTCGAGACTGGCCACCTGGGTCCGCGCTTCGGACATCTGGCGCGCGGCCTCGAGCCGGGCCGCCTCGAGCGCTGCTCTGGCTGCCGCCCGTGCGTGATCGGCTCCACGCAGCCGAGCGCTCGTCGCGCCACCGTTGAAAATGCTCGTCGTGACTTTGAAACCGACATTGTACTCGCTACGCCGGTCCGTGAAGGGGTCAGCCAGGTCCGTCCGGGCGTTCGCGCCAAGGCTTACCGTGGGAAAGTGATCGGCTCGCTCCCTGCCAAGCACGGCGTCGGCCTGGTCGAGCCGCGCTTCCGCTTCGGCAACAGCGGGAACGCCGCGCCAGTCGGTTTCGACAAAATTGCACGCCCCGCGCAGCGCTGCCGGCAGCTCGGTCGCGATCGCGGGGCCGCTCTCGCGCCCGAGTAGATTGGCAAGGTTGCTTTGCCACCGCCGCAGTTCCGCCTCGATCTGGCTGATGGTGGCGCGTGCGCCGTCCACGCGCGCGTCGGTCTGGAGCGCGTCCGACAATGTTGCAGCGCCGCGCTGGTGGCGCGCCTCCACAAGCCGAGCAATACCGGCCACCCCGTCAAGCTGGGCCCTGGCGGCGTCGACCAGTTCCAGGCTGCGCAGCACCTCGATCACCGCATAGGACGTGTTGCGCACGATCGTATCGACAGAGAGGAGAACCCTGGCCTGCGAGGCGCGAGCGCCTGCCCGCTCCGCCTTGAGTTCGCTGGACAGCTTCCCGAAGTCCCAGATCCGCTGGTCGACATTGAGACTGGCGCGCGGCCGAAAGTCGCCGCGCAGCGCGCTGTCATAGCCCGCCTCGATGCCGCCGGTGACCTGAGGATAGGAACCGGCCCTGACTTCCCGGATCCGCTGCTCCTGGACCTCGAGCTGGGCAGCTGCCTCCACAATGGAGGGATGCCAGGACACTGCCTCCCGCGCCGCCGCCTCCAGGCTCAGTGGTCCGGCGGGAGTTTGCGCGGCGGCCGGCGACACCGTGCCCAGCAGCGCCCCGCCAACGGCCGCGACCGCCCGCAGTCGCAGGCACATGGCGGGCCAGACCCAACTCCCATTGGGTCGGCCCGGGTGTCGTTGAATGAGCGCGCAACGCCGGTCAGACGACAAGGATCGGTAGGCCCCTGAATCCGGCGGCCGCCCCGACGGGCAGCCGATCAGATCGGCTGCTCATCGATCTTCCCAAGCGCATCCGGTCCGAACAGCGGATCGGGCTGGAACATGCCGAAGTCCGAATAGTCGCCCGTGTCGGCCGAATCCTCGGATGGATTGCCCTGGGGCCCCCCCCCGTCCCCGGCCGACCGCTCGTCATCCAGGTCGATCGTGAGCCCCGGCTCCTCCAGGAGCAGGGAGAAGCTCTCTGCCATCGCATCGACGCCTGCCCCGGACGGCTCCACGACCAAGGTCAGCGAACCCTGGACCGTTTCACCAGTCGGGTGCACCAGCTGATAGGTGAAAATATCCGTCTGGGCGCCACTGGTGTGATCGGGCGTGTAGACCCAATTGCCGTCCGCATCGACCGCCAACGACCCGTAGGTTCCCTCAACCGTCACCGGGCCGGCCGAGGTCACCGTTATGAAGGTGTCGCCGTCGAATATCTCGAGCTTGGTGAACGAAGAGCCGAGGTCGTCATTGTCCAGCAGGTTGCCCTTATGGCCACCTATGCTGTCGATCTCGAACTGATCGACATAGATGATGTCGACCTCCGTGGAGATTGACAAGGCCAGACCGATACCGCCCTTGGTGACCCGGATCCGATAGGTCCCTTCGGCGAATTCGACTTCGGAGAGATCCAGCGATCCCATCTCACCGAGTTGGAGAAGGCTGTTGAAGGTCTCTTGGGCTACGACCTCCCAGGAGTTGGGACCGGTCTGCCGCTCGACGTAGATGGTGCCATTGCCGCCCACCGCCGCCAACGCGGAGATGGTGACGACACCGGACACCTCCATGTTCCCGGTAATCTCGAATGTGTCGCTGACATATTGGCTGGCCAAGGCGGCCAGTTCAGCGTCACGGTCGGCGAAATAGTCGTCGATGGCAACATTGTCCCACGCGACCTCAACCGCCGCCGAGTCGTCCGATGCCACGAGCGCTGCCGTGGCCGGGGCGCCCGGATCTTCCGGGTCCCAGCTCATTGCGACACCGTCGCTTCCGATCTGGACGTACAGGGTCGACGTGGTGGTGGCGCTGGTGACCGTCTCGACCAGCGTGTAGACGAACGTGTCAACCTGGCCGATCCCGTTCCCGTCGGTCTCGAACGGCGTGTACGTGAAGTTGCCGTCCGGATCGATGGACAGGGTACCGTATTGCCCCTCGATTTCGGTGCCCGGTCCCGTGACCATAACGCCATTCACGCTCTGGACAACGGTATCGTCGGTCGTCACGGGATCGTTGCCCATGACATTGCCGCTGACGGGCACGGCCTCGTAACCGGCAATGTCGGTATAGTCATAGTCCGTACCCGCAATTGCCAATTCGTTGAAGAGCGACAGGCCGACCCCTTCGAATGTAACGAATGCCCGGTATTGACCGCTGTCGAGCCGCTGCTCGACGCCGTACGTGTCCGCGTCAAGGACGGAGATTTCCAGGATCGACGCGCCCTCCTGCAGACCGTCTATCGTGGTCCACGTCCCGTTCACGTCATCCCACTTCTGGACGACGATCCTGTAGTCGCCCAAGGCCTCCACGCCGAGCAGCGCATCAATGTGAATGTGAGGTCCTGCGAGTGCCCGGGCTCGACCGTGAACGCTAGTGTCGGGACGCCCAGAATCGCAGCCTGAAGATCCAGCACACCCAGCCCAAGGCCCAGGCCGGCCAGATATTGCACGCTACCGTGATCCGCCGCCCCGAGGGTCGGCAGAATATTCACCTTGGCCGAAACGACGTCGTCTTCAGAGTCGAGATCGGCATCGGAGTCCGAGTCGGAATCGGCGTCCGCATCAGCGTCAGCATCGGCGTCGGCGTCGGCGTCGGCGTCGGCGTCGGCGTCTGCATCAGCGTCAGCGTCAGCATCGGCATCAGCGTCAGCATCAGCGTCCGCATCAGCGTCAGCGTCCGCATCGGCATCAGCGTCGGCGTCGGCGTCGGCGTCAGCGTCTGCATCCGCATCCGCGTCAGCGTCAGCATCGGCATCGGCATCGGCATCGGCATCGGCATCCGCGTCAGCGTCAGCATCAGCGTCGGCGTCGGCGTCAGCATCAGCGTCCGCATCAGCGTCAGCGTCCGCATCGGCATCAGCGTCGGCGTCGGCGTCGGCGTCGGCGTCAGCGTCTGCATCCGCATCCGCGTCAGCGTCAGCATCGGCATCGGCATCGGCATCGGCATCGGCATC
>Ga0164243_10015164_pt1 | contig 10669 bp, 7 predicted proteins | sample OricompcompostOP_FD_108781 | JGI IMG/M metagenome (GOLD analysis project Ga0164243, IMG submission 108781) | Organic Plus compost microbial communities from Emeryville, California, USA - Original compost - Organic plus compost (OP) | ecosystem: Engineered > Solid waste > Mixed feedstock >...
GTCGCGGCCTTGACCGATTCCTCCACCACTACAACACTCAACGCGGCCACTCCGCCCTCGGCGGCCGACCACCCATCAGCAGGCTCGCCGCCCGACAACAACGTGTCAGGTCACGACACCTAGTCGCCTGCCGCCGAGGCGAAGGCCGTGATCAGCTCCGGGTGCTCCTGATAGACCTCCTTCAGCAGGGACAGATCGAACAGCTTGTCCGCGCTGATCGGCATCTGCATGGCCTCCAGTGCCTTGAGGTTCTCCGCGATCATGGCGTCGGTGATGGTGAACAGGCCGTTCTTCTTGCTGTCGTCGGTGACGATCAGCTCGTTCTGCGCGATCGCCTCCTTGACCTGCTCGTCCTGGTTGAGGTTCTGGTCCTTGCCGTACTGGGTCACGGCGTAGGTGGCGGCCTGCTGCGGATTGGCCACCGCGTCGGTCCAGCCCTTGATCTCGGCCACCAGCAGCGCCTTGAGCTTGTCCCGGTCCTCGTCGATCGACTTCTGGCTGACCACCATCGTCTCGGCGACGAAGGGCAGCCCGGAGTCGGCGAAGGACAGCACGGCCGGTTTGAAACCCTTGCCTTCCAGCAGGATCGGCTCGTTGGTGGTGTAGGCCATGAAGCCCTCGACCTCGCCGGTGGTGAGCACGGTCGGGTCGTACTGCACCGGCACGATCGTCAGCTCCGAGGCGCTGATCCCGTTCGCGGCGAGCAATCCGTTGAAGATGGTGCCGTTGCCACCGGACTGCACGCCGATCTTCTTGCCCTTGAGCGCCTGCACGTCGCGGATCGGGTTGCCCTCCAGTGAGACGATGCAGAACGGGTTTTTCTGATACGTCGAGGCGATCGTCTTGAGCGCGGCGCCCTTCGTGATCGCGGGCGCGGTGATCGTCGGCGAGGACAGGCCCATCAGCGCCTTGCCGGTGGCCACCGCGGACTCCGCGCTCGTGCCCGCCGAACCGCCCGCGATCAGGTTGACCCCGCTGAACCCGGCCTGCGTGTAGTAACCCTTGGCGTCGGCGAAGTACTCACCGGCGAACTCGATGTTCTTGATCCAGGACAACTGGATCGACACCGGGCCGAAGCCCGATCCGGAGTCACCCGACGACGAGCCACCGCAGGCGGAGAGCAACCCGCCGGTGCCAAGCGCGGCGATGCCGAGCCCACCGAGCCGCAGCAGGCCCCGTCTTCCCAGCACTGGTCCCGGATTTCCTGGTGAGCGGCGCATGAACACTCCCGTAAGATCGGCTGTTTCAGAAAGCGGAGCCTAGGAGCGGCACGTTTCCTGAAAAGACTTCCGCGTTTCGGCTGCGTGACTAGATTTCCGGAGCCGACTCTGGGTGACCGGCCAGCCACGCGTCGATGTCCTTGATCGCGGTCTCGACAAGTTCGCGGGGTGCCCCGGCGGCCTCCAGCGAGTAGCGGGCCACCATCGCCAGCTGCTCGTCGTCCAGACCGAGCCGATCGCGGGCCACCTCGTACTCCTCCAGCAGTCCCGGGCCGAACAGCAGCGGATCGTCGCCGTTGATCGAACAGCGCACCCCGGCGTCGAGCAGCGCGGGCAGCGGGTGCTCGGCCAGCGAGCCCACCACCGACAGCATCACGTTCGAGGTCGGGCACACGTCGAGACAGACGTCGCTGTCCGCGAGCCGCGCGACCAGTTCGGGATCCTCCACGACGCGCACGCCATGGCCGATCCTGTGCGCACGCAACTCGTCCAGCGCACCACGCACACTGGCCGGCCCGTCGAGCTCGCCCGCGTGTGGTGCGTTGATCAGGCCGGCCTCGTGCGTGATCGCGAACGCTGCGGCGAACGGTTCGGGCGGGAAACCGGTTTCGTCGTTGGCCAGCCCGAAGGAGACCACGCCCGAGTCACTCCATTCGGCGGCGAGCGCCGCGAGCGTGACCGCCTCGGCCGGATCGGTGGTGCGGTCGGCGGCGATCATCACGCCGAACCCGATGCCGAGGCGGGCGGCGACCGCGCGCCCCTCGGCCACGACCAGTCCGAGCGTTTCCGCGGCGGAGCCGATGGTCGCGGTGTGGTGCAGGGGATAGAACTGCGGCTCGACCCACACCGCACCCGCCGCCGCCGCGTCCTCCACCACCTCGCGCACGAGCCGCCGCAGGTCTTCCGGGGTGCGCAGCACGGCGCACGCGGCGCGGTACTGCCCGACGAACTCCGTGAACGAACCGTATCCGCGCGTCGCGGGTACCGGCACGCCGTAACCCCGCGCCAGTTCGGCGAGCGTGGCCGGGCGCATCGCGCCTTCGAGATGGATGTGCAGATGCGCTTTCGGTAAATCCAGCAGCGAACGACCCGTCATGGCAACGACTTTAGGCGCGCCGGGGCCGGCTCATGTGTCGGTCGCGTTAAAAGAATCGCGGAGTTCGCCGCGGGGAAAATCGCGGGCACATAATGAGACACATGCCGATTCGCCCTGCCGCGGAAGCCGCGGTTTTCGGTCCGGTCATCGACCAGGACACTATGGATTCTCTGGAACTGTGCTACCGGGACAACGGTTTCGTGGTGCTGCGCGGTGTGTTCAGCGCCGAGCTGATGGACCGGATGGAAGCGGAATGTGTCGCCGCGCAACGGAAAGTGATCGACCGGGAACTGCCGGAACGGTACGGTTCGACCGTTTTCCTCGACGACGCGGCCAAAGCCGAACGGTTCGCGAACTATGTCGAATTCGTCAACGAGCTCTCGCCGGCGGTGCGGGAGGCGGCGGCACATCCGGTGCTCGTGGCCGTGCTGCGCCGGTTGCTCGGCGAGGACGCGTGGATGCGTGACACCAGCCAGTTCGGCATCGTCTACCAGGATGCCCGCCCTGGCAAGGAATCCGGGTACAGTCGTATTGGCTGGCATTCGGACTGGCAGGCCGGGCCGAGTCTGGACGTGTGGCCCGGCACGGCGTTCACGTTCCATATCGACGGAACCTCACCCGCCAATGGATTCCTGCGTGTGGTGCCGGGCAGTCACCAGTGGGCGACGCCCGCGCCGTTCAAGAACGTCAACGACATCGAGGTGCCCGCCGACGCGAAACCCGCGGGCGGTTACACCGATGTCGCGCCACCATTCGACATGCCGATGCGTTTCGAGGCGGTGGATGGTGAGATCCCGGTGTACACCGAGCGGGGCGACATCATTCTGCACGACGCCTATTTGTGGCATTCCGCGGCGAAGGCGACCGACGAAACCAGCACCCGCCGGCACGTGCGCGGCGGCTACTTCGGTGGCAACCGGGCGAGTGAGCGGACCGAGCAGTTCATCAAGAACGCCGCGCGCTGAGCACACCGGCCGGGCCGTCCCCGTGCGGCCCGGCCGGTGTCCATTCAGGACTTCAGCGTGTAGGAACTCCGTTGCCGCCGCAGCACATGCTCCCGCGCGCTGACCGTGGCCACGGACGCGTCGAGATCGGGATGGTGGAAGAAGACCACCGAGTACCGGTCGGTCTGCTCGATGTCCGGGCCGCGGCGCGGGTTGACGACGCGGTGGTTGTTGGCGGGAATCAGCCCGCCCGACCACCAGTGCAGCAGGTCGCCGGCCTGCAGCAGCAGCGCGTTCGGCGGGAACTCGACCGGCACCCATTCGCCGTCAAGGTGTGCTTCGAGCCCGCCGCCGAGGTTGTTCTCCGCCCAGAGCAACGTGATCCCGCCGATGTCGGTATGCGCGCCGGAGCGGATCGCGCCGGGCTCCGGCGGTTCCGGCTGGGCGAGGTAGTGGTTGACGCACAGGTTGGAATGCTGGCCCGTGGTCCAGGCGGGGAGTTCGGTCCCGGGCAGGGACAGTGCACGCGCGATCTCGGTGACGAGGTGGCAGGCGAGGTCCCGCATGGTGCGGTAGTAGCGGGCCCAGGTGAGCAGCATGTCCGCGGGCTGCTCGGGCCACTGGCGGAACGTCCCCGCCCACTCGGCGAGCGTGCCGTGCGCGCCGGGATCGGGCAGCGCCACCTCGAAGCGTTCCATCGGGCTGGCGGTGGGACCGGCGGCGTACACGGGCTGCCAGCCCTGCCACGGCCCGCTGCCGGTCCACTGGACGGTGCGCTTGCGCTCGTCGGGCAGCGCGAAGAAGGCGCGGGCGGAGGCCAGCAACGCGGCGAGATCGTCGCTGAACGAGCCGAGCCCGGTCAGGAACACACACGAGGACGAACGCAGGGCGTCGGTGAGTTCGGTACCGGTGGCGCGGGATATGTCGAGAACGGGGATCATGGCCGACTCCAGCGGGGACGAAGGAGGGCCGCCATACCGCCGCTGGCTGGTTGATACCCGGATCGCCGTCGATGCTAGCGCAGGCGATGCGGTGCCGCCAAGCGCTGTTTCCGGACCGTCCCGTGTGGACGGTGCAAGCGGACGAAAAGGGTCGGGTCAGCGTCCTGAATGAGCCATTTCCACTATCCTCCGGCTGTACTCGGCCCTGTCGCGGATCACCTGTCCGGTCGCCGCGAACCATGATCCGGAGGTTGCGTTGCCGAAGGTTCCTGACGCTCGCGGACCCGGCCGCGCGGCGGTTAACGCGCTGCGGGGGCTTCTGGAGCGGCACAATCACATAGTCCAGGAGGTGGACGGCCAGAACGACTTCGGAGAGGACCTGCACGTCACGTTCACCGAGGACGGTGAGGTCACCGGCGATCTGGTCAAGATCCAGGTCAAGGGCGGCCGTTCGTGGCGCAGGACCGGCGGGTACGCCGTGCCGATCGGTGACCACGGCGGCACTTGGGCCGATGGCAACATCCCGGTGCTCTGCGTCGTGCATGACCCGGATACCGACGGGCTCTACTGGGCCAACGCCACCAAGCAGCTACTGGCGGCGCGGCGCGAGCGCACGGTGCTCAAGACGATTTCCATCCGTCCGGACCAGAAGCTCGACGACCAATCGATCACCGATTTCGTCGCCGAGGTCAGACGCTACCTGAGCCGCTACCGGGGCAACCGGATGATCCAGACCCAGTTGGGCGAGATGGCGGGCGTCGAGTTCGGTCCATCGGACCTCGTGCAACACCATGTGAACGTGCACGGCGAGGACCTGATCTTCTGGCAGCGCCGCGGTGAGGGATTCGCAACGCTGCTCCACAGCGACCTCGACTGGCATCCGGAGCACATCGGTCCTGAGCATTTCCACCCCGACGGTCGCCCCGATCTCTTGCCCGGCGTGCCCGTCGTGGCGGACACGATATTGAGCACGGCCGAGGCGCAGTGGCTGGCGGCGTGTTTCGACGCGGCGCAGTGGGCTCGACAACCCGCCGCCGACGCTCCGCCACTGCACACCAACCTCGACGCACGTGACAACTACGTGGCCAGACGGGTCGAACACCATCTTTGGGTCGACCCGGACTCGTTGACCCGGTCGATACAGGAGTTCCGCGCCGACACCACAGTCGACCACGATCTGATCAGCATCGTCACCGAGTTGGAATCGGATGCCGAGGCATATGGCGAAGCGCTTTCGAAGCCGTGGCGCGAGATGTCGGACAGGGCGCGCCGGCTCGTCACGATCTACCTGGTCAAAGACGTACACGTGGGGTCACCGGCGCTGCCGATCGACGAGCAGTTCCGGATCGTATGGCGATGCCCCCGGCCGACCGCGGAATACGGCTTCGGCGCCCGGATCGGACAGCCGAGTACTCGCAGGTCGGCGAACCGGGAGCTGGTACGCGCCCGCGAACTCAGGCCGGGCGACCGGATCTACTGGCTGAGCCGGCACGGGAACGAACGCGGCCGGACCGTGTCGGCCGTCTGGGACTCCGAGGACACACCCGGGGCGGTTTGCGTGCTTTTCGATCAGCTGATGCTGGGCGACACCTTCTGGCCGGGGGAACGGTTCGCCCGGAAGGTGTCCGCCAAGCCGCGATGACGTCAGCCCCGGCGATCCACCAGCCCTACCAGCCCCGCTCGCGCCACTCCGCCAGTTTCGGCCGCTCCGCGCCCAGCGTCGAATCGTCTCCGTGGCCCGGGTAGAACCACGTGTCGTCCGGTAGTGCGCCGAAGATCCGCTCCGACACGTCGTCGATGAGGGACGTGAAGTCCTCCGGCGAGGTGGTGCGCCCGACGCCACCGGGGAACAGCGAGTCCCCGGTGAACAGGTGCGGGTGCCCGCCGGGATCGCGGTACAGCAGCGCGATCGAGCCCGGGGTGTGCCCGCGCAGGTGGATCACCTCGAGCGTCACGTCGCCCACGGACACCGTGTCGCCGTGCTCCAGCAGGAAGTCCGGCGGCACCGGCAGCGGCTCCGCGTCGAGCGGATGCGCCGCGGTGTTCGACCCGTTCGCCCCGGCGACGGCGCCCAGCGCCTGCCAGTGGTCGGCGTGCTGGTGCGTGGTCACGATCGTGCGCAGCGCCGGTCGGTCCGGGCCGTGCCCGATGAGGTCCGAGATGCGCTCGGGATCGCTAGCGGCGTCGATCAGCAGCGCCTCGTTGTTCTCCCGGCAGACCAGCAGATAGGCGTTGTTGTCCATCGGCCCGACGGACAACTTGGTGATGGTCAGCGCGCCGAGGGTGCGCCGCGCGGCGTCCCCGCCCGGCTCGACGTGCCCGGTGTACTCCTCCACGACGTTCACGCTTCACACCGTAGCCGCCCGATCGCGTACCCGTTCAGCTCGGTCTCAGAAACGTAACGTAGCCTCAGTCGCTGTTGTCCCGGAACGATCTTCAGGAAGACCGTGCTTCGCCCGACCCGATCCGCCAAGGCCCGCCAGCGCAAGATCAGCTGGGATGCCGTCCGCGTGATCGCCGTCGTTTCGGTCATGCTGGGACACATCACGCATCAGGGACCACTGGCGCACCCGGAACTCGACAACTACCCGTTCAAGGTCACCGGCCAGTTCGGCGCGGCCGTGCTGATGGTCGTGTCCGGATTCTTCGTGTGCCAGACGATCCGCCGCGGCAACGCGGCCCGCTGGCTGCGCGGCAAGATCGCCAGGCTGCTCCCGCCGTACCTGATCGCGGTGCTGATCACCTACCTGGTGATGCGGTTCGCCGGCGCCGCCTTCAACCACCAGGGCTTCGACGCCGGCTGGTTCGACACGCTGTTCGGCCCGACGTCGGACGGCATCATGTGGAAGACCTCCTGGTACGTGCCGGTGGGCCACGACCTGCTGGTCAACCTCACCATGATCCAGGGCTGGAACCGGTACTTCATCTGGCTCGACGGTTCGTACTGGACGCTGCCCGTGCAGCTCATGGTGTTCGCCGCGGCCGCCGTGCTGTGGTCGGCGACGCCCTGGTTCCGCGGCGACCGCATGATCAAGGGGCTCGCCTGGGGCCTCACCGTCGTCCCGCTCGTGCTGCGGTTCCTGGTGATCGGCGCGCAGAACCAGGCGCCGTGGGCGTTCGGCGTGGTCTTCGGGCTCGGCATGCACCGGATGCACGCGTTCGCCGCGGGCATCGGGATCTGGCTGTGGTCCCGTGGCCGCATGACGGGCAAGCAGCTCACCTGCCTGCTCGCCGCGGTGGTCATCGCGCAGGACATGCACCTCTACCCCGAGGGTGTCGCACTTCCGGGTGATCCCGCGCGGATGCCGTCGGACATCGGGTTCGCCGTGATGCTCGTCGCGGTCTGCGCGGCGGCCAAGGGGCCGGACTGGACGTTCCTGCGTCCGGTCGCGCCGTTCCTCAAGTGGTTCGCGGGAATCTCCTACTGCGTCTACCTGTTGCACCAGGAGCTGGGCTACATACTGGCGAAGGTACTGCTCGAAGCGGGCCTGAACGGCTGGGTGCGATTGCCGATCGTGCTCGCGGCCGGCGTGCTGGCGGGCTGGCTGATGACGAAGTACGTCGAACGTCCCGCGCACCGCTGGCTCAGCCAGCCGCGGCGTCCCGCGCCGGCGCCACGGCCCGCGCTCGACGATCTGCTTCCGTCCCGTCGCGGAGGCAGTTCGGACGGGACGCCTCCGATTTCTGTCGGTGGGTCGTCCTAGCATGGACGCGGCTGGCTTTCATCCGGCCGTGACTTCTCCAGCGAAGGGACCTTGGCGTGGCTGATCGCCTCGTTGTTCGCGGCGCACGCGAGCACAATCTCCGTGGCGTCGATCTCGACCTGCCCAGGGACAGCCTCATCGTGTTCACCGGCCTGTCCGGCTCCGGGAAGTCGAGCCTGGCCTTCGACACGATCTTCGCCGAGGGGCAGCGCCGGTACGTGGAGTCGCTGTCGGCGTACGCGCGGCAGTTCCTCGGCCAGATGGACAAGCCGGATGTGGACTTCATCGAGGGCCTGTCCCCGGCGGTGTCGATCGACCAGAAGTCCACCTCGCGCAACCCGCGCTCCACGGTGGGCACCATCACCGAGGTCTATGACTACCTACGGCTGCTGTACGCGCGCGCGGGCAAACCGCACTGCCCGCAGTGCGGCGAGCCGATCAGCAAGCAGACCCCGCAGCAGATCGTGGACCAGGTGCTCGAGATGGAGGCAGGCACCCGGTTCCAGGTGCTCGCGCCGGTGGTGCGCGGCCGCAAGGGGGAGTACCTCGACCTGTTCGCGAACCTGCAGCAGCAGGGTTACGCGCGCGCCCGCGTGGACGGGCAGGTGTACCAGCTCACCGATCCGCCGAAGCTGAAGAAGCAGGAGAAGCACAACATCGGGGTGGTCATCGACCGCCTCACGGTGAAGCCGTCCTCCAAGCAGCGGCTGACCGACTCGGTGGAGACGGCGCTGCGGCTGGCCGACGGACTGGTCGAGCTGGAATTCGTTGACCTGCCCGAGAACGACCCGCACCGCATCCGCGGCTTCTCCGAGAACCTGGCCTGCCCCAACGGGCACCCGCTCGCGATCGAGGATCTCGAGCCGCGGTCGTTCTCGTTCAACTCGCCCTACGGTGCGTGCCCGGAATGCACCGGTATCGGCATCCGCAAGGAGGTCGACCCGGAGCTCGTGGTGCCCGACGACGAGCTGTCGCTCGCCGACGGCGCGATCGCCCCGTGGGCGGGCGGGCAGAGCGCCGAGTACTTCCAGCGGCTGCTCGAATCGTTGTCGGAGGCGATCGGCTTCCGGATGGACACGCCGTGGCGCAAGCTGCCGGCGAAGGCACAGAAGGCGGTGCTGCACGGCGTCAACGAGCAGGTGCATGTCCGCTACCGCAACCGGTACGGCCGCCAGCGGTCCTACTACGCCAACTTCGAGGGCGTCATCCCGTTCCTGGAGCGGCGCCTGGAGCAGACCGAGTCCGAGTACATGCGGGAGCGGTACGAGGGCTACATGCGCGAGGTGCCGTGCCCGGCCTGCCAGGGCAGCAGGCTCAAGCCGGAGATCCTCGCGGTCACGCTCGCGCACGGTGAGTACGGCGACCGCTCGATCGCGGAGGTCTGCGCGCTGTCGATCGAGGAGGCCTCGGCGTTCCTCGACGGTCTGGAGCTGGACGACCGGCAGGCCATGATCGCGGGCGCGGTGCTCAAGGAGATCCAGGCCAGGCTGCGCTTCCTGCTCGACGTGGGGCTGAACTACCTGTCGCTGGACCGGGCCGCCGGCACGCTCTCCGGCGGCGAGGCGCAGCGCATCCGGCTGGCCACCCAGATCGGTTCCGGCCTGGTCGGCGTGCTCTACGTGCTGGACGAGCCGTCGATCGGCCTGCACCAGCGGGACAACCACCGGCTGATCGAGACGCTGACCCGGCTGCGCGACCTCGGCAACACGCTGATCGTGGTCGAGCACGACGAGGACACCATCCGTTCCAGCGACTGGGTGGTCGACATCGGGCCGGGCGCCGGTGAGCACGGCGGGCACATCGTCCACAGTGGACCGTACAAGAAGCTGTTGCGCAGCAAGGAGTCGCTCACCGGGCAGTACCTGTCCGGGCGGCAGGTCATTCATGTGCCGGAGATCCGCAGGCCGGTCAACAAGAAGCGGCAGCTGACCGTGGTGGGCGCGCGCGAGCACAACCTGCGTGGCGTGGACGTGTCGTTCCCGCTGGGGTGCCTCGTGTCGGTCACCGGGGTGTCCGGTTCGGGTAAGTCGACGCTGGTCAACGACATCCTGGCCACGGTGCTGGCGAACAAGCTCAACGGCGCGCGGCAGGTGCCGGGCAGGCACACCCGGGTGCGCGGGCTGGACCTGGTGGACAAGCTGGTGCGGGTCGACCAGTCGCCGATCGGCCGCACGCCGCGGTCCAACCCGGCGACCTACACGGGTGTGTGGGACCACGTGCGCAAGCTGTTCGCCGCCACCACGGAGGCGAAGGTGCGCGGCTACCAGCCGGGCCGGTTCTCGTTCAACGTCAAGGGCGGCCGCTGTGAGGCGTGCGCCGGTGACGGCACCATCAAGATCGAGATGAACTTCCTGCCGGACGTGTACGTGCCGTGCGAGGTCTGCAAGGGCGCCCGGTACAACCGGGAGACCCTGGAGGTGCACTACAAGGGCAAGACCGTCTCCGACGTGCTGGACATGCCGATCGAGGAGGCGGCCGGGTTCTTCGAGCCGATCAAGGCGATCCACCGGCACCTGCAGACGCTGGTGGACGTCGGCCTCGGCTACGTGCGGCTCGGCCAGCCCGCGCCGACGCTGTCCGGCGGTGAGGCACAGCGCGTCAAACTGGCGAGCGAACTGCAGAAGCGGTCCACCGGCAAGACGGTCTACATCCTCGACGAGCCGACCACCGGCCTGCACTTCGAGGACATCCGCAAGTTGCTCGGCGTGATCAACGGCCTGGTCGACAAGGGCAACACGGTGGTCGTGATCGAGCACAACCTGGA
>Ga0164243_10015165_pt1 | contig 10669 bp, 9 predicted proteins | sample OricompcompostOP_FD_108781 | JGI IMG/M metagenome (GOLD analysis project Ga0164243, IMG submission 108781) | Organic Plus compost microbial communities from Emeryville, California, USA - Original compost - Organic plus compost (OP) | ecosystem: Engineered > Solid waste > Mixed feedstock >...
GGGAGCAGTGTCCGAGCCGGTTTCCGTTTCCGCCGCGACCGGGACCATCCCCGCGTGCGCGGGGAGCAGGTACTCGATCAGCATCGGGGTTCGGGGGATGCGGGACCATCCCCGCGTGCGCGGGGAGCAGAGAAACCGAGGTAACGCGTAATGACTACGGTAGGGACCATCCCCGCGTGCGCGGGGAGCAGACTTGCTGACCTGCGGGTTTATCCGGCGATCATGCGATTCTGAAGCACTTGTGCAGAGTCGGACATTTCGGGCCCCTGGTTCTTGGTCACTTTGACTTGAGCACGGTTATCGCCTGCCGTAGCGGCGTCGTTTGGATGCTTTGCTCCAGCCGCTTGGGGGTGGGGTCGCGGTCACGGTGGGGGTCTGTTTGGGGCGGCGGATCAGGGTGATGCCTTCGTGGTCGATGGGTTCCCACTTGTGGTCATGGGTTTCGAAGGTGAAGCCTTGCTCGTTGTCCGTGGTGTGGGCTAGGAGCGCGCGGCCGGTGTCGGCGTACCTGCGGACTTCTTCCCATAGCGCTTCGCGGATGCGGGCGGTTGGGTTGCCGATGAACACGCCAGGAGCGATTTCCATCAGCCAGCGGGTGAGGAAGCCGCGTAGACCGGTGGGGCATCGGGTGAGGACGATGATGGTCATGTCACCACGGGATGTCTTCTGCGTAGTTCCGGCCGGATTCGATGTGCATTTCGTTGTCGCTTTGCAGGGTGACGCGGTCGGTATCGTCGTCGGTGGTGGCTTCGGGAGCGAGCAGGTGTTTGATGTCGTTGACACAGCGGCGTAGCAGGCCAATGCGGTTGACGCGGTCACGGATCGCGCGGCGAGTGCGGGAGGCGACGTCGTCGGGGCCGTGGGCGGCTTCTTCGAAGGCGATGGGGATGGCGACTTCGGTTTTGTAGAGGTCGGCGATGTCCAGGACGAAGGCGAGTTCGTGGCCGGAGTGGATGAAGCCGAGTCCGGTGGCGCAGCCCAGGGCGTGGACGGTGGTCTGGGCAATGCCGTACATGCATTGCGCAGCGGCGGTGATGGCCTGGTTGACCGGGTCGCTGGCGTCGAACTGGCCGGGGACGTAGTGGCGGCCGCCCCATGTCAGGCCGACGCGTTCGGCTTCGCGGCGGTAGCTCTCCTTGACCCGGCGGCCTTCGCGTCCAAGGAGCTCGTGTCGGGAGAGGCCGGAGGGGTCTTCGCCGGGGAACCGTAGCCGGTACATCTCGCGGGCCACTTCCAGCCGGGTGCGGCGGTTGGCCCATTTGGTGGCCTGTGCCTCGACCAGGGCGGAGGAACGGTTGATGGAGCGGCCGCCGGAGTAGAAGCGGACGCCCTGTTCACCGACCCAGACCACGCCGGCACCGCTGTCGCCGAGCACGCTCATGGCCTGGTGGGTGACGCGGGTGCCGGGGCCGAGCAGCAGTGTGCCAATGGTGGCGGAGGGGATGTGGGTGATGCCGTCGGCGTCTTCGGTGGTGATCGCGTTGTCGTCGCGGTGCAGGGTGCAGCGTTCGAGGTAGATGAAGGAGAGCCGGTCGCCGACGCGGGTGAGTTCGTGCGGCGATGAGGCGCCGCGTTTGCCGACGGTGGACATCAGGCGGGTGCCAGGGTCATCAGGCCGCAGCCGTATGCCTTGGCGCGTCCCAGTCCGCGGGTGAGGGTGGTGCGGAAGGCGTCGGGGTCGATGATCTCCAGGCGTCCGTCGTAGGTGACGGTGACGATGGTGACGGGTGCGCCGCCTTGGCGTTTGGAGAAGCGGAGTTGCCGGCGTCCGTGGATGCGAAGGTCGTGGGTGTCCAGTCCGGGCGCGAGCTGCTTGTCCTGGGATTTCTCGATGACTTTGAAGCCTGCCCGGTCCTGTTGTTTGAGCAGCCATGCCTGCTGGTGGGCTGGGGCGACGTGCGCGGTTCGCTTGGTGGGGGCGCCGTCGCGGTTGCGGACGCTGTGGACGGGGTTGGCGGTGAGCCGGAAGCTCCAGATGTCGCCCTTGGCCAGGCGTTTGAGGAATGGGGCGTAGTCGAAGGTCTCCCAGCGTCCGGTGGTGGGCCAGCCGGCCTGTTCCACCAGGTGGGTGAGGTCGGGCCGTAGTGGGCTGACGATGCACAGGTGGGTGTCGGCGTTGCTGTTGCGGTCCAGGCGCCATAGGACGCGGGGGCCGTCGTCGCCGTGGGTGGGGGCCTCGGCGAAGGACGACATGACGGCGGCGTGCAGGGTTTGGGGGGAGGCCAGCAGCTTGCGGGCGCCGACGCGTCCGGTGTTGATGCGGAAGCGCGTCAGGTACATCGTCACTCGCTCCTCAGGACGATCGTCGGGTCGTGCTGGGTGGCGCGGGGGTTGGGGACCGCGACGTGGATGCTGCGGACGCCGCGCAGCGCGTACCGGCGGTGCGCGGGATCCCAGCTGAGCGGCTGATCCCTCAGGGTGTTGACGCGCTGGTGTCGGCCGGTGAACTCGATGAGCACTTCGAGTTCCACTTCCGGGTGGTGGTGGCGCCGCCACTGGTGCCATGCGGATGCGCGCCACGGTTCGGTGCGCAGCGCCGTCTCCAGGTCCAGGTCGTCACGGACGGCGAGGTCGATCGGCCGGGACGGCGGGCATGACCGGCGTCCCAGGTAGGGCAGGAACCCGGGCCGCCGCAGGGCCTGGTGCAGCTCCACCAGCTGGGCATGGGGGCCTTCGACGCCGGCGACGAACACCGCGTCGGCCAGGTAGAACCGTTCAGAGATCGGCAGGGCGTCGCCGGTGTCCAGGTCGTGGGCGGTGTGGAAGTCGCGCAGCAACGTCCCCGGCTGGTCGGCGCGCACCCCGAAGCGCAGCGCGGCCAGGTCGGACGGGTCGGCGGTGCGGGGACGGCCGAGCGCGGCGGCCAGCAGCCCGAGCACGCCGCTCTTGGTGGGCGCGGCATCGGTGGTGCGCCGGGCGAAGCGTGCCGCCGAGCCCCAGGACTGCAGCGGCCCGGCCAGCTGCAGCAGCAGGACGCTCATGCCGTGCCGTTCTGCCGCCGTTCGACCTCCGCGCCGACCGCCGCGACCAGGTCCGGTAGCGGCAGTTCGGTGCCCAGCGCGGCCAGGGGTTCGGTGTCCTCGCCGACGCGGGTGACCCAGGTGAGGGTGTCTGCGCCGACGCCGAAGGCGGTCTCGATCGCCGGGATCTGCTTGGCGAGCCGCTCGCCGGCCTGACGGACGTGACCGCCGGTCTCCTGGTCGGCCTGGACGGGACGTTCGAACGCGCCGACGAAGTTGACCGGCCGGGACGTGCGGATCTTGGCGATCACCGCGTCGGGGAGGGTGTGGTGCCCGAAGGTGTTGATCTTCCCGGTGGGCAGCGACTCGGTGAAGGCGCGGATGAACGCCTCCACCGCTCGGCGCACCGGCTCCCCAGCCGGTTCGTCCGCGCGCAGGCCCTTGCCCAGGTTGCTGCGGAGCAGGTCGACGTCCAGGGCGGCGTAGCGGTACAGGGTCGCGGAGTTGAACTCCACAGTGCCGATCATGCCGGCGCCCTTGTCGTCCTCCTCGCGCTCTTTGTGGTCGTCGACGGCGGTGTAGTAGTCGGACTCGATGTCGGCGCGGTGCACGCTGATGGCGTGCGCGACCTGCGCGGCGGCGTCGACGTTGATGTCGGAGCCGTCGGCGACCATCCGACCGAACAGGGCGATGTCGACCGAGTGGCGGCTGTTGGCCAGCTCCTTGGCGCGCTTCTTGTTCTCCCTGTCCTTGAAGAATGCCTTGAGGTCAGCGCGGCCCTCGACCGCGAGCTCGGCCAGGGCGTCCAGTTGCCGCGCGGACAGGAAGATCAGATACTTGGCCTCTGGGGCGGGAGCGGACCCGTCTTCTGTGGTGTTCCGCTTGGGCGGTTCCATCTTGGCGCCCGTCGCAGCGAAAACGGTGTCCTCAGCCAGCTGCCACGCCTCCGTCTCGCTGATGCTGTCGTCCAGGCCGCGGATGCGCTTGCCCAGCAGTTCGGCCAGGCGGCGGGTGCGCACACCCAGGTCGGACGGGTCCAGGATCTCCTGGAAGGCCTGGCGGGTGGCGCGTTTCCACGCCTGGCTGGACACCCGGGCCCGGCGCACACCGCCGTACACGGCGGACTTGGGTGTGCCGGTGTCGTCCCGGTTGAGGTTGCTGGGCGGAACGGTCTGCAGGATGTGCAGTTCGACGATGGTTCGGGACGTCATGGGGTGTCCTTGTCACTCGGTTCGGCGTCGTCGCCGGGCTTGTCGTTGCCGGCCTGGAAGGTGTGGAAGGCCCGGCCCCAGTCGCGGCGGACCGCGTTCAGTCCGTCGGGGGTCTGCGCCTGGTAGAGCTGACGGGCGAGGCGGCCGTAGTCCAGCGGGATGCCTTTGCCGTCCTGTCCGCGGCGCAGCAGTGTGATGACCTCGCGCAGCCGGTAGGCGAGGATGTCCACGGTCGCCGCGGTGCCCAGCCGGACGAAGCGGCGGCGGATCGTCTCGTCGATCTCTCCTGGATTCATGAGCCGCCGCACGGCCCGCCCCAGGTCCACGCCCTGTTGGTGCATCGGGATGCGCTGCGATTGCTGGTGCAGGGCGTACAGGGTGACGGCCAGGAAGTACGCGGCCTCGGCCCGTTCGGCGCGGCGTTCGTCACCGGCGAATGCCTCGCCGGCGAGCAGCTGGTCGACGCCGGTGACGCCCCACAGCTCGGGCACGTCCTGGGGCAGCTTGCCGGCGCCGCGGCGCAGTTGGGCCAGCGCACCGACCGCCGGGGGCCGGTCGGCGAGGAAATCGGCCTGCAGCTTGGCGATGAACCGGCCGCCGGTGTTCCCCACCAGGTCCGCGGGTCGTTGCAGGACGGGTGTCGTATCCATCATGCCGGGATCTCCGTTGCCGGTTCGGTCGCGGTCGCATCAGCGGTGTCGTCGGGACGCAGGCCGCCGGGCAGCTCCTTGGCCAGGCGGGCCGAGAAGATCTGGTCGGCGCGGGTGGAGGTCAGCCACACCTCTCGGCCGTCCTTGGCTTTGACCACGCGGCCCTGCCAGGCGGTCTCCCCCGCCGCGGCCACCAGCTCCGCGCCCAAGGCGCGGATCCGGCTGCTTGCGATCTTCTGCCAGGCGCACCGGGCCTGACCGGGGTCGTCTCCCGGTTCGAGGCCGGCCAGCCACTGGCGGAACGGGCCGTCCAGAGCGGCGAACCCCTGGTTACGGGCTGCGGCCTTGCGCGGCTCGGCCGCGTCCCCTGCCGCCTGCGCCAGGTCGGCGGCCAAGTCGCCGAGGATGGACACGCCCCGCTCCGCATCGCCGACAGCGTCGATCGCCTCGATGCCCAGTTCGGTGTCCTGTTCGTGCAGCAGGACCACCGGCATCGCGATCTCGTCGTGGACGACTTCGTCGATGACCGACTGCTGCGTCCCGTACACCGCGCCGATCAGCCTGACCCGCAGCAGGTGGCCACCCGGCAATGGGCCATGGTTGGCCAGCCGCGCCATCCAGTCCAGGATCCGGGGCCGCACGATCTCCGGGGCCTCCTCACGTTGTACGCCGCCTTCGGCCCTGCCAGCGATCAGCGCGCCCAGGCCACGCCACACGGCGCGGGTCGGGTCGTGACCGCGCGGCAAGTAGACCTGCGGTAGCCGCAGCTTCTTCTCCTGGGCGGGGCTGCGCCGCCAAGCCGTCATCGGCTCACGGTCGAACCTGTTGTTGGGGGCGAGGGAATCGCCGTAGGCCAGCACGACGCCGTGCACGCCATCGGCGTCGAAGGCCAGCCGGATCCGCCGGGACGGCCAGGTGTACAGATCCCGCGGCCCGTACGGCCGGCGCGCCGCCTCGACCTCATCCATGGGCTGCGCGGTAGGTACCTCCTGCGCCCAGACCGGCCGGTCGCGAGGATCAACGCGCAGCGTGGTGGTGTCGAAGGCGATGAGATTGAGCAGCAGCGTCTCACGCAGGTCGCCGCCCTCGGCCAGGACGCCGCCGAGGTTGCCCGCCCAAGCCGGGCCCTGGGGGTACCCCTTGCCGCTTTTGACGCGGGGGTCTCCGACGGCACCCGATTTGATTCCGGAGGTGTCGAAGGCCTGCGCGTGCACCACCCACCGCGCGGCTTCGGCGAAGTCGAGCCGCTCCACCCCCCGCGCCCGCATGGTGAAGAACGGCGCTCCGTTGGGCACATCGGCGACGATCTTGTCCAGGGGCGACACCTCGTCCTTGGCGGTGCGCAGTGTGGGCGTCTGCAGGAACGGCGTGTCCGGGTGCAGCAGGTCGAAGCGGTCGCGGTACTTCTCCAGGTACTTCTCGACCCGCTGGACGGGCAGACCGGACTCCCAGAGCTCTTCCCACGCGCCCAGGTCCTTGGGGCCGTCGATGGCGTCGTGCAGGATCGCCAGCAGCAGCCGCATCAACGCGAACTCCTGCGTCGGCAGATCCCCCACCAACCGGCGCAGTTCCCCCGCCTGGGCGAAGACCTCCCGCAACGACAACACGTCATTGCCGCCATCGCCGCGCAGCACCGGAAGCCACGGCTCACGCGTCAGGTCGAAGTACGGGCCCTCACTCGACATGGCCACTTCCAATCGGTCCTCGGGTAGCACAGCTCGAACCTGCCAGCCGGGTACGACATTTTCGGAACAAGATCGATGCTGCGCGGTGCTGCTCTTCACGAAGCCCCACATCGTCCAGCACACCAGCAGTTAAGCTGCCCCACCGCCGATTCGCACCGCCTACCGTCACATAGGCCAAAGCAGGCCACCCCGCATCACATCAGACAGAGGATCGGGCTACAGCGCGACCTCTGGTTGGTCAACTCGCACAGCTAGACATCAGCTATGCCGGACGATGCCCAGGAGCCGCCATCCCCGCGTGCGCGGGGAGCAGAACAATGCGGAATCCCTCGAATTGGGATCAACCCCACGAAAGTAGGGAGCAAGGGGCACTCGGCACAAGCACCAGCAAGCTGGCGTCGCATGATGGAGACACCAAGCACCCGGACGGAGGCGCCGGGAGCAGTGCGCTAGTGGAACGGGGGTCGTTTGAACACTGACATGGCCCACACCATCGCAGCCCCGAAAGCGGCTCCCCCGGCCAGCCACGCGTGCGGGACGCTCGGTTGAGCCCAGTACGTTAGCGCTGCCACGCTGCCGCCAACGGCCTCCGCGAAGAACACTATGATGATCGTGTACAGATCGAGAGGCGAATGATGATCATTCATCGCTGATTCCCTGGAATTGTTTCCCGCTTCCTTGGTTCACCAGCATGCCCCCACTTCTCACGCCCGATACTCACATCCCACAACAGTGACCAACAGCGGACACGCGCGCAGGTATGCGGAGCCTGATGTCGCCCATGCCTGGAGCCAACCCTTCCCATTGCCAAGGACGAAGGATTGCGGTCACCAAAAGGCAGGCCGACTCAATAACGAAAAATCAGCACTTCCCCGTCAAGCGGGACTACCCACCTCATTTGGCACGGATCACCTGCAAGCCGTCTTCAGGCTCGTAACGCAGCTCGTGATTCGCTAGCCGGGCATGACGGTTCTCGTCCAGGAACAGGATCAGTTCGCCAGCGAGCCAGGAGCTGTCCTGAGCCTGCCAGGCAGGGATGACCTGCTTTTCCAGCTCGGCGATGGCCTGGTCGGCGATCTGCGGGATGGTGAACTGGAACGGCAGTCGCAGCCCGCATGCGGCCACGACCCGTCCCAGCTTCGGCAGCGGGATGGCCTCGGTCGGCAGCACGAGCCCGCCTTGACCTCTTCCCAGCCACGGCACGGTGCGAACGGTTCCGTCCGCCTGGCGCTGCACCACCAGCACCTCCAGAGATTCCAGCCCGTCGCGGACCTGCGCTCGCCCGGCGGGAGTGTCGTCGGCCTCGCCCACCCCCGCATCCAGCCAGCCGATCAGCGCGGTGCCGTCCCGTCCCACATCACCCAGCTGGAATGCCCCGGCCTTCTGCCGCTGCCTCTCGATGTGCGCCAAGTGCTGCTGGTAAGCAGCATCCATCTCCTTGCGCCACGGCTCCGGCCCGATCGGATCGGGTCCATACGCCTGCTGGACGAGCGGGCTGATGTCCTCGGGCAGGCGGATCGTGTTCCCGGTCGGCGCCGTCCTGTTGAGGTACGGCCACAGCACCGCCGCGGCCCGCAGGAGAGCGTGCCGCCGGTACACCCGCTCGGAGCCCTGCACCGGTTCTACAGGAACAGCGGACCAGTCCGCGCCGGTCACCAGGCACCGGGCCTGCCGCAACCGCTCGGGACGGTCGCTTTGCCGCTCGCCACGCAGGTGCCGGTGCAGCCGTCCCATCCGCTGCAACAGCAGGTCGACCGGGCAGAGGTCCGAGACCAGCAGGTCGAAGTCGATGTCCAGGGACTGCTCGGCCACCTGACTGGCCACCACCACATGCGGGCCTGCAGGCCGGTCGACGCCTTCACCGGGCGGCCCGAACCACCGCACGAGCTCGCCGTCCTTACGCATCCGGTCCAGGTCCAGGAACCGGGAGTGCGCCACCGTGACATCGGCGTCGCGGAGCCTGTCACGCAGGTAGAAGGCGGTTTCCAGGACGCGGCCCACGGTGTTGCGAACGACCAGCGCGCAGCCTCCGTCCGCCAGCTCGCTGCCGAGCCGATCGGCCAGCACCCGCAGCTCGTCGTCGAGCATCTCCACCTGCACGTCGGTGCGCCGACCGGACGCGGCGACCTCATGCACGCCAGGTCTCGCCCCGCCCCTGGCGGCCGCAGTGATCAGCGGGTAGCCGGCCGCCCGCCCGACCTCGGGCGCCTCATCACCGGTGTATGCCTCCACCAGTTCCCGGCGCCGTCCGGCAGGAAGCGTCGCCGACAGCACCACCACCGGGACCCCGTACGCGCCCAGCCACGACAGCACCAAATCCAGGTAAGAATTCATGTAGGCGTCGTAGGCGTGCGCCTCGTCGATCACCACGACCTTGCCTGCCAGCGCCAGATGCCGCAGTGCCAGGTGCCGGCTCTTCAAGCCCATGAACAACAGCTGGTCGATGGTGCCGACACCGAACGCGGCCAGCATGCCCTTCTTGCGGCCGCGCAGCCACCTGTGTGCGACCAGCTCGGCGGTCGCCTTACTGGTGGGTTCTTCGTCTTGCTGCACCCCGCGCACCGATTGCGGGTCGTCCCGCATCAACGCCCGGAACTCCTCATTCAGCGCAGCCCTGGAATGAGCCAGCTGCACCGAGCGCACCCCGGCCTCCGCGCGCGCGTCCGGAAGCCGATCCAACCAGCGCAGCACCCGGGAGAACATCGCGTTGCCCGTGGCCATCGTCGGAAGTGCCACGAAGACTCCGCCCGCACCCGACCGGCTCGCGAACACTTCGGCCACCGCCAGCCCGGCCTCGGTCTTGCCCTCCCCCATCGGACCTTCGATGACCATCAGGCCAGGTGGCATGTCCCGGGCCACCTGCACCGCCCGCTCCTGCAGCGGCCGCACCCGCGCACCCGCCGGCAGTTCGAACCGGGACGCGATCAACGTCGCAGGGTCTGCCATGTCTTCCACAGCCCGCCAGGGCGGCGGCAACGCCAAACCCCGCCAAGCGGCCTCGATCCGCTCCCGGTCACTGCGTCCCGCCCCCTCCTGGACGTAGGGGAACAGGTCGGCGTTACTGGCGATCCAGTCAGCGACGATCACCACACCCGTCAGCACCGCCTGTGCTGGCTGCGGCAGCCGCACCTCACGCCATTCCGGCAGCCGGTCCACCACCCCGCAGACCTCGGCGCACCCGTCCAGGAACTCTCGCTGCACGCTGCGCCACACCTGCTCAGCACCACGAGCCCGCAACAACCGCGACCGCGACGCCAACGCCTGTATCTGCGGATCCGTCGGCGGCACCCCGTGATGCCCTCCCACGGCCACCGCCCACTGCCACGCCCACCGCTTCGGCCAACCGAACCGCTCAACCAGCCACTCGTGCAGCAGCCACATCCCCGCCAGCCCATGGGGAGCGAGCCGCCGATCGTCCAGTTGGCGGTGACCTGGCATTTCCAAGCCCTCCCGCCGCATCGCCTGGGCGAGCATCTCCACCTGGCACGCGAACGCCGGCGTCGCCTTCCCCACATCATGCGTAGCCGCCGACCACACCACTAGCCGCCGTGCGTCCTCCACTCCCCCAGGCAGGGCCGCGCCGATCACCCGATGCACCTGCTCAGGCAACCATTCATCCCACAGCAGGCCAGCAACTGCGCCGCTGTCAGCAAGGTGCCGCCACAACGGCAGCCAATCATCCTTATCGCGATCATGCTTCGCCCACACCTGACGCGCCGCCGAAGACAACCGGTCCCTAAGCCGCGCCAGCTTCACCCCGTCGTGCAGCACACCGGCATCTAACCGCCCGCCCGCCGTTCCAGCGCCCCTAACGCGAGAACAGGCCAACAACGGTCAGTCCACTACGCACAGCAAGTAGCGGAGCTACAAGACCACGGAGGCTGGCCAAGCACTCAGCCAACGACCACGAAGGAGATCACCTCACAGAATCAGCACCCGAAATGTCCAACTCTGCAGAAGTGCTCCAAAACCACATGATCGCCAGATAAACTCGCAGGTCAGCAAGTCTGCTCCCCGCGCACGCGGGGATGGTCCTTACCAGTCGTGCGCACTAGCGTGGTAACCATGCTGCTCCCCGCGCACGCGGGGATGGTCCCCGGGCGTTCGGCGGGACCGTGAAGGGGGTGGACTGCTCCCCGCGCACGCGGGGATGGTCCCCGGGA
>Ga0164243_10015167_pt1 | contig 10669 bp, 7 predicted proteins | sample OricompcompostOP_FD_108781 | JGI IMG/M metagenome (GOLD analysis project Ga0164243, IMG submission 108781) | Organic Plus compost microbial communities from Emeryville, California, USA - Original compost - Organic plus compost (OP) | ecosystem: Engineered > Solid waste > Mixed feedstock >...
GATCCTGGATGCGGTCGGTCGACTCGGTCATGTGCGACTCCTCTCCGACGCCAGTCGACACCTCGCCAGGAGGGAGCGCGAGGGGGGTGACACCGGCGCGGGCCGGGGTTACCATCCGAGGTCGGTGAGGCCGCGCGCAGGCGCCCCGTCGTTCAGTGCGCGGTGAGGAGCAGGTAGACCGCGGCCGTCCAGGTGTACGCACGATCGCGCAGCCCCTCGCCCGTGAGAGCGTCGAAGTTCTCGGCGAAGCCTGAGCGCTCGCACAACGCGCAGAAGCGCGCGGCGACCTCGGCGGCGAGCTCCGGATAACCCGATGCGCGCAGTCCGCGCTCCACGATGAATGTGGAGGGCGCCCAGATCGGGCCGCGCCAGTAGCCGTCCGCCTCATAGTGCGGAGAATCCGGCAGCTCGGTCGCGGGCCCGAACTCGGTGAGGTGCTCTGTGACCGTCGCGGCGAGCGTCGCACGCACCTCACGCGGCAGTCGTTCGCCGAGCAGGAGCGGGAGCGCCGTCAGCAGGCTCGAGCTCGACGTGGGGCGATGCCCGTCGACCGTGCGGGCGACGAGCCGATCGCCGTCGCGCAGCTCGCCGAGCAGGCCCGCGAGCATTCCCTCCGCTTCCGCCCGCCATCCGGCCGCCTCGAGGGGGGCGACGGACGCCGCGAGCCGGGCGAGCTCGTCGAGTTGCAGCACGAGGAAGGCGGCGAGGTCGGGCGACTCGACGAGTCGTGCCGCGTCGAAGACCGTCGCGTTGTCCCACCCGGAGTCGTTGCCGTGCTCGTAGTACGGCACCGGCGACCCCGGGGCCCGCCGCAGGTCGAGCCAGTACCGCGTCCACGCGGCGAGGCGCCGGTAGACCTCGGGTTCGGCGGCGGCGACCACGGCATCCGGCAGCCGATCGCGCAGGAGCGACCATGCCCAGCCGTGGATGGGCGGCTTCACGAAGTTGTAGAGCACCTCGGAGTGGGTGACGGAGTCGGGCAGCGCACCCGTCGCCACCTGGTGGTCGAAGGGCAGGAGGAACTGGTCCACGGCCAGGTCGGGATCGGCCGAGGCGAGCGCGAGTGCGTTGAAGCAGTGATCCCAACTCCAGACCTTGTCCATCCAGTGCTTCGACATGAGCACGGCCTCGCGCCCCACGAAGCCCGCGGGTGCCACGGTCGAGCTCCACAGCACATACGCAGCGCGCGCGGATGCCGCCCCCGCTGCCGGCGCGACGGCGACGCGGTAGCGCGCGAACTCCGCCTCGCGCGCGGCGACCACCCCGTCGAACGGCAGCCCGGGGCGATACGGCGCGGGCTCAGACGCGAGTTCCTCGATCGCGAGCTCCCATTCGCCGCCGTCGCGGCCGATCTCGACCGCACGGGTCGCCTCGCCCAGCACCTCGGAACCGACGACCGTAAGAGCGCCGGCGACGGGCGTGATGCGGTAGCGCCTGCCGGTCTCGTAGGAGGTGAGTACGGCCGCACCGTCGGAGGGCGCGACGAACAGGTAGTGGCCCGTGAACGGCGTGAGGCCGCGCGCGGCATCCGCGAGGCGCAGCCCGAGACCCCGGCCGCGCACGCGCAGGGCGTCGGGGCGGTCGAATGCCGCCTCGATCTCTCCCTCGGATGCGGCCCAGCGCAGCAGCGCTGGCGTCGCCTCGACGGTGACGACAGCATCGGCGTCTCCTCGCCGCGGCGCGAACGAGAGCACCGGATGCATGCCCGTCGTGTGCGACACGAGATGCACGAGATCGGCCCGCTCGTGGAGTCCCACGACGCGCGACACCGAGAGCCACGAGCCGCGCATCGAGAACGGGATCTCGTCGAGATCGAACGCGAGCACTACTTCACCGCGCCCGCGGTGACGCCGGCCGCGACATAGCGCTGCGCGACGACGAGCAGCACGGCGGCCGGGATGGACGCGACGACCGCCGTCGCCATGATCGCGTTCCAGTCCTGTGTGTTGTTGCCGATGTAGCGGTAGATGCCGATGGTGATCGGCTGCAGCCCGCCGCCCCGGTTGACGGTCGAGGCGAACAGGAAATCGGACCACGACCACAGGAACGTGAAGAGCGACACGGTCACGACGGAGTTGCGGCTGATCGGCAGCACGACCGAGCGGAAGGTGCGCCAGGCGCCCGCGCCGTCGATCTTCGCAGCCGACATGAGCTCGTCGGGGATGCCGGACATGAACGCGGTGAAGATGAGCACCCCGAACGGCACCGCGAGGGTCGAGTCGGCGAGGATGAGGCCCGGGATCGAATCGAGCAGGCCCCACGTGTAGAAGATGAGGTAGAACCCCATCGCCATGATGATGCCCGGGATCATCTGCGCGATGAGCATGACGAAGTCGACGACGCGACCGCCGCGCGGACGCAGCTTCGCGAGGGCGTACGCCGCGGGTGCCGACAGCACGAGCGTCAGCACGACCGTGCCGAGGCCCACGACGAGGCTCGTGAACAGGTACGGGAGCTGATCCTGGACGACCCGCGCGTAGCCGTCGAAGGTGGGGCTCACAGGGAACAGGTCGGGCGGGTCCTTCCGCAGTCGATCGGGCTGCGTGAGCGAGACGTTGACCATCCAGTACAGCGGGAACAGCATGATCGCGGTCAGGATCACGCCGACGACGCTCGTCAGGATGCGCTTGGTGCGGGCGGTCACGACGCGTCCTCCGTGGTGCGCTGGGTGCGGATGTAGATGATGCCGAAGACGAAGGCGATCACGATGAGCAGGTTGCCCACCGCGGCGGCCGGGCTGAGATCCGGGGATCCCCCGCCGAAGCCGAGGCGGTACGACCAGATCGCGAAGGTCGTCGAGGAGTCGCCCGGCCCACCCCGCGTCATGATCCAGATGATGTCGAAGACCTTGAGCGTGTAGATGAGGCCCAGGAGCAGGGTGATGGCCGACACGGGGCGCAGCATGGGGAACGTGATGCGCCAGAAGGTCTGCCAGCCGTTCGCCCCGTCGAGCGAGGAGGCTTCGTAGACCTCGTCCGGGATGTTCTGCAGACCGGAGTACATGATGACGAGGTTGAACGGGATCCCGATCCAGATGTTGGCGATGAGCACACCGAGCATCGAGGTCTGCGGCGAGGTGAGCCAGTTCACCTGGGGGATGCCGAAGACGGCGAGTGCGGCGTTGACCACTCCCGAGTCGGAGTTCAGCATCCACGCCCAGATCGACGCCGATACGAGCAGGGGCAGGAGCCACGGCACGAGGAAGAGCGCGCGGAGGGTCGTCGAGAGCGGGAAGCGGCGGTAGAAGAACACCGCAAGCGCGAGCCCGAGCGCGAACTGCACGACGATCGAGCCGAGGGTGAAGACGGCGGTATTGCCGAGCGCGGGCCAGAAGGTCGGGCTGCGGAACACCTCGAGGTAGTTGGCGATGCCGACGAGGGGCGCTTCGCCCGTGATGAAGGAGGCGAGCGTGTAGTCGCGGAAGCTCAGGTCGAGGTTGCGGAAGAGCGGGTAGGCGTAGAACACGACCATGTAGATCGCGACGGGGGCGATGAAGCCCCAGGCCACGAGCTGCTGCCGGATGCGCTGGGCGCGACGGCGCGCCTCCCGCTCCCCCGGGCGGGTGGCGCCGTTCGCCGGCGCCACCCCCCGGGATCCGCCCGTCCCCCCATCCGCAGCCGCTCGCGGCACGGTCTGCATCGCTGTCATGGTGCTCCTTCAGTGATGTGGTGGGGACGGACTCGGGTCGGATCAGCCGAGCTTCTCGTCGACGGCCTTCTGCGCCGTCGCAAGGGCGTCGGCAGGGCTCGAGCCGCCCGAGAGCGCGTTCTGCACCGCGGTGTAGAGCTGCTCGGAGATCGTGCCGTACTTGATGCCGAGGTTGTCGGCCGTGCGCGGCTTGGCATCGCCGACAGCGGTCACCCAGAACTCGAGGCTCGGATCGGAGGCGAGCTGCGCCTTCTGACCCTCTGCAGTCGGGGCGATGTAGCCGAGCGAGTCGGCGCCCGTGTTGCCCTCGGTGAGGCACTTCACGATCTTGACGGACGTCGCGTAGCGCGAGGTGTCCTTCTGGATCGGGATGGTGATGAACTCACCACCGGTCGGCGCCGGCGCGGCCTTGCCGTCCTCACCCGGGATCTGGATGACCTGGTACCCGGCCGCGTCGGCATCCGCCTTGAACCACGAGCCGTTCTCGGCGAAGCCGAACTCGCCCGTCTTGAACTCGTCCCAGCTGGTTCCCTGGGTGTTCTGCAGCACGGACTGCGGGGCGAGGCCGTTCTTGACCCAATCGGTCCAGAGGGTCAGAGCCGACGTCGCCTCGCTCGAGTCGAGAGCCGTGAGGTCGGCGCCGGCGCCCCAGAACCACGGCAGGAACTGGAACGAGCCCTCCTCGGTGCCGACGGCCGAGAACGTGATGCCCTTCTTGCCCGACGCGACGACCTTCTCGAGAGCAGCGGTGAGCGAGGCTCCATCGGTCACGGAGGCGATGTCGACGCCCGCCGCCTCGAGCACGGCTGGGTTGTAGTAGAGCCCGAGGGTGTTGGCGCCGACGGGAACGCCATAGGTCTTCCCGTCGATCTGGCCGGCGGTCAGGATGTTCTCCTGGATGTCGGAGACGTCGAGACCGTTGTCATCCGTCGTCGTGAGCAGGCCTGCGTCGGCGAGGGTCGACACCTTGGGGTTGTCGACCATGGCGATGTCCGGCAGCTTGCCGGCAGCCGCGGTCGTCAGGTCCTTGACGGTGTCGCCCGTGTTGCCGGCGTTGCGCTTGATCGTGATGCCGATGTCGGAGGCGCAGGCGTCGATCGCCTTGGCCCAGTCCGACGAAGCGTCGCGGTCGGGATAGGGGTCCCACAGGGTGTACTCGGTCGAGCCAGCGTTGTTGTCGCTCGGCGTGCTGGAGCATCCGGTGAGCGCGGCGGCGACGAAGACGCCGCTCAGCACGGTGGCGCCGACGATGCGGGCCGTGCGGTTCTTGTCCACGGTATTCCTCTCTGAATGGTGCGGGATGGTGCGGTGTATCTGTCGAACCGGTTCGACACTTGCGCTGACGTAATCGCCGCCCGCGCAAGCGCGGGTCAGCGGGTGCTGCCTCGATCCGTCAGTTCGGGTGCGATGAACCGGACGACGGGGGCGCCAGCGCCCTCCCCGTCCTGCATTCGGCGCACGAGCGCCTGGACCGCGGCGCGGCCCAGCTTGTCCGGCGACGTCTCGATGGCCGTATAGGGCAGCGAGAACAGTCGACCGAAGTCCTCGGAGAAGATGCCGACGACCGAGAGGTCACGCGGCACCTCGACGCCTCGTGCATTGAGCACGGGCGGCAGGGCTGCGATCATCGCGTCGTTGTGCACGATGACCGCGGTGGCGGTGGGGTTCTCGTCGAAGATGCGATTCCACGACTCGGTGATCGCGGGCTGCTGCGTCTCGCCGTAGTGGGGGTACATGCGCAGCCCGTAGCGCGCGGCTCGCTCGAGCGCAGCATCCCGGAACCGCCAGACATAGGCGCCACCACGCGTGATGACGTGCTCGTGGGGCGAGATGAGGACGATCTCTCGGTGGCCGAGCTCGTGCAGGTGATCGACGAGCATGCGCGCGGCTTCGCCGAAGTCGAGATCGAAGACGTCGAGCCCAGCGGTGTCGCGCGGCAAGCCGACGAGCGCGCCCGGCTGCCGCGCGGCGCGCAACGGTGCGATGCGCGGGTCGTCATGCGCGACGTTGAGCAGCACGACGCCGTCCACCATGTCGGAGTCGGTGATGCGCTTGAGCGCCCGCGGGCCGTCGTCCTCGGTGACCATGAGGATGTCGTAGCCGGCCTCGCGCGCGGCATCCGAGATCGGCAGGACGTACTGCAGCATTGCGGGCGAGAACTCGTCGCGGAAGAACTGCACGAGCAGCCCGATGACCATGGTCTGACTCGTCGCGAGGGCGCGGGCGCCGGCGTTGGGCGTGAAGCCCAGCTCCCGGATGGCGAGCTCGATGCGCTTGCGAGTCTCGTCGGAGATCGTGCGCTTGCCGGACAGCGCGTACGAGACGGTGCTGCGGGAGACGCCCGCCGCCTTCGCCACGTCGCCGATGGTCGCCACAGCGTTCTCCTTCGAACCGATTCGATGAATCTCGGGTGAGTTCGAGGGGAATCTTGCCCGATTTTGTCGTCGAATGCGAGCTTCTCATCGAATCCGTCGCGAAATCGGGGTTGAACCCCTCTCGAGTCGACGCTACGTTAATCGAACCGGTTCGACATCGCAAGTCCTTCCGGTCACGTGTTCAACATTCCGATCCGACAGGCACCCGTGAACCAGTTCCCCGCCACCGCCGTCTCCGCCCCCGCGAGCGGCCCCGTCGCCCCCGTCCGCGGCACGCTCCGCCCCCTCGGCCTCGACGAGGTGCGCATCACGGGCGGCCACTGGGGCGCGCTGCAACGGCTCAACGCAGACGCGATCATCGACCATTGCCTGAGCTGGATGGAGCGCATCGGCTGGATCCGCAACTTCGACCGCATCGCCGGCACGGCATCCGGAGCTCACGAGGGCATCGAGTTCGTCGACTCCGAGGTCTACAAGCTGCTCGAGGCGATGGCGTGGGAGCTCGGGCGTCAACCGGACGACGCCCTTGAGGCGCGGTACTCCGCTCTCGTGGCACGGGTCGCCGCCGCACAGGATGTCGACGGCTACGTGCACACGAGCTTCGGCCACGAGGGACAGCGAGAGCGCTACTCGGACCTCGAGTGGGGGCATGAGCTCTACTGCCATGGGCACCTCCTGCAGGCAGCGGTCGCCCGACTGCGCACGGGGCACGACGACGAACTGCCCGCCGTCGCTCGCAGGCTCGCCGACCATCTGTGGGAGACCTTCGGCCCCGACGGCCGCTCGGCGATCTGCGGCCACGCCGAGATCGAGATGGCGCTCGCCGAGTTCGCCCGCGCGACCGGTGAGACGCGCTACCTCGAGCTCGCCCGCCTGTTCGTCGAGCGACGCGGCCACCGCACCCTCGCGACGACCCTCTTCCAGGGCAGCGAGTACTTCCAGGACGACGTCCCGGTGCGCGAGGCTGAGGTGCTGCGCGGGCACGCCGTTCGCGCCCTCTACCTCTCGGCGGGCGCCCTGGATGTCGCCGACGGCACGGGCGACGACGTGCTCGCTGAGGTCGTGGAGGCGCAGTACCGCCGCACGATCGAGCGCCGCAGCTACCTCACGGGCGGCCTCGGATCGCACCACCAGAACGAGGAGTTCGGCGAGGACTACGAGCTGCCGGCCGACCGCGCCTACGCAGAGACCTGCGCCGCGATCGCCTCGGTCATGGTCGCCTGGCGCCTGCTGCTGCGCACGGGCGACCCCCGCTACGCCGATCAGATCGAGCGCACCCTGCTCAATGCCGTGCTCGTCTCCCCGCGGCACGATGGCAAGGCGTTCTATTACGCCAACACGCTCCACCAGCGCGTGCGCACGCATCCGAACGCCGACGACGAGCTGAGCGAGCGCGCCGAGGCCAGCATGCGGGCTCCGTGGTTCGAGGTGTCGTGCTGCCCCACCAACGTCGCACGCACGCTCGCCTCCGCCGCCGGCTACGTCGCGACCGCCGACGCGCAAGGCGTTCAGCTGCACCAGTTCGTCGAGGGCGAGGTGCGCACGCAGCTCGATGCCGGAGCGCTCGCGTTGCGCATCGAGACCGCCTATCCACGCGACGGCGTGGTTCGCGTGACGGTGCTCGAGGCGCCGGATACCGCGGTCGGCATCGCGCTACGGGTGCCCGCGTGGGCCGACGGCGCGACCCTTGCCGACGGGCCCGAGTCGGTATCCGTTGCGTCGGGGATGGCCGCCGTGCGGCGAGTCTTCTCGGCAGGTGACAAACTCGTGCTGACCCTCCCCCTCGGCCCCCGCTACACCTGGCCGCACCCGCGCATGGATGCCGTGCGGGGTCAGGTCGCCGTCGAGCGCGGCCCGCTCGTGCTCGCCCTCGAAGACGTTGACCTGCCTGACGGCGTCGACGTCGAGCACGTGGAACTCGACGCGGATGCGCCGCCCCGGGCGACCGACGACGGCGCGGAGGTCGCGCTGCGCATCCGCGTCGACTCGGACCTCCCGAAGGTCGCCGAGGAGCGCATTCGTGCGCGCCTGCGGCCGTACACGGACTGGGCCCATCGCGGCCCTTCGACCATGCGCGTCTGGATCCCGATGGAGCGCTGACGAGCACCCCGGCCCCCGCCGGGATGATGCGGGCACAGCCCGCAGCCACCACAGGAAGCAAAGGAGCTTTCCATGCGAAGCACCACATCCGCGGATGCGCGCACCGGCGCGCCCCGGACCTTGCGTCGGGCGACAGCGATGCTGCTCGGCGCCGTTCTCACCGCCACGGGCATCAGCCTCGCGGCGGCACCGGCACACGCGGCTACCGCGACGCTCGTCGTGAACGCGAACCAGACGCTGCGCCCCGTGACCCACGTCGCGACCGGCAGCCTGTACGGTCTGGCTGACGCCACGACCCCGTCCGACGCGCTCGTGCAGGCGATCAAGCCCAACACCTTCGTGCAGATGCCACCTGGCGGGCACCAGCAGGGCACGGGCGACATCCTCGTCGTGGCGTCCAAGGCCCAGCGCGCTGGCGCGGGCCTCGTGCTGCGGATGTCGGACTACTACGCCGGATGGCCGTATCAGTTCTCTTGGGACACCTGGCTGACCGCCGTCCGCGACATGGTCAACGCGGCCAAGGCCTCGCCGTACTACAGCTCGATCGTCGCGTATGCGCCGTGGAACGAGTCGGACGGCACGTGGCTCGCCTCGAACGGCACCTTCGAGAACTTCTGGACGCGCACGGTTCAGGAGATCAAGAAGTACGACGCGACGAAGCCCATCCAGGGTCCGAGCTTCTCGGACAACATCTCGACGATGCGCACGTTCCTGCAGAACGCCAAGAACACGGGCACGCTGCCCGACATCCTCGCGTGGCACGAGCTCATCCGCTCCGGCAAGATCATCACCGACCTGCAGACGGTCAACGGCATCCTCGCGGAGCTCGGCATCAGCCAGCGTCCGATCGACATCGAGGAGTACGCCGCCCCGAGCGAGGTCGGTCTGCCCGGGCCGCTCGTGGGCTACATCGCGAAGTTCGAGCGCTACGGCATCACGCGCGCCGAGCTGGCGTTCTGGAACCAATCGGGCACGCTCGGTGACCTGCTCACGAGCCGTGGCGGCAGCCCCAACGCGGCCTACTGGCTGTACACCTGGTACGCGCAGCTGAGCGGCAACATGGTCGTCACGACCCCACCGAACGCCTCCACGGGCATCGACGGGGCAGCGTCAGTCAGCGCCGATGGGAGGACACTGAGCGTCATCGTCGGCGGCGGATCGGGCGACACCGCGGTGCAGATCAACGGCCTCGCCTCGACGAACCTCGGCAACACGGTCACCGTGAAGGTTGAGCGGACGCAGTCGCTCGGGCGCACGGTCGCGTCGCCGGGCGCGACGACCCTCTCGACGAGCACCTACACGGTGACGAACGGAAGCATCACGGTGCCGATCACGGCCGTGACGAACGACGCCTACCGCATCACGCTCACGCCCGGCGCGGGCGGCGGCTCGACCGGACTCGCCGGCAGCTATCGGATCGCGAATCTCAACAGCGGGCTGCTGCTCGACACCGCGGGATCCGGCACAGCCGCCGGCACGCTTGTGCAGCAGGCCACGGCGAACGGCGCCAGCGCCTCGCAGCTGTGGAACGTCACGGATGCCGGGAACGGCCAGTACAAGATCGTCAACTCGAAGAGCGGGCAGGTACTCGGCATCCAGAACGCGTCAACGAGCCAGGGGGCGGCCGCGCTCATCTGGGGGGACACGGGCACGACGGACCACCTATGGACTTTCGTGTCGGACGGGGCGGGTCACTACAAGATCCGCAACGTCAACAGCGGACTCCTGCTCGGCGTCACCAATATGAGCACGAGCTCCGGCGCCCAGGTGATCCAGTGGGGCGACAACGGCACGGCCGACCACCTCTGGACGCTCGGATCCGCATCCGGCTCGAGTTCGATCGCGGGTGACCACCGCGTGAGCAACCAGAACAGCGGCCTCCGGCTCGACACCCAGGGCGCGGGGACGACAGCGGGCACCCTCGCGGTGCAGGCGAGCGCGAGCACCTCACCCACGCAAGTGTGGACCTTCGTCGAGCTGGGAGGCGATCAGTACAAGATCGTCAACAAGGCGAGCGGACTCGTGCTCGGCATCCAGGATGCGTCGACCGGCCAAGGCGCCTCGGCGCTCGTCTGGTACGACTCCGGAGCGAACGACCACAAGTGGACGGTCCTGTCGGACGGGGCGGGCCACTACAAGCTCCGCAACGTCAACAGCGGCTTGCTGCTCGGCGTCACGAACATGAGCACGAGCTCGGGCGCCCAGGTGATCCAGTGGAGCGATAACGGCACGGCCGACCACCTCTGGAACCTCGGCGCCGGCTGAGACAGACGGGACCCGGAGGCCGATCGCTGCTGTGGCGGTCGGCCTCCGGCACATGAACGGCCGAGGTCATCGGGGGGCCGGTACCGCCGTGCCGGTGGCGGCGCGACACCCCGACACACGACGAGCTGCGTGCGCTCTTCGACGATTAGGCATCCCGTTCGTCCGGCACCCAGCGCAGCACATCGCCCGGCTGGCATTCGAGCACGCGGCAGATCGCGTCGAGGGTCGTGAAGCGCACCGCCTTCGCGCGGCCGTTCTTGAGCACGGCGACGTTGGCGGGC
>Ga0164243_10015168_pt1 | contig 10669 bp, 12 predicted proteins | sample OricompcompostOP_FD_108781 | JGI IMG/M metagenome (GOLD analysis project Ga0164243, IMG submission 108781) | Organic Plus compost microbial communities from Emeryville, California, USA - Original compost - Organic plus compost (OP) | ecosystem: Engineered > Solid waste > Mixed feedstock >...
CCCTGCTGGCAAGGGCGCCGAAGTGGTGGCGGCGACGGCGGAGGGGTATCAGCTGGCGTTCCGGGTGGCGGCCGTGATCGCGGCGGGCGCGTTGGGGCTGGCGGCGGTCGTGCTGCGGACGCCTCGTCAGAACACATGAGTCCTACGGCGGGTGGAAGTGCGAGGTGAAGGCCGGGTTCCGGGTCTCCGGGACCCGGTTCATGTTTTCATCCGATGAAAGTTTCCTCCGTTCGGCTCCCAAGTTTCCTGGCCATCCGCTCCTACAGTGGACCAGACCACCAGAGAAGCAAGGAGACTCTTTACATCTTGTCAATCTACGTGCGTAACTAATGACGCGCGCACGTCAAAGAAGTACGGAACTGCCCAGGTGGCAGCGGCCGACGTCACCTCCGTCTCATCCCCACATGTGTTCAGGAGGCAAGTCCATGCAGGTACTCCCCCACGTCTCCCGCCTCGGCAGACGCACGGCCACCGCGCTCGGCGTCCTCGGCGCCGCCCTCGCGCTCACGGCCACGTCCGCCACCGGAGCGAACGCCGCACCGCAGCCCGACCCGAAGCCCCTCACCGTCAAGCCCGGCCAGGCCTACATGGGCGTCGGCGCCCGCATCCACGAGGGCAACCCCGCCGCCGAGGATCCGTCACGCGGGCTGCTGGCCCCCACCGACGGCGTGCAGGGCATCGACGTGTCGCACTGGCAGGGCAGCATCAACTGGACCTCCGTGCGCAACGCCGGCATCCAGTTCGCCTGGATCAAGGCGACCGAGGGAACCAACTACAAGGACGACCGCTTCAACACCAACTACCCCGCCGCGCACTCCGCGGGCGTGATCCGCGGGGCGTACCACTTCGCGCTCCCCAACGCCTCGAACGGGGCCACCCAGGCGGGCTACTTCGCGAGCAACGGCGGCGCCTGGTCACGCGACAACCTCACGCTGCCCGGCGTGCTGGACATCGAGCACAACCCGTACGGGGCCATGTGCTACGGCCTGTCCACCACGCAGATGCGCACGTGGATCAACGACTTCTACACCACGTACAAGTCCCGCACCGGCCGGGACGTCGTCATCTACACGACGGCGAGCTGGTGGAACACCTGCACCGGCAGCTGGACCGGCATGTCGGCCAAGAGCCCGCTGTGGGTGGCGCACTGGACGTCCGCCTCGTCGCCCACCCTCCCCGCCGGCTTCCCCACCTGGACGGTGTGGCAGTACACCGACGCCGGGTCGGTCTCCGGCGTCTCGGGCGGCGTCGACCGCAACAAGTTCAACGGCTCCCGCGACCGGCTGCTGGCCCTCGCCAACAACACGTGACGGGCTGACAGGTCCTCACGCACGCGGCCACGCGGAGGGGCCGACGTCCTCGGACGCCGGCCCCTCTCCGTATTCCCCCCACACCCCCTCTCCCGAGGAGTGATCGTGCAGCCCAGCAACCTCTTCCGGCGCCGTCTCCTGCTCGCCGGCGCGGCCGGACTCGCCGCCGGCGCCGTGTCCGGTGTCGCGCACGCGCGCGGCGCGGCCGCCGTGCAGCCCGACATCGACGGCACGAAGGTCTGGGGCGCCCGGTCCCCGCAGGGGACCGTCAGCGTCCTGCAGTACCGGCCCAGTCGGCTCGTGGTCCACCACACCGTGTCGCCGAACACCACCGACTACTCCCGCGCACAGGCCCACTCCCACGCCCACTGGGTGCAGGACCTGCACATGGACGACAACGGCTGGGTCGACACCGGCTACAACTTCCTGGTGAGCCGGGGCGGCTGGATCACCGAGGGCCGCACCGGCAGCCTGTCGGCGCTCAACGGCGGGCGGACGTTCGTGCTCGGCGCCCACACCTCCGGACAGAACACGCAGGCCGTCGGCATCGCCTGCGAGGGCCAGTACCACGCGGGCGCGCAGCCGCCGCAGGCGCAGTGGGAGGTGCTGGTGGCGCTGTGCGCGTACGCCTGCGACCAGTACGGGATCGCGTCCTCGCAGATCTTCGGGCACAAGGACTACGGCACGACCGAGTGCCCGGGCGTCTACCACGACATGCTGCCGCAGTTGCGCGCGCAGGTGGCGGCGGCCCGGTCCTGACCGGGCCGCCGGACCGTCAGGAGGCCGCCGGCGCCTTGCCCTGCGAGGCGAGGTCCTCGCCCGTCTCCATCGGGTGGGTGACGTCGGCGGCCTCACGACCGCCCCGGCCCAGGTGGTTGAAGACGAGGTTCAGCAGGACCGCGACCACGCAGCCGGTGGAGATGCCGGAGTCCAGGACGATACGGGCCGTCTCCGGGAAGGCGTGGTAGAACTCGGGCGCGCTGATCGGGATGACGCCGACGGCGAGGGACACGGCGACGACGAGGACGTTGTTGTCCTTGTCCAGGCCCGCCTTGGCGAGGGTCTGGATGCCGCTGGCGGCGACCGACCCGAAGAGCACCACGCCGGCCCCGCCGAGAACCGGGCGCGGCACGACGGCGATGAGCGATGCGGCGACCGGACACAGGCCCATGAGGACGAGGAACCCGCCGCCGGTGGCGACGACGAACCGGCTGCGGATCCGCGTCATCGCGACGAGCCCGATGTTCTGGGCGAACGCGCTGCACATGAAGCCGTTGAACAGCGGGGCGATCGCCGAGCCGAGCGTGTCGGCGCGCAGTCCGGCCGCGATGGTCCTCTCGTCGGCGGGACGTTCGACGATCTCGCCGAGGGCCAGCATGTCGGCGGTCGACTCGGTCATCGACACGACCATCACCACGCACAGCGAGAGGATCGCGGCGAGCTGGAACTGCGGGGCGCCGAAGTGGAACGGCGTGGGGAAGCCGATGAGGTCCGCGTCGGCGACCGGGGAGAAGTCGGTGACGCCGAACGGGATCGCGATCAGGGTGCCGGCGACCATGCCGAGCAGTACGGCGATCTGCTTGACGAATCCGCGGGTGAAGCGGCGCAGCAGCAGCACGATGAGCAGCGTGAGCGCGGCGAGGCCGAGGTTGGTGGCCGAGCCGTAGTCGTCCGCGTCGGGGATCGGTCCCTGTGCCCAGCCGAAGGCGACGGGCAGCAGGGAGACGCCTATCAGGGTGATCACGGTGCCGGTGACCACGGGCGGGAAGAAGCGGACCGCCTTGCTGAAGAAGGGCGCGGCGAGGAAGCCGAGCAGTCCGGCGACGATCACCGCGCCGAAGATGATGGGCAGGGCGTCCTTCTTGTCGTCGGTGGAGGCGACGATCGCGGTCATGGGGGCGACGCCGGCGAAGGTGACGCCGTTGACGAACGGCAGCCGGGCGCCGATCTTCCACACGCCGACGGTCTGCAGGAACGTGGCGAGGCCCGCGGTGAACAGGCAGGCGCCGGTGAGGAAGGTGAGTTCGGCGGGGGTGAGACCGACGGCCGCGCCGACGATCAGGGGCGGGGCGACGACGCCCGCGTACATGGCGGCCACATGCTGCAGGCCGGTGGTCGCCATTTTCGGCGCGGGGAGTTTCTCGTCTACGGGGTGGTCGGCCACTGCGGTGTTCCTCCGGTCGGTTGCACGCCGGGTCCGGCGTGGTTGTCAGGGAGGTGCGGGTGGGCGTGAGTACCTCCCGCTCGAGTGCGGCCGAGCGTGGGGAGGGACGGTGACGTCCGGTGGAGCGGGGGATGTGTGCCGTTCCCGGGGCGCGCCGGGGCGCGCCCCGGAGACGGCCTCCGCGGACTCCGGCGTACGGGGTCCGCGGTCTCCGGGCCGGGAGCCGTCCCTCGCGGCCCGGAGACGAGCGGGGGTCAGGCGTGCCCGGCGATCCGGGCGAGGCGCCGCGCCTCGGCGCGGGTGGTGCGGGCGACGGCGTCCTCGTCGGCGGTGAGCAGCCGGCCGTTCTCGACGATCTGACGGCCGTTCACGAAGGACGCGGTGACCGGGGCCGCCGCGCCGAACACCAGGGCGGTGACCGGGTCGGCGATGGAGGCGTGGGCGAGGGTGTCCATCCGCCAGAGCACCAGGTCGGCGAGCTTGCCCGGCTCCAGGGAGCCGATCTCGTCCGCCCTGCCGAGGACGCGCGCGCCGCCGTGGGTGCCGAGGCGCAGGGCCTGGCGTGCCGTGAGGGCCTTTTCGCGGTGGGCGCCGAGGCGGTTGATCAGGAGGGCGTTGCGCAGTTCGGTGTGGAGTTCGCCGGACTCGTTGGAGGCGGTGCCGTCCACGCCGAGACCGACGGGGACGCCGGCCGCGAGCATGTCGGGGACGCGGGCGATGCCGGCGGCGAGGCGGGCGTTGGAGGACGGGCAGTGGGCGACGCCGGTGCCGGTGCGGGCGAACGCGGCGATGTCGGAGTCGTTCATGTGGACGCAGTGCGCCATCCAGACGTCGTCGCCGAGCCAGCCGGTGGACTCGAAGTAGTCGGTCGGGCCCATGCCGAACAGCTCGTGGCAGAACTTCTCCTCCTCCACGGTCTCGGAGCCGTGGGTGTGCAGCCGCACGCCGAGGCGTCGGGCCAACTCGGCGCCTTGGCGCATGAGTTCGGTGGAGACGGAGAACGGGGAGCAGGGGGCGACCGCGACCTGGGTCATCGCGCCGGGCGAGGTGTCGTGGTGGCGGCGCACCGTCTCCTCGGTGGCGGCGAGCGCGTCGTCGAGGGTCTCCACCGCGAAGTCCGGGGGCAGCCCGCCGTCGGACTCGCCGCGGTCCATGGAGCCGCGGGCGAGGGTGAAGCGGACGCCCATGTCGCGGGCGGCTCCGATGATCGCCTCGGACAGGTCGCCGGAGCCGCGCGGGAAGACGTAGTGGTGGTCCATGGCGGTGGTGACGCCGCCGCGGGCCATCATCGCGAGGGACCCCTGGGCCGCCGCGTGGACCATCGCCTCGTCGATACGCGCCCAGGTCGGGTAGAGGGCGACGAGCCAGTCGAAGAGGTTGTGGTCGGTGGCCAGGCCCCGGGTGAGCCACTGGTAGAAGTGGTGGTGGGTGTTGACCAGGCCGGGGGTCGCGAGATGGCCGGTGGCGTCGATCCGGCGGGCGACGTTCTCCAGACCCTCGGGGGCAGGGCCGGGGCCGAGCGACTCGATCCGGTCGCCGGCGAGGACGAGATGCCCGGTGGTGTGCTCGGTGTCCTGCGCGTCGACGGTGGCGATCGCACAGTTCTCGATGACGGTGCGCCGGTCTGCTGCCATGGTGCGTCCTTTTCGCGTACGGGGAGTGGGCACGGCAGGACCCTGGGGGTTTGAGTGCCGTGGCCGGGCGGGTGCGGGGCCCGGGTACCCGGCCACGGGTGCCGATGTGGGGTGCGGTCAGAGGTTGGTGAGGTCCACCGGGATCCGCGGCTCGCAGCCGTCCCTGAGGACCGTCGCCTCGATCAGGCCGTAGGGGCGGTCGGAGGCGAAGTACACCTCGTTGTCGTTCTTCAGGCCGAACGGCTCCAGGTCGACCAGGAAATGGTGGCTGTTGGGGAGGGAGAAGCGGATCTCGTCGATCTCGGCGCACTCCTCGATGACGCGGGAGCCCATCTGGTACAGCGTCTGCTGGAGCGACAGGGAGTACGTCTCGGCGAAGGCCCGCAGCATGTGCTGCTTGACCCGCGCGTACGAGGTCTCCCAGTCGGGCATCTGCTGCGCGTCGTCGGTCCAGTTGAAGCGCCAGCGGGAGGAGACCGAGGTGGCGAGGATCCGCTCGTGGGTCTCCTTGAGGGTGGTGTAGCGGTCCTTGACGTAGCCCCAGAACTCCGAGTCGGTGGAGTTCAGGACGGTGAGGTCCTTCAGGCCGGAGACGACCTCCCAGCTCTCACCGTCGTAGGTGACCTGGGTGAGGCGGGTCTCCTGGCCCTTGCGGACGAAGGAGTGCTCGGCCTCTCCGGGGGCCTCGATGCGCTCCCAGGCGTACTCCTCGATGCGGATGCGCGCCCGGTGGATGGGCTCCTGCGAGGTGACGAAGTGGCGGGCGAGGTGGACGCCGAACTGCTCGGCGGACTCGATGCCGTGCTCCTTGGCGAACGCGAACACCGTGTTCTTGGTGGTGTCGGTCGGCAGGACGTTGGCGTTGGAGCCGTTGTAGTGGACGTCCTCCATGTCGCCGGACAGGGCCACGGAGACGTTGAGGTCCTTGATGTGGTGGGTGGCGCCGTCCCGCGTGATCTTGACGACTCGGTTCTCTGCCTTGCCGTACTGGTTCTGTCCCAGGATCGTGGGCATGCGTGTCAGCTCCCTCGGTAAACGGAGTAGCCGAACGGGTTGAGCAGCAGCGGTACGTGGTAGTGCTCGCCGGGCGTGACGGCGAACGTGACCGTCACCTCCGGGAAGAACACGGCACCGCTGTCCCGATGCGCGGGGGCGTCCTGCTGAGCCTCGGCCTTCTTCTTGAAGTACGGCTCCACCTCGAAGTCGAGCCGTACATGGGTGGTTCCCTCCGGCAGGGCCGGCAGGTCCTTGCACCGCCCGTCCGCGTCGGTCGCGGACCCGCCGAGCTCCTGCCAGGCGGCCCGCGGGCCGGGGCGGGCGGTCAGGCGTACGGCGACGCCCTCGGCGGGGCGGCCCGCGCTGGTGTCCAGGATGTGCGTGGACACGGATGCGGTGGTGTCGGTGCTCATGCGACGTCAGTCCTCTTCGACGAGTTGGGTCAGCCGGATGCGGTTGATCTTCCCCAGTTCGGTGCGGACGATCTCGCGTTCCTTCTCCGGCGGGTTGCCGAGGCGCTCGCGCACGGCGTCCCGCATCTCCTCGGCGGTGCGGCCGGTGGCGCAGATCAGGAACACATGGCCGAACCTCTCCTGGTAGGCGAGGTTCAGCTCCAGCATCTCGGCGCGCAGCTCGTCCGTCGCCCCGGCCATGCCGCGCTGCTCGCGCGCCGAGGTGGGGTCCCCCGGTTTCGGGCGGCCGATCGGGGGGTGCCCGGCCATCGCCTCGGCCAGGTCGGCCTCGGTGAGCGCGGCCATGGCGGCGTCGCTCCCGGCGTACAGGGCGTCGGGGTCCGCGTACGGGCGGGCGGCGATCAGCCGCTCGGCCCAGGCGGTGGAGGCGCAGACCTCGAGGAGAGCGGTGCGCGCCGCGTGCTCCTCCAGGGCGTTGAACCGGGCCAGGCCCGAGGGCGTTGCTGTCGACGTCACGGGAGCCTCCGTGGCCGCGAACGGCCGTGTGCTGCGAACGGGCGTGCCGACAGTGAACGCCGTCACGTCGCAGCCGTCAACAGTTTGTTGAAAAATCCGTGTGACGTTTGGGTGAGGCGCCCGGCGGCCGCCGTGTGAGGGCGACCGCGCCTCGGTTCACGCGCCCTTTTCGCGGTTGAGGTAGTTGTAGACGGTGAAGCGGCTGACGCCGAGCGCGCTCGCCACCGTCTCCACCCCGTGCCGTACGGCGAACGCCCCGCGCGCCTCCAGACTGCGCACGATCTCCTGCTTCGCCTTGCGGTCCAGCTCCGCCAGCGGCACGCCCTTGCGCCGCTCCAGCGCGGCCAGGATGTGGTCGAGGGAGTCCGCGAGCTGCGGCAGCCGTACGGCGACGGCGGCGGCGTCCTCCCAGGTGAGCACCACGTCGTCGGGGCCGGCCTCGTCCGGCGGGATCATCTCCCCGCCCATCGCGTCGACCAGCGGCTTCACGGCCGCGATGAACGCGCTCCGACCGGTCCCGCTCACCGGTCGTCCTCGTCGACGACGTTGACCTGGAGGGAGACGCGGGTGGCGCCGGCGGTCAGGGTGCGGCGCAGCAGGGTGTCCACGGCGGCGAGCACCGCGTCGGCGCCGCCCTCGGCGGTGTTGCCGAACGGCCCGACGTCCACCTCGTCCAGGCCTGCCGTCTCGATGACCTCGCGCGCCACGACGGCGTGCTCGGGCGCCTCGTCGAGGTCGAAGGGCTCCGTCGTGAACTCCACTCGCAATCGCACGGGGTCAACCTACCGACCTCTTGACAGCTCTTCACCGGCACAGGCAATCTTCCAGTAAGCAGAAAGCTTATTCCGCAATGCGGAATTACCGGACACGATGCGAAGGGAGCGCGGCCCGATGGGATTCGCAGACCAGCGCTTCACCGTCAACCTGTCGATCCTCTTCACCGAGTTGCCGCTCCTGGAGCGCCCTGCGGCCGCCGCCGAGGCCGGTTTCGGCGCGGTCGAGCTGTGGTGGCCGTGGGTGGACTCACCCGTGCCGCCTCGGTCCGGACTGGACGCGCTGCGCACGGCGATCGAGGACGCGGGGGTGCGGCTCACCGGCCTGAACTTCTACGCCGGGCAGCTGCCCGGACCCGACCGGGGCGCCCTGTCCGTGCCGGGCGAGGAGGCGGAGCGGTTCCGGGCGAACGTCAAGGTCGCGGCCGGTTTCGCCGAGTCGCTCGGCTGCCGTGCGCTGAACGCGCTGTACGGCAACCGGGTGGACGGCGTGGACCCGGCCGAGCAGGACGCGCTCGCGCTGGAGAACCTCGTCCTCGCCGCGCGGGCCGCCCACCGGATCGGCGCGGTGCTGCTGATCGAGGCGCTGAACCGGCCCGAGTCGCCGCACTACCCGCTGGTGTCGGCGCCGGCCGCCGTCGGCGTCGTCGAGCGGGTCAACGCGGCGACGGGGCTGGGCAACGCGCGCTTCCTGATGGACCTGTACCACCTGGCCATGAACGGCGAGGACCTGCCGGCGGTGATCGACCGCTACGCGGACCGGACCGGGCATGTGCAGATCGCCGACAGCCCGGGGCGCGGCGCGCCCGGCACCGGGTCGCTCCCGCTGGAGGAGCTGCTGGACCGGCTGCGGAAGGCCGGTTACGACGGCCGGGTCGGTCTGGAGTACAAGCCGGGCGACCGCCCGAGCGCGGAGGCCTTCGACTGGCTGCCGCGGGAGGCCCGCTGACCCGCTGAGGCGCTTCCTGCTGACACACCCCATTTCAGACGTACCGAGACGTACCGAGAGGCACCCTCATGAGCACCCTTCCCAAGGTCGCCTGGATCGGTCTCGGCATCATGGGCTCCCCCATGTCCGAGAACCTCCTCAAGGCGGGCTACGACGTCACCGGCTACACCCTGGAGCGGGACAAGCTGGACCGGCTGGCCGCCGCGGGCGGCACCGCCGCCTCCTCCGTCGCCGAGGCGGTGCGGGACGCGGACGTGATCGTCACGATGGTCCCCGCCTCCCCGCAGGTCGAGGCCGTGGCGTACGGCCCCGACGGCATCCTGGAGAACGCCCGGCGCGGCGCCCTGCTGATCGACATGTCCTCGATCACCCCGCAGACCTCCGTCGACCTGGCCGCCGCCGCGAAGGAGAAGGGCATCCGGGTGCTCGACGCGCCCGTGTCCGGCGGTGAGGCCGGGGCGATCGAGGCGGTGCTGTCCATCATGGTGGGCGGCGACCAGGCCGACTTCGACGAGGCGAAGCCCTTGTTCGAGGCACTGGGGAAGACGATCGTGCGGTGCGGTCCGCACGGCTCCGGGCAGACGGTGAAGGCCGCCAACCAGCTGATCGTCGCCGTGAACATCCAGGCGTGCGCGGAGGCCGTGGTCTTCCTGGAGAAGTCCGGCGTCGACCTCGCGGCCGCGCTGGACGTCCTGGGCGGCGGTCTGGCCGGCTCGACCGTGCTGGCCCGCAAGAAGGACAACTTCCTGAAGCGGGACTTCAAGCCGGGCTTCCGCATCGACCTGCACCACAAGGACATGGGCATCGTCACCGACGCCGCCCGGAACGTGGGCGCCGCGCTGCCCGTCGGCGCCGTGGTCGCCCAGCTGGTGGCGAGCCTGCGCGCCCAGGGCGACGGCGGGCTCGACCACTCCGCGCTGCTGCGGGCCGTCGAGCGGCTGTCCGGCGCGGAGGTCTGACCCCGCTGTCCTCCTGAGACCCCGGGCGGCGCCGGCGCCGACATCAGTCCCGTCGCGCCCAAGGCGGCGGCGCCGCCCGGAACCCACGGCCCGCACCGCGACGCCGTACGGCCCGGATGAGGGGTGGCCGTACCGCGTCCGCGCGATGCGGGCGGGGCGAGGGCGCCGCGGCGGCGCGCGAGCCAGTGCGGTGGTCAACGCCGCGGGCCGTCTCCTACGACCTGAGGGGAGACGCCCCGCGGCCGTCGCCGCCGCCGCGGCCCCGAGCCCACCGTCCTCCCGGCATGCGGATCCGGTCCCGGCGTGCGTCCGGTCCCGGCGTGCGGATCAGCGCGGTCCGCAGCAGCCTGGGGGCATGGCACATCCGACGGAGCATCCGCACATCGTGGTCCATCCGCCCGCCCTGGACGGCTCCCGGCGGGTCACCTCCGACGACGAGACGCTGGGCGTCGCCACGCACACCGACGACGTGGGCGAGATCCTGCGCCTGGCCGACCTGTACGTCACCGACGTCGAGGACGCGGACTTCATCGAGTGGCAGGGCGGCGGCCCGGACGACTGGCCGGGGCTGTTCGAACACCACGAGTCATGAGACGCGGGCGTACGCCAACGTCCGTAGACGAGGTACGGCACCCTCAAATGAACCTCTGAACACGGCCTCCCGAGGCTTCGACGGGCCCCGCGCGCGGAACCATCCCCGCACAAGGGGCCCGCCGGCACGGGGGCGGCGGGCCCCTGTCCGAGGGGGTGTCCTGTCATGGCCGACACCGAGCGCGTCCGCGAAGCGCCGCACGAACTCGCCCTGCTGGCCGGTGGACCGCGCGCCGCCGTCGTGGTGGCGGTCGTCGCCCTGCATCTGCGCGGCGCCGTCGAGCCGGGCTCGCGGGGCAGGCTGGTGGCGCTCGACAACGAGGCGGGGCACGCGCTGCCGCCGCTGCCGACACCGGACGAAGAC
>Ga0164243_10015169_pt1 | contig 10668 bp, 8 predicted proteins | sample OricompcompostOP_FD_108781 | JGI IMG/M metagenome (GOLD analysis project Ga0164243, IMG submission 108781) | Organic Plus compost microbial communities from Emeryville, California, USA - Original compost - Organic plus compost (OP) | ecosystem: Engineered > Solid waste > Mixed feedstock >...
CATCAGAAATCCTTTCGCTGTGGACAAGTTTTGCTTTAGTTGGTGGTCCGGTACGGAAGAATGACGTACAGGCTTTGGCTGTCATCCACCGGCTTCAGAATAATCGGGCTCATGATGCCGGTAAAGGCAATTTTGAGCTGTTCGCTTTCCACCACTTTCAGCACGTCCAGCATATATTTCGAGTTAAAAGAGATTTTCAGAGGTTCCCCTTTAAAATCAATCACGTCCAGCTCTTCGCGCACTTTACCGAGTTCCGACGAGCTGGAAGAAATTTCGATACCGCCATGCTCCATCGTCTGCAGGCGTACGATATTCGTCTTCTCCTCTCTGGAGAGCAAATAAGCGCGGTCGATCGACTCGCTTAATTTTTTTGTGTCCAAAACCAGTTCTGTTTTGTAGTTTGTCGGAATAATCCTAGAAGTATCCGGATAAATGCCGTCCAGGATGCGGGAATAGAACAGGACCCGGTCGATCTTGAACAGCACCTGGTTGTCGGCCACGACGATATCGACCAGCGTATTCTGGTCGGGAATGATCTTGCTCAGCTCGTTCAGCGTCTTACCGGCAATAACGACATTATGAAACTTCACTTCGTCGGCCCCTTCCAAATGAGCGGAGCGGGTGGCCAGGCGGTGTCGGTCGGTAGCGGTAAACTTCAGCTCATTTTGATCCAGGTTCCACAGAACCCCCGTCAGGATCGGTGTCGTCTCATGCGTGGAAATGGAAAAACCGGTTTGGCGGATCATGTTTTTGAGCAGCGCTCCCGGCAGGGAAATCGTTTGGTTCCCCTCGATATCAGGCAGCACCGGGAATTCTTCCGGATCCAGTCCGACCATCTGAATTTCGGTGGCTCCCGAGGAAATAAAGGTTTGGAACTGGTCTTTGACCTCCATTTGAATTTCCTGAGAAGGCAGTTTCTTGATAATTTCCACGAAGAATTTGGCTGGCAGCACGACGCTGCCCGGTTGTTCGACCGTGACGATAGTGCGTTCGCTATCCTCCACCGGAATAAAAGACTGAATGGAAATATCGGTGTCGCTCGCTGTGAGGGTAACTCCCGAATGATTCACGTCCAGCTTGATGCCGGACAAGATCGGAATGGTGGTTCGGCTCGATATCGCCTTGGATACGTGCTGGATGGATTCGTTAAGAACGTTTTTAAGGATGCTGATTTTCATAGTTTCACTCCTAGCAGGAAATTCGGATTGCAAGACTACTCCGGTATGCCGGCTGCGTGCAGCCTATTTATGAATATTATTTTATTTAAATAATATAGTAATAGCAGTAGGCGCACTGAATTTGTGGATAAGTTCAAAAACCTCAATAAAATCAAGCCTATTCACATGTGTATAGATTGTGCATAGGCTTTGAACTTGTTCAGGTTGGATTTTTGATTTTTTCCGTGATGTTATTGATGACTTTGAACAGATCCTGGTCCTCTTTCAGAGACTGGGATATTTTCTCGTGGGCATGGATGACGGTCGTATGGTCTCTTCCCCCGAAGGCCTCGCCGATTTTGGGCAGCGAGAAATCCGTCAGTTCCCTGGACAAGTACATGGCGATCTGTCTTGGAAAAGCGACGGCCTTAGTCCGTTTCCGCGCTTTGAAATCCTCAAGCTTCAGGTTGTAGTACTCCCCGACCTTCTGCTGAATGTCCTGAATGGTGATCATCTTCGGTCTGCTGGACGGGATGATATCCTTCAGCGCTTCGGCAGCCAGATGCGTGGTCACGTCCTGATTGGTCAGCGATGAATAGGCGACGACGCGAATCAGCGCCCCTTCCAGCTCCCTGATGTTCGTGTCGATCTGATTGGCGATGTACATCATCGCTTCATTCGGAATATCGAGATTCTCCGCCTTGGCCTTCTTCCGCAGAATCGCGATCCGCGTCTCCAGGTCCGGCGGCTGGATATCCGTAATCAGCCCCCATTCAAAGCGCGAGCGCAGCCGATCCTCCAGCGTCGGAATTTCCTTGGGCGGCCGGTCGCTTGAGATGATGATCTGCTTCTGTTCCTCATGCAGGGCGTTGAACGTATGGAAAAATTCCTCCTGTGTCGACTCCTTGCCCGCCAGAAACTGAATATCGTCAATCAGCAAAATATCGACGTTCCGATACTTGTTGCGGAAACTCTCGGCCCGGTTGTCACGGATTGAGTTGATGAATTCATTCGTAAATTTCTCGGAAGAGATATATACGACCCGGCTGGCGGGATTGTGCTCCAGAATGTAGTGTCCGATCGCATGCATCAAGTGAGTTTTGCCAAGCCCTACCCCTCCATACAAAAACAAAGGGTTGTATGCCTTCGCCGGCGCTTCCGCGACAGCCAAAGAGGCCGCGTGAGCAAACCGGTTGCCCGAACCGATGACGAATGTGTCAAATGTATATTTCGGGTTAAGCATATGGGTTAGAGCCTCGTCAGGGGTCGCCTGAGGCATGGGCGCGGGCTGCTGTGGGGTGAGTTCGGCAGGCTTGTTCTCTTCGATGACGAATTTCACGTCAACCTGCTTCCCCAACACTTCATAGATGGTGGAGCTAACGAGTTTTGTGTAGCGGCTTTCCAGCCATTCGACAGCAAATGTGGTTGGAGCGGAAATTACGATGGAATGCTCGCTCATTTGTATCGCTTTGGTTGCTTTAAACCAGGTGTCAAAACTCGGCTTGCTGAGCTTGGTATGAATAATTGATAGGATTTGCTGCCATAATTCGGAAGTATGGCTGTCCACAGACTGTCACTCCTTTAAATCTTCCAAATGTGGCTGGGATCGAGCCATGAGTGGAAATGTCGAAAAAAGATGAATGGTGCAGAATATATCCCCAGTTTCAAAAACAGGGGAAAATAAAAAAAGTGGACAAATTGAAATTGTTCACAAGTTTATCCACAGCTTGTTGATAATATATGGGGTGAAATCACATATTCACATCCAAAAACAATATAATCATAGCAAAAGAACGCCCGTTTATCAATGAAATGGCTGAAATTATCCACAAATTCAATAAGTTGTGTATAATTTTTATTCACACCACTATATATTGTTTATAACGTGTTTAATTTTCGACAGCATCTCCCAAAATAAAAAATCAGTTGTGCACAGGTTATGCCGGATCTTAGAATTTTATTGCGAACGATGTGAACAAGTGGATAAATCCGAATTGTGGATTTTTTAGGTTTGTTGGGCCGGGGGCTGTGGAAAACTCGGATGGCTGGATTTTAAAATGAGATGATGTGGTTTTATCGAAAAGCCATCGAATGAAAAGGGAATGCCAGGAGAAAGTGTCCACAGAACCGAGGCTGGGAGAGAGAGGGAGCGTTTAATGAGACTGCTGCTGAAAATGAAGGTGAAGCGGTGAAGCTGGCGTTCCAGATCAGACAGATCGAGAAGCGGGAGAGGGAAGCAGTAAAAAGAGGGAGAAGAGCGATCGCAGGGATTCAAATTCCGGAAAGTGGAGGAGCAGGTTTGAGTTGACTTTTGGGCCTGTTCATGATTAAATGTATAAAGGCATTTTCTGTGTTGAATGAAAATGAATATTTAACCATAAAGGTTATGAAATCCTGTAAGGGGGTGTGCAATACATGAGACCTACATTTAAACCGAATGTAAGCAAGCGCAAAAAGGTGCATGGTTTCCGGAAAAGAATGAGCACGAAAAACGGCCGCAAAGTGCTGGCAGCTCGTCGTCAGAAGGGCAGAAAAGTACTGAGCGCGTAAATTTCGTACATGAAGACCACCGAGGTGGTCTTTTTTTCATAAGAAAACGTCTATCGGCGTACAAAAATGAGTTTTCGTTTCACTTCAGCAGATTTTTTTAAGAAAAAGAGGGAGAAGCGGACCTTTTCGCCGAGTAGAAGATGTAGATACGTCCCGATCCCGATGAAATGAAAGAGGACGGGCTGTGCTCAGAGAAGTGCTCACGGTTCTCAATGTGGTTTATATCGCATAATTGATGACCATACTAGGAAGTGGAATATCGCTATATATTATATGAAGCAAAATTTCGAATGCTGATATTTTTGAAGGAAAGGCCGCTGTACATCGGGATGGCGGGCAGCAAGCAGGGGATATTCGTGCATAAAAGTTTACGTTTACGAAACCGGGCTGACTTCAGCCGCGTATATAGGCATGGGAAGTCATTTGCCAATTACCAATTCGTCGTGTATTGGTTCCGCAAAAAAGAGGTAGAGAAGTTCCGCGTCGGCATATCCGTCAGCAAGAAAGTCGGCAACGCCGTTGTACGCAACCGGATGCGAAGACTGGTCAAGGAGATTATGCGCCACCATGAAGACAAGCTGATCGAGCATGTCGATCTTGTATTTATTGTAAGAAAAGGCGCCGTTGAAATGTCCTATAAAGACCTTGAAAAAAGCGTTCTGCATGTGCTGCGGAAAGCGTCGCTGCTGAAGCCGCCGGGGCGCTGAATGCTGGTTTCTTTGTCCAATTAATTATGGTATGATTTACGGTGAATGGAAGCGTTAAGAGAGGGGTTATGAAGTGTCGCTACTTAAGACTAGCCGAGGCAGGAAATGGATCCTCCTCATCGCTGTGATGATGCTCGCAGTGGTTGTTTTAGCTGGGTGCGGAACAGGCAACACTGTGACGCATACTACAGAAGAAATGAAGGAAGGCGGCTTTTGGCAGGCTAACGTCGTTTATTATTTCTCGCTCGCATTAGATACGTTCGCCGGTTGGTTTGGCGGAGCTTACGGCTTAGCCGTCCTCGTGATGGTGATTATCGTCCGTACGATTATTCTGCCGTTGTCCATTAAGCAGGTTAGAAGTTCCAAGGCGATGCAAGCGATTCAGCCTGAACTTGCAAAGATAAAAGAGAAGTATAAGGATCAGCCGGAGAAACAGCAACAGGAAACGATGAAGCTGTTTCAGGAGAACAGGGTTAATCCGATGGCGGGATGTCTGCCGCTGATTATCCAAATGCCGGTTTTTATCGCACTCTATAATTCCATCGTGTACAACTCGCATCTTCGTGACCACTCGTTCCTGTGGCTCCAATTGGGTAAGCCGGACCATACGTTCATCCTGCCGCTGCTTGCTGCTGCTACGACATTCCTGCAGTCCCGCATGATGCTGAAGATGAACCCGAGCCCGCAGCAGGGTGCCATGCAATTTATGATGCTGGTGTATCCGGTTTTGATTTTCTTCATGTCTTACCAGTTCCCATCCGCATTGCCGCTGTACTGGATTTACAGTAACCTGTACACTATTATCCAGAACTACTTCCTGTATCGTAACAACAATACGACTGCGAACGTAGCTGCCGTTTCTTCTGCTGGAGGAAATGCAAATGCCAAGTCTGGCAACAAAGGCAGCAGCAACAAAGGCGGTAAAGGAAATAACAAAGGGAAGAAGGGGGCAAAAAAATCTAAATGAGCAAAGTCGTCGCTTCAGGAAAAACCGTTGAAGATGCTGTAAACCAAGGGCTGGCCCAGCTTGGGGTAAGCCGCGACCGGGTCACGGTCCAAATCGTATCGCAGCCGTCAAAAGGATTCCTGGGACTGATCGGTGTCAAGGAAGCAAAGGTGGAACTTACACTGCTGCCTGAGCCCGCACCGGAACCAGTGGAGACGGCGAAACCTTTGCCACTAGATTTACTTGAACCCGAAGCTTCCATAGAGGAAGAAGAGAAGGACCCTTACGAAACGGCTGCCGAGTTTATCATTGACGTCGGAAAGAGCATGGGGCTGGATGTGAGCGTTGAAATCCAGCACGCGAGGGATGCTACGACACTTCATATTTTCGGTCCCGATTTGGGACTGATCATCGGCAGAAGAGGACAAACCCTCGACGCCTTGCAGTATTTGGCCAACATTGTGGCGAACCGGGTGTCGAGCAGTTACGTGCGGCTTGTGCTCGATGCCGAGAACTTCCGGGAGCGCCGGAAGAAAACGCTGGAGGATTTGGCCGACCGGTTGGCGGGACGGGTGATTCGGACCCATAAAGAGGTCGTTCTTGAACCGATGTCCCCGCAGGAGCGGAAGGTGATCCATTCCAAACTGCAGGATCATCCGCAGGTGAAGACCTACAGTAAAGGGGAAGAGCCCAACCGGCGCGTAGTCATTACGATAAAGTAAAGAGAGACCTGTACAATGACTTTATTGAGCTTACCTTTAGCTTATGAAGTCATTGTTTTTTTTGAATCTTGAATGGGATCACCGGGAGGCGCCGGGCCTAGGCGTGGCAGGTCTTGATACGTCTTGTTATGGCAACAATAGAGCTAACAGAAACGGATGAACGTTTAATATAGAAAAAAGAGGTGATAGCCTTGCTTACAGATACAATCGCAGCAATATCGACAGCTGTAGGGGAAGCGGGAATCGCCGTTATCCGCGTGAGCGGACCGGACTCGATTTCCGAGGTCGAACGGATTTTTCACAGCAAAACGGCGTTAACGAAGGCGGAGTCGCATACGGTTCATTATGGGCATATCGTCGACCCGGACACCCAGGAGCGGGTGGAGGAGGTGCTAGTCACCGTGATGCGGGCGCCTCGGTCTTTTACCACGGAAGATGTGGTGGAGATCAGCACGCACGGCGGCGTGATTTCGGTCAAACGGGTGATGGATCTGCTGCTGCAGCTGGAGATCCGTCTGGCCGAGCCGGGCGAGTTCACTAAGCGGGCCTTTTTGAATGGCCGGATCGACCTTTCCCAGGCCGAAGCGGTAATCGACCTGATCCGGTCCAAGTCGGACCATGCCTTCTCGATCGCATTGAAGCAGGTAGAGGGATCTTTGTCCCAGAAAATCGGGGAGCTGCGCCATACTTTGGTGGAAACGATGGCTCACATCGAAGTCAATATCGATTACCCGGAGCATGATGTGGAATCGCTGACGGCAGAGTTCATTAAGCAGAAAAGCAGCGAAGTTATGGAAGGTATCCAAAAGCTGCTGAAGACCGCCGAAGAAGGGAAGATTTTACGCGAGGGCATCACCACGGCGATTGTCGGACGTCCAAACGTGGGCAAGTCTTCGCTGTTGAATGCGCTGGCGCATACGAACCGTGCCATTGTGACCGATATACCAGGCACGACGCGGGATGTCATCGAGGAGTTCGTCACGATCAATAACATTCCGCTCAAGCTGCTGGACACGGCAGGAATTCGGGAAACGATGGACGTCGTGGAGAAAATCGGTGTGGAGCGCTCGAAGCATGCAGTCACAGAAGCCGATCTCATCCTGCTCGTGCTGAATGCAAGCGAACCGCTGCATGAGGACGAACTGGAATTAATGGAACAAATCCGTGGTAGACAATCCATCGTCATTATGAATAAAATGGACTTACCTTCGCAATTGGACAGGGATCTGCTGTCCAGGTACTATCCGGATGAATTGATCGTCCCAATGTCGGTGATGACCGAAGAGGGGATCGATCTTTTGGAAAAGGCGATTTCATCGCTCTTTTTCAGCGGGAAGCTGGAGTCGGGCGATCTGACTTATGTCAGCAACGTCCGGCATATCGCTCTCCTTAAAAAGGCGTACAAATCGCTTCAGGATGCCTACGAAGCGGCGGATCAGTTCATTCCGATCGACATGATCCAGATCGATGTCCGTCTTGCTTGGGAACAGCTTGGTGAGATCACAGGCGATACGGCGGCCGAAACGCTGCTGGATCAAATTTTCTCCCAGTTCTGTTTAGGTAAATAAGTCGTTCGTTCATATAGATTCATGTATTTATTTTCAGAAAAATAAAGGAGGTTTGTCCGATGAGTTATGATGGAGGCAGCTATGATGTTATCGTCATCGGCGCAGGTCATGCTGGCTGTGAAGCTGCCTTGGCCGCAGCGCGGATGGGCTGCAATACACTGATGATTACCATCAATCTGGACATGGTCGCATTTATGCCGTGCAACCCTTCGATCGGGGGACCGGCCAAAGGGCATGTCGTCCGTGAAATCGATGCGCTGGGCGGCGAAATGGGCCGCAATATTGATAAAACGTTTATTCAAATGCGGATGCTGAACACAGGGAAGGGGCCGGCGGTGCATGCGCTGCGTGCGCAAGCCGACAAGTTCCTGTATCAACAAACGATGAAGGAAACGATGGAGAAAGAACCGAACCTGACGATGCGTCAAGGCATGGTGGAACAGCTGATTGTTGAAGACGGCGTCTGCGTCGGCGTGGTGACGAAAACCGGCACCTCGTACCGTGCTAAATCTACGGTGCTGACTACCGGCACGTATCTTCGAGGTAAAGTCATTATGGGTGAGCTGACCTACGAAAGCGGTCCGAACAACCAACAGCCTTCGGTGAAGCTGGCGGAAAATCTGCGCGAGCTGGGCTTCGATCTCGTTCGCTTCAAGACCGGCACGCCTCCGCGTGTACACAAGTCCACCATTGACTTTTCCAAGACCGAAATTCAACCGGGAGATGAGAAACCTAAATTTTTCTCTTATGAAACAGAGTCTTCCGATAATGAGCAGCTTCCTTGCTGGTTGACGTATACTTCGGTGGAAACCCACCGCATTATTAACGAGAACCTGCACCGTGCGCCGATGTTCTCCGGTATTATTGAAGGAACAGGACCACGTTACTGCCCGTCCATTGAGGATAAGATCGTGCGCTTCAGCGACAAGCCGAAGCATCAAATTTTCCTCGAGCCGGAAGGCAAGAACACCTCTGAATATTATGTCCAAGGGCTGTCCACCAGTATGCCTGAAGACGTTCAGCTGGCGATGCTGCGCAGTATCCCTGGCTTGGAAAAGGTTGAAATGATGCGCAACGGTTATGCGATCGAATATGACGCTATGGTTCCGACGCAGCTGTGGCCGTCTCTGGAAACGAAGAAGATGCCAGGCTTGTTCACCGCCGGTCAAATTAACGGAACCTCCGGTTATGAAGAAGCTGCAGGTCAAGGCATCATGGCAGGCATTAACGCTGCGCGCAAAGTACAGGGCAAGGACCCGGTCATTCTCGACCGTTCGCAGGGCTATATCGGAGTTCTGATCGATGACCTCGTGACGAAAGGTACCAACGAGCCTTACCGTCTGCTGACTTCCCGTGCGGAATACAGACTGCTGCTTCGCCATGACAATGCCGATCTGCGGTTGACACCGGTAGGGCATGAGATTGGTCTAATCTCGGAGGAACGGTTCGCGAAGTTTTTGGATAAGAAGGAAAAGGTGGAGCTGGAAATCGAACGCCTACGTTCAACGAAGGTGGGTCCTTCCCATGTGAATGCACTGTTAGAATCGATCGGTTCCGCCCCGATTCAGGATGGCAGCAACCTGCTGACCATTCTGCGCCGTCCAGAAGTATCCCACAGCCATATTGAACAAATTTCACCTTCTCCATATGAACTAACGGAAGAAATGAAGGAGCAGGTGGAAATTCAAATCAAGTATGCAGGGTATATCGAAAAGCAGCTGATCCATGTGGAACGTCTGCAAAAGATGGATAAGAAGAAGATTCCGGAATCGATCGACTATAACGATGTTCAAGGTATCGCCATCGAGGCTCGTCAAAAGCTCAGCAGCATCCGTCCGATTTCGATCGGTCAAGCTTCACGCATTTCCGGCGTGACGCCGGCGGATATCTCGATTCTGCTGGTATATCTGGAACACTATAATCGCGTTACAGCGGCAAGAGGTTAACGAATGGATCCGATACAAGAGCAGTTTGTGCAGCGTTTAAAAGAACATGGCATTACGCTCGAACCATCCCAGTTGGAACAATTTGAAATTTATTTCAAGGAACTGGTCGAATGGAATGAGAAAATGAACCTTACCGGGATTACCGAGCGGGAGCAAGTATACACCAAGCATTTCTATGATTCCATCTCCCTGGCTTTTTATGTGAACATGGAGGAGATCGGAACACTAGCCGATATTGGCTCGGGGGCGGGATTCCCGGGAATCCCGCTGAAGATTTGTTTTCCACACTTGAAGCTGACGATTATCGACTCGTTAAACAAGCGCATTTCCTTCCTGCAGCACATTGTGCAGGAGACTGGACTTAAGGATGTAGAACTTCTCCATGGCCGGGCTGAGGACTGGGGAAGGAAGGCGGGGTACCGTGACCATTTCGATCTCGTTACCGCCCGAGCAGTGGCCAGGCAGGCCGTCCTGAATGAATTCTGTCTCCCCTTCGTCAAAGTGAACGGTCTGTTTGCGGCGATGAAAGGAAGCGATCCGGCGGAGGAAGTACAGGAGGCAGCCAAAAGCTTGAAGGAACTGCGGGGCAAGGTGATCGAAGTAGAACGCTTCTTGCTACCTGTAGAGGAATCGGCCCGCCATATTGTCCAGATCCGTAAGACTGCGCCTACCCCAGGCAAATATCCGAGAAAGGCCGGAACTGCGGTTAAATCGCCTTTAATATAAGAAAAACTGGTTTCAGCAAGCTGCATCAGACCCTATGGGATGTGCAGTCGACTGACTTCCTATCAACGAACCGTCTGAAACCAAGTCATATTTATCAAATGAAGAGGATTGTTTCACGTGGAACAGTCCTCTTTTTTTAGATTATAAAATATAAGTTTTCAGTGGAGCTGTTCGATCCTATATAATTTCAAGAAAATTCTGAAATACGCTGTCTGTCTTCTATAAAGATACATCGATATCCGCTTTATTAAGAGTATAGAGGTATAAATATAACGGCGCCGAATCACTGTACAATCGCAAGAAGTGCTTCTGCTAGAAGCGGTTTGTCTTCTTTGACGTTCCTTCG
>Ga0164243_10015170_pt1 | contig 10668 bp, 12 predicted proteins | sample OricompcompostOP_FD_108781 | JGI IMG/M metagenome (GOLD analysis project Ga0164243, IMG submission 108781) | Organic Plus compost microbial communities from Emeryville, California, USA - Original compost - Organic plus compost (OP) | ecosystem: Engineered > Solid waste > Mixed feedstock >...
CCAGTCCGAAAAACGATTGCGGAACCAGGTTTCCTGCCGCTTGGCGTATTGGCCGGAAAGCGTCACGGCGCGCGCGATGGCGGCCTCTAACGTACTCTCGCCAGCGAGGAAGGAGGCAAGCTGCGGAACCCCGATGGCCTTCATCGCCGGAAGCGCCGGGTCGAGGCCGCGCGCCAGAAGGCGGCGGACCTCATCGAGCGCCCCCTCCTCCACCATTTGCCTGAAACGGCCGGCGATACGGGCGCGCAGCACGTCGCGGTCCACGGCGAGCACGATCCGGATCGCGGCGGCCGGATCGACCGGCGGCGATCCGGACAGGCGCTGCCACTGGGCCAGGGAAACGCCCGTTGCGTCGATGACCTCAAGCGCGCGCAGCAGCCTTTGCGGATCGCTCGGGAGAAGCCGGGCCGCCATTTCCGGGTCGCGGCGGGCGAGTTCCGCGTGAAGTTCCGCCGGCGTCGCGCTCAGGGAGCGGTCGCGCCAGCGTGCCCGCACCTCCTCGGAAATGCGGGAAATTGTGGATAACCCGCGGGTGAGCGCCTCGAAATAGAGGCCAGTGCCGCCAACGAAAATCAGCGGCTGTTCCGGATGGTCCGCGATCACCCGCGCCGCGTCCGCGAGGTAGCGGCCGACGGAATAGGCGTCGGCGGCATCCACATGGCCGTAAAGATGATGCGGAACCTGCGCCGCGTCAGCGGGCGAGGGCCGCGCCGTCAACACCCGCAGATCGCGATAGACCTGCATGGAATCGGCATTGACGACGGCGCCGCCGAGCCGCTCGGCGAAATCCAGCGCGAGCGCCGACTTGCCGCTGGCCGTCGGCCCGGCGATCAGGACGGTTCGCTGGCGCGCCGCTGCGGACATGGTTCTCGACTCCGGGAGGGAAGGATTATAGCCCCCTATCACCGTTCGGGCCGCCACGTCCTCATGCCGTATATCCTTTCCCTGATCGCCGCCCCCGACTCCGCCGCACTCGACGGGGATGTTCTGGAGCGCGCGGCCCGCGCCCTCCCTTGGCGGCGGGAGCGTCCGCTTTGGCTCGCGCCGGGCATGGCCGCGGAACTCGCCTTCGAGGCGCAAAAGACTGATCTCGACGCGGTGGCGGAACAGGTCGCGGCGGTGTCTGACGGACGGCCGGTGGACGTCAATATCCTGCCCGCCGCCGCACGGCGGAAAAAACTGCTCGTCGCCGACATGGATTCGACCATGATCGGCCAGGAATGCGTGGACGAACTCGCCGATCTTCTGGGGCTCAAGGAAAAGGTCGCCGCCATCACCGAGAGGGCGATGCGCGGCGCGCTTGCCTTCGAGCCGGCGCTTCGCGAGCGCGTCGCCCTTCTGAAGGGCATCACGCTGGAGCAGATCGCGGACCTGATCCGGACCCGCATCACGCCGACGCCCGGCGCTCGGGAACTCGTACATACGATGCGCGCGCACGGCGCCTATGCGGCGCTCGTCTCCGGAGGTTTCACCCTGTTCACGGAACCGGTTGCGGCTGCGCTCGGATTCGACGAACACCGCTCGAACAGGCTCGATCTGGAGGGAGATGCGCTGGCCGGCACGGTGGCGGAGCCGATCCTCGGACGCGACGCCAAGAGGGACGCACTAGCCGATCTGCGCGGCCGACTCGGGCTTGCTCCGATCGACACGCTCGCCGTCGGCGACGGGGCGAACGATCTCGCCATGCTCAACGAGGCCGGGCTCGGCGTCGCGTTCCGCGCCAAGCCCGCGGTCTCCGCCGCCGCCGAGGCGCGCATCGAGCACGGCGACCTGACCGCGCTCCTGTACCTGCAGGGTTACCGGCGCGACGAATTCGTTTCCTAGTTCAGCGGCAGCCGCACATAGCGCATTTCGCCCGCCGCGTTCGAGACGAACAGGCTGGCGCTCGGACCGCCCTGGCTTTTGACCTCGGCAAGGCGTTTGTCGAGTTCGTCCGGCGTCGTGACCTTTTTGTTGTCGACATCCTGGATGATGTCGCCGACGCGGATATCGATGTCCTTGAACGGCGAGTCCGGCAGAACCGCGATCACGACGACGCCGCTTTCAACCGTTGGGTCGACCTTGAAGCTCGCCCGCGTCTGCTCGTCGAGCGGCGCGACATCGAGGCCGAGCACCCGTCCCGTCGGCTGCGGAAGGTTTTCGGGCGTCTCCTCGGTACGCGCCGGCGTCGCGGCCTGCGGCTCTTCGAGACGCCCGATCTTGATCTTCGTCTGGATTTCCTTGCCGTCGCGCCAGATCGTCACCTCGACCTCGCGGTCGATGCCGGCGTCGGCGACAAGACGCTGCAGCGTGCGGGAGGTCGGAACGGGCTTGCCGTCGAAACGCGTGATGACATCGCCCTTCCGGATGCCCGCCGCGGCCGCCGGGCCTTTTTCCACGGTCTCGGCGATCAGCGCCCCCTGCACGCCCTTCATCCCGACCCGCTTGGCGACTTCCTCGGGAACGTCCTGGATGCGCACGCCGATATAGCCGCGCCGCGCTTCTCCGAACTCGAGAAGCTGGGCCACGACCGGACGGAACGTCGATGTCGGCACGGCAAAGCCGATGCCGACCGAGCCGCCGGTCGGGGACAGGATGGCCGTATTGACCCCGACCACCTCGCCCGCAAGGTTGAAGAGCGGACCGCCCGAATTGCCCTTGTTGATCGAAGCGTCGGTCTGGATGAAATTGTCGTACTTACCCGTGCGCATGTCGCGGTTGCGGCCGGAGACGATGCCCGAGGTGGCCGACAGGCCGATGCCGAACGGATTGCCCATCGCGAGCACCCATTCGCCGACGCGCAGCTTTTCCGGGTCTCCGAACGTCACGGGCTTCAGCGGCTGGACCGGCTTGACCCTCAGAACCGCGATGTCGACCTCCTTGTCGCGGCCGACCACTTCGGCGGGGAGCTTGGTGCCGTCGTTGAAAACGACTTCGACGCGATCCGAGCCTTCGACGACGTGAAAATTGGTGACGATGATGCCGCTGGCGTCGATGACGAAGCCTGAGCCCTCTCCGAGCTGCCGCTGCAGCGTCTCGCCGCTCTGCTGGCGCTTGAAGAAATCGTCGAAGAACTGATCGAGCGGGACGTCGGGAGACAGTTCGGGAACGTCTTCCGGCGCCTCGCCGTCCCGCGCGCCGACATTCTGCGACGTCGAGATGAGGACGACCGAATCGATCACCTGATCGATCACGTCGGCGATCGCCTCCGGGCCCCGCGGAACCGAAGGCGTCTGGGCCGCCGCGCCTTGCAGCGAAAACCCGAAAAGCGCGCCGGCGACAAGGAAAAAGCCGAACCTGCGGAAGAATGTTGCAATCATCTGAGCCTCTGGATGCTCGGATGATATTGGGCGGGTTCGGCGCCGGGGCCAAGAGGCAAGCCGCACACATTCGCGCCAAACGGCGGAATGCCTACCCCCTGACCAGCCAGACGAGGCCGACCCCGAGCACGGCGGCCACAATCCCGACGATCCGCATGCGCTGGACCGGGGATTGCGACGCCGCCAGCATCGCCGCCCGGGTGAGATTCGGAAACGCCGCTGAGCACAGGCCCTCGATCACGAGGACCAGGCCGACCGCCGCCAGGAAGTCCGTCACTGAGGCGTCGCCGGGGCCGGCGCCGCCGAACCGCTCGGCAGGCGGAAATAGCGGAAGAATTCCGATTGCGGGCTAAGAACGAGGCGCGTGTCGTTCGAACCGAGCGCCTGCTCATAGGCCTGCATCGAGCGATAGAAGGCGAAGAAGTCCTGATCCTGCCCGTAGGCCTCGGCGAAGATCGCGTTTCGCTGGCCGTCGCCTTCACCGCGGATGCGCTCCGCCTCGCGATTCGCCTCGGCGGTGATGACGACCACGTCGCGGTCGGCCCGGGCGCGGATGCGCTGCGCGGCCTCGGCGCCCTGGGCGCGGATCTCCGCGGCCTCGCGCTGACGCTCGGTCTGCATCCGCGTGTAGATCGCCTGGCTGTTGGCCTCCGGCAGGTCGGCGCGGCGAATGCGCACATCGACCACCGCGATGCCCAGCCCCTTGGCCTGCTGGTTCACCTGCTCGCGGATGCGCCCCATCAGCTGGGTCCGCTGGTCGCGCACGACCTGCTGGAAGGTCGATTCGCCCAGAACGCGGCGCAGGCCCGAATTCACGAAGGTGGCGAGTTGCTCGTTGGCCCGCTCGACCGAGCCGAGCGACTGGTAGAACAGCAGCGGGTCGATGACCCGGTAGCGGGTGAAGGCATCGACGCGCAGGCGCTTCTGGTCGGAGGCGATGACCTCCTGCTCCGGCAGATCCAGCGCGAGAATGCGCTTGTCGATGCGCACGACGCCGTCGACGAAGGGAAATTTGAAATAGAGCCCCGGCTCGCGGACGATGTTGATCGCCTGTCCGAAGCGCAGGACGACCGCCTGTTCGGTCGGGTTGATCGTGAAGACGGAGCTGATGCCGATGAAACCGGCGATCAGGATGAGGATGAGCGCTGCTCCGCTGGCAAAGCCCTTCATCGCGGAACTCCTGTCGTGTTTGCGGGTCGCGGTCCGGTGACCTGCGGAATCACCGGCTGCTGGTTCTGGCTCTGCGGTGACGCCGGACGCGGCGAGCGGCCAAGCTCGCTGAGCGGCAGATAGGGCACGACCCCCTGCCCGCCCGGCGAATCCAGGATCACCTTGTCCGTATTGGCGAAGATGCGCTCCATGGTTTCGAGGAACATGCGCTCGCGCGTGACCTCCGGCGCCTTCCGATATTCGGTGAAGATCGAGTTGAAGCGGTCGGCCGCGCCGCGCGCCTCGTTGATGACGCGCTCGCGATAGCCTTCGGCCGACTGGAGGATGCGGGCCGCATCGCCGCGCGCTTCGGGCACGACGCGGTTGGCATAGGCCTGCGCCTCGTTGCGCAGGCGTTCCTGGTCGGCGCGCGCCGCCTGGACGTCGCGGAAACTGTCGATGACCTGCGCCGGCGGATCGACCTTCTGGAGCTGGACCTGAAGGACAAGAACGCCGGCCAGATATTCGTCGAGCGTCCTTTGCATCAGGTCGTGCACCGACCGCTCGATGGACTGACGTCCCTCGGTGAGGACGAATTGCAGATCGGAGCGGCCGATCACCTCGCGCATGGCGCTTTCGGCGACCGCGCGGATCGTGGATTCCGGATTCTGGATGTTGAACAGGAAATCGGCCGCGCCGCCCGGCTTGATCTGCCAGACGACGGCGAAGTTCACATCGACGATGTTCTCGTCGCCCGTGAGCATCAGGCTTTCCTGCGGGACCTCGCGCACGCCGATATTGCTGCGCTCGGCGCCCTCCATGCGCAGGCCGATCTCGAGGCGGCGGTTCTCGGTCACATTGGCGATGACCACGCTCTCGACCGGGTAAGGCAGATGATAGTGCAGGCCCTCGCCGACCGAGCGGATGTGCTTGCCGAACCGCAGGACGACGCCCTGCTCGGATGTGTTGACCTGGAACCAGCCCGAGAATCCCCAGACCACGAGCAGGCCCAGAACGATAAGCAGGATGCCTTTCTTGCCCGAGAAGAAGCCGCCGGGCATGACGCGTTTCAGGCGATCCTGGCTGCGCCGCAGAAATTCGTCGAGATCCGGCGGGCGCTGGCCGCCGGAGCCGCCGCCTCCCCATGGACCGGGGTTCGGACGCCAGGGGCCGCCGCCACCGCTCTGATTACTCCAGGGCATTCAAATCCTTCCCTAAAATCCGCTGCTTAAGCCAAGCAGCGGCCTTATGTGCCGGATGCTTGTAGAGGACGGCAAGGTGGAGGATCAACAGAAACCGGTCAAATTCCGGTCAGGTGACGTCCGAGCGTTCTTTCGGAACATACTGGATGAACGAGAAAGCGTGGTCGTCCTTCTCGCCCGGCTCGTGCGGCTCCCGGCTTTCCTCCACCCATTGGCCGGGGTCGAGTTCGGGGAAAAAGGCATCCCCCTCGGGCCGGGCATGGATTTCGGTGATATGGATACGGTCCGCCGCGCCGAGAAGCTGGCGGAAAATCTCCCCGCCGCCGATCACGGCAATTTCATCGGCACGCAGGCCGATGGCCAGCTCCCGCGCCTTCTCCACCGCCGCCTCGACGGAATGGACGATATGGGCGCCGTCGGCCGTGTAGCCGGCATCCCTGGTCACGACCACGCTCTCGCGGCCCGGCAGGGGCTGGCCGATCGATTCGAAGGTCTTGCGGCCCATGATCATGGGCTTGCCCCAGGTCAGCGCCTTGAAACGCTTGAGGTCGGAGCGGACGTGCCACGGCATGGCATTGTCCCGGCCAATGACGCGATTTTCGCCCATCGCGACGACAAGAATGATCTGCGGTTCGTTCAAATTCCGCGCTCCGCAAGCCTCTTCAGCGCCTCGCCCGATACCCGGCAAACGGTCCATTCGTCCATGAGTTCCGCGCCCATGGCCTTGTAGAAGTTGATGGACGGGGTGTTCCAGTCGAGCACGGACCACTCGAAACGCGCGAGGTTTTCGTCCACGCAGCGTCGTGCGAGGCGGGTGATGAGCGCCTTTCCGATACCCTTGCCACGCAGGGCTTCTCGTACGTACAAATCCTCAAGATAGATGCCGTGGCGCCCGGCGAAGCTCGAAAAATTGTAGAACCAGAGCGTGAATCCGACCGGCTCGCCGTTCCATTCGGCGATGTCGCTGAACAGCCGCGGATGTGCTCCGAACAGCGCCTCGTCGATCATCGCCTCGGTGGCGACGACCTCGTGTTCGAGCTTTTCATAGACCGCAAGCTCGCGCACCAGGGTAAGCACGATGCCGGCATCGCCCGGCCTTGCCTGACGGATGGCGAGGCTCACACCGCCACCGGAGCCTTGATCGGCGCGTGCGGGTCGTAACCTTCGACCGAAATGTCCTCGTATTGGAAATCGAACAGCGATTTCACCGCGGGATTGAGCCGGAGCGTGGGCAATTTGCGCGGCTCCCGCGTGAGCTGTTCGCGCGCCTGGTCGAGATGATTGATGTACAGATGCGCATCGCCGAAGGAATGGATGAATTCGCCCGGCTTGAGGCCCGTGACATGGGCGATCATGTGCGTGAGCAGCGCATAGGAGGCGATATTGAACGGCACGCCGAGGAAGATATCGGCCGAGCGCTGATAGAGCTGGCAGGACAGGCGGCCATCGGCGACGTGGAACTGGAACAGGCAATGGCATGGCGCGAGCGCCATCTTTTCGAGATCGGCCGGGTTCCAGGCCGTCACGATCATGCGGCGGGAATTGGGGTTCGAGCGGATTTCGTCGAGAACCTGCGAAATCTGGTCGATCGTCCCGCCGTCCGGCGTGGCCCATGAGCGCCACTGCTTGCCGTAGACGGGGCCGAGATCGCCGTTGGCATCCGCCCATTCGTCCCAGATCGTCACGCCATTGGCCTGCAGGTAGCGGACATTGGTGTCACCGGCGAGGAACCAGAGAAGCTCATGGACGATGCTTTTCAGGTGAACACGTTTCGTGGTGACGAGCGGAAACCCCTCCGACAGGTCGAAACGCAATTGCGCGCCGAAGATCGACAGGGTGCCGGTTCCGGTGCGGTCGCCCTTGCGGACGCCCTCCTCCAGAACGCGCTGCACGAGATCGAGATAGGCTTTCATGATTCTCTCTGGACCATTTCTACTGAATATAGCGGCTCGTTCGCGCAATGTCCGCGCGCCGCCCCGCCACCAACAGGAAAGGCCCGGCGAGGAAAACGAAAAAATGAACCTCTGCGCAGGCTTGCCGTTCAGGTCCTGTTCAGACCCGGCCCTTTAGGAGAAGCGGCATGAGGGCTTTATCAGGAGGAAAAGCATGAAAAAGATTCTCGCCGGCGCCCTGCTCGCCACCACGCTCGGCCTCGGCCTTGCCACGGTCGCGGCTCCGGCCCCCGCTTCGGCCCAGGGCGTCGTGATCACGCCGCACGGCGTGCGCATCTATCCCTGGCAGCCGGAATACCGCCGCTATGACCGCCGCTATCGCCGTGACATCGATCGCCGGGACGCGATCGAAATCGCCCGCTATCACGGCGTTGGACGGGTGTGGAACGCCGACCGCCGCGGCCCGCGCTGGATCGTGACGGGCGATGCGCGCCGCGGCCCCGGCGCCCTGCGCGTCACCATCGACGCCCGCTCCGGCAATGTGATCTCGACCGCCCGCATCCGCCGCTGAGCGGTTCCCGCTAAAGTCTTGAAGATGAAGGGCGTACGCAAGGCGTGCGCCCTTTCTTTCGGCGGTTCAAAACACCTGTTCCGGCGCCAAACACCTTTGATTTGAGGACGGTCTGATCCTATATTTCGGCTGCCGGCTTCGGTCGGCTATGGCGATAAACAGCCTTCGCAATAAGCCATTCGGACCCGGGGGCAGTACCCGGCGCCTCCACCAGAACCCGCCGTTGAAGCGGGTTGCGGCGGGGGCGAAACAGGATCGACGAGGGTGTAAAAGTTGTGCTTTCGCCCGGCATTGTACCGCCGTTATCGGGCTAAACTTATAGTTGCCAACGACAACTATGCTCCGGTGGCCCAGGCTGCGTAATGCAGCTTGAGTACCGATTCTAAAGCCCTGATCGGCTAGCACCTTTCAGGCGGGGTTCGGAGGCACCTGGCAACAGAAGCCTCCACTTATCTTTCCGCTTCGGCTATCCGGAGCGCCCACAGTCCGGGTCCGGTTGCGGCAGCAGGAATGAGCACCGATCTTATCCGATACGATCTTCTGGCGCAGGAGGCCCTGCGCGGCGTGGTGCGTCACGTGCTTCAGGATGTGGCGCGGACCGGCATTCCGGGCGATCACCACTTCTACATCTCCTTCAACACCGAATTTCCGGGCGTGCGGATTTCACCGCGTCTGCGCGAGAAATATCCGGAGGAGATGACGATCATCCTGCAGCACCAGTTCTGGGACCTCGTCGTCTCCGAACATGCCTTCGAGGTCGGCCTCTCCTTCTCGAACATCCCCGAAAAGCTGACGATTCCGTTCGACGCCATCACCGGCTTCTTCGATCCGAGCGTCAAATTCGGCCTGAAATTCGAGCCCCTCAACCAGCCCGCCGAAGAGAAGGCCGAAAAGATCGGCCCCGCCCCGCGCGAACTGCCCCGCGGAGCGGGCTCCGAGCCGCAGGAGGCCGCGCCCACCCGCGCGGCCGAGGCTCCCGCCGCCAAAGGCGACGAGAAGGACGCCCCCTCCGAGGAAGGCGCCCAGATCGTCAGCCTCGACAAGTTCCGCAAGAAATAATCTCCCTGCGAAGGGCTGTGATGACGATGCCCGAGGCCGGTGCTAGACAGTGCCGGCCGCCGGAAAGGCGTGCATGTCACTGAAAAAGCGAGGAGGAACGCCCGTGACCGCGACCCGCACCGAAACCGACACATTCGGACCGATCGAGGTCGCCGCCGACCGCTATTGGGGCGCTCAGGCCGAACGCTCGCGCGGCAATTTCAGGATCGGCTGGGAAAAGCAGCCTTTGCCCGTCATTCGCGCCCTCGGCATCGTCAAGCGCGCCGCCGCCGAAGTGAACATGGAGCTTGGCAAGCTCGATCCGAAGATCGGCAAGGCCATCGTCCAGGCCGCGCAGGAGGTGATCGACGGCAAGCTCGACGATCATTTCCGCTCGTCGTCTGGCAGACCGGCTCGGGCACCCAGTCCAACATGAACGCCAACGAGGTGATCTCGAACCGCGCCATCGAGATTCTGGGAGGCGAGCTGGGCTCGAAAAAGCCGGTCCATCCGAACGATCACGTCAATATGAGCCAGTCCTCGAACGACACCTATCCGACGGCGATGCACATCGCCTGCGCGGAAGAGATCGTTCGCCGCCTGATCCCCGCTTTGCGGACGCTGCGCGACGCGCTGGACGATAAGGCCCGGCAATGGGCGCACATCATCAAGATCGGCCGTACGCACACGCAGGATGCGACGCCGCTCACCCTCGGCCAGGAATTCTCGGGCTACACCCAGCAGGTCGAGAACGGCATCGAACGCATCGAGCAGACGCTGCCGAAGCTTATGCAGCTCGCCCAGGGCGGCACGGCGGTCGGCACAGGCCTCAACGCGCCGGTCGGCTTCGACAAGGCCGTCGCCGAAAAGATCGCCGCCATCACCCAGCTTCCCTTCACCACCGCGCCGAACAAGTTCGAGGCGCTCGCCGCCCATGACGCCATGGTCTTCTCGCACGGAGCGATCAACACCGTCGCGGCGAGCCTGTTCAAGATCGCCAACGACATCCGTTTCCTCGGCTCAGGCCCGCGCTCGGGCCTTGGCGAGCTCGCGCTTCCGGAAAATGAGCCCGGCTCCTCGATCATGCCGGGCAAGGTGAACCCGACGCAGTGCGAGGCGATGACGCAGGTTTGCGTGCAGATCTTCGGCAACCACGCCGCGATCACCTTCGCCGGCAGCCAGGGCCATTTCGAGCTGAACGTATTCAACCCGGTCATGGCCTACAATTTCCTGCAGTCGGTGCGTCTCATGGCCGATGCGGCGGTCTCCTTCACCGAGAACTGCGTCGTCGGCATCGAACCGCGCGTGGACAACATCAAGGCCGCGCTCGAACGCTCGCTGATGCTGGTCACCGCGCTCGCGCCGAAGATCGGCTACGACAATGCCGCGAAGATCGCCAAGACCGCGCACAAGAACGGCACGACGCTCCGCGAGGAAGCGGTCGGCGGCGGCTATGTGACCGACCAGGAATTCGACGAGATCGTCCGCCCCGAAAAGATGATTTCGCCGGGCTGATC
>Ga0164243_10015171_pt1 | contig 10668 bp, 12 predicted proteins | sample OricompcompostOP_FD_108781 | JGI IMG/M metagenome (GOLD analysis project Ga0164243, IMG submission 108781) | Organic Plus compost microbial communities from Emeryville, California, USA - Original compost - Organic plus compost (OP) | ecosystem: Engineered > Solid waste > Mixed feedstock >...
CTGTACGTCGGCTGTACCCGCGCCTTGCACGAACTGTGGCTGCTGCACGGCAAAGAACTGCCGGACTACGTCCCAGGCGATCGTTCAACAGACTATGCCGTCAGGACGAACCTAGAGGCATAATAGGTACATGTCGAGATATAGTCAATGAGTATTGGGGAGGGGCACACCCTTCCTTTTTTTGTCCCCTTTTGCATCATTATCCCTCTCGCTCAGATGAATGGTGGTTGGATGGGAGAGAGTAAGTGGATTTAGATTGGGTGCAAGTGGATTTAAATTAGGTGCGGGGGTGGGGGAGCCTCCATTTGGAGGTCTTTTTCGGCATTATCCCGTTTGTTCAGGTGGCGGGTGGTGTGGAAGAGTGGTCAAGCGGGTTGGAAGTGGGGGATGGGATTAGTGTGTCATGGACTGTCGTTTGCATCATTATCCCCCTCGCTCAGGTGAACGGTGGTTGGATGGGAGAGGGTTTGTGGATTGGATGAGGTATAGAGAAGGGGCAAGTAGGCAATGTGCCCAACAGGGGGCTTTACTCGGAAATCATCCCTGGTGGCGAAGCGCATAAGTTACGTGGTCAGAAATGTGTTCGATTTTTCATATATAATTTGCCGAAAAAAGCAAAAAACCGAAATGTACTCGGTTTTTCGCATAGATTTTGGGCAAACCGTTCAGAAAGCGCGAATGGATATGAAATTTCATATCCATTTAGTTAAAATCGCTCAAGGTAGCCCAATTGTACTCGATTTTTCAGATAGAATCACAGCACGTGGTCACATCATTGTGAATTTCGACTCTGTTTCGACTATTGACTATTGATGGTGGAAACGAGAACTTACTTTGATTACGCGTCGTCCTGCATGAACTCGTCCAGCCAGCGATCGGCTTTGCTTTGGTTGCACAGATTGCAGGCGCAGACGCAGTTTACTGGTGTTGTGTGACCGCCCTTGGCTCTGGGCAGCAGATGGTCGATTGTATCGCCGTACTCTCCACAGAAGAAGCAGGTGTAATGATCCCGCGTCAAAATATAATGGCGAAACGCCTTGTTCGTGTACAAACGGCGGATGGTGAACGGGTTCACGACGACGGCCATGTGCTCGCGTACGAGCGTGACCGCCAGGTCATAGTCGATCTCCTGCTGCCAGCGCCGACCTTTGTCGGTACGCCCGCGCAGGCGGATCATGCCGTTGCGGTTCGGTCTGAGGGTCCCGACGTCGGGACCCTCGGCTTTTGGCGGCGGGGCGGGCAGCGCCCGCTTGATCCGCCGCTTGGGCGGCGCGGCAGCGCCCCCGTGCCGCCCCGCGGCGCCCGCCGGCGCTGCCGCACTGGCGCTGGCGCCGTCCTGAACGGCCGCGATCTGTGCCGCGGCCTTCTTGCTGCGGCGCTTGCGCTTGCGTTTGCGCGCCGCCTTGGCCGTGCCTGCGGCGCCGGCCTCCGCGCCCGGCGGCGCGCTGGACCCGGCCGCCGCGGCTTCGCTCGCGCGGCCGTCGCCGCTTGGCGCCGCCGGCGCGGGCGCTTTCGCTGGCGCTGCCAGCGCTGCGCCAGCGGCGGGCTCAGCGGCCGCAGCCCGCGGCAACGCGGCCTGAGCCTGGGCAGCCTGCTGCCGCTTGCGCAGCGCGCGGCAGCTGCGGCAAGCGCCCCGGCGTGAGCCTTTGCCGGAGCGCTTGCCGGTGCGGCGCAGGAATTCGCCCAGCGGCTTGGCTTCGCCGCAATAGGCGCATATTTTTATCGCATTCGCGGAAGTTGAGTTAGGTTCAGGTTGCTGTTGCGTCAAGGGGGTCACCTCAGTTTGGTATAGGCTCGAAGTAGGATATGACTCCATTATACCTGAATCTATAGAAATAAAGCCAAGACCGGTCGGTCCTGGCTTAGGGTTTAGGATCAGGATTGTGATTTGGATTAGGATGTTGTTCCCCGGGTTGGCGTTACTCGGACACGGTTGCGGGTTGCCTGAGGCTGCGCATTTTGGTTAAAATTTTGCGGATGCTTTCATCGGAGAGGTGAAATCTTTCGGCTAAATCCCGTACCGTGCTCCCGGCGCGGTACAAGCGAAAAATCTCTTCGTTCCGTTTAGCAATCGAGTGGCGGGAACCGCTCAGTTCTCCCCATAACGCCCTTGACCGTTCCGGCTTGGGAATGTAAAGCAGCTCACCCTGAATATACGTTTGGAGCTCCTTCAGCAGCCTAGGGGGAAGAACATCCTTTCCATTTTTGTAATTCACGATCATGTACCTCCTTATTTCGTGCTCCGTCCTGGATTGCTGTTACGATATAAGTCAACATGCTCGCTTCCCCCTTTCCATTGAGTATTGGTACCGCTTGTTCCAACCTTCTTGGTGTAGAACAAACGACTTTGACTTTAAATAAAGACAAAATTTAGTTTTAACTGGATCTATCTTAACACAGGAATCGTTAAACCTAAATAAGGGAGGCTGTTCCCAGCCCCCCGTTTTATTGTGGTGCCGCGTTACGCGACAGCCACCTCACTCACTGAAATCACTTCGATCAGCCCCCTTTCCCGTGATTCGTCGGCCCGACATCTATATTAACTCATATTTCCGGCAGCAGGAAAAGCGAAAGAACAACTATAAGTGTTTTTTACGTCAGGTATGCTAGAATAAGTTTGGTATCATTCCATGTATCCGGATTATCATGCTAACGATCAAGGAAGTGACTTGAAGGTGGATTTGTTTTCTTTCAATCAAGAGCAAAGCCCGGCGGGGCGGTTGCTGGCGGACCGGATGCGGCCGACCTCGCTGGATGAATATATCGGACAAGAACATATTGTCGGCCCGGGCAAGCTGCTGCGGCGGGCGATTGAAGCGGACCAGGTCTCGTCGATTTTACTGTACGGTCCTCCCGGCTGCGGCAAAACGACGCTCGCCCACATTATTTCCAATCAGACGAAGGCGGAGTTCGTCCGGCTCAACGCGGTGGATGCGTCGGTGAAGGATGTGCGTGAGGTGATTGAAAAGGCGCAGAACGACAAAGCTTTTTACGGCACCAAAACGATTCTGTTCCTGGACGAGGTCCATCGATTTAACAGCTCGAGACAGGACGCATTACTACCGGCGGTGGAAAAAGGCACGATCATCTTTATCGGGGCAACGACGGAAAATCCGTTCCACTACGTTAACGGCGCGTTGATGAGCCGCTCCACGCTGTTCCAGCTGGAGCCGCTGACGAAGGAGCACTCGCTGATCGCGATGCGGCGGGCCTTGGCCGACAAAGAGAAGGGGCTGGGCTTTATGCCGCTGCAGGTTGACGAGGAGGCGCTGCTGCACATCGCTGCGATGGCGAACGGAGATATTCGGCGTGCGCTGAATGCGCTGGAGCTGGCGGCGATGACCACGCCCCCGCAATCGGACGGGACGGTGCACATTACGCTCGAAGTGGCGGAGGAATCGATCCGCCGGCCGCTCGTCAAAGCGGACGAGTCCACGCAATACGATGTGCTGTCCGCGTTTCATAAATCGATTCGCGGCTCCAGCGATGCGGCGGTGTTCTGGTTCCTGTACGCGGTTGAGAAGCTGGGAATGGACCCGATGACATTCATCCGCCGGTTGATCGCTGCCAGCAGCGAGGATATTGGCCTGGCCAACCCGCAGGCGATGGTACAGGCCGTCAGCGCCTTGGAGGCTTACCGCAACAATGGCTGGCCGGAAGCACGGCTGAATATTGTCCAGGCGATCTTGTTTGCGGTCGAAAGTCCAAAATCCAACGCGGTGGTTGAAGCGATTGGGAACGCCATGGCGGCGATTGAAGAGGTCAAATCCGCCGAAGTGCCGCTCCATTTGCGAGATACCCATTACAAGGGAGCGGCGAAGCTTGGGCACGAAGGTTACAAGTACCCGCATGATTACCCTGGGCATTACGTACAGCAGGAGTATCTGCCGAAGCGATTGTCCGGCCGAACGTTCTACCATGCCACGGAGCAAGGGAACGAGGTAAAGATCAAGCATAACCAGGAGCTGCGGCGCAGAAGCGGCAGGTAAAAGGGAAGGTGCGAGGCGAGGGAAGGCAAAACGCTCGCAAGCCAAGATGCATGCGCCCGGTTCTGCATAAAAAAGATGCCCCACGTCATTCACTGACGCGGGGCTCTTCTTTATGGTTAGGCTTGTACAGCCGGAATCTCGGTCCGCAGCTTCACCGGGGCTTCGATCGTGCCGCCGCCGAGGCATTCTTCGCCTTGGTAGAACACGACGGCTTGGCCTGGGGTGATCGCTTTTTGCGGTTCATCAAATGCGACATGTACCGTGCCGTCTGGTTGCTTCGTCAGCGTCACACCTTGATCGGGCTGACGATACCGGAATTTCGCCGTGCACTTGTACGGCCCCTCCGGCATTTTGTCTGCGCCAGCGATCCAGTTAACGCCGGAAGCAATCAGCGACGTCGAGTACAAGCTTGGGTGCTTGTCGCCTTGCACAACATACAAAATGTTGCGCTCCAGATCCTTATCCGCCACGAACCAAGGTTCGCCGGTACCGGAGCCGCCGATACCCAAGCCTTGACGTTGACCCAGCGTATAGTACATCAGGCCATCGTGACGGCCCTTAACCTCACCGGTGACGATGTCGATCATATCGCCGGATTGGGCAGGCAAGTAGTTGCTCAGAAACTCTTTGAAATTCCGTTCGCCGATAAAGCAGACGCCGGTGCTGTCCTTCTTCTTCGCGGTATAGAGGCCGGCTTCTTCGGCGATCCGCCGTACCTCCGGCTTCGGCAGGTGGCCGATCGGGAACATCGCTTTGGACAATTGGTCCTGATTCAGGGCGTTGAGGAAATACGTTTGATCCTTATTGCTGTCTACTCCGCGCAGCAACTTGAACGTCCCGTTCTCTTCCACGACCCGGGCATAGTGCCCGGTCGCTACGTAATCTGCGCCGAGGTCCAGCGCTTTGTTCAAAAATTCGCCAAACTTGATCTCCCGGTTACACATCACATCCGGGTTAGGAGTCCGGCCCCGCTTATATTCTTCGAGGAAGTAGGCAAATACTTTATCGTAATATTGCTTCTCGAAGTTCACGGTATAGTAAGGGATATCGATCTGCTCGCAGACGCGGCGAACGTCTTCAGCATCCGCTTCCGCGGTGCAGTAACCGAACTCGTCGGTATCGTCCCAGTTCTTCATAAATATGCCGATGACGTCATAGCCCTGCTGCTTCAGCAGGAGTGCCGTCACCGAGGAATCGACGCCGCCAGACATGCCGACGACGACGCGGGTTTCGCTGTTAGGCTTAGCCATCATTATCACTCCTTTGAGCGGCGAGTCGCTCGTCGTTTATTTTACCACAATTGTCGCTTTATTTCCCAAAACACATATGATATGTTACGATAAGCACAGGGTAAAGATAGGAATAGGGAGGAATCCCCGGATTTGGGCGCAATTGTCGCAGAAGAACGCGGCGAATGGCCTGATACTGTTCTTTTAAGGATCAAGGATCAATTATATAAAGTTTATTTGAAAATTGAAAGAGGTGCCTTCTTTGAAGATTTCGACAAAAGGACGCTACGGATTGACGATTATGATGGAGCTGGCCGCTAAATACGGCGAAGGGCCGACTTCTCTGAAAAGCATCGCCGAGAAAAACCAATTATCCGAGCATTATCTGGAGCAATTAATCGCGCCGCTGCGTAACGCAGGTCTGGTGAAGAGCGTACGCGGTGCTTACGGCGGTTATATTCTATCCAAAGAAGCTAGTGAAATTACGGCGGGAGACATCATTCGCGTATTGGAAGGGCCGATTTCTCCGGTGGATTTCACCGAGGAAGACGATCCGGCCAAACGCGATTTGTGGCTGCGTATCCGCGACAGCATCGCTGAAGTGCTAGATTCGACAACGCTGGAGAATCTGGTGAACTTCGAGGAACAAGGAACCAAAGAAAATTACATGTTCTACATTTAATTTGTAAATCGACTTGCCATCAACAATGAGATAAGATACAATCAACGAACAATTCGGTAACCGTCCCGACTCCGGGGCGGTCATTTACGTTTTATCAAAAAAAGTTCTGAGACAAGGTGAGAGCCATGAAGCACATTTACATAGATCATGCCGCTTCCACGCCGATCCATCCGGAGGTTGCGGAAACGATGCTGAAGGTGATGCGAGAGCAATTTGGCAACGCCTCCAGCGTTCATTATTACGGTCGAGAGGCCAAACGCTTGGTGAACGGGGCGCGAGATACAGTTGCTAAGCACATCGGCTGCCGTCCGGATGAGCTGGTGTTTACGGGCGGCGGAACGGAGAGCGATAACTTGGCGTTGTTTGGCACGGCGTACGCTCGGAAAGCAGAAGGAAGCCATATCATTACGACCTCGATCGAGCATCATGCGGTACTTCACTCCTGCGAGCGCTTGGAGAAGGATGGGTTTGAAGTGACCTATTTGCCTGTGGATCGTTATGGACAGGTGCATCCGGAGCAAGTGCGGGAGGCTATCCGCCCCGATACGATCTTGATTAGTGTGATGTATGGTAATAATGAGGTAGGCACGATTCAGCCGATTGCTGAAATCGGTGAGATTGCACGGGAGCGGGGAATTGTGTTTCATGTCGATGCTGTGCAGGCGCTCGGCGCATTGCCGATCTCCTGTCGGGATCTGCCGGTCGACTTGATGAGCTTCTCGTCGCATAAAATCAACGGACCGCAAGGCGTTGGGGCTTTGTATGTACGGAAGGATCTGGTGCTGGAGCCGATGCAACACGGCGGGTTGCAGGAGCGCAAGCGCCGGGCAGGCACGGAAAATATGGCCGGCATCGCAGGTTTTGCCAAAGCCGTGGAATTGGCTGCGGCGGAGCGGGAGGCGCGCGTCGCCCACGATGAGGAGTTGATCCGAGAGTTGCTGTCCGCACTGGCGGAGCGGATTACTCGCGAGGCGTTCCATGTCAACGGCCATCCGGCGCATCGGCTGCCGCATATCATCAACATCAGCTTCCCGGAGGTAGATTCGGAGACGATGCTGATGAATTTGGATATGGAGGGCATTGCTGCCTCCAGCGGTTCTGCATGCACTTCGGGGTCGTTGGAGCCGTCTCATGTGCTGGAAGCGATGCATCTTCCGGAAAGTTTTTTGCGTTCTGCGATTCGATTTAGCGTCGGAATGGGTAATACTAGGGAAGAAATTTACGAAATCGCCGAAAAAATTGGAACCATCCTGGAACGTCTCCGTAGAAGAAAATAATGGGCATATTTTTGGGCTCAATTTAGCTTTTGCGGAGGGGAGGATCGTTTTTTCGGGATTCACATGAGATGCCCAAACAGGGAGTGTCCATTCCAACATGAGAATGCAAGAAATGATCGGCCTGACCGTCTATGATGTGGAGCATGGCAAGAAGGTCGGGAAAGTCGTTGACATCCTCCTGGACCTTAATTGGTCGATCGTCGGCATCCAACTGGAGAATCGATTGTTTTGGAATTCCAGTGTCAAGGCCGTGCGATGGGAAGATATCGTGGCTTACGGTGAAGATGCCGTGATGATCTGCAATCAACAGGCTGTCCGCAAGTGGAGAGCCGAGAATATACAGAATACCTTCTTAACGGGAAATGGAAAATTAAAAGAACTGCCTGTCCTGACTGAAGACGGAATACGTCTAGGCCATGTAACGGATGTTTATTTTGAACACGAATTGGGAAATACAATTACTGGAATTGAAATTAGCGACGGGTTTTTCACCGATCTGATGGAAGGGCGCAAGCTGCTGCCATTTATGCCGGAAATGACCCGAGGGGAAAACGCGATCATGGTGCCCCTGGGCAGCGAACAGCTGCTTGAAAAGCCGTGAATTTTTATGTGGATGGATAGGTGATGGTTCTATGATGAAATGTCCAAATTGCAATTCCAAGGATATTGGGAAGATCGGCTCCCACCAGTTCTATTGCTGGGGTTGCTTTATCGAATTAACGGTAAACGGCGACAAAATGTCCGTATACCAAGTAGAAGAAGACGGAACGCTCAGTTCTCTGGATGATCTGTTCTTCGGCGAGGAAATGGTACAGGATTTCTCGGAAATGCACGCTTCCTCGTAAAAATATATTCCGGTGAGGCTGTAAAGATGCACAAGCTGTCCCTTTTAAGATCGAAGGGGCAGCTTTTTTATTTTTGGAGGGAATCACTCTTCAAATGTTGACAACAATAATCATGACGAAACCGTGTTTTGATTTGATTGAGTTAGAAAGCGCTTTGAATTAGGATGAGGGTAGAAACACGGTAAGCCAACAAGCAAATTGTTGTTCATCCGTGCATCTTTATAAGGGGGTTACTCTTTATGGCTACAGCACAATCCAAACAGCCGTCTGCAGGAACCGGCGGAGCCCGAGTGAAGGTTCAGCAGTTCGGCCGTGCGCTCAGCGGTATGGTAATGCCGAATATCGGCGCGTTTATCGCATGGGGGCTCATTACCGCATTATTTATCCCGACCGGTTGGATTCCGAACGAATATCTCGGTCAACTCGTCGATCCTATGATCAAATATTTGCTGCCACTCCTCATCGGCTACACCGGTGGGCAAATGATCCACGGCAAACGGGGGGCAGTGACAGCAGCGATTGTGACAATGGGCGTTATCGTCGGCAGCGACATTCCGATGTTCCTTGGCGCCATGATCGTTGGCCCATTGTCTGCGTGGGTTATTAAGCAGTTCGACAAACTGGTCGAGGGGAAAATTAAGTCCGGCTTCGAAATGCTGGTCAACAACTTCTCGATTGGGATTCTAGGCGGTGCGATGGCACTCGGGGCATACGCTGGCGTTGGCCCAGTCGTAACCGCCATCAGTAAAGCGTTGTCTTCGGGTGTTGACTTCCTGGTGGACGCCAAATTGCTGCCTCTGGTCAACCTGATTATTGAACCAGGTAAAGTCTTGTTCTTGAACAATGCGATCAACCACGGTGTCATTACGCCAATTGCTGCGGAAGAAGCACTTCGAGTAGGCAAATCGATGCTGTTTATGCTCGAATCAAACCCGGGCCCAGGTCTTGGAATCCTGCTGGCTTACTGGATCTTTGGTCGCGGCATGGCGAAACAATCGGCTCCAGGTGCGGTTGTCATTCACTTCCTGGGCGGGATTCATGAGATTTACTTCCCGTATATCTTGATGAAACCGATTCTGGTGTTGGCTGCAATGGCTGGCGGCGTGGCTGGTACGTTTACGTTCCAATTGACCGGTGCAGGTCTTGTAGGTTCTCCTTCTCCGGGTAGTATTTTTGCTTACTTCCTGATGACGCCAAAAGGCGGTTACATTCCAATGTTAAGCGGCGTCATTGTTGCGGCAGTCGTTTCGTTCCTCGTTGCGTCGCTGCTGCTCAAAACGGGTAAACAAACGGATGAGGAAATGGATCTGGCTGAAGCTTCAGCGAAAATGAAAGAAATGAAAGCTGCAGGTGCAAAATCCGACGCGGCAGCTCCTGCTGCAGCAGGCGGCGTGAAGAAGCAAGTGGTGAACAAAATCGTGTTCGCTTGTGACGCCGGTATGGGGTCCAGTGCGATGGGTGCCTCTGTTCTGAGAAAGAAAATGCAGGACGCTGGCGTGAAGGTGACGGTCGTGAACTCGGCAGTCAGCGAAATCCCAAGCGATGCCGACATCGTTATTACGCAAAAAACGCTGACGGATCGCGCGATCGCCAACAAACCGGACGCCGAACATATCTCCATTGATAATTTCCTGAAAAGTCCCAAATACGATGAACTGGTTGAGCGTTTGAAAGGCTAAGCAACGCCAGTTACGATGCGGGGGCAGAACACTGGCGATTTTGTCGCCGGTGTTTTGCGTCTATATTAGGAGAGACTTGATATGCGGAAAATGACCGCACGACAAAAGCAAATCCTCGTTCTCCTCCTTGGACGCAAGCACGGGATGACCGCTGCGGAAATCGCTGCGGAAATCAACGTCAGCGTCAGAACGGTTCACCGGGAACTGGACGAGATTGAAAAAATATTAGCCTATTTCGACTTAGTCCTGCACCGGAAATCCGGCACCGGAATCTCGGTCTGGAGCAACCCCGAAGATAGCGAGGAGGGCGAGAAGCTGCAAGAGGCCAAGCGATTGCTGCTGGTTGATAATGCCAGCGACTATTCCATTGAAGAGCGACATCTTTTGCTGATCTGCCGTTTGCTTGAGGAGCAGGAGCCGTGTAAGCTGTTTACGCTGGCCCATGGCTTAAAGGTAACGGTAGCAACGGTCAGCAGCGATTTGGATGAACTGGAGCCCTGGTTCACCCGCTTTGGACTGGAACTGGTTCGGCGCCGCGGTTACGGCGTGGAGTTGCTTGGCGAGGAACAGCAGAAACGCGCGGCATTATGCCAACTGGCGGTCGAGCACTTGGATTACTCTGACTTGATTGGAGGCACGCCGGAAAACCAGGTCTCCTCCGCCACCGCCAGATTGCTTGAGGTCGTTGGGACGGATCACCTCATGACGATCGAAAACACGTTGTGGGCGATGAATTGGAGCTGGACGGAGCATTTGTCCGAGAATGCCTATACCCAGCTGCTTATTCGTCTCTCCGTTTCAGTGAATCGGATGAAGGCAGGAAGGTTAGTCCAATGCTCAGGTAAAAATAACAAGTCTACCGCCGGGGGCGGGGAGCAGGATGAAACCGAAATGGCTCGCTTTGCTTCCCGTTTGGCCGAGAAGCTGGAGCTTACGTTTCCGCCGGAGGAACTGGCTTATATGAATA
>Ga0164243_10015172_pt1 | contig 10667 bp, 7 predicted proteins | sample OricompcompostOP_FD_108781 | JGI IMG/M metagenome (GOLD analysis project Ga0164243, IMG submission 108781) | Organic Plus compost microbial communities from Emeryville, California, USA - Original compost - Organic plus compost (OP) | ecosystem: Engineered > Solid waste > Mixed feedstock >...
CCAGTCCCTCAGCTTGAAGGCGGTCACGATGAGGGGCGGCAGGAAGAGCAGCGTCACCGCCGTGGAGAACAGGAGTCCGAACAGCACGATGGCGCCGACGCCGCGGTAAAGCTCGGTCCCGGCGCCGGGCATGAAGACCAGCGGCGAGAGGCCCACCACCGTGGTGATGGTGGACATCAGCATGGGCCGCAGGCGCGAGGCCACGGCATCCTTCACCGCCCTGGTGTAGGCGAGCCCCTCCTCCTTCATGCTGCGCACCGCCTCATGGACGATGAGGATGGGGTTGTTCACCACGGTCCCCAGCAGGATGAGGAAGCCCAGCATGGTGATCATGTCGAAGGGCTGGCGGATGGCGCCGAGGCCGACGAACGGCAGCAGGCCGCCCACGGCATTCAGGAGCCAGAGGCCGACAATGCCCCCGGCGATGCCGAGCGGCACCGTGGTCATGATGAGGAACGGATATCCCCAGTGGCCGAAGATGGCGACCAGCAGCAGATAGCTCAGGATCAGCGCCACGGCGAAATTGCCGGCCAGGGCCTGGCGGGTCTCGGTCAGCTCGTCACTGGCGCCGGAAAGCGTGATGGAGACGCCCTCGGGAATGGCCCCGTCGCGGCGCATCTTGCCCACCAGGTCCTGCTGCACCATCTGGACGCCGGTCTCTAACGGCACGCTGCGCGGCGGAATGATGTTGAGCGTCACCGTGCGCCGCCCGTCCACGCGGCGCAGCGTATCGGTATCCACCGTTTCCACCAGGTCCGCCGCCGCCCCCAGCGGCACGATGCGCCCCGACGGCGTGTAGAGCGGCAGGTGGGCCAGCGTGTCCAGCGTGCGCGCCGGGCCGTTGGGGCCGAAGAGGAAGATGTCGATCTTGTCGCCCTCCATCAGGAACTCGTCCACGAAGGCCCCGTCGCTGAGAGCGGCGGCGGCGAAGCCGAATTCCTGGGCCGAGAAGCCAAGCTCCGCCACCCGCGTCCAGCGGGGGCGGATTTCGATCAGCGGCTGCGCCAGGGTCAGCGACGAGGGGCTGGAGCTGATCTGCGGGTCCTGGAACAGGGTCTCCGCCCGCCGGTAGGCCTCGTCCGCCGTGCGGTAGATCTCGCCCAGGTCGGTGCCCGCGATATCCAGGTTGATGCTGCGCGTGCCGCCGTCGTTCGAAGAGATGATGGAACCCCTGGCCGCAAAGGCCCGCATGCCGGGATAGGTGCGGTAGCGCTCGGTGATCTTGCCCATCAGATAGTCGATATCGTGCGGGTCCAGGGTCTCGGCGATGATCATGATGCGCGTGGGATTGACGTTCATGGTGAACTGCCGCAGCGGCGGGATATCCGTCTCCCCGCGCTCGAAGGGCCCGCGGTCGGCGAAGAGATGGCCCTCGAAATCGGGCATGATGTCCCGGGCAATGGCTTCCATCTCGGTGAGGTTGTAGCCGGGCGGCGCGATCATCTGGGCGAAGGTCTTGGCCTCCTCGCCCTCGGGCAGGTATTCGGCGGGCGGCGTGAGCACGATTATGATGCCGGCGGTCACCGCCAGTATGCCCCCCAGAACCGCCAGGCGCCGCCGGGCGCTCGCCACGATCCACGATACGGCGGCCAGCAGCCGGGCCTTGAGGCCGCGCGCGGCGGCCTCCCCCGCGTTCCCCATGGGCAGGCGCGAGGTGATGGACGGAATGACCGTGACGGCCACCAGCATGGAGGTGAGGATGGCGCCCGATATGGCGATGGCGATGTCGGAGAAGAGCTGGCCCGCCTCCTGCCGGATGAAGATCACCGGCGCGAAGACCAGGATGGTGGTGAGCGTCGAGGCCAGCACCGCGGGCCACACCTGCTGGGCGCCCTTGATGGCGGCCTCCCGGCGGCTGAGGCCCTTGCGGCGCAGCGTCTCGATGTTCTCCAGCACCACGATGCTGTTGTCCAGCGTCATGCCGATGGCGAAAGCGACGCCCGCCAGCGAGATCACGTTGATGGTGCGCCCGAAGAACAGGAGCCCCATGAAGGCGGCGATGGTGCAGACCGGAATGCCGATGCCGCCCACCAGCGTGGGCGCCAGGGAGCGGAAGAACAGGAACATGACGGCGGTGGCGAGCGCCGCGCCCAGCACGAGGTTGGTCCACACGTTGGCGACCGATTCCTCGACATAATGAACATCGTCATTGCGCAGCGACAGTTCGAGTCCGCGCGGCTCCAGCACGTCGCGGTTCAGCTCGTCGACCACCGGCATCATGGCCTTCTTGATCTCGATGACGTTGGACCCCGGCTCGCGCATGACGAAGAGGCCGATGCCGGCATGGCCGCGCGACAGGCTGACGCCGCGCAGCTCGTAATGGTCGAGCGTCACCGTCGCCACGTCTTTCAGGCGCACGATGCTGTCGCCCCGCTGATCGACGATCAGGTTCTCCAGCTCATCCAGCGTCGAGAAGCGGCCGATGGTGCGCAGGAGATAGCGCCGCTTGCCGCTGTCCACATCGCCCGCCGAGACGTCGCGGTTGCGCGCGCGGATGGTGTCACGCAAGTCGGCCAGGGTGACGCCCCGGGCCGCCAGCTTGGCCGGGTCCACCTTGATCTGCACCTGCCGCTCGGCCCCGCCGTTGATGTTCACCTGGCTGACACCGGGCACGCGCTCCATGCGGGTGCGCACATTGTCGTCCACGAAGTCACGCACCAGCCCCATATCCAGGTCCAGCCCGCTGCCCGGCAGGGGTGCGACGTCGAAGAACATGAAGGCATTGTCGGAAAAGGAGTTGGAGGAGATGCGCGGCTCGTCCACATTCTCGGGGTAGGCGGGCACCTGGGAGAGCGCGTTGTTCACCTCCAGGAGCGTCTCGTTGATGTCCACCCCGAAGGGGAACTCCATCTCGATCTGGGCGCTGCCGGTGGCGGCGGTGGAGGTGATGCGCCGCAGATTGGGGATGGAGCGCAGATAATCCTCCTGCTCGATGAGGATTTCCTTCTCCACGTCCTGGGGGGTGGCGCCCGGCCAGTTGGTCTCCACGCTGATGATGCGCTCGTCCAGATCGGGGATCATCTGCACCGGCACGCGGAACACCGCCACGACGCCCAGCACGCAGAGGATCAGAACGGCGACGGCCAGTTGCGTTCCGTGGCGGACGGCGGCTTGGATCATCTATCGCCTTCCCCTCATCTCACCTCAATCCGGGTTGCGGGCGCCCCCGGCGCCCTGCTGGCGGATGCGCACGGTCTGCCCCTCGCGCAGCGTCTCGTTGCCGCGGTTCACCACCCACATGCCGGCGGTGATGCCGCTCAACACCTCCACATTGTCGGCGATGCGGCTGCCGGTGGTCACCCGCACGGGCCGCGCCGTCCGGCCGTCCCCGTCGCCCTCCACCACCCAGACCGCCGAGGAGCCGTCGGGATAACGGGTGATCGCGTCGCGCGGCAGCAGGAACACGTTGCGGGCGCCGGGCAGGGTCAGCGTGGCGATACCGGACATGCCGGGGATCACCATGTCGCCCGTATGCTCGAGCTGGAAGCGGATGAGGAAGGTGCGCACGGCGGGATCGCTGTAGGGCACCTTGGCGATGAGCCGGCCCGTCGCCTCCTGGCCCGGCACGGCGTCGAAACGGATGACGGCGGGCGTGGTCATGTCGATGAGCGGGAAATAGTCCTGCGGCGCCTGCACGTCGAAGCGCAGCGGCCCCGAGCCCACGAACTCGAAGACGGCCGTGCCGGTCTGCACATATTCGCCGGCCTCGGTGAGCTTCTGGGTCACCACGCCGTCATAGGGGGCGACGAGGCGGTGGCGGTCCAGCGTCTCGCGGGCCGCCTTCAGCTCCGCCCTGCGGCTGGCCAGCGCGGCCTCGGCCATCTTCACTCCGGATTCGCGGGTCAGGCGCGTGGTGCCGGGGATGTTCTCGCCCAAGGCCGCCGCTTCATCGAAGAGCCGCCGGGCCTCGGAAAGCTGGGCCTCGGCTTCGCGCACCGCCGCCTCGGCGCGGGCCAGGTCGGCCTCGGCCAGGGTCGCATCGATCTGCAGCAGAAGGTCGCCGCGCTCGGCGTGAAAGCCCGCATCGGCGGCGACGGTTTCCACGATACCGCTCACCCGGGCGGAGAGGTCGGAGCGGTGCTCGCTGTTGGTGGAGCCGGTCAGCGTCAGCGTCTGCCGCCCGGCAATGGGCTCGGGGCGGATGACGTCCACCATGGCCGGCTCCTGGCCGAACGCCGGCGCGCCGAGCCAGAGACCGCCCAGCAACGCCAATGCAAGGCCCCATCGGGCCTGTCGTTTCCCGCCACCCATGCTCCCCCCGGGTCGGAGAAAAATCGCCACCGCCGGCCACACCGGAACGGCGTATCCTCAGGATAGCGCAGTGGCGAACGAGAGCAAGGACCGGCGGAGACGGGGATTCTCACGAAAGCGTCAGAGAGCAAGCCCACCTGAGCTGTGGAGTGTGGAGATGGCCGGACCTTCCGCCCGCCAGCTTTCCTTGCAATCGTGCTAGCAAATAATTATAATGATAGCATTGCAGTCATATCAAGAGGTGCCATCATGCCGACGTTTACTGTACGCAATGTTCCAGAGGAGGTGCATCGCGCCTTGAAGGTGAGGGCCGCTCAGCATGGCCGGAGCGCCGAGGCGGAAATCAGGGCCATCCTCGAAACCGCAGTTAAGCCCGAGAACCGCGTTCGCATGGGGCAACTCATGATGGAGATCGCCCGGGAGGCCGGTATCACTGAGGAAGAGGCCGCAATGATCGAGCAGTCGCGCGACCGGACGCCCGCCGAGCCGATGGAGTTCTCGTGATTCTTCTCGATACCAATGTTGTTTCAGAATTCATGAAGCCTCAACCCCACCCGCCCGTCATTGAATGGCTGGACGAGCAGGTGCCCGAAACCCTCTTCTTGTCCAGCGTCACGATTGCGGAGCTTCACTTCGGCGTGGCCGCTTTGCCGGACGGCAAACGAAAGCAACACATTGAGGCTGCCGTTAACCGGCTGACGGACGTGTACCGCGGTCGGGTGTTGCCGTTCGACATCGAGGCGGCAAAGCAGTATGCACCGCTCGCCAAGACAGCGCGCCAGAAAGGCAGGGGATTCCCGATGCCCGATTCCTTCATTGCGTCCATCGCGGCAGTCAATGGCTTCACCGTAGCGACCCGGGACACGGAACCGTTCGAGGCCGCCGGCCTCAATGTCATCAATCCTTGGGCGATCTGAATAGGTCAACCCAGGATTGAACCGCCCTCTCCCTCTGGTCGTCACCCCAGTCCCCCGGTCCAGCCAAAGGCTGGCCGGAGGATGGGCATGACGAAGAAGGCGGACAAGCCCGCCGCCGCTACTCCGCCGCCTGCTTGCGCTCCACCTTCTCCAGCGCCTCGGCCGGGACCCAGTTGCCGTGGACCTGGGCGCGCAGGCGGATGGGCATCTTGATGCGGGCCAGGGGGCCCTTTTCGGGGTGCTCGGCTTCGAGGATGATGACTTCCGCCAGCGTGGTCTGCGCATTGTCGGAGATGTAGATGAGGTAACCTTCGTGGCCCGGCTTCCTTGACGGCACGTGGATATGCTCGTTGCAGGTGGTGCCGGGGCCCAGCGAGAAGGAGCGCATTTCGCCGGTCTTCACGTTGATGCGCGAGATGGTGTTGAAGGCAAGGAGCACGGGGCCGGCCTCAATCGGCGGGCCGTTCTCGGGCACGTAATTGAGGTAATAGCCGATCTCGTAGTCCTTCATATGGTCCTTGTCGGCGACGCGCGGGAAGTCGCCGCCCATGCCGAGCGGGCGTTCCTCCCAGGTGTCGCTGTCGCCGGCCATATCGAAGGTCCAGCGTACATAAGGCACCATCATGTCCTCGGGGTTGAACTCCACGTTGGAGACGGCGCGGATGAAGGGGAACTGGTTGGTCTTGGCGTAGCCGAAGTCCATGTGGACCTTGTCGCCCTCGGTATAGGCGTTCATGAAATGGAAGGACGAGGTGGGCGGGCCCTTGAACCAGCGCATGTCCTTCGCCGTGCCCTCGCGCGGCATGATGCCGACATAGGTGGGCAGGTTGGGGTCCCATACCCAGTGGGGGCCGCCTTCCTTCACCCGCTCGGCGTCGCAGGTGGTGGGGGAAAGCGGGAAGATGACATGCTTCTCGGTCACCAGGAAATCGTGGACCAGCGAGCAGAAGGGCGCCTCGAACCATTCCTCGCGGATGAGCTCGCCCTGCCCGTCGATGACGAAATAGGACATCATCTTCGAGCCCAGGCCGTCCACCTCATAACCATATGAGTGCAGGTAGCCGGTATCCGGCTCAAAGCGCGGATGGGCGGTCATGGTCTGCGACTTCAGCTTGCCGTTGAAATCCCACTCGCCGATGGTCTCCATGGTCTCGGGGTCCACCTCGATGGGCCGGGAATCCTCCTTCAGCGCGAAGAGCCTGCCGCCGTGGAAGACGGGCGTGGTGTTGGCGACGGTGCGGTTGCCCTTGAAGGCCACGCTCTCGTCGTCGGTATAGGGATTGCGGTAATGGCCGTAGAGGGCCTTGCGGGCCTGGCGTTCGTTCCTGAAGCGCTCGGTCTGCACATAACGGCTCACATAATCCACATGGCCGTTATGGAAGCGGAAGCGGCTCAGCATCCCGTCGCCGGAGAGATAGGTGTCGTCCTCGAATTTGGGCGGGAACTGCGGGTCGGGCGTCAGCCGGTACCAGCTTCCGTCGATCTCCTCGGGGATCTCGCCTTCGACCACCAGGTCAAAGAGTTCGGCTTCAAGCCGGCTCGGTTCGTTCAGTCCGGCGAATTCCGGCGTGTCCGGAAATGTCCTGGTCATTCTCTCTCCTCCTGAAAACCCTGTGTCCCGACGACCGCCCCGCGGCGTGGGCGACGCGCCTGAATCGGTCTTGGTACCATATCGCTCTTGGTGCTATTTAGTAACGTATGTTATGGTCTGCGGCAATCAAGGCGTTGCCGCTGCGAGGCCATTGTGAGGCCACTGTGACGGGTTCGCCCGTCCAAGACAAGGATAGAGGCGCCGCCGCGGCGGGCAATCGCCCAATTTGACGCAGCAGGCCCTTTGGGGTTGCAACGAGAAGAGAACAGGGGATACCGCATGGCCGCACTCCTACCGCCTGACGTTGCCCAAGAGGATTTCGACAGGGCGCTTGCCGAATTCCGCGCCATCGTGGGCGACGAATGGGTGATGACGGGCCAGGTGGAGCGCGATTCCTACCTGGACGCCTTCGCGCCCGGCGACGCCCAGAGCCATGCCGCTTCCGGGGCCATCGCGCCGGAGAGCGCCGAACAGGTGCAGGCGGTCGTCAAGGTGGCCAACAAGTACCGCATTCCCCTCTGGCCGGAATCGACGGGCCGCAACCTCGCCTATGGCGGCGCGGCGCCGGTGATGAAGGGCACCATGGTGCTCGACCTCAAGCGCATGAACCGCATCCTTGAGATCAATACCGAGCTGGGCTATGCGCTGGTGGAGCCGGGCGTCACCTTCTTCGATTTCTTCGATGCGCTGCAGGCGAAAGGCTACACCTACTGGATGTCGGGTCCTGCGCCCGGCTGGGGCAGCATCATCGGCAATTATCTGGAGCATGGCTGCGGCTACACGCCCTACGGCACCCATGCGGACCAGATCTGCGGCCTGGAAGTGGTGATGCCGGACGGCGACCTGCTGCGCACCGGCATGGGCGGCACCGGCGCGACGGAGGAATGGCAGGCCTTCCGCTTCGGCTATGGCCCGGTGTGGGACGGGCTCTTCACCCAGTCCAATTTCGGCGTGGTGACCAAGATGGGCATCTGGCTGATGCCGGCACCCGGGGCCGTCGCCAACGTCAATGTGCAATTGCCGGGGGACGACGATCTGATCCCGCTGGTGGACACCATCCGGCCGCTCAGGCTCAACGATACGCTCAATGCCACCTACACGCTCATCAACCCCTATCGCGGCATCATCGATCCCTATGCCGTGGGCGGCGTGCCGCGCGAGAGCATCTATGACGGCAAGGGCGCCATCCCCATGGACATCGTCAAGCGCGAGCTCAAGAAGCTCAATCTCGGCATGTGGGGGCTCAACACCAATGTCTTCGACAATACGGCGGAGGGGCTGGAGATCAAGCTCAAGGCCATCAAGACCGCCTTCGAGAAAATTCCGGGTGCGCGCGTCACCTTCCAGCGCTGGCATCCGGGCGAGCCCTTGCCCGGCTGGGCGCGGCAGCAGCCCATCCTCTTCTTCTTCGGGGTGGTGGACTGGTATGGCGGCCCCGGCGGCCATGCCAATTATGCGCCGGTCTGCGCCCCTTACGGCGAGCGCGTGATGACATATTACAGGTCCATCGCCGACCGCTATGTGGAATACGGGTTCGACCCTTACGTGGGCTTTCTGAGCATGGGCCAGCGGGCGCTGCTCATCAATTCCACCATGCAGTTCAACAAGGACGACGACGAGCAGACGGGCCGCGCCCGCGACCTCTATGCAACCCTCACCAAAGACGGCACCGGGCAGGGTCTGGGCGACTATCGCGCCCATATCAGCTTCATGGACCATGTGGCCGGGATGTACAAATTCAACGACCACAAGCAGCGCCGGCTCAACGAGTTCGTCAAGGACGCGCTGGACCCCAACGGCATCATCGCGCCCGGCAAGCAGGGCATCTGGCCCGCCCGCTACCGCACTATGAGGACCAAGATATGACGCGCCGCATCATCGCCAGGGCCGCCCTGGCCGCCGTCACCCTGGGCCTCGCCGGCAGCGCCCATGCCGCCGGCGGGCACAAGAGCGGCGAGGCGCTCTATGAGCGCTTCTGCGCCCCCTGCCACAACACGGGCTTCTGGGCGGCGCAGAAACTGGGGGCGCGCTATGGCGAGGAGAATGCCGACCTGCGCCAGCGCAAAGACCTCAATGCGTCCTTCATCGAGACGGTGGTCCGGCAGGGCATGGGCAGCATGCCGCCCTACCGCAAGACCGAGGTCCTGCCGGACGAGCTGGACGCCATCGCCGACTATCTCACCCGCAAGGAGCGCTGAGATGGGCGATTCCGCGAGCAAGGGCATCACGCGGCGCGGGTTCTCGGCCCTCACCGCGGGCGGCGTGGTGGCCGCCATGGTCTCTCCGGCGCGCGCCATGACGGCCGGCCGCCCCACGCCCGCCGTGGACCTGGTGCTGGCCGATGACCGTTTCTCCGATGCCGTGGCCTTTGCCGACGCCGCACGGGCGGCAGGCGCTGCCGTGCTGCCCACCGGGGGCGATCTCGGGGCGCTTTGGTTCGGCGGCCTGCGGGACCGTCTGGGCTCTGGGGTCTGTGGAGAGTTGACCAGGGCAAGGATCTTCGGCTCTGGCCATTGTCCTTCCCGCGTCACCCTGAACTCGATTCAGGGTCCAGTCCTGAGCAGTGCCGGTGCCCCCGGTCCGGACGACCCGTCTCAGGAGTGGATGCTGAATCCAGTTCAGCATGACGGTGGAACAGATGGAACGCCAGAACGCCAATTGTCCACAATCCCTGGCATTCGGCGCCTGGCCGGCATGAGCCGTCATTCCGATTTCTGGATCATGCGGCACCTGGCGGCGGAAAAGGGCATGACGCTGCGCTTTCACGCCGAGCACGACTTCCGCGGCCGCACCGTCCTCACCCACCGCCTGCCGGAGGCGGCGGAGGACCTGAGAGAGAAGTTGACGGTGGAGGCCGGACACTGGGCCACTCATGTTGCGCAGCATGTGGCGGCATCGACCGCCGACCATGCGCCGAAACCGCTGGTCGACGTGGCCTCGACGACGCCCGCCGCCGCCGATCATCCCGGCATCCTGGTCACCTGGGTTTTTGCCTGAGGGATTGCGAGACGTCCCAAACTTCCCCTCCCTCGATGGGAGGGGATTGAGGGGAGGGCGATCTCACGGGTGGCATGGCCTTTCCGGCGGGAGGCATCACCCCCACCTCGATCCTCCCCCATCAAGGGGGAGGATGACTCCCATTCCCCGGACATTCGATCACCAAACCGTGTGCCGCAGGCGGACGTTTGCCTGTGGACTCCACGCCCGTCCCTTTCGACAATTCCTCCGGGGGTTCGATCACCAAAGGAGGGACTTATGAAACTGGGGTTCACCGTCTGGGCCGTCGCGCTGTTCGCCGCCTCGGCCTGCCCGTGCATCGTATCGCAGGCGCGGGCGCAGGACGCCGATCCGAAGATGAGCTTCTTCATCACCAGCCACGGGCCGGGCGACGGCGCCAATCTGGGCGGGCTCGAAGGCGCCGACCGGCACTGCGCCATGCTGGCCGAGGAAGCGGGCATCACCGGAAAAACCTGGCACGCCTATCTCAGCACCAGCGGCGACAGTCCCGTCAACGCGCGGGACCGGATCGGCAGTGGCCCCTGGTACAACGCCAGGGGCGTGATGGTGGCGAAGGACGTGGACGACCTCCACTCCGACAACAACAAGCTCAACAAGGAGAATTCGCTCTCCGAGCAGGGCGAGGTCATCAACGGGCGGGGCGACAATCCCAACCGCCACGACATCTTGACCGGCTCCACCACCGACGGCATGGCCGTGGCCTCGGATGAGGACACCACCTGCTCCAACTGGACGTCCGACGGCGAGGGCAGCGCCCATGTGGGCCATCACGACCGGCAGGGCGGCGGGGTCAACCCCACCTCCTGGAATTATGCCCACCCATCGCGCGGCTGCAGCCAGGCCAACCTGCAGGGCACGGGCGGCGACGGGCTCTTTTACTGCTTCGCCAC
>Ga0164243_10015173_pt1 | contig 10667 bp, 11 predicted proteins | sample OricompcompostOP_FD_108781 | JGI IMG/M metagenome (GOLD analysis project Ga0164243, IMG submission 108781) | Organic Plus compost microbial communities from Emeryville, California, USA - Original compost - Organic plus compost (OP) | ecosystem: Engineered > Solid waste > Mixed feedstock >...
CTGCACGCTGGCGGGATTGGTGGCGGGGCTGGACGGGCGCTGCGCGGCGCTCGGACTGGCGGTGCTCAAGGGCGGGCGCTTCCTGGAGGACGCGGTGCGCGCGCAGCTGCGCGATCTCCAGGCTCCGGCCGCTGAAAACTGGCGGATCGACCTGCGCCATCACGGCGGTGGTTATGCCCGGCTATCCTTGGAGTTGGCGCGCTTCATCGAGGATTTTCAGCGCCGCACGCGCATCCCGCTGGAGCCCGTCTACACGGGCAAGCTGCTGCACGGGTTGTGGCGCGGCATCACGGCCGGCGAATTCGCCCGCGGCACCCGCCTGCTGGCCGTGCACAGCGGCGGTTTGCAGGGCGCGCGCGGCTTTGCCGGACAATACGGCGCAAACCCCGGTGAGGGCGCCGCACAGGCGTTTCCGTCACCGGATTTATGGTCTAATGGTTCACGATGAACACATTGCATTCCGAACAAACCATTAAAAAACAATTGCTGAAGGCGTTCGTTCCGGTCAACGCGCTCACCGAGGATCACCTGAACACCCTGCTGCGCCACAGCGGCGTGGAGGTGCTGTATCGCGGACAGGTGCTGTGCCGGCGCGGCGATTACGACAACACTCATATCTATCTGCTGAGCGGCAGCGTCGCCGTCGACGACGGCCAGGGCCCGGCCGAGGTGGTGGCGGCCGACGCCGCCAGCGCGCGGTTTCCGCTGGCGCACCACCAGCCGCGCCTGGAAACGGTGACCGCCGAGGAGGACTGCCAGGTCATCCGCTTCGACAGCGACGCCCTGGACAGCATCCTGGCCTGGGATCAGGCGGCGCATTACATCACCCTCGACATCGCCGGCCAGCGCGACCTCGACGAGGACGCCGACTGGATGCTGACCCTGTTGCGCTCGAACCTGTTCTACCGGGTGCCGCCGATGAACATCCGCCAGATCCTGGCGCGGTTCCGGCCGCTGTTCGTGCCGGCCGGCGAGGTGGTCATCCGCCAGGGCGAACTGGGCGATTGCTGCTATGTGATCAAGGAGGGCAGCGTCGCCGTGTTCCGCGCCGCCGATGAGCAGGGCAAATCCGAACAGATCGCCGAGCTGGGCGTGGGCCGCTGTTTCGGCGAGGACGCGCTGGTCAACGACGCGCCGCGCAACGCCACCCTGGTGATGAGCGAAAACGGCGTGCTGATGAAACTGGAGAAACAGGATTTCTACCAGTTGTTGAAGCCGCCGCCGGTGCACAGCCTGGGGCTGGCCGAGGCCGAGCGCGAGCTGGCCGCCGGCGCCGCCCTGATCGACGTGCGCAGCCAGGAGGAGTTCGAGCGCGCCCACGCCGCGGGCGCCCTCAACATGCCGCTGACCATCCTCAAGCTGAAATCGCGCCTGCTCGACCGCGAGCAGCATTACATCACCTACTGCAACAGCGGCCGGCGCAGCAGCGCCGCGGCCTATCTGCTGGCCGAGGACGGCTACCGGGTGGCGGCGCTGCGCGGCGGTTTCGAGGCCCTGCCGCAGGCGCAGCGCCTGGGTTTCCTGGCGGCGGGTGATCATGCCTACCTGGAGCGCGAGCGCCGCCTGGCCGGCGCCGACTGCGTCGCCGCGGACTGAGCCCGCCCTGCCGGGCCGGCGCGTCCGGCTGTATAATGCGGCGCGGTTTTCATCCACAGGCGGGACCATGGATTCATTTCGCAATATCGGCATCATCGGGCGCGACGGCAACGGCGTGGTCGAATCGCTCGAGCGCCTCATCATCTTCCTGCGCGGCCGCGGCCTGTCGATCATCGTCGGCGACCACATCCGCCACCTCATCGACGACCGCCATCTCCAGGATGTGCGGATCTGCGCGCGCAAGATCATCGGCGAGGTCAGCGATCTGATCATCGTGGTCGGCGGCGACGGCAGCCTGCTGGCGGCGGCGCGCACCCTGGCCCGCTTCGACGCGCCGGTGCTGGGGGTGAACCGCGGCCGCCTGGGATTCCTCACCGATGTCTCGCCCGATGAGATCGAGCAGCGCGTGGGCGAGGTGCTGGACGGCCACTACCACATCGAAAAACGCTTCCTGCTCGATGCCATGGTGCGGCACAAGGGCGAGCCGATCGGCGCCGGCGACGCCCTGAACGACGTGGTGGTGAATTCCGGCACGTCGGCCAAGATGATCGAGTTCGAGCTGTATATCGAGGGCGAATTCGTCTACCGCCAGCGCTCCGACGGCCTGATCGTGTCCACGCCCACCGGCTCCACCGCGTATTCGCTGTCCGGCGGCGGCCCGATCATGCACCCGCGCCTGGACGCCATCGTGCTGGTGCCGATGTTCCCGCACACCCTGACCAGCCGGCCGATCGTGGTGGACGGCAACAGCGAAATCAAGATCGTGATCTGCGACAGCAACCAGGGCCAGGTGCCGGTGACCTGCGACGGCCAGACCGTGCTCAACGCCCAGCCGGGCGATTCGGTCTACGTGCACAAGAAGCCGCACAAGTTGAAGCTGATCCATCCGCTCAACCACAGCTTCTACGCCAGCTGCCGCGACAAGCTCGGCTGGAGCACGCCGCTCACCGGCTCGCCGGACGACAAGTGATTTCTCCGCACTCGCACCCAACCCCAACCGTCAGAGAGGCTCAATGGCAGAGCAATACAGTGGTTACGACCTGATCGGCGATGTGCACGGCTGTGGCGCGGCGCTGTGCGAGCTGCTGGATGTGCTCGGTTATGTGCGGCGCGGCGGCGTCTACGAGTACCGCGACCAGCGCCGGCCGCGCCAGGCGCTGTTTCTGGGCGATCTGATCGACCGCGGGCCGCGCATCCGCGACACCGTATTGCTGGTGCAGGCGATGGCCGAGCGCGGCCACGCCCGGGTCATCATGGGCAACCACGAATACCACGCCATCGCCTACCACACGCCGGCGCGGCCGGGCAGCGGCCGCGCCTTCCTGCGCGAGCACACCGAACGCCAGACCGCTTCCATCGAGCTGACCCTGGAGCAGTTCGCCGCCCATCGCCACGATTGGGCCGACAGCCTGCGCTGGTTCCGCGAACTGCCGCTGTGGCTGGATTTCGGCCATTTCCGCCTGATCCACGCCTGCTGGGATCAGGCGCTGATCGAAGAGGGCGCGCAGCGGCTGCCGGGCCATGTGCTGGACGACGAGTTCCTGCACGAGTCGGTGGTGGCCGGCAGCTTCGCCGAGCGTTTCATCCGCCGCGCCACCCGCGGGCTCGATCTGCGCGTGCCGGACGAGCGCGTCATCGTCGGCGGCGACGGCCTGCCGCGGCGCTCGTTCCGCTGCAAGTTCTGGGTGCGCGATCCGCACACCTACGGCGACCTCGAATTCCAGCCCGATCGCCTGCCGCCGGAACTGGCGCAGCGGCCGCTCGACGAGCGGGACCGGGCGCAGCTGGTGTACTACGCTGAACGCCAGCCGCCGCTGTTCGTCGGCCACTATTGGCTGAAGGGCGAACCGCGGCTGCTGCGCGCCAATATCGCCTGCCTCGATTACAGCGCGGTCAAGGGCGGCCGCCTGATGGCCTATCGCATGGGCGATGAGCGGGAACTGGACGTGAGCCGTTTTGTCTGGGTGGAAAACACCGCCGTCATGTCGGCGCTGCCCTGTTGATCGCAACGCGCGGTTTTTCCCCGTCATTGAGGAATCGATGAATTTGATGCCCGAAATCAAAGCACTGGAAGTCTCCATCGAAGAGGACCTGCGCGCGCTGAGCCAGTACCTGTGGCAGCAGGGGCTGGCGCACCGCATCACCGAACAGGCGGGCGTGCAGATCGTGTGGGTGCAGCAGCCGCTGCAGGTCGAACCGGTGCGCGATTGCTACGCGCGCCTCAAGCGCGGCGAAGTGCTGCCGCTGACGCCGCCCCGGCGCCTGCTGATGCCGCGCCGCGCTTCCACCTTCGCGCCCTGGCGCATTCCGGTGACATCGATTTTCATCGCGCTCAGCATCATCGGCTTCCTGATTCCCACCTTCGACGATTCCCTGCACCTGATGCACTGGCTGACATTTTTCAACTACGAAACGATCGGCCGCATCGTCGTCTACGGCGACATGGATCATCAGTACTGGCGCCTGATCACGCCGATCTTCCTGCATTACGGCCTGCAGCACATCGCCTTCAACATGGTGCTGTTCTGGTTCCTGGGCCGCCAGGTGGAGCTGATCCAGGGCAGCGCGCGGCTGCTCGGGCTGGTGCTGCTGCTGGGGCTCGGTTCCAACATCGTGCAGGTCATGTTCTCCGGCAAGGTCAATTTCGGCGGCATGTCCGGCGTGGTGTACGGCCTGCTCGGCTACTGCTGGCTGTGGGGCGTGCTGCGGCGCGAATCCGAACTGCATGTGCAAAAGCCGATTCTGATCATGATGCTGCTGTCGCTGCTGCTGGATTTCGTCGGTTACACGAAACTGCTGGGCATCGGCGAGGTGGCCAACGCCGCCCACCTCGGCGGGCTCGGGCTGGGTCTGTTGCTGGGCCTTTGCGCGGCGGTGATCGCAAGGCCGGCGCACTGATCTGGTATACTCGCGGTCTCTTTTTTCCGCGCCTGCGCCATGAATCTCCAGCACCTGATCGACCATATCACCCCGGACATCCACGCCAACCTCAAGCGCGCCGTCGAAATCGGCAAATGGCCGGACGGCCGCGCGCTCACCGCCGAACAGCGCGAGCTGTGCCTGCAGGCGGTGATCGTGTACGAAGCCCGCCACCTCGAAGAACACGAGCGCGTCGGCTACATCGACCGCGGCCACAAGGAAGAGGGCGAGGTCTGCAATGATCACGACCACGGCGCGGAACAGCCGCTGAAGTGGCGTTGAGCCGCGCGGAGCTGTTCGCCTACACCCATGTCGCCGACGAGGGCGGTTTCGATCTGCGGCCGTTCCCGGCGATCAGCGCCTGGCTGGAGCGCGTGCGCGCGCAGCCGCATTTCGTCGCCATGCCGCGCTGACACAATCCGAATTCCGTTGGGAGAAAACCCTTGCCCGAAATCCACGTCGAAGGTCCCCTGCAAAAAATGCGTGTCGCCCTCGATGCGCCGGTCGCCTATCAATTGCGCGTCGGCGAGGCGCTGATTCAACTCAACGGCCTGCTCGGCGAAACCGTGCGCCTGGAATTCAACGGCGGCATCACCTGCCTGCACTGCGGACGCAAGACCCGCAAGAGTTTCAACCAGGGTTATTGTTATCCCTGTTTCCAGAAGCTGGCGCAGTGCGACAGCTGCATCGTCAGCCCGGAAAAATGCCATTTCGACGCCGGCACCTGCCGCGAGCCCGACTGGGCGCAGGCGCACTGCATGCAGCCGCACGTGGTGTATCTGGCCAATTCTTCCGGCCTCAAGGTCGGCATCACCCGCGGCACCCAGGTGCCGACGCGCTGGATCGACCAGGGCGCGGTGCAGGCGCTGCCGATCCTGTCGGTGCAGACGCGCCAGCAGTCGGGGCTGGTGGAAACGCTGTTCAAACAGCACGTGGCCGACAAAACCAATTGGCGCGCCATGCTCAAGGGGCAGGTCGAGGAACTCGATCTGGCCGAGCGGCGCGAGTATCTGCTGCATATCTGCAACGATGAGCTGACGGAATTGCAGCAGCGTTTCGGTCTGCAGGCGATCCAGCCGCTGCCGGACGCGCAGCCGTTGACCATCGCCTATCCCGTGTTGCAGCATCCGGCCAAGGTGGTCAGTCTGGACCTGGACAAAACCCCGCAGATCACCGGGCGTCTGCTCGGCATCAAGGGGCAGTACCTGATGCTCGACACGGGCGTCATCAACATTCGCAAATTCGGCGCCTACCATGTGACTTTCAGCGCGGGTTGACGGATCCGCGCCCGCTGGAGAACTCTCATGCGCGATGCACAAGCCCGCACCACGTATCTCAAGGATTATCGGGTTCCCGATTACCTCATCGACACCACGGAACTGCACTTCGAGCTGCACGAGGATCACACCCGCGTGCGCTCGAAGCTGGCGTTGCGCCGGCACCCGGATGCGCCGCCGCAACCGGCGCCGCTGGTGCTGGACGGCAGCGAACTGCAACTGGTCGGCGTGAAGCTGGACGGCCGCGCGCTGGCGGCCGATGAATACAGCGTCACGCCCGAACAGCTGCTGATCGGCAAGGTGCCGGCGCGTTTCACCCTCGAATGCGAAACCGTGATCAAGCCGCAGGAAAACACCTCGCTGGAAGGTCTGTACAAATCCCGCGTCATGTTCTGCACCCAGTGCGAGGCCGAGGGTTTTCGCAAGATCACCTATTTCCTCGACCGGCCCGACGTGATGTCGGTGTACACCGTCACCATCGACGCCGAACGCGCGCGTTATCCGGTGCTGTTGTCCAACGGCAACCAGGTGGCGGCGGGTGACAGCAGCGCCGGCCGCCATTTCGCCACCTGGCACGATCCGTTCAAAAAACCGTGTTATCTGTTCGCGCTGGTGGCGGGCGATCTCGCCTTCATCGAGGATCATTTCACCACCCAGGGCGGGCGCGATGTCACGCTGCGCATCTACGTCGAGCAAAAGGACCTCGACAAGTGCGAACACGCCATGCGTTCGCTGCAACACGCCATGCGCTGGGACGAGGAAGTGTACGGGCGCGAATACGATCTGGATATTTTCAACATCGTCGCCGTCGATGACTTCAACATGGGCGCGATGGAAAACAAAAGCCTCAACATCTTCAACACCTCCTGTGTGCTGGCGCGTCCGGAAACCACCACCGACGCCGGCTTCCAGCGCGTCGAGGGCGTGGTGGCGCACGAGTATTTCCACAACTGGTCCGGCAACCGCGTCACCTGCCGCGACTGGTTCCAGCTGAGCCTGAAGGAAGGCTTCACCGTGTTTCGCGACGCCGAATTCTCCGCCGACATGGGCTCGCGCACGGTCAAGCGCGTGGAGGACGTGAGCCTGCTGCGCACCATGCAGTTCTCCGAGGACGCGGGCCCGATGGCGCATCCGGTGCGGCCGGATTCCTACATGGAAATCTCCAATTTCTACACGCTCACCGTTTACGAAAAGGGCGCGGAGGTGGTGCGCATGATTGCGCAACTGCTCGGCCCGGAAAATTTCCGCAAGGGCTCGGACCTGTATTTCCAGCGCCACGATGGCAAGGCGGTGACCTGCGACGATTTCGTCGAAGCGATGGAGGACGCCAGCGGCCGCGATCTCACGCAGTTCCGGCGCTGGTATTCCCAGGCTGGCACGCCGCGCCTGCATGTCGATGGCGACTACGATGCAGCGGCGCAGACCTACACGCTGCGCGTGCGCCAATCCTGTCCGCCGACGCCGGGCCAGGAGCGCAAGGAACCGTTCCATATTCCGCTGGCGCTGGCCCTGCTGGGCGAGGCCGGCGCGCTGCGCCTGCAACTGGCGGACGCGCCGCCCAATGTCGAAAGCGCCGACAACACGCAACTGGTGTTGGACATCACCCAGGCCGAACAGCATTTCACTTTTACCGGCGTCGGCGAAAAACCGGTGCCGAGCCTGCTGCGCGGTTTCTCGGCGCCGGTGAAACTGCATTTTCCCTACAGCCGCGATGAACTGACGTTCTTGATGAGCCGCGACAGCGACGGCTTCTGCCGTTGGGACGCCGGCCAGCAACTGGCGGTGGCCGCGCTCGGCGATATGATCGCGGCCCATCGCCGGGGCGAGGCGATGGTGCTGGATCAACGCCTGATCGACGCCTGCGCCGGCCTGCTGGCCGATCGCAGTCTCGACCCGGCGATGGTGGCGTTGATGCTGACGCTGCCGAGCGAGGCGTATCTGGCGGAAATCAGCGACGAGGTCGACGTGGCGGCCATTCACGCCGCGCGTCAGGAGGCGCGCTGCCAGCTCGCCAAGGCGTTGCGCAACGATTTGTGGGAAACCTATCGCGCCAATACCGATACCGGCCCCTACGAAGCCAGCGCCGCGCAGATCGCGCGCCGGCAGCTGAAAAACACGGCTCTGATTTATCTCATGCTGCTGGAGGAAGCGGACGCGGTGGCGGCCTGCATCGAGCAATTCGAACGCGGCCACAACATGACCGACGTGATGGCGGCGTTGACCGCGCTGGTGAACAGCCGGCAGGCGCAGCCGCGCAGTCAGGCGCTGCAACAATTCTACGAACGCTGGCGCGACGAACCGCTGGTGGTGAACCAGTGGTTCCAGGTGCAGGCCACCTGCGTGTTGCCGGGCACCCTCGAACAGGTGCAGCAACTGCTGGCGCATCCGGCCTTCGATATCCGCAATCCCAACAAGGTGCGCGCGCTGATCGGCGCCTTCGCCGGCCAGAACGCCATTCACTTCCACCGCGAGGACGGCGCCGGCTACCGCTTCCTGGCCGATCAGGTGCTGGCGCTCAACGCGCTCAATCCGCAGATTGCGGCGCGCCTGCTGACGCCGTTGTCGAAATGGCGGAAGTTCGCGCCGGCGGTGCGCCAGCGCATGATCGCGGAACTGCGGCGGATCAAGGCGACGCCGGCGCTGTCGGCGGATGTGTTCGAGATCGTCGAGAAAAGTCTGGTACAGGCGGAAAACGCCTGAGGTCCTGAGTCGTTCGCCCGCGTCGATCGGCGCGGGCCAGAAGGAGTGGTCATGAATATCCGTCCCCGTCGTTCCGTGTTGTACATGCCGGGCAGCAACCAGCGCGCCCTGGAAAAGGCGCGCACCCTGCCCGCCGATGCGCTCATCCTCGACCTGGAGGACGCAGTGGCGCCGGCGCAGAAGGAACAGGCCCGCGCCAATGTGGTGGCGGCGGTGAACGAAGGCAACTACGGCCGCCGCGAACTGGTCATCCGCATCAACGCGTTGGACAGCGCCTGGGGCGAGGCGGATTTGCAGGCGGTGGCCGGCAGCCGCGCCGAAGCGGTGTGCCTGCCGAAGGTGGAGAGCGCGCAACAGGTGCAGGCGGTGGCGGAGCGGCTCGATCGCTACGGCGCGGCGGACATGGCGATCTGGGCGATGATGGAAACGCCGCGCGGCATCCTCAACGCCGACGCGATCGCGCAGGCGCATCCGCGGCTGGCGGCGTTGGTGATGGGCACCTCGGACCTGGCCAAGGAACTGCGGGTGCCGCACACGCCGGACCGGCTCGGCTTCCTGGCCTCCCTCGGCGCTTGCGTGTTGGCCGCCCGCGCCAACGGGCTCGATGTGTTGGACGGCGTACACCTCGATATCAACGACGAGGCGGGCTTGCGCGTGGCCTGCGAACAGGGACGGGTGCTGGGCTTCGACGGCAAGACGCTGATCCACCCCGGCCAGATCGCGGCGGCGAACACGGTGTTCGCGCCGGATCAGGCGGCGGTGGATCGTTCGCAGCGTATTCTGGAGGTCTGGGCGCAGGCCGAGCGCGAAGGGCTGGGGGTGGCGCTGCTCGACGGCAAGCTCATCGAAAACCTGCACGCGGCGGAAGCGCGGCGGGTACTGGCGATCGCCGATGCCATTGCGGAGCTTGGGGGTTGATGAAATAGTGCCGGCCCGTTTCGCTTTTTTTGGGCCAGACTCTATCGACTTTAGCGCTCGCACATTGCGGGCTGGCATGTGCTCGGGCATCCGCGTGGCAATTAGCCAGTAGCTAAAACTCCGCAGGTTTTGTCCGATTTTGGTGGTTCATCCCCACACCCGTGGGGAATGCTCTTCATGTACCCTATTGATTCTAAAGGATAAATAAAACCCGGTTGCGCGCACCCGGGTATCAGCTCGGCAACAGCCCGTTGTGAAACACACCCGCCGTATCGTGGTTGCTCTCCCGCCCGATGGTTCGTTCCCACCAAAAATATTTTTAGTTATCCAAATGGATGGGTATCTGTGACAGGTGAGCTGTGTTGCATTCATGCAATATATTGCTATGATGCAATATGGTAGGAGTAGGAGCAGGGAATGCGAAATGTCGGCGATCAACGTCATCAACGTAAAGCGGGTCCACACCAACGGAACGGTTGTTCAGATGGTGATTTGGCAGCTTGATGAGCCGGTTTCAGGCAGCAGCCACCACTTCAAGTACCGGCTGTATTGCGGTCGTGATGGCGAATGCTTCGTGCGCTACGACAACGAGCGCGGTAAAGGGGATCACCGGCACGTGGGCGATGTTGAGTCGACCTATGGGTTTCAGGGTCTGGAGCGCCTTTTGATGGACTTTCGTGAGGATATTGGGAGGTATCTATGAAAGCGATTATCGATATTTCCAAGCCGGGCGATCTGATGGAGGATGCGCTGAAGATCGCCCGCGATTTGGATGCGGGCGGTGCTGCAAAAGAGTGCGATTACCACCTCAGCTTTTCGAGTGCGGAACAGCTCTTCAGCGAACTGACCCCGGCGAGGCTGTCACTGATCGACCTGTTGAAATCGACAGGGCCGGTATCGATCTATGCGCTCGCGAAGGCCGCAAACCGCAACTACAGCAACGTGCACACCGACTGCAGGAAGCTGGAGGAGCATGGCCTGATCGAGCGCGATGCGGGGGACCGTATTTTTGTGCCGTGGGATGAGGTGCAAATCCGGCTGACATTGGGGCGGAGGACGGCATGATGGCCGAGAAGCTGACAACATTTGATCCGGCAGAGCTGTTGGATAGCGAGGAATCAATCAGGGAATGTCTCGCCCAGGTACATGCCGATGGCGACAGTGATGAAATAATCCGCGCCGCCTGTCATGTGGCGAAAGCTCGGGCACGGATGGCCAAGGATACGGAACTGGACGGAAGAGATTGAGTTTATGAAG
>Ga0164243_10015174_pt1 | contig 10667 bp, 11 predicted proteins | sample OricompcompostOP_FD_108781 | JGI IMG/M metagenome (GOLD analysis project Ga0164243, IMG submission 108781) | Organic Plus compost microbial communities from Emeryville, California, USA - Original compost - Organic plus compost (OP) | ecosystem: Engineered > Solid waste > Mixed feedstock >...
GTCGAGGATCTGCGCCGCGCGGGCGAGGTCGCGGGCCGAGAACGCCATCCGGCTCATGGCCTCGACCATCGGGACGACGTCGGTCTCGGTGATGTCGATGTGTTCGACCGTCTCGGCGAGGAAGTCGGTTTTCTGGGGCACGTTCAGCCCTCCCGGGGCGTTGGGGGTGATGGGTCGGCGCCGGACAAGCACCGGAGCACGCCCTCTTCGAGGGGCGTCGGCGGCTGGGCGTAACCCGCGGAGCGGAGCTTGCTCATGTCCGCCCGGGTGAAGTTCTGGTACTGGCGTTCGAGTTCGGCGGGCATCTCGATGTAGCGGATGACGGGCTCCCGGCCGAGCGCCGCGAACACGGCGCGGGTCAGGTTGTTGAACGTCCGGGCGGTCCCGGTCCCGCTGTTAAAGAGGCCGCGGATTTCGGGGTGCTGCCAGAGCCAGACGAGGTGGTCGACGCAGTCGTCGACGGAGACGAAATCGCGGCGCTGCTCGCCGTCGGCGAAGGCCGGGTCGTTGGACCGGAAGAGGCGCATCTCGCCCGTCGCGAGGATCTGCCGGCGGGCGTGCCAGACGACGCTCGCCATGTTCCCCTTGTGGGCCTCGCGCGGCCCGTAAACGTTGAAGAACTTCAGCCCCGCCCAGCCGGGCGGGGTCGGGCGGCCTTCGGCGACCTCGTTCAGGACCCAGCGGTCGAAGTCGTTCTTGCTTTTGCCGTAGAGGTTCAGGGGGGCGAGTTCTTCGGGCGGGGTCCGGTCGTCGAACCCCCGCGAGCCGTCGCCGTAGGTCGCGGCGCTGGAGGCGTAGTAGAAGGGGCGACCGGCCTGGGCGCACCAGCGCCAGACCTTCTGCGAGTACTCGACGTTGTTCGCCAGCAGGTACGCCCAGTCCGTCTCCGTGGTCCGGCTGCACGCCCCCAGGTGGAAGACGGCCTCGACGGGCGGGTCTCCGTCGCGGAGGGCGTCGAAGAACAGCTCATGGGTCAGAAATCGGAACCGGCTCAGCCCCGACCAGTTCACGGCCTTGGCGGAGGTGACCGGGTGGTCGACGAGGAGGAGGTCGTATCCCATCCCGGCGAGCCGGTGGGCGAGGTTCGAGCCGATGAACCCGGCGGCTCCGGTAATCGCGATCATGCGGAGTCTCTTCTGGGGCGTTCCGCCGGCGCTATTTCCCGGCCGGCGCTTTGGTCTCGGTCACGACGAAAATGGAATCGTCGGGGAGTTCCGCGACCCGTCGCGCTTCTTGGGCGAACCGTTCGTGCGGAAGATCGCGGATCGACCGTGCGAACGCGGGCCGGACGGTGAACGTGAGCCTGCGTCCCGACTTTCGATCCTCGACCGTCGTGCTCAACCGCTCGACGGGGACCTCTTCGACCTTGAGGTTCAACTTGCCCGGGCTCGCCCCGGTCGCGGCCTGGAGGCCGTCGGCGATGCAGGAGTATTGGACCTGCGCGGGGGCGTGGTGGACGACCAGGAGTTGGAAGCTGTGCCGGGGGAGGCGCAACTCCTTGAGGGCCCGTTCGCCGATCCGGTAGCCGACGACGGCCCAGGGGCCGGCGTCGCCGTGGATCTCCTTGACCCGGGCCAGGCACGCGGGTTCGGCCGGCGCCGCGGGGGCGGCGGGCCCGGCGGCTGCGACGAGTGAGGCGAGGAGGAGGGACAGCATGTCGAAGACCTCCAATGGCCGGTCGTGGTGCCCGGGGCGCCCGGGCGGTCAGTAGGCGTCGTCGCTCATGACTCCCCCGCCGGCGCGGGTCGCCAGCGACTGGATGACGTTCGTGGCGACCGAATCCTTGAGGAAGGCCACGTGGCCGTCGCAGAAGATCGCGTTGGCGCCCCAACTACGCGGTCCCATGAACGCCGGTCGTGCGTCCGTCGGGCGGTCTCCCGCGCCGCCTGAACGGCCGGCTGTAGACGCGCGAACCGCACCGTGGTGATTGCGATGACCACCTGCGGTTCGATCGGCGTGAGGCCGTGTCGTCGGCACATCCATACGGGAAGGGCCAGTGGGACACGTATGGCCGAGCAGGGACCGTCCTGGAATATTACGTTCTTGAAAAACATAATACTAGCCTGCGGCGCGGAATCGTTGTGGCGTTTGACGGTCGACCCTCTTTTCGAATCCAAGAGGCGCGGACACCCGACCTATGGGCGCCCTGTGTGGCCTGGAAGAATGGATTTCGCCTTCCAGCGGGTGGTCGCTGTACCCGGTTTCGGCGTTACTCGTTTGGCAGGTGTTGCGGGTGGTCAGCGACCTCGGGCGAGCGGCCCGGGATTTTGTGGTGACGCACCCGGAGGTGCGGCGCGAGGCGACACGTCGGCTCCGTGATCAGGGCCGGAGGGACGGACTTGGTTTTCCCGGCCTCGACGCCGTGGCTGGTGACTCCGGTTCGCACCCGGCCGTCCGCCTACCTTCTGCGGCACGAGCGGGAGGCCGACTCGGCCGCCACGGGATACACGAGTTCCTGCCGGGGAAGCGGAAGAACGGCCTTGCGCCCGCCGACCCGCCTGTGAACGACGTGGTCCGACGAACGGCCGGGACGCCGGTCGAAAGGGGCGGTGATCGTCGCCTCCCCCCGTACGGACGCCGGCCACAACCGGGCCTCGGCCGTCAGAAACACCGGGAGTACGTTGTCGGGAAGGGCATCCAGTCGCCCGACACTCCTACGGCCGCCCGAAGCTCCCAGGGCCGAAACCGGGACGGCGGGGAACCGTTGGATCGCCGTCGCCGCACCCGCCGCGTGGCTTTTTTGACGGGGGTGATCCGCCGAGGGGCCCGGCACCGCGACGACCCATGAACCGACTTCGAGCATGTCGCCCCCTGTCGGTTCACGGGTCGTCGATGGTTTTAATTCGAAGGCGTCCGGTCGACCCAGGGGGCGAGGTCGGCCACGGACGCGGTGCCGGTCGTGCCGAGTTGATGGATGACGAGGGAGGAGGCGATCGAGGCCAGTTCGATCGCCTCGCGCAGCGAGGCCCCGGAGGGGAGCGCCGCGGCCAGGTTGGCCGTGACCGAGTCGCCCGCGCCGACGACGTCGATCGGCCCGCGGACGGGCAGGGCGGGGACGTGTTCCGTCGCGCCGTCCGGCGCGGCGGCGACGATCCCGCGCTCCGACAAGGTGATGAAAGCCGGGCGCCCGTTCCGCGCGGCCAACTCGGCGGCGGCCGACATGACGCCGTCTAATGAGCCGGCGTCGTCGCGCCCGAGCAGGCCGGCCAGCTCGGCGGCGTTCATCTTGAAGCTGACCGGCGGCCAGCCGCGCGGGCTCCGGCGCGAGTCGGCGAGCACCGGCACGCGCGGGTGGGCGGCGGCCAGTTCGCCGATCACGTCGAGCAGGCCGCGGGTGACGACCCCGGTCTCGGCCTCGTCCACCTGGTCGAGCACGACGACCGCGTCGACGTTCGGGACGACCGTGCGCAGGGCGTCGGCCAGGCGGGCTTCGAGGGCCGGCGGGGTGGGGGTCCAGTTCTTCGTGTCGAACCGGTTGAGTTCGACGGGGGGCCGGCCCGGCTCGACGACGAGGGGCTTGCAGTACGTGAACGTCCGCCGCTCGGACGTCGCCACGACGTGGTCGGGCCGCACGCCGGGGAGCGCCGCGAGGCCGCGGCGGAGTTCGAAGCCTTCGCCGTCGTCGCCGCAGAAGCCGACCGGGATGATCGTGCCGACGCCGAGCGCCACGAGGTTGTTCAGGACCGTCCCGGCCCCCCCCGGCTGGGCGCGGACGCGGGTGACGTTGTAGACGGGGAGGCCCGTCTCGATCGAGGTCTCGCGGCGGGCGGGGTCGATCTCCAGGTAGCGGTCGAGGCAGAAATCTCCGACCACCGCGACGCGGAGCCCCGCGTAGCGCGAGGTGACGGACCGGAATCGCTCGGGGGTCATGCGTGGAGCAGCCGGTGGTAAAGGTTGTGGATGAACGCCGCGTTGTCGAACGGGAGGTAGTGCATCGTGCCCCCCATCCGGGCGTAGCTCTTGCAGAACCGGAGGTAGTAGGCGGGGTTCGTCTTGGGGGGCTCGCCCTGCGTCCAGTCCCAGCCGCCGCCGTCCTGGAGGTCGACGACGTAGATCGAGTGGCCGGCGACGACCGGGCGGCCGTCGAGCAGGCGGAGGTTGTTCACGCAGCTCAGGCTCTTCTCGAACACCTGCGGCCCCATGATCGCCGAGCCGACGGAGAGGACGACCCCGCCGTCGAGCGTCTCCACCGAGCCGCCGAACAGCCGGAAGTCGTGCGCCGCGGCGCGGCCGATCACGGCGCCGTTGAACATCGGGTGGTTGGCAATGATGTCGTAGCCGATCCCCGGGTGGACCGTGACCGGGACCCCGCTCTGAAACGCCCGGGTGAGGATCGAGGCGTGCTTCCAGCGGTGCTCGACGTCGACCCGCCCGGCGGGGAGCCGGTGGGCCCGGGCGGCGAGAAGCGCGTCGGCGCGGGCCGGGGCGAGCGGGTGGGAGGGCTCGGCGCGGAGGGCGGCCTCTAGCTCGTCGGCGGAGGGCAGGGTGGTGCCGTCCTCGGCGATGAACCGGCCGAGCGCGACGCCGTAGCCCTCGCCGCGGAGGCCGCCGGCGATCAGGGCGAGGTGGATGTTACGCCCCGTCTCGTCCCAGGTGCCGAAGGAGCCGGTGGCGACGTTGGCGCGGACGCTCTCGGTCGAGCGGCCGAGCCAGGCGTATTCCCAGTCGTGGATCGTCCCCGCGCCGTTGGTGGCGAGGTGGGTGAGCCAGCCCCGCTCCATCATCCGGCCGAGGATGGCGGCGGCGCCGTTGCGGAGCAAATGCGCGCCGTAGACCAGGATGACCCCCGACCCCCGGGCGCGGGCGGCCCGGACGTCCGCCGCGCAGCGGTCGAGCGTCTCGGCCAGCGGCGCGGGGCAGGGGGGCGGGGGGGCGTCGGGGTCGAGCAGGATCTCGTCGGCCCGGGTCAAGCTCTGGCGCTCGGCCAGCGGGAAGACGCGGAGCCGGGTCAGGTCGAGGGGTTCGGTGTTCATCGCCCGAAGATCAACTCCAGGAGCGGCGCGGCGTCGCGGTAGTCGGGGATCACGACGTCGGCGCCGACGCCGGCGAGCCGCTCCCGCTTCCACTCGTCCATCCGGCCCGACCCGTTGTTCGCCTCGTCGCTCGCCACGGCGACGGCCAGGCCGCCGACCTCCTTCGTGTTCTCGATCTCGACGTAGCCGTCGCCGAACGACAGCAGCCGGTCGCCGGGGATCTCGTTCTCGCGGAGGATGCGCTCGATGACCATCTTCTTGGAGAACGTCTTGTAGTCGTCCTGCGCCCCGTAGATGTGGGGGCCGAAGTAGCGGGCCAGGTCGAGCAGTTCGGCCTCGCGCTTGACGAACGGCTCGTCGGTCCCGCTCGCCAGGTAGAGCGTCAGGCCGCGGCGGGTCAGGTCCTCCAGGAGCGCCCGGGCGCCGTGGACGACCAGGTCGTCGGGCCGGATCGTGCCGCGGCGCAGGCCCTCGGCGCGTTCGCCGATGCGCTCGTCGAGCCGGCGGAGGTACTCGTGCTTGTACCAGAGCGGCTCGCGGGGCTCGCCGCCGCGCTCGCGGACCCGCTCGGCGAGCTGGATCATCTGGTAGATGGTCTGCTTGCCGTTGAGCCGCATGATGTCTTCGAACGCGAGCCGCCGGCGGTCGCCCTCGGTCTCCCCGTCGAGCGGCGGGAGGACCTCGGTGAACATCGGGACCATCACCTCGGGCCACCCCTGGCGGATCAGCGAGAGGGTGCCGTCGAAGTCGAACACGACGTGGCTGATGCCCGGGCGGGGCGCGAACGACGGGCGGAGGATGACCTCCCCGGTGAATTCCGGCCTCATCGCGCCGCACCCCCCTCCATGAAGGCGTAGCAGAGCATGTGGAGGATCGTCATCTGGGCGTCCTCGACGCGGCCGTAGTGCGTGTCGTCGATGACGATCGCCTGCTCGGCCAGTTCGGCCAGCCGGCCGCGCTTCGCCCCGACGAGGGCGACGGTGCGGAGGTCGCGCCCGCGCGCCCATTCGAAGGCGCGGACGAGGTTCGGCGAGTTCCCGCTGACGCTGCCGGCGATCAGCACGTCGCCGGCCCGGGCGAAGTTCTCCAGGGGGCGCACGAAGACGTCGTCGTAGCAGTAGTCGTTCCCCAGGGCCGTGAGCCAGGCCGTGTTGTCGGCCGGGGTGAACACCCGGAACCGCCGGCCCGCCGCGTCGCTCGCCCCCTTGCCCAGGTCGGTGGCGAAGTGCGACGCGCTGGCCGCGTTCCCGCCGTTGCCGATGGCGAAGATCTGCCGGTCGTCGAGCCAGGCCTGTCGCACGGTGTCCACGACCCGCTCGACGGCGTCGAGCGGGATCGAATCGAGCGCACGGTGTTGCGCCGCAACGTAATCGGTAAGCCAGGGTCGCATCGGCAGGGCTCGTCTTCGGGTTCGGGAACGTGGGCCGGTACGGGGGACGCGGTCCGGTCCGGGCGTCCGGCCCGGGCCGGACGTGTGATCATAACGTTTCGGCCGTACCGAGTCATCGCCCCTGTAGGAATGAACAGTATCGCGCGGCCTCCGGTCGCGGCTCCGGGGGAGACGCTCTAGCATGATTGGGGTTCCATTGTAATGTTAATTTGATGGAATATTAAAATATTATATTTATTTTGTTTGTATTTCGTGGGTGGAGTTGGGGATAGGCCTGAGGGCCGGGCCAACGATGTGATCGACAGGCGGTCGGACGAGGGCGTGGCGGCGCGGGCGCCGCCCGGGTGCGGGTTTGCAAGACGGGCCGGCCAAGGCCCCTGGGGTCGAGCGGCTGGAAGCCGCGAGCTGTTAACGGTCACGACGCTGCCCGACAGCGATGGCGCCGTTCAGGGCACCCCGCGTCATGGTTACGGGCTCCGGCGTCTTCGGTGCCTGCTCACGCTCGCCGGCTACTACAGCCGGGCGTTGGCCCATGCCGGGCTCGGGGTTCTCGACCGGACCCGTCTCGGCTCCGATCGGGCCCGCCGCCGCCAACCCGCTCGGCGGTTAGGCGGTCGACTCGCGACCGTTTCATGGCTAGAATCATTCAGCCATCAAGCCATTGCGCTCGCCACGGGCCTGTGTCGTGGTGACTTAGCCGGAGGCGGCTTAACGTGAACTCGATCCGCGTTCTGATCGCCGACGATCAGGACATCTTCCGTGCGGGCATTCGGACGATGCTCGCGGGTTTGGAGGGCGTCGAGGTCGCCGCCGAGGCCGTCGACGGCCGCGAGGCGCTGAGCCTGGTCGGGAGGGATCTGCCGGACATCGTCTTGGCCGAGATCGCCATGCCGAACCTGGACGGCCTGCTCCTGACCCGGGCGGTCGCCCGCGATTTCCCCAAGACCCGGGTGATCATCCTCAACGACCACGACGGCAAGGAGCAGGTCCGCGACGCGTTCCGGGCCGGCGCCGCCGGGTATTTGCTGAAAGACTCGGGCCTGATGGAGCTGGAGTTCGCCCTCCGCGCCGTGGCCCGGGGCCTCGTCTTTCTGACCCCGTCCGTCACCTCGTCGGTGGTCGACGACTTCGTCCGCCACCGCGACACCCCGTCCGTCAACGAGGCGCTCCTCACGCCGCGGCAGCTCGACGTCCTCCGCCTCATTTCTCAAGGCTTTAGCACGAAGGAAGTCGCCCTCCGGTTAGGCCTTAGCGCCAAGACCGTCGAGACCCACCGCACCCTACTCATGACCCGCCTGGGCATCCGCAACATGGCCGGGCTTGTACAATATGCGTTACGCGTGGGTATCATTGAACTTGACCGCTAACGCCCCGACGTCACCCCCGCCGGCCGCCGGCGTCTTACCCCCACAAGATGATGCCCCCTACAGGTGACCCTATGGATACGGGTGAGGGTCGTCGGGATCCCAGCGATCCCGGTGGCGGTGGCGTTCCGCCCGCCGAGGGGGCGTCGATGGGGCCGCTCTTTTCGCAAGCCCTTATCCACCTTGAGGCCGCGGCCGGCGAACTCGGCCGCGACCACCCCGACCCCGCCCTGGCGGCGCGGTTCTCCCGGGCGAAGTCGTGGTTCCGCCACCTCGACAGAGGGACCGGCGGCCCCGACCGGGGGCCCAAAGACGGGCACGCCGCCCCCGACGGGGTCGCCTCGGCCTTCCTGGTCGACCTCTTCCTGACCGTGGCCACCCTGCAAGGGAAGACCCCCCCCGCCGGCCGCCTCGACCCGGGCCTCGTCCGGCTCGCCCGGCGGATCATCGAGAGCCACGTCGAACTCCTCTCCGACCCCGATGGCGACCCCCGCGATTCCGCGCCCCCCGCACCGTGACGGCCCTCTCCCCCGGGTACGTTCCGTCAGACCGTTCCGGTTTTATTTTTAAGAATGGGTCGTTGTTGCGGCCCGGTCGGCCTTGCGCCGAGCGTTCCGGAGGGGGTTGGCCTGTCTTTGCGCGGCCCCACTCCCGGGGCATGGACGATTTTGCCCGGCCGGGGTGGCAATCCGCCCCGAGGCCCCGGCAGCGCCTTGAAGATCCGCCCCCGATCGACACAATCGGTGCGACCCGCGAACCGCACACAGACTCTTTCGGAGGCGATCCGGTATGCCGACCAATTTATTCGACCTGAGCGGCCGAGTGGCGCTCGTGACGGGGGGGAGCAAGGGGCTCGGGAAGGCGATGGCCCGGGCGTTCGCGGAGGCGGGGGCCGACGTCGTGATCTCCAGCCGGCACGAGGACGAATTGAAGGCCGCCTCGGCCGAGGTCGTTGAAGGGACCGGGGTCCGCGTCGCCCACGTCGTGGCCGACATGACGCGGCGCGACGACGTCTCCCGGCTCGCCGACGCGGCCGTCGCCGCGATGGGGAAGGTCGACATCCTCGTCAACAACGCCGGCAGCAACCTCCCGCAGCCGATCGACCAGGTGCGCGACGAGGATTGGGACAAGCTCATCCAGCTCAACCTGACGTCGTGCATGGCCCTCTGCCGGGCCCTGGCGCCGGGCATGAAGGAGCGGCGCTGGGGGCGGATCATTCACATCTCCTCGGTCCTCGGGCTGACCGGCAAGGCGGGGCGGAGCATTTATTCGGCCACCAAGAGCGGCCTGATCGGCCTCACCCACGCCAGCGCCCTCGACCTCGGCCCGTACGGCGTGACCGTGAACTGCATCGCGCCGGGGCCGTTCCTGACGGACCTCCCCCTGGGCATCCTCTCGGACGAGGAGAAGGCGAAGTTCGCCTCCCGGACGGCCCTCGGGCGTTGGGGCGAGCCGCGCGAACTGGCCGGCCCCGCCCTCCTGTTGGCCAGCGACGCGGGGAGCTACATCACCGGCACGACCCTCCTCGTGGACGGCGGCACCCTGGCGAACGGCCTTTGATCCGCGTCCGGGGCGGCCCGGCCGGCGGCCGCCCCGTCATCCCCCTTCGAGCCCCGATCACCGCCGGGCCGTATTCCTTAAGGGGCTGATTTTTGGGGCCCCCCGGGTGTACCAGTCGACCGGGTAACGGGCCCGGGGCCGGTCGATCCACCCTGCCGCAGTGATTCTCCCGGGGGCGTAACATCGTTTCAGGCCGTTGGATGGGCTTCGGCCAACGAGGCCCACGGAGTCGCTTGGCGACATCCGAACATTGATGCGCGATCTCATGCGCCGTTTGGTCCGGCCCGGCCTCTCAAAAAAAGGGGCCAAAAATCGTAGGTTCGGCGTCGCGCTTTGGGGCGAAAAAATCGCCTAAATTGCCGGATTCGGCCGCGATTTTAAGTGCCGTGGACGGGGAGAAGGTCGACAATAACGCGGTCTCGGGGGAGGGCTGGGTCGAATTCTGCCCGGAACGAAGTCTTGCCCCGGCATGGCGTCCGCATGATAAGTTGGGAGGAGTGATCGGGCGGAGGATCGCGGCGAAGGATCGGTGATGACATCGGCGACGTGTCCTAAATGCAGTTCGCAGGTCAGCCTGACGGGGGGGCTACCCGGCCGTGGCCGGATCTCCTGCGGGGTCTGCGGCTACGCATTCATGACGGGTTCGGACGACGAACCGCCGCGGCCGAGCCGGTCGTCGTCTCGCCGCGGCACGCGCCGGTCCGAGGAGGATCTGAAGCCGGGGGACCGTTTCGCCGACCGGTTTACGGTCATGCGGAGGCTCGGCGGCGGGAACTTCGGCACCGTCTACCACGCCTTCGACGAGACCTACCACCGCGACGTCGCGCTGAAGATCCCGGGTTCGGGCGTCCTCCTCGACGACCACTTCATGAAGCGGTTCCGCGCCGAGGCCAACATCCTCAGCCGGCTCAAGCACCCCTGCATCGTCACCTTCTACGACGCCCACCTGGACGCCCGGCCCCGGTTCCTGGTGACCGAGTACGTTAAAGGGCACGACCTGGAGCACGAACTCGCCGTCGGGCGGAAGACGGGGCGGTCGATCGACCGGGGGCGGGCGCTGAAGATCGTCGTCGACCTGGCCGGCGCGCTCCACCACGCGCACCTGATGCGGGTCGTCCACCGCGACGTCAAGCCGGCCAACGTGTTGGTCCAGGGGGACCTCGTTAAGCTCACCGACTTCGGGCTCGCCCGGTTCGGCGACCCGAGGATGACCCAGACGGGCTCAAGGGTCGGCACCCCGTTCTACATGTCTCCCGAACAGGTCGAGGGGGAGCCCGACCGGATCACGCCCAAGGCCGACCAGTACGCGCTGGGGGTCTTGCTCTACGAACTGCTTTGCGGGCGCGTGCCGTTCGAGGGGCCGACGGCCGAGTCGGTCTA
>Ga0164243_10015176_pt1 | contig 10665 bp, 10 predicted proteins | sample OricompcompostOP_FD_108781 | JGI IMG/M metagenome (GOLD analysis project Ga0164243, IMG submission 108781) | Organic Plus compost microbial communities from Emeryville, California, USA - Original compost - Organic plus compost (OP) | ecosystem: Engineered > Solid waste > Mixed feedstock >...
GCACCCTGCTGATCATCGGTTTCCTGGCGCTGCTCGCGGTGATCGCGGCGGTGCTGCTGGCGATCCGGCAGGCCAACCGGCTCGCCTCCCCGCTGACCGACCTCGCCGAGACCGCCGAGCGCCTCGGCTCCGGCGACCCGCGCCCCCGCCACCGCCGCTACGGCGTCCCCGAGCTGGACCGGGTCGCCGACGTGCTGGACGCCTCCGCCGAGCGCATCGCGCGGATGCTGACCGCCGAGCGGCGGCTCGCCGCCGACGCCTCCCACCAGCTGCGCACCCCGCTCACCGCGCTGTCGATGCGGCTGGAGGAGATCACCCTCACCGACGACCCGGACACGGTGAAGGAGGAGGCGACGATCGCGCTCGCGCAGGTGGAGCGGCTGACGGACGTGGTGGAGCGGCTGCTGACCAACTCCCGCGACCCGCGCACGGGCTCCGCCGTCACCTTCGACCTCGACGAGGTGATCAAACAGCAGCTCGCCGAGTGGCGCCCCGCCTACCGCAGCGCCGGCCGGGCCATCGTGACCTCCGGCAAGCGGAACCTGCGGGCCGTGGGCACACCGGGCGCGGTCGCCCAGGTGCTGGCCGCGCTGATCGAGAACTCGCTCATGCACGGCGGCGGCACGGTCGCCCTGCGCACCCGGGTCACCGGCAACCAGGTCGTCGTGGAGGTCACCGACGAGGGCCCCGGCGTGCCCGCCGAGCTGGGGTCGCGGATCTTCGAGCGGGCGATCAGCGGCCGCAACTCCACCGGCATCGGCCTGGCGGTCGCCCGTGACCTCGCGGAGGCGGACGGCGGCCGGCTGGAGATGCTCCAGGCCAAGCCTCCCGTGTTCGGCCTGTTCCTGTCCCGCACGCCCCCGCGGAAGGACCCCGGCGAGGAGCCCCCCAGGCCGGTGCGCTGAGCCGCGCGGCGGTCACACGAGGCGGGGAGGGGAGGGACGGCCGCTACGGCACGCGCTGCCGGAGCCGCTCCCCGGCGACGGTGGCGCCGCCGCCCGCCACGGGCTTCTCCCGCACCGGCAGGGCGCGGAACACCCACGAGCGGTAGGACCAGAAGCGGAACAGCGTGCCGAGGCCGATGCCGAGGAACTTGAAGATGTTGCTCTGCAGGGAGCTGTCCCAGCCGAAGCCGTACGTCGCCGTGTAGAGCACGCCGTTCTCGATCACCAGGCCGATGACGCTGAACAGCAGGAACAGCGACATCTCGCGGGTGCGCCGGGACTTGTCGCGGTCCCGGTAGGTGAAGTACCGGAAGCCGAGGTAGTTGAAGACGATCGCGACCACGGTGGCGATGACGCTCGCGCGCACCACCTGGAGGTCGGTCGCCTGACGGACCAGGTTGAACACACCGAGGTTGACCAGAACCCCGGCTCCCCCCACCGCGCCGAACTTGGCCACTTCACGGAAGAGCCGTCGAAGCCCCGAGGAACCTTGTTCCATCGCCCACAGGCTCCCGTCGGTCGAGTGTGTCAACTCCGCCATGCTAACCACCCGGACGCGCGATCTTCCTGCGGACGCCGTGTCGCACGGGCCTCATAGGCCCCTTCCGTCCCGGGGGACGGGCGGGAATCGGCCACCCTGGCGTGGGCGGATACCCTGGGGTCGTGACGTTCCCGGTAGTCGGCATGGTCGGCGGCGGTCAGCTCGCTCGTATGACACACGAGGCGGGCATCCCGCTCGGCATCAGGTTCAAGCTCCTCAGTGACACCCCGCAGGATTCCGCGGCCCAGGTGGTGGGCGACGTCGTCGTCGGCGACTACCGAGACCTGGACACACTGCGTGACTTCGCGCGCGGCTGCGACGTGATCACCTTCGACCACGAGCACGTGCCCACCGAGCATCTGCGGGCCCTGGAGGCCGACGGCGTGCCCGTCCGCCCCGGGCCCGAGGCGCTGGTGCACGCCCAGGACAAGGGCGTGATGCGCGCGAGGCTCGACGCGATCGGCATCCCCTGCCCACGCCACCGCATCGTGTCGGATCCGGCCGACGTGGCCGCGTTCGCGGCGGAGGGCGAGGGTTTCCCCGTCGTCCTCAAGACCGTCCGCGGCGGCTACGACGGCAAGGGCGTGTGGGTCGTGGACTCCGAGGCGGAGGCCGCCGAGCCGTTCAGGGCCGGGGTGCCCGTGCTCGCCGAGGAGAAGGTCGACTTCGTGCGCGAGCTGGCCGCCAACGTGGTCCGCTCCCCGCACGGCCAGGCCGTCGCCTACCCGGTGGTGGAGTCGCGGCAGGTGAACGGCGTGTGCGACACCGTGATCGCGCCGGCGCCGGACCTCGACGAGGAGCTGGCGCTGAAGGCCGAGGAGATGGCGCTGACCATCGCCAAGGAGCTCGGCGTGGTCGGCCACCTCGCGGTGGAGCTGTTCCAGACCCGCGACGGCCGCGTCCTCGTCAACGAACTCGCGATGCGCCCGCACAACTCCGGCCACTGGAGCCAGGACGGCGCGATCACCTCGCAGTTCGCCAACCACGTCCGCGCCGTCCTCGACCTCCCGCTCGGCGACCCGCGCCCCCGCGCGAAGTGGACGGTGATGGTCAACGTCCTCGGCGGCGACTACCCGGACATGTACTCGGCGTACCTGCACTGCATGGCGCGCGACCCCCAGCTGAAGATCCACATGTACGGCAAGGACGTGAAGCCCGGCCGCAAGGTCGGCCACGTGAACACCTACGGCGACGACCTGGACGACGTGCTGGAGCGCGCCCGTCACGCAGCCGGCTACCTGAGAGGCACGATCACCGAATGAGTCCTGTCGTTGGCATCGTCATGGGGTCGGACTCCGACTGGCCCGTCATGGAAGCCGCCGCCAAGGCCCTCGACGAGTTCGAGATCGCCTACGAGGTCGACGTCGTCTCCGCGCACCGCATGCCCCGCGAGATGATCACGTACGGCGAGCAGGCCGCGGACCGCGGGCTCAAGGTGATCATCGCGGGCGCGGGCGGCGCCGCCCATCTGCCCGGCATGCTCGCCTCGGTGACCCCGCTGCCCGTCATCGGCGTGCCGGTGCCGCTGAAGTACCTCGACGGCATGGACTCGCTGCTGTCCATCGTGCAGATGCCGGCCGGCGTCCCGGTCGCCACCGTCTCCGTCGCCGGCGCGCGCAACGCGGGCCTGCTCGCGGCCCGCATCCTCGCCGCCCACGACGAGGAACTGCTCGGCCGCATGCGGGACTTCCAGCAGGAGCTGAACGACCAGGCGGCCGAGAAGGGCAAGCGGCTGCGCGCCAAGGCCGAGGGCTCCGGCGCCGGCTTCGGCTTCGGCAAGTGACGGGGTGGACGGCATGACTTCCCTGGACGACGCCCGCGCGCTGCTCGCCGAGTTCCCCGTCGTCGACGGGCACAACGACCTGCCCTGGGCGCTGCGCGAACAGGTCTCCTACGACCTCGACGCCCGCGACATCACCGACGACCAGTCCGCCCATCTGCACACCGACATCCCCCGGCTGCGCGCCGGCGGCGTCGGCGCGCAGTTCTGGTCGGTGTACGTCCGCGCCGACGCCCCCGACCCGGTGCCGGCCACGCTGGAACAGATCGACTGCGTACGGCAGTTGATCGACCGGCACCCGCGGGACCTGGCACCCGCGCTGACCGCCGCCGACATGGAGGCCGCGCGCCGTGAGGGCCGTATCGCCTCCCTCATGGGCGCCGAGGGCGGCCACTCCATCGCCAACTCCCTCGGCACGCTGCGGGGGTTGTACGACCTCGGGGTGCGCTACCTGACCCTCACCCACAACTTCAACGTGGCGTGGGCCGATTCGGCCACCGACGAGCCCGGCGTGGGCGGACTGTCCGCGTTCGGCCGCGAGGTGGTGCGGGAGATGAACCGGCTCGGCATGCTGGTCGACCTCTCCCACGTCGCCGCCACGACCATGCGGGACGCGCTGGACACCAGCACCGCGCCGGTGATCTTCTCCCACTCCTCCGCCCGCGCGGTCTGCGACCACCCGCGCAACATCCCCGACGACGTGCTGGAGCGGCTGCCCGCCAACGGCGGCGTCGCGATGGTGACCTTCGTGCCGAAGTTCGTGCTCCAGGCCGCCGTCGACTGGACGGCCGCCGCCGACGAGAACCTGCGCGCGCACGGCTTCCACCACCTCGACACCAGCCCCGAGGCGATGAAGCTGCACCGCGCCTTCGAGGAGAGCCGCCCGCGGCCCGTCGCCACCGTGGCCACGGTCGCCGACCACCTCGACCACATGCGCGAGGTCGCCGGCGTCGACCACATCGGCATCGGCGGCGACTACGACGGCACGGCCTTCACCCCCGACGGGCTGAACGACGTCTCCGGCTACCCCCGGCTGATCGCCGAGCTGCTGGACCGCGGCTGGTCCCGCGCCGACCTCGCCAAGCTCACCTGGCAGAACGCGGTGCGGGTGCTGGGCGCCGCCGAGGACGTGGCCCGTGACCTGCGCGCCACGCGCGCGCCGTCCAACGCCACCATCGAGGCGCTGGACGGCTGACCGGCGGACGCGGCACCGGGGCGGACGTCCGCTTACCCCGAACGCCGCGTTCACCAGGAAGTACGCGGGTGCTCCGTGCGACGGTGACCGTACCGCCCGAGGTCACGACGTACGGAGCCCCGTTATGGCCGATCTCCAGGACGACCTGCACACCGCCGCCGAGGTGGGCCGCGCCGACGAGCCGTACCCCCAGGAGGCGGTGGTCGTCGGGCCGGAGGAGTACCGGCCCGTCTCCGACCCGGACGACGCACCCCTCGACCGCGCGCGGGCCGTCCTCGCCGCCCACCCCGTCTGCGACGGCTACAGCGGCCTGCCGTGGACGCTGCGCGGACTGCCCTGGTACGACCTCGACCTGGGGGAGTCCGCCGTCGACGCCGACCTGCCGCGGCTGCGCAAGGGGCAGGTCGGCGCCGTGTTCTGGTCGCTGCACCTGCCCGACGGCCACGACGGCGGACGGGCGCTCACCACGACCCTGGAGCAGCTGGACCTGGCGCAGAGGGTCGTCGCCGCCCACGAGGCGGGGCTGCGGCCCGCCCGCACCGCCGGGGAGGTCGTCGACGCCCGCAACTGCGGCCGGGTCGCCGTGCTGTTCGGCCCCGCCGGCGCGCCCGCCCTCGGTGACTCCCTGAGCGTCCTGCGCTCCCTGCACGCCCTCGGCGTCCGGGTGCTCACCCTCACCGGCACCTCCTGGGCGGGCCCGGCCGGGCTCACCCGCTTCGGCGAGGAGGTCGTGCGGGAGATGAACCGGCTCGGCATGGTCGCCGACCTGTCCTACGCCTCCGCCTCCACGATCCGCCGGACCCTCGTGGTCTCCAAGGCGCCGGTCCTCTTCACCCGCTCCGGCGCCCGCGACCTGCGTCCGCACCCGGCCAACCTGCCCGACGACCTGCTCGCCGCGGTGGGTGAGGCGAAGGGGCTGTGCCTGGTGCCGCTCACCGCGGAACAGGCCGGCCCGACCGTCCGCGACGTCGCCGACCACCTCGACCACGTCCGCAACGTCGCCGGCCCGGACTGCGTGGGCCTGTCCGGCACGTACGACACAGGCGGGGCGCACCCGCAGGAGCTGCGGGATCCGTCCTGCTATCCCCGCCTGATCGCGGAACTCCTCCGACGGGGCTGGGAGGAGTCCGATGTGGCCCTCCTGACCTGGGGCAACGTCCAACGCGTCCTCCGCGCGTCGGCGTTCACGGCCCACCTGGCCCGAGAACGCCGCAAGCCGTCGACGGCGACGATCACCACCCTCGACGGCTGAGACACCACCCGGGCGGGGCCCGGCTCACCCATTTCCCACACCACGGCGGAAACGCCCTCCAGCGGCGCGGGCAACTGCGCGCCCAGCCACGGAGTTCCCGCACCCGGCGTCGGCGGGGTGCCGCTGCGCCCACCCGTGCCGGCCTGGGGGTACCTCCCAGGCCCTTGAGGCGCTGGGGGAGGCACGATTGCCCGCAGCGGCGGCGAAACACCTTCAGGGGCGCGGGGAACTGCGCGCTCAGCCACGGAGTTCCTGCACCCGGCGTCGGCGGGGTGCCGCTGCGCCTGCGGGCGAGGCGCCGGCAGGTGAGGCGCCCTCAGGGGCGCAGGGAACTGCGCGCTCAGCCACGGACGGCCCGCACCCGGCGTTGGCGGGGTGCCGCTGCGCCCACCCGTGCCGCCCCTAGCGGCACGACTGCCCGCAGCTGGGGCGTCCCTCAGGGGCGCGGGGAACTGCGCGATCGGCCACCGACTGCCCGCAGTCGGCGTTGAAAGCGCACCGCCGCTCCCGCACCCCTGGCGCCGCTCACGGCTGTTCGATGCGGCACAGGCAGAACGGGTGCCCCGCCGGGTCCGCGTAGACCCGGAAGTCCTTCTTCTCGTAGTCCTCCCGGTCCAACACCCGCGCCCCCAGCGCCAGCACCTTCTCCTCCGCCGCGTCGACCTCCTCCCACGTCCCGCCCGCGTCGAAGTCGAGATGGAACTGCTGGGAGTCGTGGTCGGCGGCCGGCCAGGCCGGCGGGGTGAAGCCGGGGGCGCGCTGGAAGGCGAGGCGGGGGCCCGAGGGGACCTGGAGGACCACCCAGTCCTCGTCCTCCGCCACGGGCGTGCCGCCGGCGACGGCCGCGTAGAAGACCGCCAGTTCACTCGGGTCGGGGCAGTCCAGGACGACACTGCGCAGTCGTGCCACGGGGGCCATCGGTTCCTCCATGTCTCAGCAGGCTCTCAGCAGGTGTCAGCAGGTGTCAGCAGGCGCCAGCAAGTCTCAGCAGGCGCACAGGCAGAACGGGTGCCCGGCCGGGTCCGCGTAAACCCGGAAGGAACGCGCGCGGTCCTCCGTGTCCAGCGGCTTCGCGCCCAGCGCCAGAACCTCCTTCTCGGCCGCGTCCAGGTCCTCCACGGTCAGGTCGAGATGGAACTGCTGCGAGTGGTCGGCCGCCGGCCACTGCGGCGGGACGTGGCCCTCGGCCTGCTGGAACGCCAGCGTCGGACCGCCGGGGACCGCGAGGTCCACCCAGTCCCCCTCGCCCTCCGGCGTGCCGCCCACGACACCGGCGTAGAAACCCGCCAGCGCCTGCGGGTCCGGACAGTCCAGGACGACGGCGCCCACCTTCGCTACGGACATGACTGCCTCCTCGTGTTACCGCTTGGAGCGGTCTACGGGTAACCGTTACCGCATACTCCCCCACAGCAGGTAACGTCGCAAGGAGATTGCGGAAAGGTACCGTCGCGTCATGAGTGAGAGAGCGGCCCCGCCGGGGCGGCTGGCCCTGGTCCACGACCTCGTCAACACCGTGGACCTCGCCACCGGCGCCGACGCGCTGGACACCCCCGAGGGCCGCGCGCCGTTCGGGCTCACCGAGGACACCGTCGACGACGCCCGCGCGCTGCGCGAGTCGCTCCGCGCCACCCTGCTCGCGCACGCGGGACACCCCGCCCACCGCCCGGTCGTCCCGCTCGGCGAACTGCTCGCCCGCGCGCCCCTCGTGGTCACGGTCGACCCCGCCGACGGCTCCGCCGCCCTCGCGCCGGTCGACGACGGCCCGCTGCCCTCCCGCGTCGCCGCCGCCGTCGCCGAGGCGGTCACCGCCGGAACCTGGCAGCGCCTCAAGGCGTGCGAGTCCCCGTCCTGCCACTGGGCCTACTACGACCGCAGCCCCGCCGGACGCCGCCGCTGGTGCTCGATGCAGGTGTGCGGGGCCCGCGAGAAGATGCGCCGTTACCGGGCGAAGCAGGGGTAGTCCCGGCACGTTCGCGCCCGTTGGGGCAGAATGCAACACGACGCCGGTTCGGCCGACTGAGCCTCGGCCGAACCGGCGTCACCCTTCATACGCGAGCCGCGTCTCAGGCCCCGGGGCGTCCCATCGCCCGGAAGCGCCAGCCGGCCCGCCGCCACGCCTCCGCGTCGAGCGCGTTGCGCCCGTCCAGGACGACCCGCTCGGCCGCCACCTCGCCCAGCTCCGCCGGGTCCAGCTCGCGGAACTCCTGCCACTCCGTCAGATGCAGCACCACATGGGCGCCGCGCACCGCCTCCAGCGCCGAGTCGGCGTATCCGAGCGTGGGGAAGATACGGCGGGCGTTGTCCATGCCCTTCGGGTCGTAGACCGTGACCTGGCCGCCCTGGAGGTGGATCTGCCCGGCCACGTTCAGCGCGGGCGAGTCACGCACGTCGTCCGAGTCGGGCTTGAAGGTCGCGCCCAGCACCGCCACCCGCTTGCCGAGGAACGGCCCGCCGCCCAGCTCCTGCCGGGTCAGCTCCACCATCCGCCCGCGCTGGCGCATGTTGATCGAGTCGATCTCGCGCAGGAACGTCAGCGCCTGGTCCGCGCCCAGCTCACCGGCGCGCGCCATGAACGCCCGGATGTCCTTCGGCAGACACCCGCCGCCGAAGCCGATCCCGGCACGCAGGAACTTCCGGCCGATCCGGTCGTCGTACCCGATCGCCTCGGCCAGCTTGGCGACGTCGCCGCCGGTGGCCTCGCACAGCTCCGCCATCGCGTTGATGAAGGAGATCTTCGTGGCGAGGAAGGAGTTCGCGGACGTCTTCACCAGCTCCGCCGTCGGGAAGTCCGTCACCACGAACGGCGACCCCTCCTCGACCGGTGTGGCGTACACCTCGCGCAGCAGCTTCTCCGACCGCTCGCTGCGCACGCCCACCACGATCCGGTCCGGGTGCAGGGTGTCCTGCACCGCGAAGCCCTCACGCAGGAACTCCGGGTTCCAGGCCAGCTCCGCGTCCGCCCCGGCCGGCGCGTGCTCGGCGAGGTAGGCGGCCAGCCGGTCGGCCGACCCGACGGGCACCGTCGACTTGCCCACGACCAGCGCGGGGCCCTTCAGATGCGGGGCGAGCGAGGCGATCGCCGAGTCGACGTACGACATGTCGCAGGCGTACTCGCCGTGCCGCTGCGGGGTGTTCACACAGACGAAGTGGACGTCGCCGAACTCGCCCAGCTCCGCCCAGTCCATGGTGAACCGCAGCCGGCCGGTCGAGCCCTCGATCCCGGCCACGTGCCGGCGCAGCAGCTCCTCGAGTCCCGGCTCGTACATCGGGACCTCGCCGCGGCGCAGCTTGTCGATCTTCTCGGGCACCACGTCCAGGCCCATCACCTCGAAGCCCAGCTCGGCCATGGCCGCGGCGTGGGTCGCGCCGAGATAACCGGTGCCGATCACGGTGATCTTGAGGGCCATGGGGGGTGCTCCAGACGTCTGCGGCAGGCACGTGCGCGCCCGAGCATATCCGGGGCGGCCCTGCGCCCCTCGTCCGGTTGTTCCCCCGCTGTCGCCCAGCTCACCTATCCACGAGCAGGGGAGAAGGCCTAACATTTGAGTTACTTAACGGTAGTTAGCGTGACCAGCATCGCAGCGTTTTGGAGCGTGAGAGACCTTGGCCGGATCGGCTGACTTCGACCTGTACCGCCCGTCCGAGGAGCACGACATGCTCCGGGACGCCGTCCGCTCGCTGGCCGAGGCGAAGATCGCGCCGCACGCCGCCGCGGTGGACGAGGAGGCCCGTTTCCCCCGCGAGGCCCTCGACGCGCTCGTCGCGGGCGACCTGCACGCCGTCCACGTCCCCGAGGAGTACGGCGGCGCCGGCGCGGACGCGCTCGCCACGGTCATCGTGATCGAGGAGGTGGCCCGCGTCTGCGCGTCCTCCTCCCTCATCCCCGCCGTGAACAAGCTGGGCTCGCTGCCGGTCATCCTCTCCGGCTCCGAGGCGCTGAAGAAGAAGTACATGGCCCCGCTGGCCAAGGGCGAGGCGATGTTCTCGTACTGCCTGTCCGAGCCGGACGCCGGTTCCGACGCCGCCGGCATGAAGACCCGCGCGGTCCGCGACGGCGACTTCTGGGTGCTCAACGGCGTGAAGCGCTGGATCACCAACGCCGGGGAGTCCGAGTTCTACACGGTGATGGCCGTCACCGACCCGGAGAAGCGCTCCAAGGGCATCTCCGCCTTCGTCGTGGAGAAGTCCGACCCGGGCGTCTCCTTCGGCGCCCCGGAGAAGAAGCTCGGCATCAAGGGCTCGCCCACCCGCGAGGTCTACCTGGACAACGTCCGCATCCCCGCCGACCGCATGATCGGCGAGGAGGGCACCGGCTTCGCCACGGCGATGAAGACCCTGGACCACACCCGCATCACCATCGCCGCGCAGGCCCTCGGCATCGCCCAGGGCGCCCTCGACTACGCCAAGGGCTACGTCAAGGAGCGCAAGCAGTTCGGCAAGCCGATCGCCGACTTCCAGGGCGTGCAGTTCATGCTCGCCGACATGGCCATGAAGATCGAGGCCGCCCGCCAGCTGACGTACGCGGCGGCGGCGAAGTCCGAGCGGGGCGACAGCGACCTGACCTTCCAGGGCGCCGCCGCCAAGTGCTTCGCCTCCGACGTCGCCATGGAGGTCACCACGGACGCCGTCCAGCTCCTCGGCGGCTACGGCTACACCCGCGACTACCCGGTCGAGCGCATGATGCGCGACGCCAAGATTACGCAGATCTACGAGGGCACCAACCAGGTGCAGCGCATCGTGATGGCGCGCAACCTGCCGTAACCGCGGTCAGGCCCCAGGGAAGGGCGCCCGGGGTCTCCCGGGCGCCCTTCCGCGCCGTCCGGCCCCGGTGGCCGGCCACCGCGCCGGGCTCACCTGCGCCAGAACAGGTGGTGCGTCACCCCGCTCGGGCTGGGCACGACCTCCAGGTGGTACCGGTCGAGCAGGTCCTCCGGGGAGTCCCACAGGCGCAGC
>Ga0164243_10015177_pt1 | contig 10665 bp, 7 predicted proteins | sample OricompcompostOP_FD_108781 | JGI IMG/M metagenome (GOLD analysis project Ga0164243, IMG submission 108781) | Organic Plus compost microbial communities from Emeryville, California, USA - Original compost - Organic plus compost (OP) | ecosystem: Engineered > Solid waste > Mixed feedstock >...
CTTGCGAAATTCCTTCAGCGCCTCGTCATCGAGCTTCTTCTGCTGGTGGGTGATGTTCTGGCTTTCGCCCCAACGCCCCATCATGAAGCCCTTCACGGTCTTCGCGAGAATCACGGTCGGCTGGCCCTTGTGCTGGGTCGCCGCGTGATAGGCATTCCACACCTTCTGATAATCGTGGCCGCCGCGGTTGAGGCGCCAGATGTCGTCGTCCGACATGTTCGCGACCATTTCCTTCAGCTCGGGATACTTGCCGAAGAAATGCTCGCGCGTATACGCGCCGCCCTTGGCCTTGAAGTTCTGATACTCGCCGTCGACGCACTCTTCCATCACACGGCGCAGCAGGCCCTTCGTGTCGCGCGCGAGCAGCGGATCCCAACGCGATCCCCACAGCACCTTGATCACGTTCCAGCCGGCGCCGAGGAAGGCGGCCTCGAGCTCCTGAATGATCTTGCCGTTGCCGCGCACCGGACCGTCGAGACGCTGCAGGTTGCAGTTGATGACGAACACGAGATTGTCGAGGCGCTCGCGCACCGGCATGGTGATCGCGCCCATCGACTCCGGCTCGTCCATCTCGCCGTCGCCGAGGAACGCCCAGATCTTGCGATCGGAGGCCGGCACGAGGCCGCGATGCTCGAGATAGCGCTGAAAGCGCGCCTGGTAGATCGCCATCATCGGGCCGAGGCCCATCGACACGGTCGGGAACTGCCAGAAATCCGGCATCAGCCAGGGATGCGGATACGAGCTCAGGCCGTTGACGGGATCGGCCACTTCCTTGCGGAAATGACGTAAGTGTTCCTCGGTGAGGCGCCCTTCCAGATACGCGCGGGCGTAGATGCCGGGAGAGGCGTGACCTTGGATGTAAATGAGATCGCCGGGATGCTTCTCCGACGGCGCGCGCCAGAAATGATTGAACCCGACTTCGTACAACGTCGCTGCCGATGCGTACGTCGCGATGTGGCCGCCGTATTCCGAGCTCTGACGATTCGCTTGCACAACCATCGCCATCGCGTTCCAGCGAATGTACGACTCGAGGCGCCGCTCGATCGTGCGATCGCCCGGATATTCCTTTTCGAGGCTGCCGGAGATCGTGTTGACGTAAGCGGTGTTGGGCTTGAACGGCAGGTATTTGCCGGAGCGGCGCGTGTGATCGATCAGGCGCTCGAGGAGGAAGTGTGCGCGTTCGCTGCCATGCGTTTTCAGGACGGAGTCGATCGACTCCAACCATTCGCGCGTCTCATCGGGATCGACATCATCAAACCGGGAAGGATCGGACATGCTTGAGTGGCTTCACAAAAAGTGGCGCGTATGATCGGCGCTTCAATTTTGACCGTCAAGGAAACTGGGATTGTGGAATTGCTTCCCGCACAGCGCGATGTGCGCATTTCGACGCAACGCGCGACGCTCGATGAATCAAGCTTCGATGCACACGATGCAGTCATCGTCATCGCCTATCGAGAGATGACGCCCGCACTGTTGCGGCGCATGCCTTTCGGCACTCAGCTCCAGCGACAGTTCGAGCGACAAACGCGTAGCCGGTCGACCGTCAGCATGTTGACGACGCACGTCGGCGCGCAATCCACCGCGTATATCGTCGCCGTTGCGAAAACCGCCTCCGCATTCGAGCAGCTGAGCCTCGGCGGACGCATCTGGAAGGCGCTCGCAAGCGATGCGCCGCGTCGTGTGTTGATTGCGACGTGGGAGGTTCCAGCGCAGCAGCAGACGGCGTTGTTACAGAACATCTTGTCCGCCGCGCTCGCCGGATCGGCGCAAGTGCCGGCGATCAAATCGAAACGCTCGCCGCACGCGGCGCTCGAATCGGTCACGTTGTATAGCGATGCCGCGAAGATCGACGTCTCGCGCGCGCTCGCGGTGGACCGCGGCAATCATGTGGCCCGCTGGCTCACAGCGCTGCCGCCGAACGTGCTCGACAGCGGCACCTACCGCCGCGCGCTCGGGCGCATCGCACGGCAACACCGCTTTGGATTCACGTTTCTCGACGTAAAGGCATTGGCCCGCCAACGCGCAGGGGCGTTCCTCGCCGTCGCGCGTGCGAACGAACATTCGAATGCCGGCATCGCACGCATCTCGCGACGCGCCCGCGATCGCAGCAACGTACGCGGACGCATCGCGCTCGTCGGCAAGGGCATCTGCTTCGATACCGGCGGCATCAATCTGAAGCCGCATAAGTACATGTACCTGATGCACGAAGACATGCAAGGCAGCGCGGTTGCGCTCGGCACGCTGCTCGCGCTCAGCGAGCTGGATGCGCCGTTCGACATCGACTGCTGGCTTGCGATCACGGAGAACAACATCGGCCCGCGCGCTTATCGTCCGCAGGAAGTCGTCACCGCGGCGAACGGCGTCACGATTCAAGTCGTGCACAGCGATGCCGAAGGCCGCATGGCGCTGGCCGACACGCTGGCGCTCGCCGCTCGCGACAAACCGGATCTGATCCTCGACTTCGCGACGCTCACCGGCGCGTGCGTCACCGCACTGACCGAGCGCTTCAGCGGCGTGTTCACGAATCGCGCCGATTGGCATGCAGCGCTCGAGCTCGCCGGCCGCCAAAGCGGCGAGCGCGTGTGGCCGTTTCCGATGGACGAGGACTTCGATGCCGATCTCGAATCCGCAATCGCCGATGTTCTGCAATGCACGATGGAAAGCAAAGGCGATCACATTCTCGCCGCGCGTTTCTTGAATCGCTTCGTGCCGAGCGAGATCCCGTGGATTCACCTCGATCTGGCCGCGAGCAATCGCAGCGGCGGCTTGGCGCATGTTCCGACCGACTACACCGGCTTCGGCGTTCGCTATGCGACCCATTTGCTGCTCGATCATGGATTGGTCGGCCGCACGAGCGGCCGGAAAGCACGCACACGGGCCGGCCGCTGAATCGGACGGCGGCGATGTCTCGCCCTGCGAATGCGGGGTGAGCCTCGCTTCTGTTGGCGGCGTTTTGTCGCTACTCTTCGCCTCCCGCCCTCTCCTGCCCGCTCGATGCAAACACTGACGATCACTCGCCCTGACGACTGGCATCTCCATGTGCGCGACGGCGCGCAGCTCGCGAGTGTCGTGCCGTTCACCGCCCGGCAATTCGCCCGCGCGATCATCATGCCGAACCTGAAGCCGCCGGTGACGAGCGTCGAGCAGGCGGAGGCTTATCGCGCGCGCATCCTTGCAGCAGTACCGGCAGGGCATACGTTCGAGCCGCTGCTCACGCTCTATCTCACCGACTCCACATCGCCCGCCACGATCCGCGCGGCGAAGGCGAGCGGCTTCGTGTTCGGCGCGAAGCTGTATCCGGCGGGCGCGACGACGCATTCGGATGCCGGGGTCACGTCGATCACGAAGATCTTTCCGGCGCTCGCCGCGATGGAAGAAGTCGGCCTCGTGCTGCAGGTGCATGGCGAGGTCACGGATTCGGAGGTCGATGTTTTCGATCGCGAGGCCGTGTTCATCGATCGCGTGCTGGCGCAGATCGTCGAGAAATTCCCGCGCCTGCGCGTCGTCTTCGAGCACGTCACGACGCGCGAAGCGGTGCAGTTCGTGCAGAGCTCGCGAGCCGGCGTCGGCGCAACGATCACGCCGCAGCATCTGCTCCTGAATCGCAACGCCATCTTCCAGGGCGGCATCCGGCCGCATCACTACTGTCTGCCGGTGTTGAAGCGCGAGCAGGACCGCCACGCGCTCGTGGCCGCCGCGACGAGCGACGATGCGCGGTTCTTCCTCGGCACGGACAGCGCACCGCATGCCAAGCACACGAAGGAGCATGCGTGCGGCTGCGCGGGGATTTTCTCGGCGCACGCGGCGATCGAGCTGTATGCCGAAGCCTTCGAACGCGCCGATCGACTGAGCACGCTGCAGGCGTTCGCGTCGGAACGCGGCGCCGATTTTTACGGTTTGCCGAGAAACAAGGAACAGATCACTTTGGAACGCACCTCCTGGACCGTCCCCGCCTCGTATCCGTTTGCGAACGATGAGCTCGTGCCGTTTCGCGCCGGCGAAACGCTCGCCTGGCGCCTGAGCTCACGAGCAGGGAGCGCGGGTTGAGCGACAAGCTTCCGATGGCCAGCCGCTTTCGCGGCTTTCTGCCCGTCGTCATCGATGTCGAGTGCGGCGGCTTCAATCCCAATACGGACGCGCTGCTCGAGATCGCGGCGGTGTTGATCGAGATCCAGGGCGACGGAACCTTGAAGCCGGGCGAAAGCTGGCGTTATCACGTGCAGCCGTTCCCGGGGGCGAAGCTCGAGCCGGCGTCGCTTGCGATCACGGGCATCGATCCGTTTCATCCGCTGCGGCCGGCGATTCCCGAGAAAGAGGCGCTCACGCGGCTGTTCAAGGACATTCGCCGCGCGATGAAGGACAACGATTGCACGCGCGCGGTCCTCGTCGGCCACAACGCGTATTTCGATCTGAATTTCTTGAATGCGGCGATCGCGCGGACGGAGATCAAGCGCAATCCATTCCATCCGTTCTCCTGCTTCGACACCGCGACGCTCGCGGGCGTCGCGTTCGGACAGACGGTGCTGTCGAAGGCGCTGCAGGCCGCCGGCATCGCATGGGATTCGAACGAGGCTCACTCGGCCGCGTATGACGCGCAACAGACGGCGGAGCTGTTTTGCGTGATCTGCAATCGGATGCGCGCGGTGATTGGCGCGGGGGGATAGGGAGAGTGAGCTGCAAGAAGGAGGAGGTTTACGCTCCTCCTTTGCAGCGTGCCGCGTGAGGTCCCGACTTGCGTCGGGACGACGGAGTGCGATTTGCAGCGGCGGACGTCCCGACTTGCGTCGGGACGACGGAACGTGGGTCGAAGTTACTACTGCTCGGCCGTTGCGCCGGCTTCGGCCACGAGCTTCGCGAGCTCACCGTTCTTGTACATCTCGACGATGATGTCGGAGCCGCCGACGAGCTCGCCGTTCACGTACAACTGCGGATACGTCGGCCAGTTCGAATACTGCTTCAGCGCTTCGCGCAGCTCCGGATCCTCGAAGATGTTCACATGCCCGAACTTCGCGCCGACGGCGCTCAGCGCGCGCACGGCCGTCGCGGAGAAGCCGCATTGCGGGAAATCCGGCGTGCCCTTCATGTACAGGAGCACCGGGTTCGAGCTGAGCTGAGACTTGATGCGTTCGATGACGTCCACGTTCGATACCTCTCAAATGATCTTCAACGCCGCGCCTGCGCAATCGCGCGTAACCGTGCTGCGGCGCGATCCCGAACGGCACGGCGCTCGGCGAGCGTCATTTGCGACCATTCGGCGATTTCCTGTAGGAGCCGACCGCACCCGATACAGACGCTGTCACTGTCCAGCACGCACACCTTGATGCAGGGGGATTCGCAGGACAAGGACTCGGGAGGCTCGTTCATGAGGCGCAGCGCTTTGCGATTATGGGGAGCGCCCTGCCATTGTTCAACGACAGCGCAGCATCGCGGCCGAATGATGCGTCATGGTGTAATAACCCGATGAACATGACGCCAGAGCTTCAAGAAGCGCTCGAAGAGCAGGTCGCCAGCGCCTTGCGCGAAGACGTCCGCGCGGGTGATTTGACCGCATCCCTCATCCCGGCCGATCGGGTCGCGCACGCAACCGTCATCGCCCGCGAACCCGCGGTTCTCTGCGGCCGAGCCTGGTTCGACGCCGTTTTCCGGCAGCTCGATCCGAATGTGCGCGTGCGCTGGCTGGCGGACGAAGGCGCATCGATTACACCGAACCAGACCTTATGTGAGATCGACGGCCCTGCCCGGCCGATCCTCACGGGCGAGCGCACCGCGCTGAATTTTCTGCAGACATTATCGGGCACGGCGACCGCGACGCGCCGCTATGTCGATGCGATCGCCGGGACGAAGACGCGAATCCTGGACACCCGCAAGACCCTGCCCGGCCTGCGCCTCGCGCAAAAATATGCCGTGCGCTGCGGCGGCGGCACGAATCACCGCATCGGTTTGTTCGATGGCGTGCTCGTGAAGGAAAACCACATCGCCGCGGCGGGGTCGATTGCCGCAGCGGTCGAGCGCGCTCGCGCGGTCGCAGGCTCGGCCTTGATCGAGGTCGAGGTGGAGTCGCTCGATGAGCTGCGGCAGGCGCTCGTGACGGATGTCGATCGCATCATGCTCGACAATTTCGATCTACGTGACATGCGCGAGGCCGTTGCGCTGACGCGCGGCTCGGGCACGCGAATCGAGCTCGAAGCGTCGGGGAACGTGACGCTCGCGACGATTCGGGAAGTGGCGGAAACCGGGATCGATTACATCAGCGTCGGTGCGCTGACGAAGCATGTACAGGCGCTCGATCTGTCGATGCGCCTGTCGATGCAGTAAGTCCCCTGTCGTCCCGACGGAAGTCGGGACCTCATCTGGCACGGTGCCGAAGGTGATCCCGACTTTCGTCGGGATGACGCGCATTAGCACAGTGCTAAGTCCCCGTCGTCCCGACGCAAGTCGGGACCTCATCTGGCACACTGCCAAAGGTGATCCCGACTTCGTCGGGACGACGCGCATTAGCACAGTGCCAATGGCGATCCCGACTTCCGTCGGGATGACGCACGGCCTATCGCTGGTGCGTCACTTGCGTCGGGATGACGCACGCGCTATCGCTGGTGCGTCACTTCCGTCGGGATGACGCCTCTCTACCGCAGATTCGCCGCCGCGAACTCATAGTTCGCGAGCCGGTTCAGGAAGTTGTCCGTGAAGTCGGGACGGCGGTTGCGGAAGTCGACGTAGTACGCGTGCTCCCACACGTCCAGCACGAGCAGCGGCGTGCCTTCGTTGTTCGCGATCGGCGTGCCGGCATTGCCGGTCTTCGTGATCTTGAGCTTGCCGTCGGCGCCCTGAACGAGCCATGCCCAGCCCGAGCCGAATTGACCGACCGCGGCCGTCTTGAATTGCGCCTTGAATTGCTCGACGCCGCCGAAATCAGCAATGAGCTTCTGCTCGAGCTTGCCCGGCACGCCGCCGCCGTTCGGCGCGAGCGACTGCCAGAAGAAATTGTGATTCCACACCTGGCCTGCGTTGTTGAACACCGGCGTCAGGTCTTCCTTGTTGTACGACAGCTTGACCAGCTCCTCGAGACTCTTGCCCTTGAGCGCATCGTTCTTTTCGACGAGGCCGTTCAAGTTCGTGACATACGCTTGATGGTGCTTGCCGTGATGCAGCTCGAGCGTCTCCTGGCACATGCCGCGCTCGGCCAAGGCGTTGGTCGAATAAGGAAGCGGGGGTAGCGTGAAGCTCATCGAAGCTCTCCAGTAAGTGAGGCAGCAACCGCTGCCGAAGGACATGACTTGCGAAATGTAGGCGTGGGCGAAAGCAGGCGAGGCCTTATGGACAGGCGAGCGACGCTCGAAGAGACGCGCAAAATAACAGCCGCATCAAACCGGCTGCAAGCGTGGCTCAGCCCGCCGCGACCTTCATCACGCGCTGCGGCGTCGCAATTCCATACCCTTGCGCGTAATCGACGCCGAGGCCGCGGAGCATTTCGATGATTTCTTGATTCTCCGCGAATTCCGCAATCGTCTGCTTGCCGGTCAGGTGTCCGATCTCGTTGATGGAGCGGACCATTTCGCGATCGATCGGATCGTGCAGGATCTCTTTGACGAAGCTGCCGTCGATCTTCAGGAAGTCGACGGGGAAATGCTTCAAATAACCGAACGACGACAGCCCCGTGCCGAAGTCGTCCAGCGCGAAGCGGCAGCCGAGCTCCTTCAAGGCATGAATGAAGCGGTTCGCCTGCGAGAAGCTCGCGATCGCGGCCGTCTCCGTGATCTCGAAACAGATCTTCGAGGCATCGATGCCGCTGCGATGGAAATGATCGATCACGAACGGCAGGAACTTGTCGTCGCCGAGGCTCTGACCGGAAAGATTGATCGAGCACAGCGAGAGCTTCTCGCGCTCGTCGGCCTCCGACACGAGCCAGCGCAGCGCATGCTCGATCATCCAGCGGTCGATGTTCGGCGTGAGGCCATAGCGCTCCGCAGCAGCGATGAACTGGTCGGGCGAGACGATCTTGCCGGCCTCATCGCGCATGCGCAGCAACAGCTCATAGTGCATGCCCGGATCGGGCCGCTGCAGCGGTTGAATCACCTGGCGATAGATCTCGAAGCGCCCGTCCTCCAGCGCATTGTTGATGCGCGCCGCCCATTGCATCTCGCGCCGGCGGCGCATGAGGTCGATGTCGTTTTCCTGGAAGCTGTAGATGCGATTGCGGCCGCTTTCCTTTGCCGCGGCGCACGCGCTGTCCGCGGCGGACAAGAGCGCGGCGACATCCTCGTTGTCCGGCGAGATCGGCACGACGCCGATCGATGCGCCGAGCCGGAACGTGCGCTCTTCCCACACGAACTTGTAGTTGCGGATCGCCTCGCGCAGCGCCTCGGCGTTGCGGATGCCCTCTTCGATCGAGCAGCTTTCGAGCAGCACCCCGAATTCATCGCCGCCGAGCCGCGACACCGTATCGCGCCAGCGGATCTTCGATTTCAACAGCGCACCGACCTGCCCGAGCAGCGCATCGCCGGCGCTGTGGCCGCAGTTGTCGTTGATGATCTTGAATTGATCGAGATCGATGTGACACAGCGCGTACGACGCTTCGCGCGCCCGCGCGCTCTTGAGCGCGCGCTCGAGCCGCGATTCGAACTCGCGGCGATTGACGAGCCCGGTGAGAATGTCGTGGCTCGCGTGATAGGAGAGCTTGCGATTGAGCTCGCGGCTCTCGCTCACGTCATGGAACACGAGCACGCCGCCCGACACCGCGCCTTGATGATCGCGGATCGGCGAGGCGCAGCTTTCGATGTAGAGCTCGTTGCCGTCGCGGCGGATCAGGAGCGTCGGCCGCACGGACTTGATCGCGCGCGTGCGGCGGATCGCGACCGCGAGCGGATTCTCGAGCGGCTCGCAGGTTTCTTCGTGGAAGCTGCGGAAGATCTCATCGATCAGCCGGCCCTGCGCATGCTCGATGCGCCAGCCCGTCAGCTGCTCCGCGACCGGATTCAAATACTCGATGCGGCAGTCCGAGTCCGTCGTGATCACGCCGTCGCCGATCGATTGCAGCGTGATCTGCGCGCTTTCCTTTTCCTTGAACAAGGCGTCTTCGAACAGCTTGCGCTCGGTGACATCGAGGTCGACGCCGACGATGCGGCGCGCGCGGCCCTGCTCGTCCACCCTCGCCTTCGCGCGGCTGACGACCCAGAGCCAGACGCCGTCGCGATGCTTCAGGCGATGCACGCTTTCGAACAGCGGCTCCTTGCCGGACAGATGATCCCGCAGCGCCTCGTGCACTCGCGGCAGATCGTCCGGATGCACGAACTGCTGCCAGTCGTTCAAATCGAGCTCATCGTCGGTGTAGCCGAGCATCGACTTCCAGCGCGGCGAGAAATAAGACGTCTTGTTTTCGAGATCGAAGTCCCAGATGCCGTCGTTCGCGCCGTGCAGCGCAAGCTCGCTGCGCTCTTCCAGATCCGCGAACTGCGCCTTGTATTGCACGCGCTCGAGGCCGCTCGAATAGCTCGAGCCGAGCAGCTTCAGCATGAGGTGCAGGTTCGCGTCCCAGCTGTCGCGCGGCTGAGTCGAGCACAGCGCCATGAAGCCGGCGAGCTTGCCGTGCACCGCGAATCCGATGAGGAGCAGCGCGCCGACTTGAAGCGATGCGAATCGCGCGCCTTCGAGGCGCAGGTCGCGACGCGGCTGCGCGGTGTCGCGAATCTCGATGATGCGCAGGTGCTCGAGGCGGTCGCGCAGATAAGGCATGCGCTCGAGCGGCTCGCCCGACAACACCGCGGGATTGAAGGCCGAGAACATGCTGGCCGCGGCGGCGACGCTTTCGATCGAGCGCCGTTCGCTGTCGTATCTCGCAATGAAGATGGCGTCGAGTCCCGCGACTTCGCGCAGGCTTTCCAGGTCTTCGCGCAGGATGCGCTCGGCGGTGGCAGCGTTGAGATTCTGGAAGTCGACGGCTGCCTTCGTCAGCAGCACATCGAAGCCGACTTTGCGGCGTCCGGCCGGGCTTCGCGAGCCGAACAAGGCGGTGCCGGCGGGCCGCGGCACAGTGTCCATCGTGTCTTTGGGATTGCTCGCCATGTGTCCCTACGCGGCCATCAGCGACGTGCGCGGCGGTGCTGCACGCACTCACGCTCGAGCGCCTTGCGCGCTCGGGCGAAATCGATCGGTGCTATGTCGGCGCAGCGACGCTGCGCGCAGGGCGACATCGTGCAGGTCCTCCCCTGCGTCAGCCGTAAACAAGCTCGATTTGTAAAAAGTCGGCCAGCGCAGTCCGCGGGATTCTGGCACAGGATAAGGTACTGATGCGAGTGATAAAACCGACCACACTCGCGCTGCCGTCCGCACCCATTGAGGGTTTGGATGAACGCGTCAGCGCTCGATCGTCGACACGCGCGGCGGCGCTCTGCGAATCAGCCAGCGCACGCCGAACAAATCGACGATGCCGACCCACAGCCGATTGTGCAGCCCGTACTTCGAGGCGCCGCGGGTTCGCGGACGATGCCGCACCGGGACCGAGATGACCTGCGCGCCGGCACGCTGATACAAGGCGGGCAGGAAGCGATGCATGTGATTGAAGTGCGGCAGCTCGAGAAACGTCGCTCGATGCATGAGCTTGATCCCGCAGCCCGTATCGGGCGTGCCGTCGCGCAGCATTCGCGCACGCACGCCGTTCGCGACGCGTGA
>Ga0164243_10015178_pt1 | contig 10665 bp, 7 predicted proteins | sample OricompcompostOP_FD_108781 | JGI IMG/M metagenome (GOLD analysis project Ga0164243, IMG submission 108781) | Organic Plus compost microbial communities from Emeryville, California, USA - Original compost - Organic plus compost (OP) | ecosystem: Engineered > Solid waste > Mixed feedstock >...
CCGGCTTGCGTGACGACAATCATCGCGCCGCGGCCGGCCACGAATTCGCGGGCGACATATCCGCGCTCGATGGCCTCCTCCCACACGGTCAGCCGCGGACAAGAGGTGCGCCAGGCCTCGATAACCTCCGCGTGGCGTCGCGGCTCCTTGGCGATCGACGCGACGAGGTCGTGTACCAGCGGATCGACCGTGTCGGCCATTGGCTCCTCGCGATTCCCGTCGATATTAGCCGCGGTCAACCGCCCGGGCCACAAGCCAGAGCGCGCCCATCAGCAGCGGTTGATGCGCCAGATACACGAGCAGGGAATGGCGGCCGGCGAGGCATAGCGCCTTTGAAACGGCATCGCGCGGCGGCCAGAGCGGCCATCGATGCGGCGAAATCACCCGCGCCAGCGTAATCCCGAACAGGACATAGCCGAACCACGGCAGCAGCGGCGTATAATCGCTGGAAGGCATGATCTCGCTCGCAAGACCAAGCCACAGCCAGTGGGGTCCGTTGAAGATGGATGACGTCAGGAAATAGGGCGCTGCGATGCAGGCCATGCCGGCGGCGATCACCACGATCACTGGCAGGCGCAGGAAGAGCAGGCCGATCACGCTGGATACGGCAATACAATGCAACATGCCGAACCAGATGATGGCCTTGGGATTGATGAAAGTGCTCAAGCCTGTGATCGCGCCGGCGGCGACGACGATGACAGTCAGGCGCCGAAGGAAAGGCCGTGGCTTGATCGTCTCGCCGTGCCCCAGCACCAGCGCGATGCCGACAATGGCCAGAAAGCTCGCGGCGACGGTGCGTGCAAATGCGAGCCAGTGCAACTCTGTCGTCACGCCAAGATCGGCGAACCCGAAGAATTCCAGGTCCCAGAAGAAATGATAGATCGCCATTGCGGCAAGGGCGATGCCGCGAAGCATGTCGACGAACGGGATACGGGCGGAGGACGGGCTGGGGGCTAGCATGGCCTGAGTTTTCTCACCCGCGCTGCGCCGGATATGGCAAGACGACCCCCATGTCGCGCGATTCAGATCGGAACACAACAGCCGTCGTCATCGGCGGCGGGCCGGCAGGGCTGATGGCGGCGGAGGCGCTGGCCGATGCCGGGGTCGCCGTCACCTTGTATGACCGCATGCCTTCGCTCGGCCGAAAACTCCTGATGGCCGGCCGCGGCGGATTGAATCTGACTCATGGCGAGGACACGAGCCGCTTTCTTGCACGGTACGGTACCGCCGAAGCGCATTTGCGGCCGGCGATCGAAGCCTTTCCGCCCGTCGATTTGCGCGCCTGGAGCGAGAAGCTGGGCCAGCCGACCTTTGTCGGATCAAGCGGTCGCGTGTTTCCGAAGAGCATGAAGGCGTCGCCGTTGCTGCGTGCATGGCTGCGGCGGCTCGATTCAAAAGGTGTGCGGGTCGCGCTGCGCCATGCGTGGAAAGGATGGGATGCGCGAGGCCGTCTATTGTTTGCCGGCGCCGACGGCATAGAGACCAGTGTCGAAGCCGCTGTCACCGTACTGGCGCTCGGCGGTGCGAGCTGGCCGAAACTCGGCTCCGATGGAGGCTGGGCGGACATCCTGCGGCGCGAAGGCTTTGCCGTATCGGCCTTGCGTCCGGCGAATTGCGGCTTTGTCGCCGGCTGGTCGGAGATGTTCCGCGACCGTTTCGCCGGCCAACCGCTGAAACGCATCGCGCTGTCATTTGATGGGCAGACTCTGCGCGGCGAGGCGATGATCTCCCGCTACGGCCTGGAGGGCGGCGGCATTTATGCGCTGTCGAAAGCGCTGCGCGAGGCGATCGACCGATCGGGTGCCGCCGTTCTCATGATCGACATTCTTCCGGACATGCCCGCTTCCGATCTCGCCGGCAAACTGGACGCGCCGCGCGGCAAGCAATCGCTGTCGACCTTCCTGCGCAAGGCCGCCAATCTGACTCCCGCCGCCATCGGACTGGCGCAGGAGGTGACCCGTGGCGGGTTCGGCCGTCTGGCCCCCGCGGCCATGGCGGCTCTGCTCAAGGCGATGCCGGTGTCCCTGACCGCCGCCGCGCCGATCGAACGCGCGATCTCGACAGCCGGCGGCCTGCCGTTCGACGAACTCGATGCGAATTTCATGCTGCGCGGCAAGCCGGGCGTGTTCGCGGCGGGCGAAATGCTCGACTGGGAGGCGCCGACCGGCGGCTATCTGCTGCAGGCGTGCTTTGCGACCGGCCTTGCGGCTGGGCGCGCCGCGGCCGCGTGGGTGAAAGCGAAGGCATAACTGCGTCATTGCCCCCCGCAAGTGGCAATCCACCAAGCACCGCAGCCCGGTGAGTCCCTGGATGCCCCGCTTTCGCGAGAGCTTTTGGAACGTTTCTCTGACGTCATTCCGGGTCCGCGCGTTTTACGCGCGTCCCGGAATGACCGGTTTCGCAAAGCCCTCGCTTTCGCGGGGCATGACAGCAACGGGATTTAGCGCCGCCCCGCCAGCCAGTGATCGAGCGAGAAGCGTCCCGGTCCGGTCACGAACAGCAGCAGCGCGCCGCCCATGATCGAAAGATTCTTGAGGAAGTTGTTGAACTGGGCCTGCTGCTGCGCGGCCGGAAATTCCCAATAGCGATGCGCGATTGCGGTGGCGCCGATGACGAACAGCACGCAGATGACAGCGGCGTAGCGTGTCGCGATGCCGAGCACCAATGCGACCCCGATCAGGAATTCGATCGGCGGCACGATCGTTCCGAAAAGGCCGGCGGCGGGAACGCCGAGGCTCGTCAGATAGGCGGTAAATCCCGCCATGTTGCCCAGCTTGCCCCAGCCAGCGGCGACGAAAATCCAGCCGAGCAGCACCCGTCCGACCACGACCAGTGTGTCGGTCGAACTCGCGGCGTAACTGTCGCTGTACGAGAAGATTTCATGCGATGATCGTGCTTGCGTTGCCATGACTCACCCCTTGTGTTTCCTCCGTGCCCGGGCAAGGCCCGGCCATTGATTGTATCAACACGCGAGGCTTGGGGTGAATTCCGCGCGCCCGCGGAGCCGACGAGGTCACAGCAATTTTGTATGTGCACTGCGGAAACCGGCGCGACCACCTAGAGACGCTCGATTTCCTCGCGCAGCATTTCGAGTTCCAGCCACTTTTCTTCAGCGGCGTGCAGTTCGGCCTGGGCGGCGGCGAGAGCGGTCGAGGCCGCGTCGAACGCCTTGCGGTCGCGCGCATAGAGCGTCGGATCGTCAAGCGTCTTCTGCAGCGAAGCAATGTCGGATTCCAGCTTGGTCATCTGCTTCGGCAGATTTTCGAGCGCATATTTTTCGTTGAAGGAGAGCTTGCGTCTGGCGGGCTTCGCTCCGTTCTGTGCCGGCGCGGCGCGGGCGTCCTTCGCCGGCCTTGCCGCGCCGCTTTTCCCGGTGTCCTTGTCGATTGCAATATCGGCGCCGCGCTGCGCCAGCATGTCCGAATAGCCGCCGGCATATTCGTTCCATTTGCCGCTCCCCTCCGGAACGATGACGGCATTCACGACGCGATCGAGAAAATCGCGGTCGTGGCTGATCAGGATCACGGTACCGGCGTAATCGGCGAGCGTTTCCTCCAGCACGTCGAGCGTTTCCAGATCGAGATCGTTGGTCGGCTCGTCCAGCACCAGCAGGTTCGAGGGCTTGGCGAGCGCCCGCGCGAGCATCACGCGCCCGCGCTCGCCGCCCGACAGCGCCCGCAGCGGCGTGCCGATCTGCTGCGGCGAGAACAGGAAATCCTTCATGTAGCCGACGACGTGTTTCGTCTGCCCGCCGACTGTGACGGTATCCCCCTGGCCGAAGGTGAGCGCTTCCTTCAGGGTCCAGTCCGGATCGAGACTGTCGCGGCTCTGGTCGAGCGCGGCCATCTGCAGATTGGCACCGAGCCTGATCGTGCCCGTGTCCGGCGCTAGCGTCCCGATCAGCATCGAGAGGAGCGTGGTCTTGCCGCTGCCGTTCGGCCCGACAATACCGATGCGGTCGCCGCGAAAAATGCGGGTCGAGAAGTCCTTCACAATGGCGCGACCGTCATAGGACTTGCAGACGTCGGTGGCCTCGATCACCAGCGCACCGGATTTCTCGGCTTCCGCCGCAAGGATCGATGCCTTGCCGGCTGCACCGCGATAATCCCGCCGCGTTTGTCGCAGCGTCTGGAGTTCCGCCATGCGCCGCACGTTGCGTTTCCTGCGCGCGGTGACGCCGTAGCGCACCCAGTCTTCCTCGGCGGCGATTTTGCGGTCGAGCTTGTGCTGCTCGAGCTCCTCCTCGGCGAGGATCTCGTCGCGTCGCGCCTCGAACTTCTGGAAGCCGATCTCAAGGCGCCGCGTCCTGCCGCGGTCGAGCCAGACGGTGATGCGCGAGAGCGTGTCGAGAAAGCGCCGGTCGTGGCTGATCAGCACAAGGGCGGATTTGCGGCTCTTCAACTCGGCTTCCAGCCACTCGATCGTCGTCAGATCGAGATGGTTGGTCGGCTCGTCAAGGAGAAGAATATCGGGGGCGGGTGCCAGCACGCGGGCGAGCGCTGCCCGGCGCGCTTCGCCGCCGGAAAGGTTTTCCGGATTTTCCTCCCCGGTCAGGCCCAGCTGCTGCAGCAGATATTGCGCCTGGTACGCGTCGTCGCCCGGCGCGAGCCCCGCCTGCACATAGGATAGTGTCGTCCGGTGACCGGAGAAATCCGGCTCCTGCGGCAGATAGCGGACGGTGGCGCCGGGCTGCAGGAAGCGGCTGCCGCGGTCCGGCTCGATCAGGCCGGCGGCGATCTTGAGCAGCGTCGACTTTCCGGAGCCGTTGCGGCCGACAAGGCAGACGCGCTCGCCCGCCGACACCGACAATTCGGCGTTCTCGAGCAGCGGCGTTCCGCCAAAGGTGAGCGCGATGTCGCGCAGCTGGATCAAGGGTGGGGGAGCCATCGCCGGCTATATAGCCCGGCTTGGCGGTCAGACCAGAGAAAACAATGCAGCAAAAAGCGCCCGCCGGAGCGGGCGCTTTGTTCTGACGAGCCGGAATCCGGCTACGTTGCCAGCACTTCCAGCACGCGTTCGGGCGTGAACGGCAGGTGTCGCAGCCGCTTGCCGGTCAGCCTGAAGAATGCATTCGCGATCGCCGGCGCAATGAACGGATTTCCGATTTCGCCGAGGCCGGTCGGCCGCGTGTCGGCTTCGACGAATTTCACGTGCATTTCCTCCGGCAGGTCCGACATGCGCATGACGTTGTAGTCATGGAAGTTGGATTGCTCCACGACGCCGTCCTTGATCGTCACGCGCTCCTGCAGAACGCTCGAAAGCCCGTAGATGATGCCGCTCTCGACGTTCGCCTGCGCCGGCCCCGGCTGCACGATCACCCCGCCGTCGACGGCGATCCACACCTTGTGGACCCTGATCTTGCCGCTCTGCCGGTCGAGCGAGATTTCCGCAACGCCGGCGCCGAGCGAGCCGGAGCGTTCGCTGATCGAGATACCGAGCGCGCGGTTCTGCGGCCGCTTCGCAGTCCAGTCGCACATCTGCGCCACCGCCTCGAAGCATTTCTGGGCCTTCGGGATCATGCCCATCTTCTCGATCCGGAACGTGATCGGGTCGATACCGGCGTCGACCGCCATCTGATCGACGAAGCTTTCGATGGCGAAGGTGTTGAACACGTGGCCGACGGCGCGCCAGTGTTTGAGCCGGATGCCGTGCGAGACGCCGCGCCGCTCGATGTCCTGATGCGGCACGCCGTAGTAGGGAATCTTGATTCCGGTACCGAGCAGGAACTCGCCTTCACCGACGACGCAATGCTTCCAGCCGGTGACCCTGCCGCTGGAATCCGTCGCGGCCTCGAGGCACTGGAACGATTGCGGCCGCAACATGCCCTGGGCGAGGTCTTCCTCGCGCGTCCAGATCAGCTTGACCGGCTTCTTCACCTGCCGCGCGATCAGCGCGCATTCGGCGGCGTAGTCGCCGAGCGTGCGCCGGCCGAAGCCGCCGCCCATGTAGCATTGATGGAAGTCGACCTGGGCTTCGGAGAAGCCGAGCGCCTTGGCGACCGCCTTGCGTGATTCATCCGGCGCCTGGCTGCCTTCCCAGACTTCGACCCTGTCGCCCGCCTCGTTGAAGCGGACCACCGCGTTCAGCGGCTCCATCTGGGCGTGATAGCCGTAGTCGCTGCGGAATTCCGCCTTGTAGGTCTTGGCGGCGCCGGCGAAGGCGGCGTTCACGTCGCCCTTCTTTTCAAGCGTCACCGCCTGCGCCTTCGGGTCGTGATGGATGGCCACATAGCCGTCAAGCGCCAGGACGGAATCGAATCCGTCCGCTCTGCCTTTGCTCCACTTGACGGTGAGAGCATCGCGCGCGGCCCTGGCGTTTTCAAAACGATCGGCAACGACCGCAAGACCGCTCGGCAGCCTGACGATGTCGATCACGCCCTTCATCGCCCGCACCTCGGCGTCGTTCCAGCTCTCGGGCGGCGCCGACGCGTGGGTCGGGTCGAGGCTGTCCCAGATCGCCTTCGCGGCATCGTGCACCGGCGAATGCAGGGCGCTGGCATAGACCATGCCCGGGACTTTGACATCGATCGCGTATTGCGCAGTGCCGTTCACCTTGGACGGCGTGTCGCGGCGCGGCACCGACTTGCCGATCAGGCGGAAGTCCTTGCGCGCTTTCAGTTCCTTCGGATCGACCTCCGGCAGGGGCGAGGGGATGGTGCCGAAGGCGGCAATCTCCCCATAGGTGAGGCGCGCGCCGTTCTGCGGATCGATGACGACGCTCGGTTCGGTCTTCAGCGTTGCGGCATCGACGCCCCATTTCTGCGCGGCGTTGAGCAGCAGCACCTTGCGGACCTGGGCGCCCGCCCTGCGCAGGTCATTGTAGTAGAGCTGGATGGCGCGACTGCCGACGATCCACATCATGTGGCCGGAGCCGAACGGGTTCTTGTAGCCATACGTCTCCGGTTCAGCCGGTGCCCATTCGAGTTTGACCCTCGCCCAGTCGGCGTCGAGCTCTTCCGCCAGGATGAGCGGAAGGCCGGTCATCGAGCCCTGACCCATCTCGGCGCCGGCGGTGAGAATGGTGATGGTCCCGTCCGGCGCGATGCGGACCCACGGCGTCACCGGTGCATCGGCCATGGCCGCCGCCTGCGCCTCGGAAACGAGGCGAGGTCCGTCGACGCCGAGCGCAAGACAAAAGGTCATGCCGCCTAGTCCGGCGAGCAGGCTGCGGCGCGAGATTTCGGGAATGCGGAGTGTGGTTGCGGCGTGTTGCATGGTTCAGCCCTCCCGCGACGCGAGTTCGACTGCGGCGATGATGCGATGATAGGTGCCGCAGCGGCAGATATTGCTGTCCATGTGCTCGATGATCTGCGCGCGGCTCGGCTTCGGATTGTCGGCCAGCAGTTCCGCCGCCTTCATGATCTGCCCGGACTGGCAATAGCCGCATTGCGGCACTTCCATCGCGATCCACGCCCTTTGCAGAGGGTGCGACGAATCCGGCGACAGTCCCTCGATGGTGAGGACCTTCCTGTCTGCGACATCGGAGACGGACGTCTGGCACGACAGCGTGGCCCTGCCGTCAACATGCACGGTGCAGGCGCCGCAAAGCCCTGCGCCGCAGCCGTATTTCGTGCCGGTCAGGCCGATGTGATCGCGGATGACCCAGAGCAGCGGCGTGTCGCTGTCTGCGTCGACGGATACGGGTTTGTCGTTGAGCGTGAACGAAACCATGTGACCTCCATGCACAAGGCCCTGCCTTCGCGTGCCGTAGCGAAGTGGCAGGTGCGTTTTTGCCGGCGGTGTTTCGTCGGATCTTGCGTGCCGCGCGCCGCGCCGGTCCGGCGGGCGGAAGAAACTGCTCAGGATAGTTTAGAATAACTCTCGCGCCGGTCACTGGCCATGCTTATCTTGTGCGCGGAGCAGCACATGCTACCGTTCGAATAGCTGATCCCAGCAAGAAAGTTGTCACACTTGTGGCGTTAGTAGGCCTGCGTTCAAAGCCGTACAGTCGTCAACGGAGGAAGGCGCAATGACCGACGCCTTTATTTACGATCACGTTCGTTCCCCGCGCGGACGCGGCAAGGCGGACGGCTCACTGCACGAGGTGACGACGCTCAATCTCGCGACCCAGGTGCTGCAGGGCTTGCGGGAGCGCAGCAATCTCGATCCGGAACTCGTGGACGATGTGGTGCTCGGCTGCGTCGACCCCGTCGGCGAGGCGGGCGGGGACATCGCGCGCGTCTCCGCGCTCTGCGCGGGCTATGGCGACGGCGTGCCCGGCGTGCAGATCAATCGCTTCTGCGCCTCCGGCCTCGATGCGGTGAACTTCGCCGCGGCGAAAGTGATGTCGGGACAGAACGACATGACCGTCGGCGGCGGCGTCGAATCCATGAGCCGCGTCGGCATCGGCGCCTCCGGCGGCGCCTGGCCGGTCGATCCGATGATCGCGCTGCCGTCCTATTTCATGCCGCAGGGTGTCTCCGCCGACCTGATCGCGACGAAATACGGCTTCACCCGCGATGATTGCGACGCCTATGCGGTGGAAAGCCAGAAGCGCGCGGCGGAAGCCTGGACCGACAAGCGTTTCGACAAGTCGGTGCTGCCGATCAAGGACATCAACGGCATCCCGCTGCTCAATAAGGACGAGCACATGCGGCCGGACACCACAATGCAGTCGCTCGCCGCACTGAAACCTTCTTTCGTCGAGATGGGGCAGATGGCGGGGTTCGATGCGGTGGCGGTGCAGCGCTATCCCGAGATCGAGGAGATCAAGCACGTGCATCATCCCGGCAATTCGTCGGGCATTGTCGACGGCGCCGCCGCCGTGCTGATCGGCAACAAGGAAGCGGGCGAGAGGGCCGGTCTGAAGCCGCGCGCGCGCATCAGGGCCTTCGCCAATATCGGCTCGGAGCCCGGTATCATGCTGACGGGCCCGGCCCCGGTATCGGAGAAGGTGCTGAAGCGCGCCGGCATGAACAAGAGCGATATCGATCTCTACGAAATCAACGAGGCGTTTGCCTCGGTGGTGCTGCGCTATCTGCAGGCGATGGATCTCGATCCGGCAAAGGTGAATGTGAATGGCGGCGCGATCGCAATGGGTCATCCGCTTGGCGCGACCGGCGCGATGATCCTCGGCATCGCGCTCGACGAACTCGAGCGGCGCAATCTCAATACCGCGCTGGTGACATTGTGCATCGGCGCTGGCATGGGCACCGCGACGATCATCGAGAGGGTGTGAGGCTCGCATGACCACGAATTTCACCCTCGACATCGATCAGGACGGTATTGCGCTGATCACCTGGGACATGCCCAGGCGCTCGATGAACCTGATCGATCTGTCCATGATCGAGGAATTGGGGACGATCGTCGAGAAGCTCGCGGCCGACGGCGCCGTCAAGGGCGCGGTCATCACCTCCGGTAAGGAGACCTTTTGCGCTGGCGCCGATCTGACCCTGCTCGAGTCGCTGACGCGCACCTTTTCCGAAATGGCGAAGATGCAGGGAGAGGAGGCCGCGATGCGGCTTCTGTTCGAGCAAAGCCGCAGGCTATCGCAGCTCTATCGGCGCATCGAGACCTGCGGCAAGCCGTTCGTCGCGGCGATCAACGGCACGGCGCTGGGCGGCGGCTTCGAACTGTGCCTCGCCTGCCATCATCGCGTCGCCGCCGACAATCCGAAGACGCGCGTCGGCCTGCCGGAAATCAAGATCGGTCTTTTCCCCGGCGCCGGCGGGACCCAGCGCATCGCGCGCCTGCTGCAGCCGGCCGACGCGCTGCAATTGCTGCTGAAGGGCGATCAGCTCCGGCTCAATCGCGCCAAGGCGATGAAGCTGATCGACAATGTCGTTCCCGCCACCGATCTCGTGCCGGCGGCAAAGGACTGGATCAAGGCCGGCGGCAAGGCGGAGGCACCGTGGGACGTGAAGGGCTTCAAGAATCCGGGAGGCCTCGTGTTCTCGAAAGCCGGCATGATGGTGTTCCCGGCCGCGAACGCGATCTACCGCCGCGAGACCTACGACAACTATCCGGCGGCGCGCGCCATCCTGCAGACGGTGTTCGAGGGCCTGCAACTGCCGATGGACCTCGCCTTGCAGGTCGAGTCGCGCTGGTTTGCGAAAATCCTGCGCTCGCCGGAAGCTGCCGCGATGATCCGCACGCTGTTCGTGTCGATGCAGGATCTGAACAAGGGCGCGCGGCGTCCGGCAGCCGTGCCGGCAAGCAGACTGCAGAAGATCGGCATTATTGGCGCCGGCTTTATGGGTGCGGGGATCGCCTATGCAAGCGCGCTGGCCGGGCTCGACGTCGTCCTGATCGATCGCGATCAGGAAGCCGCCGACAAGGGCAAGGCGCATTCGCACAGCCTGATGACCGGTCAGATCAACAAGGGCCGGGCCACCGCCGCCGACCGCGACGCCCTGCTTGCGCGCATCACGCCGAGCGCCGATTACGCGGCGCTGAAAGGCTGCGATCTCGTCATCGAGGCGGTGTTCGAAGACCGCAAGGTGAAGGCGGAGGCGATCGCGAAGGCGCAAGCCGTGCTCCCCGATGCCGTGTTCGGCTCCAATACCTCGACGCTGCCGATCACCTCGCTTGCCGGCAACGCAAAAGATCCCGCGAAATTCATCGGCATCCACTTCTTCTCGCCGGTCGAGAAGATGATGCTGGTCGAGATCATCATGGGCGAAAAAACCGGCGACGAGGCTTTGGCGCTGGCGCTGGATTTCGTGCG
>Ga0164243_10015179_pt1 | contig 10664 bp, 13 predicted proteins | sample OricompcompostOP_FD_108781 | JGI IMG/M metagenome (GOLD analysis project Ga0164243, IMG submission 108781) | Organic Plus compost microbial communities from Emeryville, California, USA - Original compost - Organic plus compost (OP) | ecosystem: Engineered > Solid waste > Mixed feedstock >...
GGGAAACAGGCTGTAGCAGAATGAACGGACAGGAGAGGTGGCCGAGCGGTTTAAGGCACCGGTCTTGAAAACCGGCAAGGGTTCACGCCCTTCGTGGGTTCGAATCCCACCCTCTCCGCCATCCTCATTTAGGCGTCCTTTCTTTTCAATGGGTTAAGGGGCGTTTTGTCTAACCTTTCCTCGCGGTTAGACAGTTTTTGTTCCCGTTCCATCCCGTAGGCCGTCGCCATCGCCTCTGTTGCGAGGCGGCGTTGATCGGCTGCGGCGGTGTAGCGGGAAACCTCACGGTCAGTCTTGTGACCAGTGATAGATTTGATTTGCTGATTGGAGCATCCGGCGTCGGCCAGGCGGCGGGCGGCAGCCTTTCGGAGACCATGAGCGGAGCAATGCTTTAGCCCGGCTTCATCACAACGGTCACGGAACCAGTTCCCGAATCCTGCTGGGGTGAAGGGCTTGCCGTATGCCGTGGTCAGGAAGGTCATATTCTCAATCGGCGTGGCCTCGATGATTTGCCGCAACTCAGGATGTAGCGGAATGCGCAGCTTGGCGCTGGTCTTCTGTTGTGAAACCTTGATGGTATTGCCGTCCAGGTGCTGCCGGCCCATCACCACAGCATCTGAACGCCGCTGCCCGGTAAACAGCATCAGGGCCAATGCCAGCCGGGCTTTCGTGCCGATCTCGTGCCGCCCCTCGAACTGGGCAATCTCTTCCTCAGTCCAGGTGTGGAAACCGTCGCCCTTGGTCGGATAGCCGCGCAACCGGACGGTCGGATCGTCCTTGCGCATGCCAATATCGACGGCCAGGCCCATGAGGGCCTTGAGACGGTCCAGCAGGTTATTGGCCGCCGCAGGCCGGTCGGACATACCTCCAATGATGGCCTTGATATGCTTACGCTCTATCGCGGCAACCCGCTTGTCGCCATGCTGGGCACGGAACCTTTCGATGATGCCCCGATAGGTGGTTTGGGTGCTGGGCCGCAGCCCCGTAAACTCGGGAGAGCCATAATAGGCGGCGATCAGTGCATTGAAGCTGCCGGGTTTCGCCCGGTTGATGCCGGGCTGGATAGCAGGTGCCGCCTCTCGGTCAAGACAGGCTTGATATTCCTGCATGAACTCGGGGGTCCAGGCCACTGACTTGAAATAGTAATCGGCCTGCCCCTTTCGGCGGAACCGGACACGAATCTTGCCGTGCCGGTCAGCGAATTCCGAGACATACTTGGGCAGCCGTTTACGATTCATCGGTCCAGCACCTCATCCCATTCGTTTTCAGTATGGGCAGACTTCTGGTCTCCGAACAACAGCACTGCGCCCTCGCGGGTCAGCTTGACGCCTGCAATCCTCTCCACGCCAACGCCAGCCGCCAGCGCCGCCTTGATAAGGCGGGTGAGGTCAGCTTGTGTGCAGGGTGTGGAACGCCGGCTCATCCTGCACCTACTACAGGAATAACCCTGTTCTGACCGCTCAGAACCGCCTCGCCCTCATACGGCTCACGGCTGGTGCGGGCCGTGATCTCCAGATAATCCCGCCTGCCGGTCTCCTTGATGCCGTCAATATTCCAGGCCCATCCCGTATGGACGATGGTGTCCGTAAGGAGAATGCCGCGCGTGGTCTCCGTTGACCTAATGGTGAAGCGGGTCAGGAGCGTGCTCAGCACAATGTCCGCCGTATACCTCTCGGAGTCCGACACGTCTTGGCGGTGCGCCCATAACGCGGCGATCTCCACATCCTCGAAGATGGGCTCATTTAACGGCGTGGTGCCCGTCTGAACGGTGCGGACGATGTGGATGCGCCTATCCAGGTTGCCGGACTTCATCATCACACCTCCAGCTTCCGTAATGGTGTGAGCATGGGCAACTCACCCTTGCCGGCCTCCATACTGTGACGGTCATCATACATCCTTGCCACCCGCGTCAGGACGGCCAGTTTCAGCCGGTATGGCACGTCGAAGGGCGGGTTGTACTCATCCCAATCCACATCCGACGCAACGTCCTTCACGGCCTCGGAGGCCGCCCACACCATTTCCTGGATAAGGGCGTCTTCTTCGTCGTGGTCGATACGCAGGTGGACCTTGGCTTCATCCAGAAGCACCAGTTCAGTTGCCATCGTTCTGCCCTCCGTCACTGGGTCGCGGGTTCCAGCCTTCAATCTGCCGAACTTCGTCGGGATCGAGCACCCCGCTCTCAAGGGCAATCTTGTGGGCATTCCAGCGGGTTTCAGGATCGCCGCGAAGGAAACCGGACAGGTCAAGCTCCAGATCATAGGGGCCGCCGGTGGGAAACACGCTGCGGGCGAATTCCGCCTCGATCTTCCGCGCCCATGGCGCCAGGGTGAATTGAGCGAACCACCTTCCAGCCGTTTCCGAATTGGTAAACGTGGCATGGGAATGGTCCTGCACCAGTGGCGGCGGAACCTGGAAAAGGCGGCACAGCTCCACAACACCGAATTTTCTAGTTTCCAGCAACTCGGCATCCTCCGGCGATATCTGGACCGCAGTCCATTTCATGCCCCCGTCCAGGATCAGTGTGCTGCCGGCATTCGATGCGCCGCCATGGCGTTCCTGGAAGCTGGTGCGCAGACTGGCCCTCTGTTCCGGCCTCATGGTCCCCGGCACCTCAATGACGCCGCTAGGGCTGGCTCCTTGGCTCAGGAACGCCGTTGCATGAGCATTGGCGGCCTGCACACCGGAAACCGTCTCAGCGGCCCGTGAGAGCCTTGAGCGGCCAATCTTGCCATCATCCGTCCGGTCCCTTAGATGCAGGACTTCGCCCTCCAGATACCGGCGGGTGTTGCCACGGCCATCCGATACATCATAGGCCAGCCGGCCGCTCGAAAGCTCGGCAACAGTTACCTGGCCCCACGGGATATATCGGAACCCGGCCAATTGGCCGTTCCCGTTCCTCTCGATCACCGACAGTCCATTGCCGGTCAGGAGCGTTGAGGCAATCACATGCTCCATCCAGTCCGGCCAGGACATTTGGGGGTTCACCCCACCGCGAACCAGCTTGGCCAGAGGATGCCCAGGCGCTTCCGTCCGGGTGCCGGTAGCATCCCGCCGGTAAACCCAGGCAGGCACATATGCCAAGGCTGAGGCGATCACATTCGTGCAGGCCAGGACGGTCCCCATGTTCTCAGCCGCCCGCGCGGACAAGCCCGCGTAATATCCAATGCCAGGAGCCAGGGCGTTCCAAGAAAGGTCGGCACCGTCCCTTTTCTCATAGCCTGCCCATGAGGCAATACGGTCGATCATGCCCATTTGGTCGCCTCCGCCAGAACGAGCACCCTACGGCGGCGTTCTGCATCAATGCCATGCTGCAGGGCGCGAAGGGCGATCTCTGTATCAGGGTAAGCAGGCCAGGCCGACACAACACTGATTTCCCGCAGGTCGATGGTCCTGAGAGTACGGCGGTCGCCTTGCCAGCTATCGCCGCCCTTGGGAACCGTGAAGCCGAAAGACATTCCCCCCAAGTCGCCACGTTCGGCTAGGGCCAGCACATCACGTCCGGCAGACGTGTCGGGTACATCAAGGGAAAATGCCAGACCCTTGCTGTCCTCGGTGAGCCTCAGAGTGCCGGAGCGGGTCCGTCCCAGCACCTTGCCCGAATCATGGTCCAGCATGGCCAGTACGTCGCCCGCCAGCGCGCCGCGAAACGCGCCGGGGGCAATGGTCTCGGTGAAGCCGCCAAGGCGCGCCTCGCTGTTGAAGGTGGCCGCATATCCTTCGATACGCCGCCCAGCGGTGCGAACCTCAGCGAACGTGCGCCGTTCCATGTTGCCCCCGGTCTTCATTAGGATTCGGCCTCAACCGGCATGGCTGCAATATCCGTGGTCACGTCCTCGACGCTGACGAATGCCTTCGGATGCCTCACGGCGCAATCGACGGTGGCCATCGCCCGGATCGAGACGTTGCCCTTGCTGTAGGCGACGGATTCGAACGGGTTCACCAGAATGTCGATCTCGGACCAGATGCCGATAAGCAGCTCGGACCAGTCGCCGTAGATAAGGCCGTGCTCGGTGCCGGGCGAACCGCCAAGGGTCTTGGGCACCTGATTGCTGAACGTGGGCGTCATGCCGTGGAATACCGTGCTGACACCAATCGGACGGCCCATCAGGTCCAGTGCCGTGGCCGCGATCTTGCGGACTTCCGGCGTCGTCAGGATCGCCCGGCTGGCCCCCACGTTCTCGGCATCCGCCAGGGCAATGGCATCGGCCACAGCCTGGAAAATGGAAGTCGGGGAGGTCACGGTCTGGATGTTGGCCGTCTCCAGCACGCCGTCAGGCTCGTTTGAGCCGCCACCCTGGATCGCGGCCCGGTCGATGGTGAGCGCGATATTGCGGGCCAGCATCTGGCGCAACAGGCCCTCTACGTCCGGGGACGCCTGCAACAGCATGTTCCGGCTGAATTCGGACAGTGCGCCGGCGTGCTTCGGGCTGAGAGTGATAGCGTCGAAATCGGCATCATCAGCGGACAGGGCGCTATTTTCGGCAACCCAGCCGATGGCGGGGCTGTCAGTCTCCCGCGGGATGCTGAGATTGCCGGTCAGGCCAGACAGGACGCGGGCACCCAGGCCGCGAACCACGCTGGAGGCCGTGAGGGCCGAAATATACTGGTCGGGCCGATGGTCGGTCGGCACCAGCTCGGAGCCGGTCGAGGTGGTCAGAACGCGGGTCTCGAATACTTCCGTGGGGATGAATACACCCTCGGCCTTGCGGCCGGCCCGCTTCGCCAGTTCACCCTGGACCTCGCGTTCAAAACCCCAATCCACCGCCAGGCCAGCGGCACCCGCGATAGCCCGGCTGATGCTGAACCTGGAACGGATTTCCGCATCCAGCTTGTGGTCGCCATTGATCGGCGTCCCAGCTTCCATGCGCTCGGCAGCGTCGATTTTCTTCTGGCGCTCCAGCTTCTGGTCAAGCTCGCGCAGCTCCTTCTCGGCAGCCGTGAAGTCGTCATTGTTGTCGGCCTCATGGGCCGCCGTCATGCGGGTGACAATCTCCGCCCGCTTTTCGATAAGGTCACTGGTCTTCATGGTAAACTCCATCTATGGGAAAATGCCGCCTCACGGCGGGATTGATGCCGGCACGCTGCCCTTGACCGCACTTAAAATGCCCCCTGCGTTGAACAGAAAACAGGGGAACCCCACACCCAACGGAGGGCAGCTTTTCGTTGTTGGTTCGCCGGCGGGAACCGCATGGAAGGAGGGTGTGGGCTAAGATCATTCGCTGGGCACCTCGACCTCGTAACGAATGACGGGGCCGCCTGCACGCTCAACAATGAGGCGAGCAAGGTTATGGCAATCGACAACCGAACAAATCGGGCGGCATTCGCTATCTAATCGCGATTCCACCTCCGCCAGGCTGTCAGTGCGGCAAACGTCATATTCGCTTTTGCCGAAGGAAACGAGGAAGCGCCCCAGCGTGTGAGAGGGGTCCGTTGTCCTCACCGTGCTGAAGCGGATGCGGTCCTGCGATTCATCAGGAATTTCGTCGCCCGCAAAAACAACTGCGTCATCAATGCGAGTGATAGCCTCCAGCGTCGGAGCAAGCGCCATTTGGGCAATGGCCTTGGTCTGGGAAACATCCATGCCCGCATCGGAAAACAGCTTCATGACGCTGAGCCGGATAATCTCATCCAGCGTCCAGCGGGTCCATTTCCCGCCCGGGTTGCCTTTCAAGATTTCGCGCCGCCGCCAATCACGCTGGAGCGCGGGCGAAACGCCGGTAATGGTTGCGGCTTCGGCTGGTGTAAACTCGCGGTCTATGGTGCGAACCGAATACTGCATGAGCGTCTCCTTTCTAAAGCATATTATATGCCACGGTTAAAACCGTGTCAAGTGCCGCGCTTGCAATTAATCGGATTGTGTCTCAAACTGCCGCTGGACTTACGGTTAAGGGGGGCAGAATGAACCGCGATAAAGAAATGCCGGACGGGATAAAGAAAACCGAACACCCACGCGATATACCCCGCCCAGTCGGACAGCCAAATGAGCCTCATCCTGATGACCGGATGCCGCCCAAGAAGCCGGCTGAACCGCATCAGGACTAAATCCACATAGGCCCCTCCCCCCGGTATTCCTCCGGCCCCTCATCTCGGGCCGCCAGGCCGCATGCCATGATGGCGGTCACAATGCCGTCGATTCGGTCGAGGCTCTTGCTTTTCGTCGGTTTGCGATTCCCGGCGGGGTCGGTTTCAACAATCACGTTCCCCGCCTGCCACCTCAGCAACGGATTGCCATTGTGCAGCATTCGGCGTTCCAACACCGCGCGCTCGAATGCGTCGACGGCCGGCGCATAGGTTTTGAAGCCTGGGACAAATTCCACAAGAGGCAGCTCAATTCCTTCGTCGGATAGCAGCTTGCCCAAATCCTCGAATCGCCAGCGGTCGAAGGCGATTCCGCGAACGTCATAGGACTGGCGAACCTCCGCGAGCCGCTGCGCAATCGCCACGCGGTCGGTTGCACGGCCGGGGGTGCGTTCTATCCAGCCATCATCGGCCCACTGTGGATATGGCACCCGGTCACGCTCGGCCCGCTCCATGATGGTATCGGCAGGTGCCCAATGCCAGGTCAGCAGCTTGCCCACCTCCGGGAACCACAGGGAGAAAGCCGTGAGGTCGCGTGTGCTCGACAGGTCCAGCCCGCCATAGCAGGCCATTCCCTCCAGCTCTATGGGATCAAACGGTTCCCCGTTGGCGTCCCAATCTGCCTGTTCAATGAAACGCCCCTCCGCCGCGATCCGCTGATTGAGGTTGAGAAGCCGAAAACTCGGCTCGAAGGAAGGTGAGCGCATGGCCCGCGCCGCCGCGTCCGCAAACTGTTCCTCGTTCAAGAATGCGCCCAAGGCAGGATTCGCCGCTTGCCATGCTTCCCGGTCATCGAGCGCACAATCATCCGGTGCCGCGTGCAACTGGACATAGACGGTCGGGTTCGGCTCCGCATCCAGCATCTCGGAGAAGAAATGCAGATCATCCGCCGCCTGGGTGCTGATCGTCACACCCAGCGCCTGAGCCCGCTTGCCCATGCCGGTTGCGAGGTTGTCCCATAGCTCGCGGGAACGCCATTGCGCTACCTCGTCGGCAATCCAGAACGAAGGGGCAAGACCATGCGCCTTCCGGGCGTCAGACGTGAGCGCCCGCCAGATTGATTGACTTTCCTCGTCGGTGACCTCCTTATGCCAGTCCCGAATATTCACCCGCGCCGCCATCCAGGGCGTTGCCTCGATGTAGGCCCGCGTCATCCGATAGAGCACGCCCGCCTGTTCCCGATCCAGCGCCGCCGCATAGCATTCGCCATAGGGTTCCTGCATCGGCCCGAGAAGATGAGCAAGCGACAGGCCCGCAAGAATTGCAGATTTGCCATTGCCCCTCGCCACGCTGAGCGCCGCCAGCCGCACCCGACGCCGCCCCAGGTCGTCAATGTTGCCATAGACGCCGCGCACGAACTGTTCCTGAAAGTCGAGCAGTTCCATCGTCTCGCCCGCCCGCAAGCCGGAGACAATCGGCAGGGTCCGCAGGAAGGCCAGCACCTTCTCGTCCGCCGGCATCCCCTCTTTCTCCCAGGGATGATTAACTACAGCCGGGGCAGCCTTTGCGGCTTCCCGGAGACGCGCCGCACCAGGTCCACGCTTACCCATTCTTAGAGCCCTTCCAAACTAATTGAGTTTTTTTGTCCCGCGCCGGTCCTGAGCCGCCAGCCCTGAGCGATTTTCCAGCGTTCCAAGGGTGCCGAGGGTCCAATGGTCTCCCGTCTGCATCACACCCCTTCCTCGGCTTCGTGGAGCGCACAGCACCAGCCTCCGCACCCCGTGCCGTCTTGGCTGAGTGACATGAGGGACAGTAGCTCGCCAGTCCGTCATGCCCTGGGAAGGGTGCACCGCCCTCGCTGATGGGCACCATATGGTCTACCGTGTTGGCCAGGGTTATCCGCCCTTCTGCTCGGCAGCCTCTGCACTCAGGCTCGATGGCAAGGTGGGCTGCCCTGAGCCGTGCCCAGGTCGCGGTATTGTATGGCCACTTAGCCACGGCGCACCTCCCTCGCAATGGACCTGAGAGCCGCCACTATCTCGGATTTCTCCATGAAGTAGCGTTCAGGGTCTCTATGGTCCGGGGACAGACGCTGCACCTTGCGGGCTATGTCCTGCAGTTTGTTATCGGGCGAAGAACCCTTACCCCCGATAACCCCGATAACCGGATAACCGTTGGCCTCACTCATGGGCTGCACCCCTATTGCCCGAAGGGGGTGTCACACCTGTCACACCTGTCACAGTTGCGGCCTTGCCCTTGTATTCATTGGATGATTTGTTCCCGTCAGGTGTGACAGGTGCTTTTGGGCTGTCACACTCGCTATACTCCCTGGAGCCCATGGTTTCCGGGGCTTCCCCGTCAGGTGTGACAGGTGTGACAGGTGTGACAGGGGGTGTCTTATCAGGATGGGCATACTTGCCATAGCTGGCTTTCTTGATCTCGCCCGCCCTCATCATCCGCGACATGGTTTGCCTTACATTCTGCTTCGGCATCCCTGTCAAGTCAGAGACTTCATTCGGACTCATGGGCTCATCAGCTTCGGCCAGGGCTTTCAGGATTGCCCCACGTTCATCAGACCGGCGAACTTCCGCTGCGTCTCCCTGGATGGACCATGCGCCTGCCTCAAAGGACATGGCCGATTCCTTCTCATCCACATCCCGGCCCCGGACATAGAGCGTGATACCGTTGCCGTCGCGGTCGAGAACGAGCGTGGTATCGGCGCACGCCGAAAGGCCGTTGGAGCCTGACAGGGCCTCAAGGGGATCATCAGCCCCGCCCTTCTTGGTATGATGCAGGCCAACCACGGCAATGCCGTTCTCCATGGCCCATTTCTGGAGCGGTGCCCATGCACTGTAATCATTCTCGTAGCTATTGCGGTTGGCAGTGCCTGCCGGTTTTATCCGCTGGAGAACGTCAATTACCACCAGCCTCGGCTTCTTCACGGATTCCCGCCAGTCCTCCAAGGCATCAATGAGCCCCTTGTCCAGCTCCGGGGCATCCGTCACCCATTCCAGCCGCGACAGGTCCGGGCGGTGGCGTTCATCTGGAAAGAGAGCATCTATCCGCCGCTGAATGCGGCGCGGGCCGTTCTCCATGTCGATATAGAGCACGTCACCCTGCTCCACGCCCACAGAGCCCATGGCCACGCCCCCGCAGGCGACGGCTAGCGCCCAATCAATGGCCAGCCACGTCTTGCCCAGCTTCTGGCGTCCGGCCAGGACGGAAAAGCCTTCCGGCACATAGTTGGGAACCGTCCACTGAATAGGCTCGAACTTCGTGGCCATGATGGTTTCTGTATTGATCCGATTGAACCGGACTTTCGGGCGGTCGCCCTCCTTATTGGCCGGAGCAAACCGGATTACGTCGATGCCGTCCACCTTGGGAAAGCCCGCGGGATTGATTTCACCATTAAGCATTTATGCCACCTTGTCGTTCAGATCCGCGCCGGCCTGGCCTGGCGCGAGGATGATTGTTTCGATGTTCTGAGCATGGAGCCGGTCGCCGGTTGTTCGGGCGGCCTTCTGGCCCGTCCCGGAAGCATCGTTGTCGGCTGCAATCCATACCGCCTCGATGCCGGGCAGTGCCGGGAAGGAGCAAATGCCGTTGGCGCTCAGAAGCGACCAGACGGGCATGTTCTCTAAGTCCGGTAGCTCCCTGATGGAAAGCGCCGTCTCGATGCCTTCTCCGATGGCGATTACCGTTTCCACGTCCGCGTCATCGGTGAGCTTCACGGCACCCCCACCAACAGGGCCGAAGCTCAATCGGCCATTGGAGCCCAGGTGCGAGAGTTTCCGGCCATTGGCACCCAGGGCCGTCCGGTGAATGGCCTGCGGCTCATTGGTGATGATGTTGCGGACCAGGGCCACCATGCAGCCCCGCTTTTCCTTTCCGAAGGGGCAGGACGGATGCCAGCGCAATGCCTCGCCCTGATAGGAGACACCCCGGCCTGCCAGGTACGTCTCAACAGGCGTCCCGCTGATAGGTCCGGCCTCGCGCCAGATGGTGCCGGCACGTTGACTGCGCTCATCAGAGGATGGAGCCTGCCTTATCTGCCGGGGCGGAGATGCCGGGACTGGGGCGAACTCTCCCAGGCCCAGACGCTGGCGCACATGGTCCTTGCACTCCCGCCAGTCGTCGCCGGCATGGGAATACACCGTGAAGTCATCGCCCATGAAGGTAACGCTTAAGGAACGGTCGCGGGCCGAATGGCCAGGGCCAGGGCATAGAACGCTGGAGCCGCCCACCACATCGCCGCCAAGGGCTTTCGCAGCATTCAGGATATTCATGCCGCACCCCCTTGGGACATTGCCCCGAGAAGGTGGCTTGTGGTATTGTCGATGCTGGAACCGCGCCTTTGGTATCCAGTTTCGCCGCCGCTTCCTGCGTCAACAGGGGCGGCGGTTTCACGTTCAGGGGGCGGGCCATCCCGGTTAGACAGTCCGCGAGAAAGCCCTTTCGGTTCAATAGGGGCAAATGGCCAGGTTAGACAGTGTAGTGTATTGGGGCATATGGGTTTCCACAGACCCACCCTCTCCGCCATCTGGCGCCGATTGTCAGGCTGACGGGGCCGCATCAGGGGCAGTGGTTCATCGGATTTTCCTGAAGGGATCAGATAACATGAGCGAACTGATCGTCTGGACCTATGA
>Ga0164243_10015181_pt1 | contig 10662 bp, 8 predicted proteins | sample OricompcompostOP_FD_108781 | JGI IMG/M metagenome (GOLD analysis project Ga0164243, IMG submission 108781) | Organic Plus compost microbial communities from Emeryville, California, USA - Original compost - Organic plus compost (OP) | ecosystem: Engineered > Solid waste > Mixed feedstock >...
CAAGGAAAGAAAGAGGCATCTGCCGCTATTTCGTTGCAATCTCGTTGCAGTCCCATTGCAATCCCGTTGCTATTCGGTCACGATTCCGTTGTTAACCTTTTGCTATTCCGCCGCTATTCCGTTGTCATCCCGTCGCTATTCCACCGCCGCGGCCCGCCACTAACGCTGCCGTAAAATTTTACTGGCAACCCGCCGAAAATAAATTACACTAGGACTAATCGCCCATGGGCCTGTCTGCCGGGCCATATCTTACAATCGCGAATGATTGTCGTAGAAACGCACATACTTCCCCATTTTTATTGTTGGTATATTGAAAGAAAGCCGGAGGTGTTATGACTGATGAAGCGGGGGATCCGCAATCCGCTGGCGAGAATGAACGTCAGGCAGCAGATGATCCTGCTGTTTCTGGTTCTCGTCATTCCCGTGTTTATTCTGAACGGGTACGGCAACAACAGGGCGGGCCAGATTTTAAAACGCCATGTAACCAATGCTTATATAGAGCTGAACAAGCAAAATTTCAAACTGATCAGCCGCGATATTGAAACCGTTAACAAGGTGACGGCGACGATGTTTCAGAATTCGGTGGTCCAGCAGCTGGATACGACGGGGAAGGACACGGTGCTGCAGCGGGTGAAAACCTACGAGAAGCTGGAGCGCATGCTGAGCTCATACTCGCAGGAGAGCGATGAGCGGCAGCCGCTGTACTATTCGCTGTACGTGTACGATCCCGGCAACCATTACTTTTTTGCCCCTTATTATCCGGAGTCCAAAAAGTCCGGGGTCTATTTCTTTTCGAACGAGGCCGAGAAGCCGGAATGGTTCGACGAGGCGGTAGCCCGTAAAGGGAACGGCTATTTGCGGCTCACCGATCATTTATCCCCGCCGGCGAAGGGGCAGTATGACCAGAAAACGCTCGGCTATGTCCGCGCGATCAACAACATTGATCAGGGCGGTACGATCGGCGTTCTGATGGTAACGAACGTGGACGCGCGGATCGGCGAATCGCTGAAGACCGTGTCGCTGCCGGAAGGCGAGCTGTATTTTACCGATTGGAACAATCACATTCTGACCTCCACCCAGCCGGATGCCGAGGGCGTGCTCAGCCTTCCTCCGGAAGTGGAGCCGGGAAATTCACCTATGGGCGTCAAGGACGTCATTACGAAGGATTTTATCTATGTCGTGGATTATAACTACGTGCTCCAGCAGAAGCTGGTGTACAAAGTGCCGGTCAAAGCGCTCCTGCAGCAGCAGGACGAAATGAAGCATGTCATCCAGATCATCTCGGTCGCGTATTTCGCCGCCGGTCTGATCATCATTTTATATTTCTGGCGGTCCTTGATGACCCCGCTGCAGAAGCTGGTCACCTTCGTCCGGCGTTATGAGCCGGGGAATGCCGTGCCCGAAACGCCGCACCGGAAACGCAACGACGAGGTCAGCGTGCTGATCTCCACGATTTACGAAATGGCCCGGCGTCTGAACGATCTGATTCATTACAAATACGACATGGATCTAAAGCAAAAGGAAGCGCAGCTGTCGCTGTTGTACCAGCAGATCAACCCTCATTTGCTGTACAACACGCTGGAGAGCATCTATTGGAAAAGCAAGATGGAAGGCAACCACGTGTCGGCCGAGATGATCAAGGACCTGTCCAAGCTGATGAAAATCAGCCTGAGCCGCGGGAGGGAGCTGATTACGCTCGGAGAGGAGCTGGAGCATGCGACCGCTTATATCAAGCTGCAGCAGAACCGCTATGACTATGCGTTCCAGGTGGACATCAACCTCCCGGAATCGCTGCACCCGTTGAGCATTCCGAAAATTACGCTGCAGCCTTTGATCGAAAACGGAATCATTCATGGCATTAAAAATATGGGCGAGGACGGCGAAATCCGCATCGAAGCAGAGGCGTCCGGGGGCATCCTGCGCATCCGCATCTCCGATAACGGCTACAAACCGGTGGACATCGAAGCCATCAACCGGAACTTGAACAGTGAAACAAATGATCCTTCGACCGGTTACGGGGTCCGGAACATTCATCAGCGGATTCAGCTTCACTACGGCAAGGAGTACGGCCTTGTCTACAGCGTCCGCCCGGGCGGGGGCACGCTGGTCACGATCACGCTTCCCGCCGAAAAGGCAGGCGGTTCATGACAAACAAGGTATAAACAAGCTGCATACAAGCTACATACAAGGGGGAGCATCCATGTTCAATATTTTGGTCGTCGACGACGAGCCGCTCATCTGCAAAGGGTTAGCCGGGCTGCTTAGCGCATCGGGCCTCGACATCGGTCAAGTCTACACGGCGGGCAGCGGCCATGAGGCGCTTGATATCGTCCGGATGGAGGAGGTCGACCTGCTCGTCACCGACATTCAGATGGGCGAGATGAACGGAATCGAGCTGATGCACCAGGCGAAAATCATCAAGCCGTGGGTGCAGACGATTATTATTTCAGCGCATGAAACGTTCCAGTACGCGCAAAGCGCGATCCGGCTCGGAGCCAAGGACTATTTGCTGAAGCCGCTGAACAGCGAGCAGTTTCTGGACTCCGTCGGCAGCGTGCTGCTTAAGATGGATAAACGGATACCGCAGGTGAATGAGCTTTTGACAGCCACACAAGAGGATTTTCGCATGGAGGAGCCCGAGCCCCGCAAGAACGAGCTTCTGAACCGGCTGCTGTCGGAAGAAGCGGGCCATGAATCGGGGGATCTTGAGACGGGCGGTGAATATGGCGAGCTTGGGCTGAAGGGTCCGTATTTTGCCGTTATGAAAATGAGGCTGGACCTTTCCTCCGGCAGCTCATCCTATACCGACAGGGATCGGCGGCTTCTCCGGTATGCCTCGCTCAATATTGTGAAGGAGCTGCTCGATCAGGAATGGGATGCGCTTCTGTTTTACTCGCCGGATGACGACATCCATGCGATTATCCAGTGGAACGAGGCGGCAAATGCCGAAACCGGCGAGAACAAGCTCAGCCAGCTCGAAATGGCCGGCCGCAGCGTGTACCATCACATCCGCAAATATTTGAAGCTGGATTGTACAGTCGCCATCAGTCAGATCCTGAAGGGCATTCCTTTTCTTTCCGTACTCGGCCGCCAGGCCGATAAAGCGATGCTGTGGAGCCGGCACTACCCGGACTACCACGTTTTTTATTACGGGGACTTCAATTGGCATAACTACGCTGAAGATCCGTCTGCAGAAGAGCTGTCGACGCAGAGCAACCGGATTGTGGAGAGCACGAGGCGCTATATCGAAGAGAACTACAGCCAGAAGGGGCTGACCATTCATGAGGTGGCGAAGAAGAATCATGTCAGTCCGAACTATTTGAGCTACCTGTTTAAGAAAATTACCGGGCATAACCTGTGGGAGTACGTCATTAAGCTGCGGATGGAGGAGAGCCGACACCTGCTTCAGAACACGGACCTGCGCCGCTATGAAATCGCCGAGCGGGTGGGGTACGAGTCGCCGGAGCATTTCAGCAAAATATTCAAAAAGTATTTCGGCATGAGTCCGAGCGAGATGAAGAAGTAAGAACAGCCATCATTTCCATAGAACTAGACATGTGCGCGGGCAGCCCGCTTTTCTACAATTATCCTTAAGAAACAATTGAGGAAAGAGGGAGACAGATGGGGGAACCCGCTACAGCTATGTTAAAGCCGGAAGCGAAGAGCGAGCCGGCGGGCAGACGAACGAGCAGGTGGAAAAAGCATCTTTGGGGATACCTGTTCATCCTGCCGGCCATTGTCATTTTCATTTTGTTTTTGTGGGTGCCGATTATCAAAGGAGCGGTGTACAGCTTCTTTACGATTGATTTCGTCAAAGGCAACACCTTTGTCGGTTTCGATAATTACGCCAGGGTGCTGCACGACCCCGATGTATGGACAGCCGTTAAAAATACGCTGTATTACATGTTTTTAACGGTCATTATCGGGTTCTGGGTGCCGATCGTGGCATCGATCGCGATTTCGGAGCTGCGCTTTTTCCAGGGCTTTGCCCGGATCGCTGCCTATCTGCCATTTGTCGTGCCGGGCGTGGTGCTGTACGGCATGTGGCGGTGGATGTACGACCCGGTCGGTCCGATCAACGGGCTGCTCAGCAGCTTCGGTGTGGAACCGGTGTCCTTTATCTCCGACGGGCGATGGTCCATGATCTCGATCGTGTTCATGGAGACGTGGCAGCAGTTCGGATCCGCGATGCTGATCTATTTGGCCGGCGTGCTCAGCATTCCGAGAGACTGGTATGAAGCCGCTGAGATCGACGGGGCCGGCGTATGGAACCGGATCCGCTACATTACGATCCCTTCCATACGGAATCTGATCGTGCTGATGTTTATCCTGCAAATCATCGGGACGTCCCAAGCCTACCAATCCCAGCTTGCGCTGCTGGACGGGGGACCGAACAACACGACGCTGACTTATGCGCTGCTTATCGTGAAGTACGCGTTCAACCAGCTGGATTACGGCTCAGCGACGGCACTGGGCATGCTGATGTTTATCGTACTCAGCCTGCTCGGACTGCTTCAATTCAAGATGAACAAGGAGGATTACTAGATGAGCCAGCATGACAGAGGAATCCTTTCTTTTTCCGATTTGAAGAAGCCGCTGAACAAAGTGGTGTACGGCATCATGGTGCTTGGCATCGCGGTGATGGTCGTCACGATGCTGTACCCGATTCTGATGACGATGTTTAACGGTCTGAAGACGAACCAGGAAGTGAACTCGTTCCCGCCGCATTTCTTTCCGCAAACGTGGAATTGGGGCAATTTCTCGGAAGGCTGGGACTATATCAACCTGCCGATGTTTTTGAAGAACACCATCTTGATCTTCGTCGGCAATCTGCTGATGACTGTGCTGGTGCTTGGCCTGGCCTCGTTCAGCATCTCGAAGCTGAATGTGCCGTTCCGCAGGGGAATTTACTTTTTCATCCTGATGACCTTGTTTATCCCGGCGTCGAGCTATATCATTCCGAACTTCGTTAATTTGAAGGAGCTGGGCCTGCTCAATACGTACTGGGCGTTCTGGCTGCCGGCCGGAGCCAGCGCCTACTATTTTCTGCTGATGAAAAATTTTTTCGACGGCATCCATCCGGAGATCTTCGAAGCGGCCCGCATCGACGGAGCGTCCGAGCTCACAAGCTACGTCCGGATTGCCGTTCCTTTGTCCGTGCCGATCTTCGCCACGCTGGCCATCTTTATCTTTTCCACGGCATGGAACGACTGGTTCTGGCCGTCGCTCGTGATGCACAGTGAGGAGAAGTATACGCTGGCCACGGCGATCTACAAATACGTCATCAACGCACGGAGCATGGACAACAACATCAAATTCACGATTTTGTTCATGGTCATGATCCCGCCGATCTTCGTGTTCCTCGTGTTCCAGAGGTTCATAATGCGGAGCGTCAGTTTGTCGGCGGTCAAAGGCTGACCGGCCAACATCGTAGGCATGCACATGAAGGGCATACGATTACACATCGATTGATGAACCATCCTCTCTTATGATGAGAGGGTAAACCATACCATTTGACGAAAAGGGGAGTTTCAATGCGTAAGTTTTCCATGGTGCTGATGTGCCTCCTGCTGTCGGCCTCGGTGCTTGCGGCTTGCAGCGGCGGCAGCAAAACGGCCGGTGGCGACAATCAGGGCGGCGGGTCCGAGGGATCCGGATCCGGGGGAACGACGGCGACGACGGATGCGGGGAAATCGGAGGACGATATTACCCAGAAGAAAATCACGATCAAGATCCACTATCCGCTTCCGGACCAAAAAGATCTGCGGGCGCAGGAAGACGACAAGATCAAACGGTTCACCGAGAAGTATCCGAACGTGACGATCGTGAAGGACGACTGGCAGTACAGCGTCAACGAAATCGGCATCAAAATGGCCTCGAACGAAGCCCCGACGTTCTACAACACGTTTGCGACCGAAGCGCAGATGCTGGTGGAACGCGGCTGGGTCGCGGACATTTCGGACCTGTACAACAAGTGGGAATACAAGGACGAAATGAATCCGCTGCTGCAAAACCAGTTCATGGTGGACGGCAAGGTCTATGGCGTTACCCAGAACGGATATATCACGTCGACCATGATCAACAAAGCGCTGCTTGACGCCAAGCAGGTTCCGGTGCCGCCCTTGGACTGGACGTGGGACGATATGTACAACACGGCCAAAGGTGCGGCTGATGTGAAGAAGGGCATCTCCGGCATTGCGCCGATGGGGAAAGGCAATGAAGCCGGATGGAACTGGACGAACTTCCTGTTCGAAGCGGGCGGGGAAATTCAGAAGGTGGAGAACGGGAAGTATACGGCGGTGTTCAATTCGGATGCCGGCGTGAAGGCGCTCGATTTCTATAAAAAGCTGAGATGGGAAGCCAACGCCATTCCGAAGGATTGGGCTCTCGGCTGGAGCGATGCCCTGAACGCGTTCCAGCAGGGACGGACGGCGATGGTCATCGCAGGCGCGTATGACGTCATTGACGCCGCGCTCAACCAGGGCGGGCTGAAGCCGGAGAACGTGCTGGCCTATCCGATGCCGGCGGCTGAGAAAGGCGGCAAGCATTACGGAATTCTCGGCGGCAACTATCTCGTCATTAATCCGAACGCCACCAAGGATGAGCAGGAAATGGCGTTCCGCTACATCACGTTCGACTATTTTACGGATAAAGGGCTGGAAGCGCTCGAGGGCAACATTCAGGAGCGTAAGGCCAACAATAAATATTTCGTGCCGGCACCGCTGAACTACTTCAAGGACGATTCGGAGTACGGTAAAAAGGTGGCCGCGATTTATGACAAGTACGACAACGTGTACAAATACGATCCGAACCTGTTTGGACTGCTGGACGGCAAGCCTGAAGCCCAGTACGGCACCCAGGATTACTATGGCGCGATGTCCAACGTCGTACAGGAGCTGTTTTCGAAGAAAGACACGGATTCCAAGAAGCAGCTGGATGACGCGGCCAAACTGGTGCAAACCAAGTTTTTCGATGAGATCAAGCCTCAGCAGTAAGGAAGCGGGACGGCCGGAATTGTGGCCAGATGTTAGCTTAGAGGTACTTATCATAAATACAAAAAAAGACCCTGCCCCGCGGCATAACAGCCGCAGGCAGGGTCTTTCGTTATGATCGGGGTGGGATTCCACGCCTCCCCGGATCCTCTCTTACTTGCTGATCTCCTTGAAGGAGGCTTCTGCTGCTTCCAGCGTCGCGTCGATGTCCGCTTCGGTATGGGCCGTGGTCAGGAACCAGGCCTCGTATTTGGACGGCGCGAGATTGATATTACGGTTTAGCATGGCGCGGAAGAAGGCGGCGAAGGCTTCGCCGTCCGTATCCTGCGCTTCGTCGTAGTTGGTCACCGGATGGTCGCAGAAATGTGTGGACAGCGACCCGCGGATGCGGTTGATCGTCAGCGGCACGCCGTATCGGCCGGCCGATGCCTGCAGTCCGTCCGCGAGCTTCGCAGCGAGCCGGTCCATCTCTTCATAGACGCCCTCGCCTTGAAGCACTTCAAGGCAGGCGATGCCCGCCGAGATGGAGGCCGGGTTGCCCGCCATCGTGCCGGCCTGGTAGGCCGGGCCGAGCGGCGCGACCTGCTCCATCACTTCTTTGGAGCCGCCGTAGGCTCCGATCGGCAGCCCGCCGCCGATGATTTTGCCGAGGGCGGTCAGATCCGGCCGGATCGCGTCATGGTTCTGCAGGCCCGCAAAGGTCTGCGTGCTGCCGTAATGGAAGCGGAAGGCGGTGATCACCTCGTCGTAGATGACGAGGGAGCCGTTGTCACGAGCCATGCGGCAGAGGCCCTCCAGGAAGCCCTCCTTCGGCATGACCATGCCGAAGTTGCCGACGATCGGCTCGACCATGACGGCCGCCACGTCGTCGCCCCATTTGGCCAGCGCCGCCTGCAGGGCGTCGAGGTCATTATAAGGCACGGTAATGACCTCGTGCGCAATGCTCGTCGGGATGCCGGCGCTGTCCGGAATACCGAGCGTGGAAGGGCCCGAGCCGGCAGCTACGAGCACGAGGTCCGAATGGCCGTGATAGCATCCGGCGAACTTGATGATCTTGTTGCGCTTCGTGTAGGCACGCGCGACGCGGATCGTCGTCATGACGGCCTCGGTGCCGGAGTTGACGAAGCGGACCTTGTCCATCGACGGGATCGCTTCCTTCAGCATCCGGGCGAGCTGGATTTCAAGCTGCGTCGGCGTTCCGTACAAGGTGCCGTTCTGAGCGGCACGCGTAATGGCTTCCGTGATATGCGGGTGGGCGTGCCCGGTAATGATCGGGCCGTAAGCGGCGAGGTAGTCGATATAACGGTTGTCGTCCTCATCCCAGAAGTAGGCTCCGTTCGCCCGTTTCATAAAGACGGGCGCCCCGCCGCCAACCGCCTTAAACGAGCGGGAGGGGCTGTTGACGCCACCGACGATATGCTGCAGTGCTTCCTGATATAATTGTTCGGAACGTGTTCGATTCATGACGGATAACTTCCTTTCTCAAATAAAAAGCAGGCGGGCAGCCTAGTTGCTGCTGCCCGTACTGCCGTTCTCCCCGGTCTCCCCGGAGGTTGTTGAATTGGTATTGGTTGGGGTGCCTGTTTTGCCTTCGCTGGATACCGGCACCGTCTCCGGCTTGTTCATAATGTCCTGGATATACTGCTTCAGCTTGCTTTCGCTGGAAACGGTCAGGACGGAAGCACTGCCGATCTTTTCCTCTTTCAGCAGCTTCATCGGCGGAATTTGCTCACTGCCGGCCATTTGACTCTGGTAACCGACTGTCGCCAGTTTCCACATGTCATTGACGGACAGGTTCGTATCTATATAAGGGCTGACCTGCTCCAAAATGTTCGGCAGCTTCATGATGGACGTCGTGGACTGCATTTTCTCGGCGACCGCCTTCAGGAAGGCCCGCTGCCGCTCCGTCCGCGTGAAGTCCGATGTTGCGTCATGACGGAAACGGACGTACTGCAGAGCTGTTGTGCCGTCGAGATGCTGCTGGCCCTTTTTCAGGTCGATATCGTATTCATGGTTGTCCGCGTTGCTCGGATAATACATATCCTTCTCCACGTAAAAATCTACGCCGCCGACGGCGTCCACCAGCTTGATGAATCCTTGAAAGTCCGTATAGACATAATACTGGATAGGAATCCCAAGCAGATCGCCGACCGCCTTCATTGCCGTATTCGGTCCATGGGTAATCGCTGTATTGATGCGGTCTTGGCCGTGTTCGGGAATGTCGGTGTACGTGTCGCGGAGGATCGAAAAGACATTGATGCGCTTCTTTACGGGATCCAGGGAGGCGACCATCATGCTGTCAGACCTGGGAACTTCGCCTTCCTTGATGCCGCGGGCGTCCACGCCCATCAGCAGGATGTTGACCGGTTCGGTGCCTTCCCATTTGGGAGGATCGGGAACTTTGACTTCGACGGGGGTAACCGATTTAAAAGGAGAGTTTTCGGCGGACTTCTGCAATCCCTGCAGGCCATTATAAATTGATGCGAAATAATAGACCGCATAACCGATGATGGCTAATACGATAATGGCTATAATCCATAATATTGTTTTTTTCCTTGGAGTCATTCCTTTTCTTCCTTTCGCTATCCTGTTGAAGGAGAGTGCTTGTCTTCGACATGTTCAGACATTTGTAGAGTAAGGATTCATTTATTATAATTTTTTTTGACAATACAATCAATTTTACATTCTGGAAAGCATTTCACCAAGATAAAATGAACGAAAGTGTTCAATTTATATAGATGCAGTGCTTGGCCTCTGAAAGGAGAAAGTGATACATATGACACAATTTACAGTTGGAGACATGGTTCCCGATTTTACCCTTCCGGCCTCGACAGGGGAGGAGATCACCCTCAGCAGCTTTAGGGGGCGCAAGGTGGTGCTGTATTTTTACCCGAAGGACAATACGCCCGCGTGTACGCAGGAAGCCTGCGATTTCCGCGACGCACTTCCTCAGATTGAAGCGAAAGGCGCGGTCGTGCTCGGGATCAGCCCGGACGAGCTTAAATCCCATGGCAAATTTGCCGAAAAATATAGCCTGCCGTTTCCTTTGCTGTCCGATAAGGACCATCATGTGAGCGAATTGTACGGCGTATGGCAGCTGAAGAAAATGTACGGGCGCGAGTTCTGGGGCGTCGTCCGTTCGACGTTCCTGATCGATGAAGAGGGAAGGCTCATCAAGGAATGGCGGAAGCTTCGGGTGGCGGGCCATACCGGCGACGTCGTGTCAGTCCTTTAATTTTATGTAGCTCGCCGTACAAATATTAAAACGCATGATCATAACTATAGGAAGTAAAGCATTGAAATAGGAGCTGGGCTGCCCGGGATGGTTCGGGGGCCCAGTTTTGGTCTGCAGCCGCTCCGGGTACCGCTCTTCTAATGAAAGCGATTCCGGTAAATTTCAGGCATATTTTTGAAAATGGATTGCAAAAATATATGTAAATTTATTCTTATGTTTTTATTGACACGTAAACATGTTGGTTTTAAAATAATTCGTATGCGAAATATTAAGAGATGGAAATAGAAACAGGGTGAAGAATGATTTTGGGTCCTCAAGAAGAAATTCTCGAACTGTTGTACTCTTTTCGCCAGGTCAATCTCACGTTTTACCAAATCTTCTGGAAGCATGCCGATGCTCTTGAGACCACCTGGATTCAATATCTTGTCCTGCACA
>Ga0164243_10015182_pt1 | contig 10662 bp, 5 predicted proteins | sample OricompcompostOP_FD_108781 | JGI IMG/M metagenome (GOLD analysis project Ga0164243, IMG submission 108781) | Organic Plus compost microbial communities from Emeryville, California, USA - Original compost - Organic plus compost (OP) | ecosystem: Engineered > Solid waste > Mixed feedstock >...
CAGCACCAGATAGATCGCGATGTAGATCAGCGTCAGCCGGTCGAGCGTCGCCTCCGCAATCGCGCCCGGCGTCGCCCTCGCGGGGAAATGCGCGAGCGCGAGGATCGCGCCGGCGAGGAAGATACCGATCCCCGACGTGCATTTCTGGACGAAGAACGATCCGGCGAAGAACACGCCCTCGGAGCGGCGGCCGGTATGCGCTTCGGAATCCTCGACGACATCGGCCATCATCGAGGCGCCGAGGATGAAGCCCGAGATGCTGAGCGCATTGGCGGCGATGACGAAGGCGAAATAGAGCGGCAGGAAGCCCGCCGCGTGCGGCTCCGGGAACAGGCCGAGCAGGCGCAGGATATAGGGCGTCATCTGCAGCGTGCCGCCGAGCAGCGTGACGGCGACCGCGGCGCGCGGCTTGCTGGTGCGCCGGCCGATCACCGGCGCGGCGGCGAAGGCGATCAGCACGCCCGCCATCAGCACGAACGGCATCAGCGTCAGCGCGGGGCCGAGCTGCCAGACGTAGGAATACATGTAATTGGCCATGGCATAGCCGATGCCCTGGTTGGTGTAGGCGAACAGCCCGGCGAGCATCAGCACGACGAAGGCGCGGTTCTTCATCGTCTGGGCAAGCTCGCGGAAATGGCCGCGCACCGTCTGCCGGCCGAGCGCAGGGCGCGGCAGCCGGTCGATCTCGCGATGGGTGCCGAGCGCGGAAACCAGGATCGCGACGACCATCAGGATCGCGGCGGCGATCGCCATCTCGCCATAGCCTTCGCCGCGCAGCAGCCCGTTGGGATAGCCGGGCCGCGGCGACAGGAACACGCGATAGGCGAGCAGCAGCATCAGCAGCCCGCCCGCCCAGCCGAGCAGGTATCGCCAGGCGGTGATCCGCGTGCGCTCGTCATAATCGCCGGTGAGTTCGGGGGTCAGCGCCTGCGAGGGCACTTCGTAGCAGGACACCGCGCTGCGCACGAGCACGGCGGTGACGAACAGCCACAGCCCGGTCAGCGCGGGCGAGAGATGCGGCGGGTGCCACAGCAGCAGCCAGCCGATCGCGATCGGCAGCGCCGAAGCGTACATCCACGGATGCCGCCGGCCCCAGCGTCCGCGCGTGCGGTCGGAGAGCGCGCCGACCGCCGGATCGATGAAGGCGTCGAGCACCAGCGCGGCCATGATGATGAGGCCGACCGTGCCCGGCGCGACGCCGACCACCTGGTTGTAGAACAGCAGCAGGAAGGTGCCGAAGCCCGAATCCTTGATGCCATAGGCGACCGCGCCGGTGGCATAGGCGATCGTCGTCGGGGTCGAGACGCGCCGCGCCGGCGGCGCCAGCGGCTGGCGCACGCTCACCGGGCGAGCTGCTCGAGCGCGGCGAACAGCGACGGCATCTCGGGGTCCCAGCTGTGCCGCGGCCCGATCGTCAGCCCGCCGTCCACGACGAGATGCGTGCCGGTGACGAACGCCGCATCGTCGCTGGCGAGGAAGGCGACCGCGGCGGCGATATCCTCCGCCCGCCCGGTGCGGCGGATCGGCTGCGCGTCGGCGGCCATGCCGGCGATCGCGGCATTGGCCTGGTCGCGCGCCGCGCCGTCGAGGCCGAGCGCGGCGGCGAAGATGTTGGTCGCGATGAAGCCCGGCACCACCGCGTTGACCCGGATATCGTGCCGGGCGAGGTCGGCGGCGGCGAGCTTCGTCAGGTGGAGGACGCCGGCCTTGGCGGTCGAATAGGCGGTCGGGGCAAAGCCGGCGGCGAGCGCCGAGACGCTGGAGGTGTTGACGATCGCGCCGCCGCCGCGCTTCGCCATCAGCGGCGCGGCATAGCGGATGCCGAGCGCCACCGAGCGCAGCAGCAATGCCTGGGTGCGGTCCCAGTCCTCGGGCGAAATCTGGTCGATCGGCTCGCGCGCGCCGCCCGCGCCGGCATTGTTGAACAGCACGTCGAGCCCGCCCGCTGCGTCGGCGGCGGCCATCAGCGCCTCGATCTCGGCGGCCCTGGTCACGTCGGTGCGGCGGAAGGCGATTCGCCCGTCCGAGGCATCGGCGAGCGCCTGCCCGCCGGCTTCGTCGATGTCGCCGACGATCACCGCGGCTCCCTCCTCGGCGAGCCGCAGCGCGGTCGCGCGGCCGATTCCCGATGCGCCGCCGGTGACGACCGCGCGCTTGCCCGAAAAGCGCATCCGCCTCTCCTCGTGTTTTTTGGCAGCATAGTATGGGGTTTTGAGGCGTCAATCGGCGTGTTTGGAATTTCGGGTTTGGCTTGTGCGGCGCGACTGGCTAACAGGCGTGACGGAGGAGAGGAGGCCGATGGCGCTGGACCCGGAGACGTTCGAGGCGTTGCTCGACACCGTGCGGCGGTTCGTCGCCGAGCGGCTGCGGCCGCTCGAGGCCGAGGTCGAGGCGGCGGACGCGCTTCCCGACGCGGTGGTGCGCGAGATGCGCGAGCTCGGGCTGTTCGGGCTGTCGATCGCGCCCGATTATGGCGGGCTGGGCCTGACCATGGCCGAGGAGGCGCGGGTCGCGATCGCGCTGGGGCATACCACGCCGGCCTTCCGGTCGGCGTTCGGCACCAATGTCGGGATCGGCAGCCAGGGGCTCGTCCTGGCCGGGACCGAGGCGCAGAAGGCCGAATGGCTGCCGCGGATCGCGAGCGGCGAAGTGATCACCAGCTTCGCGCTGACCGAGCCCGACGTCGGCAGCGATTCGGGCGCGGTGAAGACGCGCGCGGTCCGGGACGGCGATGTCTATCGGCTGACCGGGACCAAAAGGTTCATCACCAATGCCGACCGCGCCTCGCTGTTCACGGTGATGGCGCGGACCGGGGAGGAGGCGGGCGGGCGCGGCGTTTCGGCCTTCCTGGTGCCGCGCGATCTGCCCGGCGTGTCGGTCGGGGAGCCCGAAAAGAAGATGGGGCAGAAGGGCGCGCGGGTGTGCGACGTGCATTTCGACGACGTGCCGGTGCCCGCCGCCAACCGGCTCGGCGCGGAGGGCGAGGGGTTCAGGATCGCGATGCGCGTGCTCGACCGCGGGCGGCTGCACATCGCGGCGGTGTGCGTCGGGGTGGCCGAGCGGCTGATCGCCGACGCCGTGGCCTATGCCGGCGAGCGCAGGCAGTTCGGCAAGCCGATCGCCGAGCATCAGCTGATCCAGGCGATGATCGCCGATTCGAAGACCGAGGCGCTGGCGGCGCGCGCGCTGGTGCTGGAAACGGCGGCGAAGAAGGACGCGGGCGACGACGTGGTGCTCGAATCGGCGGCGGCGAAGCTGTTCGCCAGCGAAATGGTCGGCCGCGTCGCCGATCGCGCGGTGCAGATCTTCGGCGGCGCGGGCTATATCGCCGATTACGGGATCGAGCGGCTGTATCGCGACGTGCGGCTGTTCCGGATCTACGAGGGGACGAGCCAGATCCAGCAGCTGATCGTCGCGCGGGAGACGATCCGGCGGGGCGGGTAGTCGCTACGGTTTTCCGAAGGGGAGCAAGTTTATGGACACGACCAATCTGTTCCGGCTCGACGGGCGCGTGGCGCTCGTGACGGGCGGATCGCGCGGGATCGGGCGGATGATCGCCGCCGGGTTCGTCGCGCAGGGCGCGAAGGTCTATGTCTCGTCGCGCAAGGCAGAGGCGTGCTTCGAGACCGCCGCGGCGCTGGGCGACAGGTGCATCGCGCTGCCGCAGGACATTTCGACGGTGGCCGGCTGCAAGGCGCTGGCCGCCGACCTCGCCGCGCGCGAGGCGAAGCTCGACATCCTCGTCAACAACGCCGGCGCGGCATGGGGCGAGCCGTTCGAGACCTTTCCCGAAAAGGGCTGGGACAAGGTGATGGACCTCAACGTCAAGTCGCCCTTCTTCCTGACCCAGGCGCTGCACGAGCTCATCAAGGCGGCGGCGTCGCGCGAACGGCCGGCCAAGGTCATCAACATCACCTCGATCGACGGGCAGCGGCTCAACCCGTGGGAGACCTACAGCTATCATGCGTCGAAGGCGGCGCTGATCTATCTCACCAAGCGAATGGCGGCGCGGCTGGTGCGCGACGGCATCAACGTCACCTCGATCGCGCCCGGCGCCTTCGCGAGCGAGATGAACCGCGCCGCGCGCGACCATGGCGACGCGGTGGCGCAGACTATACCCGCGAAGCGGATCGGGCTGGACGAGGACATGGCGGGCGCCGCCATCTACCTCGCCAGCCGCGCGGGGGATTATGTGGTGGGCGAGACGATCACCGTCGACGGCGGGCTGGTCAACGCCGCGCTGGGGACGAGCATCGACGGGTGAGGCGTTCCTCCCCGAGCTTGTCTCGGGGAGGGGGACCGTTTGCGCAGCAAATGGTGGAGGGGCCGCGCCGCACGCGCGGAACTTTGCGCGGCATCGGCCGCTTTGCGGCCGCCCCTCCACCATCGACTGCGTCGATGGTCCCCCTCCCCCAGCAAGCTGGGGGAGGAACAGTCAGCGCGCAATTCCTCCCGCCGCCAGCACGGCCAGCGTCACCAGCTCGCTCGCGGTGCTGGTCATCGGGGCGATCTGGACCGGCTTTTCCATGCCGATCAGCATCGGGCCGATCATGCTGTCGCCGCCCAGCTCGCGCAGGATCTTGGCCGAGATGTTGGCCGATTGCAGCCCCGGCATGATGAGGACGTTGGCAGGGCCGGAGAGGCGCGCGAAGGGGTAGTTGGCGAGCTGCTTCGGGTTGAGCGCGACGTCCGGGGCCATCTCGCCCTCGAACTCGAAGCCGGGCTTGCGCTCCTCCAGCACCTTCACCGCGGCGCGGATATTCTCCAGCCAGCGGCCCTCGGGATTGCCGAAGGTCGAATAGCTGAGGAAGGCGACGCGCGGCTCGTGACCCATGCGGCGGGCGACCTGCGCGGTCCGCTCGGCGATGTCGGCGAGCTCCTCGGCGTCGGGGCGCTCGTTGATCGTCGTGTCGGCCATGAACACCGTGTGGCTCTGGCCGACCAGGATGTGGATGCCGAACGCGGTGCGGCCCGCCTCGACGTCGATCACGCGGCGCACCTCGCGCATCGTGCGGGCATAGGTGCGGGTGACGCCGGTGATCATCGCATCGGCCTCGCCGAGCTGGAGCAGCAGCGAGCCGAAGATGTTGCGGTCCTGGTTGACCATCCGCTCGCAGTCGCGGCGGAGGTATCCGCGGCGCTGCAGCCGCTGGTAGAGGAAATCGACCATCTTCGGCACCAGCGGCGAATGGCGGCTGTTGTGCAGCTCGAAGCTCCGCGGGTCATCGACGCCGAGCTTGGCGAGCTCGTCATAGACCTCGTCGCGGCCCACCAGCACGGGGGTGCCGTAGCCGCCGTCGCGGAAGGCGATCGCGGCGCGCAGCACGACTTCCTCCTCGGCCTCGGCGAAGACGACGCGCTTGGGCTGCGCGCGGGCGCCCTCATAGGCGAGGCTGAGCACCGCGGTGGTCGGGTTGAGGCGCCCCCTCAAGGCCTGGCGATAGGCCTCCATGTCGGCGATCGGCTGGCGCGCGACGCCCGAATCCATCGCCGCCTTGGCGACCGCGGCGGGCACCTCCTCGATCAGCCGCGGATCGAACGGCGCGGGGATGATGTAGTCGGGGCCGAAGCTGTGCTGCGTGCCATAAGCGGCGGCGACCTCCTCCGGCACCTGCTGGCGGGCGAGGCGGGCGAGCGCCTCGGCGGCGGCGACCTTCATCGCGTCGTTGATCGTCGTCGCGCGCACGTCGAGCGCGCCGCGGAAGATGAACGGGAAGCCGAGGACGTTGTTGACCTGGTTGGGATAGTCCGAGCGGCCCGTGGCGATGATCGCGTCGGGGCGCGCCGCCTTGGCGACCGGCGGCGAGATTTCCGGATCGGGATTGGCCATCGCGAAGATGATCGGCCGCGGCGCCATCGTCTTGAGCAGCTCGGGCGGCAGCGAATTGGCCGAGGCGAGGCCGAAGAACACGTCGGCGCCGTCCAGCGCCTCCGCCAGCGTGCGCTTGGTGGTGGCGACGGCGTGCGCCGACTTCCACTGGTTCATGTCGGCTTCGCGGCCCTGGTAGATCACCCCGGTCTTGTCGATCATCAGCAGCTTGTCGTGCGGCAGCCCCATCGCCTTGATCAGCTCCGCGCAGGCGATCGCCGCGGCGCCGGCGCCGAGCATGACGCAGCGCGTGTCCTTGATGTCGCGGCCGGTCAGGTGGAGCGCGTTGATCAGCCCCGCGGCGGCGATGATCGCGGTGCCGTGCTGATCGTCGTGGAACACCGGAATGTTCATCCGCTCGCGCAGCGCCTGCTCGATCAGGAAGCATTCGGGCGACTTGATGTCCTCGAGGTTGATGCCGCCGAAGCTGGGTTCGAGCAGCTCGACCGCGTTGATGAAGCGATCGACGTCCTCGGTCGCGACTTCCAGGTCGATCGAATCGACGTCGGCGAAGCGCTTGAACAGGACGGCCTTGCCTTCCATCACCGGCTTGGAGGCGAGCGCGCCCAAATTGCCGAGGCCGAGGATCGCGGTGCCGTTGGAGATCACCGCGACGAGGTTGCCCTTGGCGGTATAATCATAGGCGAGGCCGGGGTCCGCGGCGATCGCGCGGACCGGCACCGCGACGCCGGGCGAATAGGCGAGCGCGAGGTCGCGCTGCGTCGCCATCGGCTTCGAGGCGACGATCTCGATCTTGCCGGGGCGCCCCTCCGAATGGAACAGCAGCGCCTCGCGCTCGGAAAACTGGACGTTTGAGTCTTCGGCCATCGGCATCCCCTAGAGTTTCGATCGTCTTTAGGCGGGCTTTGGCATCGCGTCACCCCGGACTTGATCGGCGGGCCCACTTCTGTCGTCCGGCGCGAAGGCGGCGGGATGCCGGACCAAGTCCGGTCATGACGAAGCGGGAATCTTCGGCTACGCGTCCGCCATGTCCGCGCCGACCCCGATGATGGCCCAGTATCTCGCGCTCAAGCAGGAAGCGGGGGATTGCCTGCTGTTCTACCGGATGGGCGATTTCTTCGAACTGTTCTTCGACGATGCGAAGGTGGCGGCGGCGTGCCTCGACATCGCGCTGACCGCCCGCGGCGAGCATGGCGGCGAGAAGGTGCCGATGTGCGGGGTGCCGGCGCATTCGGCCGAGGGCTATCTCGCGCGGCTCATCAAGGCCGGGCACCGCGTGGCGATCGCCGACCAGATCGAAACCCCCGCCGAGGCCAGGAAACGCGGCGGCTCCAAGGCGCTGGTCGAACGCGGCATCATCCGCGTGGTGACGGCGGGGACGCTGACCGAGGAAGCGCTGCTCGATTCGCGCGCCGCCAATTGGTGCGCCGCGATCGGCGAGGCGGGCGGCGCGGTGGCGATCGCCGCCGCCGATATCTCGACCGGGCGGTTCGAGGTGATCGAGAGCGCGCCGGCAAGCCTTGCCGCCGATCTCGCGAGACTGGCGCCGGCCGAGACGATCGCGTCGGAGACGGGCGACGCGGCGGCGCTGGCGACGAGCGTGCGGCCGAAGGCGGACTTCGACAGCGCGCAGGGCGAAGCGCGGCTGAAGGCGCTGTTCGGGGTGGCGACGCTCGACGGCTACGGCCGCTTCTCGCGCGCGGCGCTGGCGGCGGCGGGCGGTCTCGTCGCCTATCTCGACCATACCGCGCGCGGCAGCCTGCCGTTCCTGAGGCCGCCGCGGCTGGCCGAAGCGCGCGAGGCGATGGCGATCGACCAGGCGACGCGCGAGAGCCTCGAACTGACGCAGACCACCGCCGGGGCGCGCAAGGGGAGCCTGCTCGACGCGGTGGATCGCACGGTGACGGGTGCGGGCGCGCGGCTGCTCGCGGCGGACATTTCGGCGCCGCTGATGGATCGCGCGCTCGTCGAGGCGCGGCTCGATCTGGTCGGCCTGTTCCACGACGAGCCGGGCCTGCGCGACAGCGTGCGCGCGGCGCTGAGGGCGCTGCCCGATATCGGTCGCGCGCTGGGGCGGATCGCGGCGGGGCGCGGCAGCCCGCGCGACCTCGGGCAGTTGCGCGACGGGCTGGACGGGGCGTGGCGGCTGGGCGAGCGGCTCGATCGCGTCGCGCCGGCGCCGGCCTTGCTGGCCGAGCTGACCCCGCAGCTTCGCGGGCACGGCGCGCTGATCGATCTCTATCAGCGCGCGCTGGTGCCCTCGCCGCCGATCGACGCGAGCGACGGCGGCTATATCGCCGAAGGCTATGACGCCGCGCTCGATGACCTGCGCGCGACCGGCGCGGGCGGGCGGCGGGCGATCGCGGCGCTGGAGGCCGACTATCGGCAGCGCACCGGGATCAATGCGCTCAAGGTGCGGCACAACAATGTGCTCGGCTTCCATATCGAAGTGCCCGCGCGGCACGCCGACGCGCTGATGAAGCCCGACAGCGGCTTCACCCACCGCCAGACGCTCGCCGGGGTGGTGCGGTTCAACGCGCCCGAGCTGCACGAAGCGGCGACGAAGGTGGCGCAGGCCGGCGCGCATGCGCTGGCGGCGGAGGCGGCGCATCTCGAGGACCTGACTGCGGCGGCGCTCGCCGCGCGTGAGGCGATCGCCGCGACCGCGGATGCGCTGGCGCGGCTCGATGTCGCCTCGGCGCTGGCCGAGCGCGCGGTCGAGGGCGGGTGGACTCGGCCGGCGCTTGTCGATCACGCCTGTTTCGAGGTCGAGGGCGGGCGGCATCCGGTGGTCGAGGCGGCGCTGGCCAAGACCGGGGAGCGGTTCGTCGCCAACGACTGCGTGCTGTCGGAAAGCTCGCGGCTGTGGCTCGTCACCGGGCCGAACATGGGCGGCAAGTCGACCTTCCTCCGGCAGAACGCGCTGATCGCGGTGCTGGCGCAGGCGGGGAGCTTCGTGCCGGCGGCGAGGGCGCGGCTCGGCCTCATCGATCGGCTGTTCAGCCGGGTCGGCGCGTCGGACAATCTCGCGCGCGGGCGCTCGACCTTCATGGTCGAGATGGTCGAGACCGCGGCCATCCTCGCGCAGGCGACGCCGCAGAGCTTCGTCATTCTCGACGAAGTGGGGCGCGGCACTTCGACCTATGACGGCCTCGCGATCGCCTGGGCGGTGGTCGAGGCGATCCATGAGGACAATCGCTGCCGCTGCCTGTTCGCGACGCATTATCACGAGCTGACGCGGCTCGCCGAGCGCTGCGACGCGCTCACCCTCCACCATGTCCGCGCGCGCGAGTGGAAGGGCGATCTGGTGCTGCTGCACGAAGTCGCCGAGGGGCCGGCGGACCGCAGCTACGGGATCGCGGTGGCGCGGCTGGCCGGGCTGCCGCCGGCGACGGTGGCGCGCGCCAAAGCGGTGCTCGCCAAGCTGGAGGCGGGGCGCGAGAAGACCGGCGGGCTGGCGGCTGGGCTCGACGATTTGCCGCTGTTCGCCGCGGCGCAGGAGGCGGAGGAAGAGGCGCGCGACGCGCTGCGCGACGAGATCGAGCGGCTCGACGTCGATGCCCTGAGCCCGCGCGAGGCGCTCGACATGCTCTACCGGCTCAAGGCGCTGGCTCGGGAGGGGTAGCGGCGCGGGTCATGCGGCCATAGGCCCAGCCGATGCCGATCAGCGCGACACCGAGGCCGAGGAACGAGAGGATGCGCAGCACGCCCTCCAGCGCGGCGGCGTCGACCAGGAAGACCTTGAGCGTGACGAGGGTGAGCAGCGCGAGGCCGGCGAGGCGCAGGTCGGCGATCCCCGCCGCGATGCCGCGCCACAGCCAGGCGAGCGCGAGCGCGAGGCCGGCGGCCGAATAGAGCCAGTTCTCGGTGCGCCAGACCGGGCCGGTGAGGAGCGCGCCATGGGTGAGCTGACGCACGGTGACGAGCAGCGCGAGGAGCAGCAGCGCGAGGCTGGCGCGATACCAGCGCGGATCGGCGCGGCGCTGCCACAGCCAGAAGGCGGTGAGGCCGGTGGCGAGCGTCGCCGCGTTGAGCAGCGGGATGGCGCCGACCGACTGGCGGACCCACAGGGGATCGAGCAGCAGCAGGTCGAACCAGACGAAGCGGGCGAGGCCGGTCCAGAACAGGGCGCGGGCGACGACGGGCAGGCGGTCGCGCAAGGGCCAGGCGGCGAGGAAGAAGAGCTGGGTGATGGCGGCGCGCTCGGCAAGGCCCCGGGCGAGGAAGGCAGCCGGGGTGGCGATCGCCAGCGGAGCCTTGGCGAGGGCATAGACGCTCGCCACCGCCGCCAGCGCGACGGCGGACCAGATGAAGCGGCCCAGCCGGTGCGGGCGATGGACGAGCGCGGCGGCGACGAGGGCGGCGGGAAGCGCGAGCTCGCGCAAGGTCGCGGGCAGCGGCGGCAGCAGCAGATACGGCAGGCGGTCGCCGCCGAGGGAGAGGATCGCCACGCGCAGCATCGCGAAGGCTTGCGGCACCATGGCCGCCGCGGTCGCGACGAGCGCCACTTCGCCGAGCGGCACCGCGAGCGCGAGGGCCGCCGTGGCAACCAGCGCGAGACCGGCGGCGTGCCACGGCGCCGGCAGCAGCTCGATCGCGATGGCGCAGGCGAGCAGGGTGGCGACCGCGGCGCCGCCGGCCCGGGCGACCGTGGCGTCGCTCTCCCGCGCGCGCCAGCTCAGCGACGCGGCGGCGATGCCCGCGACGAGGAGCAGCGCGGCCCAGCCGGCGGGCGGGAGCAGCGCATGGGCTTCGATCTCGACCAGCAGCAGCGGCGCGGCCGTGGCGGCGAGCGCGATCGCCGCCCAGAGCCGGTCGCCGAGGGCGCGCCA
>Ga0164243_10015184_pt1 | contig 10661 bp, 7 predicted proteins | sample OricompcompostOP_FD_108781 | JGI IMG/M metagenome (GOLD analysis project Ga0164243, IMG submission 108781) | Organic Plus compost microbial communities from Emeryville, California, USA - Original compost - Organic plus compost (OP) | ecosystem: Engineered > Solid waste > Mixed feedstock >...
CATCGCGGCCTTTACGACCGAAACCCATGCGGGTGACGATGTGATCATTGGCGCGGGCTTTCGGTATGCCCACGGCGTGGGGCATGTTCGCGGCGCCATCCAGTCGGGCGGTCTCGTCCTGTGCAGGCTGGAAGAAATCTCCACCCGCAACGAGAACGGTGCTCCGGTTCCGGGGCTGGTTGCAGTCGCGCGAAAGCCCTGACGCACCTCGCTTTTGGATGCCGACGCGCCTACCTTGGGGCGGTGACCGACCTGCTTTCCCCTGATCGTCTGCAGACCAGGCTGCCCGAGCCGTTCGAGCGATGGTTCGCGGCACGCGGCTGGGCGCCCCGTGCGCATCAGCTCGCATTGCTGGAGAAGGCGAATGGCGGCCGCTCCGTTCTGTTGATTGCGCCGACCGGGGCGGGCAAGACCCTGGCGGGCTTCCTGCCGACCCTCACCGAACTTGGTTTCCCGTCTCCGCAAAACCCCGCCCGCGATCAAAAACTGACGTCGACCGGCCATGACTTGCGGCGCGGGCAGGGTCTGCACACGCTGTATATTTCTCCGCTGAAGGCGCTTGCCGTCGACATCGCCCGAAACCTGGAGCGGCCGATCGCGGAGATGAAGCTGCCGATCAAGGTCAAGACCCGCACCGGCGATACCCCAGCTTCCCGCAGGCAGCGTCAGCGGCGCTATCCGCCGGATGTCATGCTGACCACGCCCGAACAGTTGGCGTTGCTGTTGTCGTCCGACGACGCGCCCTTCATGTTCGCGTCGCTGAAACGAATTGTCCTCGATGAACTGCATGCGCTGGTGACGTCGAAGCGCGGCGATCTTCTTTCGCTCGACCTAGCGCGGCTCTGGAAACTGGCGCCGCAAGTCACGACCATCGGCCTTTCCGCGACGGTGGCCGACCCGGATTCCCTGCGCCGCTTTCTGGTGCCGCAATGTCAGGGCGAAGGAGGGATGGCCGATCTGGTGATCGCGGATGCCGGTGCGGCGCCCGTGGTCGAGATGCTGGATACGCGCGAGCGTCTGCCGTGGGCGGGGCACTCCGCGCGCCATGCGCTGGATGAGATTTATGAACTGCTGAAGCGCAACAAAACGTCGCTGATGTTTGTCAACACCCGCAGCCAGGCCGAGATGCTGTTTCAGGAATTGTGGCGCATCAACGACGACAATCTCGCGATTGCGCTCCATCACGGGTCGCTTGATGTCGCGCAGCGGCGCAAGGTCGAGGATGCGATGGCGGCCGGAAAGCTGCGCGGCGTCGTCTGCACGTCCTCGCTCGATCTCGGCATCGACTGGGGCGACATCGATCTCGTCGTCAATGTCGGCGCGCCGAAGGGCTCGTCGCGGCTGCTGCAGCGGATCGGGCGTGCCAACCATCGGCTCGACGAACCGTCGCAGGCGGTGCTGGTGCCGGCGAACCGGTTCGAAGTGTTGGAATGCGCGGTGGCGATCGAGGCCGTGGCGGAGGGCGCGCAGGACACGCCGCCGCCGCGTCGCGGTGCCCTCGACGTGCTGGCGCAGCACGTTCTGGGCTGTGCCTGCGGCGCGCCGTTCGCGGCCGACGCACTTTACGACGAGGTGCGGACCGCGGCGCCCTACAGTGCGCTGTCGCGGGCGGATTTCGATGCGGTGGTGGCGTTCGTGGCGACCGGCGGCTACGCGCTGAAGAACTACGAGCGCTTCGCCAAGATCCGCCTGGGAAAGGACGAGCTGTGGCGGATCACCCATCCGCGGGTGGCGCAGCAGTACCGGCTCAATGTCGGCACGATCGTCGAAGCCGACATGCTGAAGGTGCGGCTGGTGCGTTCCCGCGGCGCGCGCGGCGGCCATTCCGGACCGATCGCGCGCGGCGGGCGGATGCTGGGCGAGGTCGAGGAATATTTCATCGAGACGATGGTGCCGGGCGACACGTTCGTGTTCTCCGGCGAGGTGCTGCGTTACGAGGCGCTTGTCGAGCAGGAAGTGTATGTCTCGCGGGCGACGAGCAACGATCCCAAGGTTCCGGCCTATAACGGCGGCAAGTTCCCGCTCTCCACCTATCTCGCCGACCGGGTGCGCGGCATGCTCGCGTCGCCGCGGCAATGGCCACGCCTGCCGACGCAGGTGCGCGAGTGGCTGGGGCTCCAACGGCTTCGTTCCACCGTGCCGGGGCAGCGCGAATTGCTGGTGGAAACGTTCCCGCGCGCCGCCAAGCACTATCTCGTCTGCTACCCGTTCGAGGGGCGGCTCGCGCACCAGACGCTCGGCATGCTGCTGACACGGCGGCTGGAGCGAGCGCGGATGCGGCCGCTCGGCTTCGTCGCCAACGAATACGCCCTGTCGGTCTGGGGGCTGGGCGACTTCAACCTGCGGATCGCGCGCGGCGACCTCTCGCTCGCGGCGCTGTTCGATCCGGACATGCTGGGCGACGACCTGGAAGCGTGGCTGGCCGAATCGGCGCTGATGAAGCGCACGTTCCGGCAATGCGCCATCATTGCCGGGCTGATCGAGCGGCGGCATCCGGGCAAGGAAAAGACGGGCCGACAGGTGACGGTCTCCACCGATCTGGTCTACGACGTGCTGCGGCGGCACGAGCCGGACCATCTGCTGCTTCGCGCCGCGCGTGACGATGCGGCAACGGGCTTGCTGGACATCAAGCGACTGGGCGACATGCTGGCGCGGGTGCAGGGACGAATCGTGCACAGGGCGCTCGACCGGGTGTCGCCGCTGGCGGTGCCGGTGATGCTGGAGATCGGGCGCGAACCGGTCTATGGCGAGGCATCCGAGGCGCTGCTGGCGGAAGCGGAAGAGGACCTGGTGCGTGAGGCGATGGGCGACGATGCGCCGTGACGTTGCGGAAGGGGATGGTGACGGCGGATCCACGCAGGCGGCGGCGCCGGCGGCTGGGCCCGGCGGCATCGTCACCGTCGCCGGCATCGATTTCGTCGGCGACACGGCCGGCGCGCTCTTCTGGGCGGAAGAACGGCTGCTGCTGGTCGCCGACCTGCACCTCGAGAAAGGATCGAGCTTCGCCCGCCGTGGCATGATGCTGCCGCCCTACGACACCGCGGCAACGCTCGCGCGGCTCGACGCGGTGATCGCGCGCCACGCACCGCGCTCGGTGGTGGCGCTCGGCGACAGCTTTCACGACGGCCACGGGCCGTCGCGGCTGACCGCGCAAGACCAGGCGGTGCTCGCGGCGCTGCAGCGCGGGCGCGACTGGATCTGGATCACGGGCAACCACGATCCGGAACCCTCGGCCGCGGTCGGCGGCATGTTCGCCGACTGCCTTGCGATCGGCCCGCTGACATTCCGGCACCTCCCGACCGGCGGCGACGGCGAAATCGCCGGTCATCTGCATCCGGTGGCGCGGGTCAGCGTGCGCGGGCGTGCGATCCGGCGGCGCTGCTTCGCCGGCGACGGACGGGCGCTCGTGATGCCGGCCTTCGGCGCCTATGCGGGCGGGCTCAACGTGCGGCACGCGGCTTTCGCCGCCGCCTTCGTCAATGGTTTCACCGCGCACATGCTCGGCGCGAGGCGGCTCTACGCCTTCGCCGCGCGGCACTGCCTGCCGGACTAATCCCGGCGGAACGCGACGGAGGCGAGCCAGCCGGTGAGCATCGCCATCGCCGCGGTGGCGAGGCCGTAAAAGAAACCGTGCGTCTGCGCCACGTGGGCGACAAACTGTTCGAAGCCGACCTTGACGATCTCGAACGCGTTGCTCTCGCGCGTCACCATGGCGCCAGCGGCAAACAGCTTGAGGTCGATCTCGTAGGTGCCGATCGGCACGTCGGCGGGCAGCGGAATGGTCGCGCGGAACAAGGTCGGCGTGAGGAAGGTCACCGCGTTGGCGCGCTCGCGGTAGTGCCCCTGCTGCACCTTCAGGCGCAGGAAGGCGCTGCGGAACGCATCGCTGCGCGCGTTGCTGGCGGCGTCCTCGCCGGGCGCCGACGGCAACGCGATGTTGGCGAGGCCGACCTGCAGGCGCTGCAGCGTCGCGGCGTCCGCGATCTCCTCGACCGGCCGGTTGGTGCGCACCGCGAGATAGGCGGGGGCATCAGGGAAGGTGAGCGAATCGGTGTTGGCCCAGATGCCGAGAATGCGGTCCTTGCGGCGAGTGACGATCGTCTGGCGGGGCCCGAGCACGGTCACGACGAGATCGTAGCCGCCGGGCCGCGACACGGTCTCGGCGTCGCGCTCGATCGAGCCGAACAGGATCAGTTCGGCGCCGGTGAAGTTCGACGTGATCAGCACCCGGTGCGTCGACAGCGACGTGATGAGCTGCTCGGCCCGCGCCGGAACGGCGCAAGCGAGAAGAATGGTGATCAGCGTCAGGATGCGGCTCATGTCGGCCCCGCAATGACCTGAAGCGAGTAAAGATCGTCCGGCCGGATCACGAGATCGAAGGCGAAGCGGATGCCGACGGACAGGACCAGCAGGCCGAGCAGCAGACGCAGCCGCTCGGCGCGGATGTTCTGCCCGGTGCGGGCCCCGAACTGCGCGCCGATGACACCACCGACCATGAGAATCAGCGCGAGAACCGCGTCGACCGACTGGTTGGTGGCGGCATGCATCACGGTCGCTCCGGCCATGGTGACCAGGGTGAGCACCATCGACGTGCCGATCACGACGCTGGTCGGCACGCGTAGAAGATAGATAAGCGCGGGCACCAGGAGGAAGCCGCCGCCGATGCCCATGATGGCGCCGAGAAAGCCGATCACGAAGCCGATTACCCAGACCGGGATCAGCGACACGTAGATGCGCGACTGCTTGAATCGGAACTTGAGCGGCAGGCCGTGGAACCAGGCGTGGCTGCCGGGGCGGCGCAGGTCGGCGGGCTTGCCGCGCTGCGCGCGGGCAATGGCGCGGACGCTTTCGTTGATCATCAGCACGCCGACGATGCCCAGCAGGGTCACGTAGGACAGGCCGATGGCGAGGCCGAGCTGACCGGCCGAGCGGAGCAGCGCGAACAGCCAGACACCGCCGGCGGTTCCGATGAAGCCACCCATCAGCAACATGCCGGCAAGGGGCAGGTCGAGCGCGCGACGGCGCCAATAGGCCATCGCGCCGGAAAAGGACGAGGCGGCGATGTGGCTGGCGACGCTGGCGACAGCGACCGCGGGCGTGATGCCGACAAAGATCAGCAGCGGAGTCATGAGGAAGCCGCCGCCGATGCCGAACATGCCGGAAATGAAGCCGACCGCGACCCCCATGAACAAGATGAGGAACACGTTGACGGGCAATTCCGCAATCGGGAGATAGATCTGCACGGAGGCGAACCGCCGGTTCGTAGGGACGTTCCCCGGAAGCGGCGAAGAGCGCCTCCTCCGGCCTTCACATCATCGGAGCTCCCGCGCGCGGGTTCGGCGCACCCGTGGAACCGGGTGCCCTGGCCGCACGCGCCGCCCGCGCCCGGCCGGTCATGACGCCCCGACCTTGCGCGACGGTTTCGCCTTGGCGGGAGCGGCGGCCCGTTCCCACCCGCCGGCAGGCGGCTGCACCTCGGTCGCGGCGGCGGGCTGCGGCTCGGCCGTCCAGGTCTGGACGGCGAGGCGCGCCGCCACCAGGGACTGCGCATCCAACCGCGCGGCGACGTCGTCGCGCTTCTTGCCGGCGTCCTGGTCCCCCTGCTGGGCGGCCAGGGCGAACCACTTGTACGATTCCGACAGATTTTGCTCCACCCCGCTTCCGCGGGCGTAGAGGATGCCAAGATTGTACTGGCTGTCGGCGACGCCGTGCTGCGCCGCCTTGCGGAACCATTGCGAGGCGCTGGCGTAGTCCGGCTTGCCGTCGATGCCCTCGGCGTAGAGCACGGCGAGGTTGTGCATCGCCTTGGCGTTGCCGCGATCGGCGGCGCCCTGGTAGTGGCGGCGGGCGCGATCGAGATCCTTCGGCACGCCCTGGCCTTTTTCATAGAGGCTGCCGAGGCGGTACAGCGCCGGGGCGAGCCCGGCTTCGGCCGCACGGCCGAACCATTGCGCCGCCTGCTCGAGGCTCTGCGGCAGGCCGCGGCCTTCGGCATAGCGCACGCCGATCTCGTACTGGGCGGCGGCATCGCCCGCGAGCGCCGCGGTACGCAGCCCCGCCGGAAGCGTCGCCGGCAGGGTGGCGGGGTCGATCTCGGACCCTGTGCCTTCGGGCGAGACGGCCGCCGTGGCGTTGGCCGGCGCGCGGACCGTCCCGGTGACCTCGCTGCCGGTGCCAAGCTGAGCGGGGACGACCGGCAGAGGCTGGGCGATCGGCAGCGCCGCCGTGCCGACCAGCCCGGCCGACGGCGCGCCCGCGGTGAGCGGATCGGCGGTGAGGACCGGCGCGGACGCCGCCGTCTGAACATTGGCCGCCGGCTCAGGGCGTGCGGCGGCGACGTCGGAGACGGGGGCAGGGTCGAGCGGCGCGGTGGCGAGCGGCAGGTGCTCGTCGCTGAGGACCGTGAGGACGGCATGCGCGCCGGCCGCCATGAGCAGCGCGGCGGCGACGCTCATGAGCAGCGCCTTGCGGCGGCGGAACAAACCGCCGAGCGCGCCCAGGGCACCGCTGCCCTTGTCCTCGTCCGCGTCGGCGTCTTGCGCTTCGGCGGCCGCCTGAGCGGCGCGACGGGCGGCGGCGATGAAGTTCGCGCGGCTGGACGGTTCCGGTGCCGGCTTGGCCGGCCCAAGCGCCGCCTCGGAGGCGGCGATTCGCTCCGCCGCCGAGGCGACCGGTCGCGGCCGGCCGAGCGCGGCGCCGGGCTCGAGCGGCGTATCGCCCGGCAGGTCGGGATCGATCGGCCGGCGCGGCGGTCCGCTCAACGGCGCCGGTGCCGAGACGGGAGGCGCGGGCCGGTTGCCACGCGGCGGTCCCGCCGGCGATGCGGGTTCGGCGGAGGGGGCGAGGGGCGGCGCGACCGGCGGCGGCGCGGCTGGCGGCGGCGCAGCCGGCGCGGACACCGCGGGCGCGGACGCGCCCGGGCGGCGGCCATCGCCGCGCATCTCGGTCTCGATCATGGCGAGGCGGTCGACCAGGCGCTCGAGCGTGTCGTGCACGGCTTCGAGCGTATCCTGGGTGCGCCGCTCGCTGGCAGCCTGGATCTGGCGCAGGTCGCCGACGCTCTGGCGGATCGTATCGAGCTCGGCGGAATCGCTGCCCACCACCTCGCGGGCGGCGGCCCGGGCTGCGCGCTCGGCCGCCTCGATCGCCGTCCGGCGCGATTCTTCGAGCCGCACCATCAGGTCGGCCATCACCCGCTCGACCGATTCGAGCTGGCCGAGGCGGCTGGCCGAGGCATCGAGCTTCTCGGCCAGGCGAACGATCTGATTCTCGAGATGGCCGAGCGCGACCTGATCGCTGTCGCGCAGCGGCGTGTGCTGGAGCTGATCCGAGAGCTTGTTGAGAAGGGACTCGAGCTGCGGCGGTGCCTCGCGACCGGAATCGGCGCGGTTTTCCAGCGCCGCGGCCAGCGATTCGATGCGCTGCTCCAGCGAGGAGACGATCTCGGCGCCGCCGCGCGGTGCGGCGGCGAGCCGATCCACCTTCTCGGCGAGATCACGCACGTCCTTGGCGAGCGTCGCGAGCGCTTCCCCCGACGCCACGCCGCCGAGCAGACGGCGCAGGTCCGCGACCGCGCTTTCCAGCGGCCGGAGCGCCGAGGGGTCGGACCCATCGGCGGCAAGCTGATCGATCTTGGCCGCCAGCCCGCGGATGGCGGCATCGAAGCCCGCCAAGCTTTCGGCCGGGGTCAGGCCGCGCAAAGCCTCGCGAAGCTCGGCGAAGTGACGCTCCACCGCGGCGAGTGCCGCGGAATCGGCGCCGCGCTGACGGCTGCCGTCGATGCGTTCGCCCAGCCGGCGCAGCTCCGCCTCGATCGCCTCGACGGCGCGACGCGGCACGGCCTCCTGCAGCGTGCGGCCAATCTCGGCGAGCTCGCGGCGCAGTTCGGCAGCCAACTCCGCAAAGGCGCCCGGCTGGCGCAGCTGCGCGAGTTCCGTGGTCAGCGTCTTGAGCTGCCGCTCGAGGCCGGACAGATCGGGCGCGGGCGGCGGCGGTGCATCCAGGCTGCGTTGCCGGGCCGTGATCTCGGCGACGGCACGGTCGAGACCGGAACTCCACGCGTCGGCCGGAACCGTCGGCGGTGCCTTGATCTGGTTCAGACCGGCCAGCGCCGTGTCGACGGCGGCAACGCGGCGCTCGATCTCGGTCGACGCGGCGCGGCCTTCGCTGACGAGATGGTCGAGGCGTTCGTTGACGCGGGCGATCGTCTCATTGAGGCGCTGCGCGCTGGGATCGGGCCGCGGCTCCGGCCGGGATGCGGCAACCAGCCGCGCTTCGAGCGAACGAATCGCTGCGGCGACATCGTCGCCGACGGGCGTCGGCCTCGGAACGGGCACGGGCTTCGCCAGATGATCGAGACGCTGCGCGATCTCATCCAGGCGGCGGTGCAGCGAGGCGATGCCGTCGTCGGTATCGCGATCCCAGGAATCGTCGTCGCCATCGTGCGACGGCGGCCGCACTCCTTCATCGGCGGCCGAATCGATGATGACGGAGTTGAGCCATTCGCCCAGCGAAAGGCCAGCCCGTCGCGCCGCCTCGCGCGCGGATTCCCGCGCCGCGGGTCCGACACCCTTCACGTTCCAGGCTAGGCCATGCTTCATGCTCGCACCCGTGTTGACCACGCCGACGGGGAGGAGCCGGGACGTCTGCCCTGGGCGACCGGCGCTCGTTAACGGGAAATGGAAGCGGGCGCGGTCCGAATTCCTCGACACCGACTTTTTGCGCGTCAGGGTAAACAAGCGGTTAAGGCCCGCGGAAATGACGGGATCACAGCACCTTTCGGCTGGCCCTTTCCTCGGCCCTCGGCGTGGCGATCGCCGGGCAACGGGCCTTGCGGCAGCGACTTAACGGTAAAGACCGCCTGTCGTTACGGCGTCTTTCTCCCATCCGTACCGCAACGTCACTAGTTCGGGACCCGAAAGCCCGCCTGTCGGGCAGAGGAACCTTTAGATGGCCCACGAATTTAAGTTCATGACCAGCAGTGCAGTAAACGAACTGCCCCATTCGGACGTTGTCTGGATCGAAGACGCGTCCGGAGAGCCCATGATGACTGATGACAAGACCGAATACACGATCGGCGAGTTGTCCCGCGAATTCGGCATCACGTTGCGTGCACTCCGCTTCTATGAGAACCGCGGGTTGATCGCGCCACGCCGCGAAGGCTTGACCCGGTTCTACAGCCGGAGCGACCGCGACCGGATCGCGCTGATCCTGAAAGGCAAGAAGCTCGGCTTCACGCTTTCCGAGATCGGGCAAATGATCGCCGCCGAAGAGGGCGAAGGCGACGCGCACGCGCTGCGGCTGAGCCGGGAAAAATGCCTCGAGCAGATCAATCTGCTGGAAAAGCAGAAGCGCGACATCGAGGAGGCGCTGGCCGAGCTGCGCCGGACCTACACGTCCCTGTCGAGCAAGCTGGTCGGCCTGAATTCGCAGGCCGGCTGATCCCCGTTCGATGCCATGACGGTCCGCCAGGAGCCCCACCGGTGCGCCTGGCGGAGCGGTCGCACGGCGCCGCTTCCTCCCCGGGGCCGTGCGGCTTCTTTTTCTATGCTGGTTTACGTTGACGTAAACGTTCACTATGATGATAGGGCGACACGGGATCGAGCATGGCACGCGCGCACGAACAGCACCCCGGCAGCCGATCCTTCGGCGACCTGATGATGGCCGAAAGCGGGGCCACCGGCGGACCGGAGCGGGAATTTTCGATTCGCGATCTGACCAAAGAGTTCGGGGTCACCGCGCGGACGCTGCGCTTTTATGAGGAAAAGGGACTGCTGCAGCCGCGCCGGCAGGGGCTGGAACGGATCTACAGCCGGCGGGATCGCGCCCGCCTCACCTACGTGCTCATGGGCCGCAATGTCGGCTTCTCGCTCGACGACGTCCGGGAGATGCTGGATCTCTACGATGTCGGCGACGACCAGGTCACGCAGCTCACCGTGGCGCAGGACAAGTTCCGCGCGCAGATCGCCCGGCTCGAGCAGCAGCGCCGCGATATCGACCGCGCGATCACGGAACTGAAACGCGCCAGCCATGCTGTCACGAAGATGCTGAGCTCGCGCACCAGGGGCGCACGCGCAACCAAAACCTAGGCCGCGCCGGGCGCGGACCAAGCAACCAGGAGGTCTCCATGCCGCGCTACACGGCACCCGTCGACGAGGTTCTGTTCCTGCTGAACGACGTGTTCCAGATCGCGCGGTACGACAACCTGCCCGGTTTCGCCGACGCATCATCCGACGTGACCGCGGCCATTCTCGGGGAGGCCGCGAAGTTCTGCGAGGAGGTGCTGCAGCCGCTCAACCAAACCGGTGATTCGGAGGGCTGCACCCGCCATCCCGACGGCCGGGTGACCACGCCGGCCGGCTTCAAGGAGGCCTATCGGCGACTCATCGAGGGGGGCTGGCTGGGCCTGTCGGCGCCGACCGCCTATGGCGGCCAGGGCCTGCCCGCGACGCTGACCGCCGTCGTCAACGAATTCCTCTGCTCCGCCAACATGGCGTTCTCGATGTATCCGGGCCTGGTCCAGGGTGCCGTCGCGGCGCTGCTGCTGCATGGCGACGCACAGCAGAAGGCGACCTATCTGCCGAAGATGATCAGCGGCGAATGGGCCGGGACGATGAACCTGACGGAGCCGCATTGCGGTACCGATCTCGGCCTGCTGCGCA
>Ga0164243_10015186_pt1 | contig 10660 bp, 9 predicted proteins | sample OricompcompostOP_FD_108781 | JGI IMG/M metagenome (GOLD analysis project Ga0164243, IMG submission 108781) | Organic Plus compost microbial communities from Emeryville, California, USA - Original compost - Organic plus compost (OP) | ecosystem: Engineered > Solid waste > Mixed feedstock >...
CGCAGGCGGCCGCCGCCCCACCGCTCGCCGGCGACGACGACCTCGCCGCCGCTCGGCTGCTCGAGCCCGACGACGCAGCGGGCGCAGGTCGACTTGCCGGAGCCCGACTCGCCGACCAGCGCCAGCGCGCCGCCCTCCTCCAGCGCGAACGAGACGCCGTCGACCGCGGTCACCGCCTCGTGACCGAAGCCGTCGGCGCGGCGGACGCTGAACCGCTTGCGCAGGTCGCGGACGGCGAGCACGGGATCAGGCATCGAGCGACTCCTCGGGCGTGCGGGCGGCGTGGACCGCCTCGGCGAAGTGGCAGGCGGCGAGGCCGGCGCCGACCGGCCGCAGCGCCGGCCGCTCGTCGCGGCAGCGCTGCTCGGCGCGCGGGCAGCGGCTGGCGAACGGGCAGCCGGAGCCGATCTCGAAGGCCGAGATCGGCCGTCCGGGCACCGCCGCCAGCGGTCTGCGCTCGCCGCTCAGCGCCGGTCGCGCCGCCAGCAGCGCCGCCGTGTACGGATGGGCCGCCTCGCGGTGGAGCGCCGCCGCCGGCAGCTGCTCGACGATCGTGCCGGCGTACATCACCGCGATCCGGTCGCAGACGGCGCCGGCCAGCTCGAGGTCGTGCGTGATGAACAGCAGCGCGAGGCCGCGCTCGCGGCGCTGCTCGTCGAGGATCGCCATCACCTCCTGCTGGGTGGTGACGTCGAGCGCGGTCGTCGGCTCGTCGGCCAGCAGCAGCCTCGGCTCGGCGGCGAGCGCGGCGGCGATCGTCACCCGCTGCAGCAGGCCGCCGGAGAGCTCCCACGGCCGCTGGCGCAGCCGCCGCGGCGCGTCGTCGACGCCGACCTCGCGCAGCAGCGCGACGGCGCGCCGCTCGGCCTCGGCGCGGCCGACGCCGCGCGTGCGGCGCAGCCCCTCGGTGAGGAAGTCGCCGACGGTGTGGACCGGGTTGACGTGGGCGCGCGGATCCTGGAAGACCATCGCGACCTCGCGCGCCCGCAGCCGCCGCAGCTCGCGGCCGGAAGCATGCGCCAGCGACGCGCCGCCGATCCGCACCTCTCCCTCGACCTCGGCGCCGGCCGGCAGCAGGCGCATGATCGAGCGCGCCGTCAGCGACTTGCCCGAGCCCGACTCGCCGACCAGACCGACCGCCTCGCCGGCGGCGACGTCGAGCGTGACGTCGTGGACGGCCGTCCGCAGCTCGCCCTCGATCGGCAGCCGCAGCCGCAGGTGCTCGATCTCCAGCAGCGCGCTCATCCCTGCTCCTCGATCCGGAACCGCCGCGCCAGCCGCTCGCCGACGAGGTTGAAGGAGACGACCGCGACCACGACCGTCAGCGCCGCGTACAGCGACTGCTGCGGGTTGCCGTCGAGGATCGCCGGCTGGCCGCCCGCGATCATCACGCCCCAGTCGGGCGACGGCGGCTGGATCCCGAGACCGAGGAAGGAGATCGCGGCGAGGTCGAGCATCGCGTAGCCGAAGCCGATCGCCGCCTGCACGACGATCAGCGGCAGCAGGTTGGGCAGCAGGTGGCGCACGCAGATCGACCAGCCCGAGGCGCCCTGCACCTGCAGCGCGGCGACGTACGGCAGCGCCCGCTCCTTCAGCGCCGCCGTCCGCACGACGCGCGCGACGATCGGCACGTAGGCGATCGACAGCGCCACCACCGGCGCGACGAAGCCGGCGCCGAAGACGGCCGCCGCGACGACCGCGAGGATCAGCCCCGGGAAGGCGAACAGCACCTCCAGCAGGCGCGCGATCGTCGCGTCGAGCCAGCCGCCGCGCCAGGCGGCGGCGATCGCGAGGAAGGCGCCGACCGTCGTCGAGGCGACGATCACCAGCGCCGGTCCGGCCAGCGACGGGCGCGCGCCCGCGATCAGGCGCGAGAGCAGGTCGCGGCCGGTGTCGTCGGTGCCGAGCGGATGGGCGCCGGAGGCCGGCGCGAAGGCGTGCAGCGGGTCGACCGCGTTGGGGTCGTGCGGCGCCAGCAGCGGCGCGAGGATCGCGACCGCCGTCAGCAGCGCGCAGATCGCGACCGCGACGGCCGTGACGACGCCGACCCCGGCGACCCGTCTCACGAGCGCCGGGCGCGCCCGCCCGGCGGTCAGCTGCGCGACGCTCATGCCGTCGCCCCCTGCCGCTCGGCGAGGCGCGGGTCCAGCAGCGCGGTGGCGACGTCGACGACCGTGTTGACGACGACGAAGGCGCCGACCATCAGCAGCGCGAGGATCTGCACGACCGCGAGGTCCTGCTTGGCGGCGCTCTCGATCAGCAGCGAGCCGATCCCGTTGACGCCGAAGGCCTGCTCGGCGACGGCGGTGCCGGCGAAGAGGCCGGCGACCGTCAGACCCGAGACGGCGAGGATCGGGCCGGCGGCGTTGCGCAGCACGTGGTGGCGGACGATCGCCGCGTTCGGCAGGCCGCGCCCGCGCGCCGTCTCGACGTGCTCGGAGCGCAGCTCGCCGGCGACCGAGGCGCGCGTCACCTGCGAGACGTAGGCGACCCACGTGCAGCTGAGCGCGACCGCCGGCAGCGTCAGGTGCCACAGCTTGTCGGCCAGCCCGTCGCCGGAGCCGTAGACGGGGAACCACGACAGCTTCGTCGAGAAGATCCAGATCAGCACGATCGCCATCACGAAGGTCGGCGCGCCCATCGCGACCGTCGTGGCGACCGTCACCAGCTGGTTGACGCGGCGGCCGCGCAGGGCGGCCAGCAGCCCCAGCCCGACGCCCGCGACGACGATCAGCGTCGCCGCGTAGGCGACGAGCAGCAGGGTGTTCGCGATCCGCCCGGAGAGCAGGTCGGCGACGTCGGAGCGGAAGACGATCGAGCGGCCGAGGTCGCCGTGCAGCAGTCCCGACAGCCACTGCCAGTACTGGGTCCAGAAGGGGTCGTCGAGGTGGTACTCGGCGCGGATCTGCGCGAGCGCCTGCGGGTTCGGCAGCGAGCCGCCGGCGAGCGAGGCGGCCGGGTCGCCGGGCGCGATCGCGAGCGCGCCGTAGATCGCGACGCTGGAGATCAGCAGCGTCGCGACGAGCGCGGCCAGGCGCCGGCCGACGAACAGTGCGATGGGCATTCGGTGCCTCCCTTCGGGTCAGGCCGTGCGCGGGTCGACCGGCGTCAGCAGGCCGGCCGCTTCCTCGATCAGCTGTCCGAGTGCCAGCAGCCGCCCCTCGCGGTAGCGGCCGCCGACGAGCTGCACCCCCTCCGGCAGCCCGTCGCCGACCCCGGTCGGCACCGCCAGCGCCGGCAGGCCGAGCGCCGGCACCGCCAGGTTCGGCCACTGCGCCGCCAGCAGCTCGCGGAAGCCGTCGACCGTCTGGTCGGCGCCGTGGCGGGCCGCCGGCGCGGCGCTGCCGGGCAGCAGCAGCGCGGCGAAGCGGGTGCTCAGCAGCGCCTCCAACTCGTGGATCAGCGCCATCCGCCGCGCCTGGCCGCGCAGGACGGTCGCCAGGTCGGGCTCGCCCCACGTCTCGGCCGCGACCGTGAAGTGGGCGTCGATCGCGGTGCGCAGGCCGTCGTCGCCGAGCTGCGCGAAGAGGCCGCGCTCCAGCCGCAGATCCTCGATCGCCAGCAGGTTCCACAGCCGGTGGGCCTCGGCGAGCGCCGGCAGCTCCAGCTCCTCGACCTCGGCCCCGGCGGCGCGCAGCGCGTCGGCGGCCGCGTCGAGCGCGCGGCTGGCGGCGGCGCTCGGCGGCGCGATCCCGACGTCGCGCACGACGCCGACGCGCACCGTCGCGGGCAGCGGGTCGTCGAGCGCGATCGGCGCGCCGGTCGCGCTCGGGTCGCTCAGGTCGAGCCGCTCCATCGCGGCGAGGCCGAGGCGCGCGTCGGCGACCGTGCGCGCGATCGGCCCCTGGACCGCCATCGCGGCCGAGGAGTACGGCAGGTCGGGCATCTCCGGCGACGGCGCCCACGCGGCGACGCGGCCGGCCGTCGGCCGCAGGCCGACCACGCCGCAGACGTGCGCCGGGTAGCGGATCGAGCCGGCGATGTCGTTGGCGTGCGCGAGCGGCACCATCCCGGCGGCGACCGCCGCCGCGGCGCCGCCGCTGGAGCCGCCGGGCGTGACCTCGGCGTCCCACGGGTTGCGCGTGCGGCCGTGGAGGTCGTTGTCGGAGAACCAGCGCAGCGAGAAGGCCGGCACGTTCGAGCGGCCGACGAAGACGGCGCCGGCCGCGCGCAGGTGGCGCACGACGGCCGCGTCCTCCTCCGCGACGGCGCCGGCGGCGGCGACGATCCCGCCGGTGTTGGGCCGGCCGGCCTCCGGCACGTTGTCCTTGATCGAGACCGGCACGCCGTGCAGCGGGCCCAGCTGCTCGCCGGCCGCGACGGCGCGGTCGGCGGCGGCCGCCGCCTCGAGCGCGAGCCGCTCGTCGAACGGCAGCAGCGCGCCCAGCGCCGGGTTGACGGCCTCGGCCCGCTCCAGGCAGGAGCGCACCGCCTCGGTCGAGCTGATCTCGCCGGCGGCGATCGCGCTCGCCAGCGCGGTCGCCGTCCACCGCCACAGCTCCGTCGTCGTCTCGCTCATCGCTCGCCCTCCGCCGCGCCGAGCTGGGCCGCCCACGGCGAGCTGATCGCCGCGATCGAGACGGTCGCGCCGGTCAGCCGCCTGTTCAGGAACAGGCGCGAGTAGACCAGCCCGAGCGAGACCTGCAGCCGCGCCGGCGCGAAGGTCGCCTGCGCCTGCGTGAACAGCCTCGCGGTCCTCCGCGGGTCGATCGACGCGGTCGCGCCGAGGATCGCTCTCGTCACCGTGGGATCGGAGTACCCGGACCAGTTGAACAGTCCTCTCGGCAGCACGAACTGCGGCGCGTAGTAGAGCGCGCCCGGCACCTCCGAGTAGCCGGTCGTGACGACGAAGTCGAGGTCGGCGCGCTTGGCCGGGTCGTAGAAGAGCGCCGAGAACTCGGTCGCCTGCAGCTGGCGGATCTCGGCGTCGAGGCCGATCGACTTCGCCGCCGCCTGCACGATCGTCGCGGTCTGCGCGAGCATCGCGTCGCCGGCGGGGACGGCGAAGACGAGCGTTCTTCTCGCCGGTCTGGCCTCCGCGATCAGCCGCTTCGCCTCCTCCAGGTCGTACCTCGGCGCCTGCAGCGCGTCGTAGCCGGCCTGGTAGATCGCTCTCTCGGCAGGCCGCTCCAGGCGAGCGGCGCGGTGAAGGTCTTCAGCGGCTCGCCGTAGCCGCGCAGCACGACTCTGACGAGCGCCTGCTTGTCGATCGCGAGGTCGAGCGCCGCGCGCACCTTCGGGTCGGCGGCGGGGCCGTCGGGCGTCGTCGGGCCGAACGACAGCGAGGCCGTCGAGGGGCCGACGAAGAGCTCGCCGCTGGTCGCTCTCGCGAGCGCGGCGGCGCTGGTGACCGGCGCGTCGAAGGCGCCGTCGACCTCGCCGGCGACGAGCGCGCTCGTCAGCGTCGAGCTGTCGGTCAGGAAGCGGAACTCGAGCGTCCCGACCTGCGGCGCCTCGCCCCAGTAGCGGTCGTTGGCGGCGAGCGTGATCTTCTCGCCCGGCGCCCATCTGACGAGCTTGAAGGGGCCGGTGCAGGAGAGGCCGCCGGCGGCGGTCCCGAACGCTCTGCCGGCTCGCTCGGCGTAGGCGCGCTCGACGACCGTGCCGGCGGGGCCGGCGATCGCGTTGCGGAACTGCGCGTCGGGCGCTCTGAAGCGGATCGTCACCTGCGCCGGGCCGCTTCGCTCGATGCTCGCGACGTTCGCGTAGACGCCCGAGTAGATCGACTGCGCGCGCGGGTCGAGGTTGCGCCGCAGCGACCAGACGACGTCGTCGGCGGTCATCTCGGCGCCGTCCCAGAAGCTGACGCCTCTGCGGAGCTCGATCACGAAGGTGCGCGGATCGACCCAGTCGGCTCTCGTCGCCAGGCCGGGGCCGACGGAGAAGTCGGGCTCGACGGCGAGCACGTGCTCGCAGAGGTTGGCGACGACCGTCGACTCCGAGCTCGCGCCGGCCTTCATCGGGTCGAGCGTCGTCGGCTCGCCCGCCGGCAGCGCCCATCTGACGAGCTCGACGTGACCTCTCCCGGCCGGCAGCCGGTCGACCAGCTCCAGCTTCGCGGGGGCGTCGCCGCTCCCGTCGCCGCCGCTCTCGCCGCTGCCGCCGCAGGCGCTCAGGATGATCGCCGCGGCCGCGGCGGCGCACCCGGCGACGGCAAAGCCGCTCGTGCCTCGCATCTCAAGTCCTCTCGCATCTCTCTGTCTCCGACGCCCCGCTGCGTCCTGACGGCGGACACCATAGCGAGTACAACAGCGTTACACAACACCGTTGCATCTCATCGGTACACTGTCGTTCGTGCCGATCGACGTGGACGTGAGAGAGCGCCTCGACCAGATCGCCAGAGCGACGCTCGCGGTGGTGAGATCGGGCGGCAGCGAGGCCGTCACGATCCGCGCCGTGGCGAGAGCGCTCGGCGGCTCGACGACGCTGGTCACCAACTACCTGCCGAGCCGCACGGCGCTGCTGCGCAACGCCGTCCGCTACGCCTACGACAGCTGGGAGGACGACCTCGGCGGCGCGCTCGCCGACGTCGCCCCGCGCGAGCGCCTCGGCGCGATCGTCGACTGGTCGTGCGGGACCGAGCCCGACGACGAGATCCTGCGCCAGCTGTTCATCGAGCTGGTCGGCCGCAGCGGCTCCGACCACGAGGTCGCGGACATGATGGCGCAGGACAGCGCCAGCCAGCACGAGCAGCTGGCCGAGGCGGCCGGCCAGGCCGGCGCGGCCGACCCGGCCTTCGCCGCCGACGTCCTGCACCTGCTGCTGCGCGGCTTCTACCTCGCCAGCATCGAGACGCCCGACGCCTGGACGAGCGAGCGCGTGCGCCCGGTCGCGGCGCGGCTGGTCGAGCTGCTGGCGGCACCGGCCGAGGGCGCCGCCGCGCCGCCCGCGTCCGCTCAGCCGTAGATCGCCGCGCTCCAGATCGCGTGCAGCGCCGCCGCGACGCGCTCGACGTCGCCGTCGGGCGAGCGGCCGAAGTGGCGCAGCAGGTAGCGCTCGTTCATCCACACGAGCGCGCTGGCGACCTCCTGCGGGTCGGCGACGCGGCTGCGGCCGGCGGCGACCTCGCGCTCGATCGTGCGCGCGACGCCGGCCGTGATCTGCTCGCCGAGCGCGACGTAGTCGGCGTGGATGTCGGGGTCCTGGGCGGCCGCGTCGGAGAGCGCCTGCAGCAGCCGGCCCTCGGTCACGTAGACGCGCGTCAGCTCCAGCAGCGCCGGGCCGAGCGCGGCCGCCGGGTCCTCGGCCGCGTCGACCTCCGTCCACGGCGCGGCGATCGCGTCGAAGCCGCCGCCGAGCTCGTCGAGCAGCGCGACGAGCAGCAGCTGGCGGTCGTCGAAGTGGCGGTAGAAGGCGGTCCGCGTCAGCTCGGCGCCGCGCATGATCTCCTCCAGCGAGATCTCGCTCCACGGCTTGCGCTCCAGCAGCTCGCGCGCGGCGGCGACGATCCGCCGCCGCGCCTGCGAGCGTCTGCGCCGGTGGGCGGGACCGGCGCCCATCAGACCGGGCCCGCCTGGCACCAGCCGGGCTTCAGCGGCGAGCTCGGCTGGATCATCTTCGGCCGCTGCACCGACCAGCGCCCGCGGTCGGCGAACCACGGCGCGACGAGGCCGGCGCCGCCTTGCGAGGGATCGTCGAACAGCGCGTCGGCGAGCTCGCTGCCGACCGCCTGCGAATGGCGGTTGGAGAAGGAGCCGTGCAGCATCCCCATCAGCTGGTCGGCCTTCGGCGCGCTGCCGCCCCAGTCGTTGAGCGGGAAGAACAGCGAGCGGTCGTCGGCCTTGCCGAACGGGTGCCACGACGCGGGCGCGATCGAGTAGACGCACTCGACCTGCCTTCTCGCGGTCGCCGGGTCGGCGCCGGGGACCCGCACGAGGCTGTAGGCCGCCGGCGTGATCGCCGTGTACAGCCACTGCCGCACGCCGAGCCGCAGCGCCGCCATCTGCTGCCGCTGCTGCGGGTCGCTCTGCCCCCACGGGCCGAGCACCGCGCGGTAGGCGGCGGCGAGCTTGCCGGGATCGGAGACGAGGATCGCGCCGTAGCTGCCGAGCGCCTGGTAGGCGCCGAACAGCCGCCCGTCGACCGCCGCGCCGGCTCTGCCGGCCGCGACGAGGATGTCGTGGTCGGGCGAGGGCTCGTCGTCCTCCTCGGTCAGCAGCGAGGCGAGGTCGAGCACGGAGGCGATCGGACCGAACGCCTCGCCGACCTCGGGGATGTCCGAGACGACGTAGAGGATCGCCGAGGTGAGGCCGAGGTCGGCGCTGACGGCGCTCTGCTGCGGCGGTCTGACGCTGTCCATCACCTCGGCGGCGACGTCGTCGGCGGCGATCGCGGTCGAGCCGTCGGTGAGCGCGAACGGCGTCTGCATCTCGGCGATCGCGCTCCAGACGGCGGTCACCTGGCCGATCTCGTCCAGCAGCCGCTGCTGCACCGTTCTGAAGTCGGCCTCGCTGAAGGCGCTCGTCGGCGCGTAGGCGAGCTGCTCGATGCTCCGCGTCAGCGAGCTGGGGCTCTTCATCAGCGAGACGTTGCAGTACTCGGCGCGCACGCCCGGCGTGCCGTTGGGCGTGCAGAGCGCGGGGCCGCTGGGCAGGTCGAGCTGGGCGTCGATCCAGGCGAGCGCCGCCTGCTCCCCCGGTCTGCCCTGCTCCGGCCACGCCGTCGGCGCCTGGAAGGCGATCTGCTGGAGGCTGAAGTCGAGGCCGTCGGCGCCGAGCGAGTCCGACAGCGCCGCGTACCAGGCGCCGTCGTGGCGCCGGCGCAGCAGGCCGCTGAGCGTGTCGCCGCCGTCGGTCCACTGCGAGGAGGCCTCGGCCGCCGGCTCGCCGCTGCCGTCGGCGCCGGGCGGCGGCGCGGTGCCGATCAGCGCGTAGCCGCCGCTGCCGTCGAGGCTCAGGAACATCCACTCGGTGCCGCCGAGCCGCTCGATCTGCTGCCCGGCCGGGACGCTGCCGACGGCGGTCGGCTTCGGTCTGCCGATGCTCTGCACGACGACGGTCGCGCCGGTCGTCGCGGCGGCGCTTCTGAGCACGGCGGCGAGGCCGGCCTGCCCGCCGGCGCCGGCCGGCCCGTCGGTCGCGAAGGCGCGCGGCGTGCCGAGCAGCGGCCGCAGCGCCGGGTCGAGCACGAGCACCTGGAAGCCGGCGGTCGCCTGCGCCGGCAGCTCGCTCGTGTAGCGCGCGTCGCCGACCGCGATCGTGTTGCTGGTCGGGCTGGCGGCGGCGCTCGTCTCGATCGGCGCGCGGTCGGGCTGGACGAGGCGGTAGGTCGGCGTCACCTGGTCGAGCGGGATCGACGACTGCAGCCAGCCGGTCAGCTGGCCGGGCGCGCGCGGCGCGCTGGTGCCGTCGCCCTCGCTCAGCTGCTTGTTCGAGATCGCGGTGTCGTCGCTCTCGCCGAGCCGTTTGACGACCGTGTAGCCGGGGCCGGTGACGACGATCAGGACCTGGTGGCGGGCGATGTACTGGAAGCCGATCAGGTCGGCGAACGCCTCGGCGTTGCCGGTCGGCGGCAGCTGCGCGGTGCCGAGCTCGCCGAGCGTCGTCGCGTCGAGGAAGATCGCGTAGGGACCCTGCGGGATCGCGTAGAAGCTCTGGCCGATGCGGACGCCGGTCTGCCCGCCGACGGTCGCGCGCGAGTCGAAGGCGACGCCGATCGGCCCGGCCGCGGGCTCGACCTCGACCGCGACGTACTGCGTCGCGCAGCCGCGGCCGGCGCTGTCGGGCGCCGGCGGCGCCGAGCCCGGCGACAGCTGCCCTCTCGGCGTGCTCGCCGGCGCGATCGTCTCGAGCGCGTTCGCCGGCGCCGGCAGCAGGTCGAGCGGCGCCGTCGCGATCGGCTGCCCGCTCGCGGTCGCCTGCGGCGGGATCGGGCCGGCGGCGAGGCCGGTCGCCTGCCCGACGGCGCAGCCGGCCGCCGCCGCGGAGCGGGCGCGCGCGCCCGGGCGCGCCTCCCGCACGGTCAGCGCCAGCTGGTAGCGCCCGGGATGGCTGGCGACCAGGCGCGGCCGGGCGGTCGCGGCGCCGACCAGGCGCGCCCGCGCCCGCCGCGGGCCGGCGACGACGCGCCAGCGGTAGCGCAGCCGCCCGCCGGCGCTGGCGCGGCTGCTGCGCGCGTCGAGCCGCAGCGACGGCCCGACCCGCACGCCGACGAGCGGGGCGCCGCGGCGCAGGCGCAGCGTCCGCCGCACGAGCTGGCGGCCGCCGCGCAGGCCGCTCGCGCGCACGACGACGCGGTTGACGCCGAAGCGCAGGCGGTCGTCGGCGCCGAGCGCGACGGTCGTGCGCTGCCGCGGCCGCCGCAGCGCCGCGACCGGCAGCGCGCGGCCGTTGACGGTCACCGTCACGCGTCTGAGCCGCCGCAGCGCGCGCAGCTCCAGCCGCGCCCCGCCGCGCGCCGCGCGCGGGAGCGAGACGGTCAGCAGCTTCGGCTGCGCGGCGCGCTTCGCCGCGCTCGCGGCCACGGCCGGCGCGGATTCAGGCACCGGCCCCGCATGCGGCCCCGCGGCCGCCCCTTCTGCCCCGCCGAGCGGCGCCACGAGGGCGGCGCCGATCGCGAGGACGATCATCCGTGACGTTGTGTGTGACACCGCGTGACGCTCCATAGGGCGCAACGGTGCGGCGCGCGCCGACGCGCCGCAACTCGGACGTGCGTCCAGCGC
>Ga0164243_10015189_pt1 | contig 10659 bp, 10 predicted proteins | sample OricompcompostOP_FD_108781 | JGI IMG/M metagenome (GOLD analysis project Ga0164243, IMG submission 108781) | Organic Plus compost microbial communities from Emeryville, California, USA - Original compost - Organic plus compost (OP) | ecosystem: Engineered > Solid waste > Mixed feedstock >...
CTGGTGGGCGGTGACCCCGCCCTGTTCGACCGGTGCCTGCCGCTACTGCGCTGCTATGCCGAGAACATCACCCACGTCGGTGCGATCGGTGCCGGCCACCGCATGAAACTGATCCATAACTATGTCTCGCTGGGCTGCGCCGCCGTCATCGCAGAGGCTGCCGCCTGCGCCCAACGCGCCGGCATCGATGCCTCCGTCCTGATCGACGTCCTGGCCAAAGGCGGCGGCGCCGGGGTCGCACTCGAGCGCCTGCGCCCCTTTATCGAATCCGGTGACGATTCCGGCATGCGTTTTTCCTTGTCCAATGCGTATAAGGACCTGGGTTACTACACCACCATGGCCGAGGAAACGGGAGCCGCCCATGGCGCGGCTGACGCCATCGAACAGCTCTTCAAACAAGGTGCGAACGACGCTGCGCCGCAAACTACCCTGCCGCATCTGGTGGCACTGCTGGCCACAGGAAAACCGTAGTAGCGCCGCCATCGCAAAGGGGTGCCCCACTCGACGCCAGGGGCATCCCTCAAAAACAAGCCTGCCTGCGGCACAATGGCGCTTTTCCGATGACGGTATTGGATGGGCGTCGCGCGATGAATCGTTTCTTGAAATTTTCCTTGGTTGGCTTGCTCAGCGCCGTGATGCTGGCGGGCGCTCAGGCGGCGCAGGACAAGCCTCTGCGCATCGGGGTGATTCCCAGCGTAGCCAATCAAGCGACCGAGATCGCCATCGCCGAAGCCGCCAAACAAGGCATCGAGGTCAAGCTGGTCGAATTCAGCGACTGGGTCATGCCGAATACCGGCGTTGCCGAGGGTGCGCTGGACGCCAATTTCTTTCAGCACGCGCCGTTCCTGCAACTATTCAATCAGAGCCGCGGCACAAAACTGACGCCGATCGCCTATGGATATTCGACCACGATCGGCCTGTTTTCAAAGAAGCTCAAGCGCGGCGACCCTATTCCCCAAGGCGCAAAGATCGCCATCCCGAATGACCCGGTCAACACGGGCCGGGCGTTGCTGCTATTGCAATCGATGGGCCTGATCAGCTTGCGTCCCGGTACGGATCACCAGGCCTCGTTGCAGGATATCGTCGCGAACCCGAAGCAATTGAACTTCATTCAAGTCGAGGGTTCGCAATCCGCGCGCACGTTTGATGACGTGACCGCCTCGGTCACCTACACCACATTTGCCAAGCACGCCGGCATCGACGAAAAAGACGGCTTGGCATTCGACAACACGGATGCGGACAACGTGCGCCGCTATGCCATTCGCTGGGTGACCACGCCTGAGCATGCACAAGATCCGCGGCTGCTGCAGTTCATCAAGATCTATCAGCAATCGCCCGAGGTAAAAGCCAAGCTGCGCCAGCTATACGGTGATTTGATCGATTTTCCGTGGTAGAGCGTTGCACGAACCATGGCAGCCCTTAATTGGGCAATGCCAGCAGTTCGCCCATGCGCACCGGACCACGTACCGAGGGTGTGTCCGTCCAGCGTACGCGATTGGGCCCAAATAGGACAATCACGGTAGACCCCAGCAGGAAACGCCCCATCTCCGCCCCTTTGGCCAAGTGGATCGGCGTACGGGCGGACTCGTCGTAGCGCACTGAACGTACTTTGCGCTTGTGCGGGGTCACCAACCCGGCCCAGACCGTTTCGATCGACGCGACGATCATCGCGCCTACCAGCACCATGGCCATCGGGCCATATTCCGTGTCGAATAAACAGACCACCCGCTCATTACGCGCAAACAACTCAGGCACGTGGCTGGCAGTCAGGGGATTGACCGAAAACAGTCGCCCCGGCACATGCACCATCTCGCGCAAGGTACCGTCGCACGGCATATGCACGCGGTGATAATCGCGCGGCGACAGATACACCGTCGCGAAATCACCGCCCATGAATTCCGCCGCGCGGGCCGAATCGCCGCCCAGCAATGCAGTCAGACTGTAGGAATGTCCCTTGGCCTGAAAAATACGGCCATGTTCAATACGTCCCAGCTGACTGATCGCACCGTCGGCCGGACACAGAATGCTGTGCGGCTCGGCGTCCAACGGACGGGCATCGGGCTTTAACGCGCGCGTAAAGAACTGATTGAACGTGTCGTACGCCAGCGGATCCTCGACCAGCGCCTCGGTCATATCCACCCCATAGCGACGCACGAAACGCGAGATCATCCAGTTTTTGACCGCAGGCGTGCGGCAATCGGAGGCCAAGCCCATCAGACGCGACACCAAATGGTGCGGTGCAGCGTATTGGCTAGCGAGGAAGATCTGGTCTTTAAAGTGCATGGAATCCGGTGAAAACAACGTGGCGCGACCGCAGAGGCGGCTTCGGGCTACGGATGTTACTTGTTATAGACGTGTAGCGCCAGCGAGGGGGGCGATTCGATTGGTTTCGCCCGTGTTGACTTCAGCAGATAATAAGGGTCAACGCAATCGTGGCAACCGCTGACGCGCTATGCGGATGTTGTAGGGGACTCCCGTCATTCTGCATAGGTGGTAGATCGCAACATCATGTTGTTCGTTGCCCCAAACTACGAGGCCTGCTCTGTGCTGATATCCAATCCGCCCCCTGCCGTCCGTGCACTGACAATGATCGGCGTGCCCACCGATATCGGCGCAGGCTCGCGCGGAGCCTCCATGGGGCCAGAGGCACTGCGTGTAGCGGGGCTCGGTCCTGCCTTACAGGCATTGGGATACGACGTGGAAGATGCCGGCAATTTGATTGGCCCTGCGAATCCCATGCTGCCGCCGGACAATGGCTATCGGCATCTGACAGAGGTGATTGCTTGGAATCAAACCCTGCACGACGCGGTCTACGCCGAACTGCAGCGCAGCCGGCTGCCTATCACGCTGGGCGGCGATCATTGCCTTGGCATGGGCTCCATCAGTGCAGTCGCCCGGCACTGCCATCACGCTGGCAAACCGCTGCGCGTGCTGTGGCTGGACGCACATACCGACTTCAACACCCAGGCGCTGACGCCTTCTGGCAATCTGCACGGCATGCCTGTGGCGTGCCTGTGCGGCCAAGGGCCAGAGCCATTGACCACTCTCTCCGGCCAAAATCCGGCGCTGCATCCCGAATGGATCCGCCAAATCGGCATACGCAGCGTGGACGACGGAGAGAAAAACCTGATCGCCGACGCCGGCATCGAAGTCTATGACATGCGCACCATCGACGAGATCGGTATGCGATCCGTCATGGAGGCCGCGTTAGCGGATCTCACACCTCATACCCACTTGCACGTCAGCTTCGACGTAGATTTTCTCGACCCCGAAATTGCACCTGCCGTTGCCACCAGCATTCCCGGGGGCCCCACCTATCGCGAAGCACAACTGTGCATGGAGATGATTGCCGACACCGGATGCCTGGGATCGCTGGACATTGTCGAACTCAACCCAGCGCTGGACATCCGCAATAAAACTGCGATGCTGGCAACCGAACTGGTGCAAAGCCTGTTCGGCAAATCCACGCTGATCCGGCGCACCGCCCAATCGCGTGTGTAATGTCCGGCCGCCGCCCCTCAATAATGCCCGCTTGCCGCCACGCAAAAAATGGTTGGCACACCTGCCGGCGTAATCCGGCCATTCGCGTGGATAATGCAGGCCTGTTGCACCTTCGCTTGATCAAAAGGATATGCCCGTGACCGAACGCCAACTCATCATCCTCGCCGCCCTGAACATGATCGCCGCTGTCGGCGCCGGCGCATTTGGCGCCCATGGCCTCAAACAAATGATCAGCGCCGACCTGCTTGCCGTCTGGCAAACCGGTGTCCTGTATCACCTGATCCATGCGCTGGGCTTGTTCGTGGTTGCGTTGCTAGCCGCCCATTTCGGCTCCAGCCTGTTCTCGACCGCCGGGATTCTCATGTTTGCCGGCATCGTCCTATTCAGCGGCAGCCTGTATCTGTTGGCGCTCACCGGTGCGCGCTGGCTGGGCCCGATCACGCCGATAGGCGGCGTGGCCTTTCTGGCCGCATGGGCCTTGGTAGCGTGGGCTGCATGGCGTTCGGCTTAAGAGCCTGCGCCCGACGGCGCCACCCGCAATAGCTTGCCATCGCCCGCATCCGTCAACACATAGACATAGCCGTCGGGTCCCTGCCGCACATCACGGATGCGGGCGCTCAAATCGTCCAGCAGGCGTTCCTCGCTGATGATTTTGCCGTCTTTGAACTGCAGGCGAATCAACGCCTGCGCGCCCAATGCACCAATGAATAGCGAGTCCTTCCACGCAGGAAAACGATCCGCCGTATAAAACGCCATGCCGCTGATCGCGGGCGATTTCTTCCACCAATACAGCGGCCCCTGTCCGCCGTCGAGCGTTTTACCCTTGGCTTCCGGTATCGCGAATCCCGAATAATTGATCCCGTACGTCGCCAACGGCCAGCCGTAGTTTTGACCGGGCTTGATGATATTGATCTCATCACCGCCGCGCGGACCGTGCTCGTGTTCCCACAACTCGCCCGTCCACGGATTCAGCGCCATCCCCTGCGGATTACGCATCCCATACGTCCAGATCTCGGGACGCACATTCGCGCGGCCCACGAACGGATTGTCCTTGGGAATCGAGCCGTCGGCGGCAATCCGCACGATCTTGCCTTGCAGCTTGTCCAGATCCTGCGCCGTAGGACGCTGGTTGTTCTCGCCCAAAGCAATAAACAACAAACCGTCGCCACCAAACACCAAACGACCGCCGAAATGCTGCCCCGTAGAAAGCTTCGGCTGTTGGCGGAAAATAACCTGGAAGTCCTCCAGGCTGCGCGCGTCCTTGGCCAGACGGCCACGCCCGACAGCCGTGCCTGCCTTGCCATCCTCGCCCGCTTCGGCATAAGACAAATACACTAAACGGTCATTGCCAAAGTCGGGCGACAAGACCACATCCAGCAAACCACCCTGCCCCGACGCATACACCTTGGGAATCCCCTGCAAGGGCTCGGACAGCACCCCCTGCGCATTCACAACGCGCAACCGGCCAGCGCGCTCTGTCACCAGCATGCCGCCGTCCGGCAAAAACGCCAACCCCCACGGATGCTCCAGGCCCTCGACCACAGTCGTTACCTGGGCCTTGCCCTCGGTAAAAGCAGGCGCCTCGATCGACACATGAGTTTGTGCTTGCGCCGGCGACACAGCAGGGACAGTCGCCCAGAACGTCGCAGTCAACACGGCAGCGGCCAAGGCAGCGGACCTTGCGGGCAGCAACGGCACAGTACGCAGGGGAGTTTTCGGGAAGAAACGGCAGTACGAATCCGGCATAGGGTCTCTCGATGAATCGGGTGGAGGGAGGATGTCAGACTGGCGTACCATAGCAAGCACGAATGGCAATTTGAATATGCCATGTCGTTCTAATGGAGAACAGCACACCATGAAACTGTACTACATGCCCGGCGCCTGCTCGCTAGCTGCCCACATTGTCCTCGAATGGGTCGGCAAGCCGTACGAGACACAGGCCATTGCGCGCGACGCGCTGAAACAGCCCGAATTCCTGAGCATCAACCCCATGGGCGCCGTGCCCGTCCTCACCGACGGCGATTACACGCTGACCCAGAATGCCTCCATCCTGGAATACCTGGCCGAGCAAGCCCCGCAGCTGAACCTGCTGGGCGACGGTACCGCCCAATCCCGCGCAGAAGTCCGCCGCTGGCTCGGATTCATCAACTCCGACCTGCACCGCACCTTCTCGCTGGTCTTCGGCCCGCAGCGCTTCGTCGCCAGCGAAGCCGCGCAAAAAGAGCTCAGCACCTCCGCCGCCGCCATCCTGCGTAACCTGTTTACCATCCTGAACGCCCAACTCGCGGACAAGCCCTACCTGGCAGGCAAGGCCCCTACCATCGCCGACCCCTACCTCTACGTCGTCCTGCGCTGGGCCAAGGCCAAAAACATCGACCTATCCGGCCTGAACAACCTGACGGAATTCTCGAGCCGCATGGACGCCGACAAAGGCGTGCAAGCCGCGCTAAAAGCCGAAGGTCTGTAAACGACGACGCGATCCATCATTGCGGCAATATACGGGCGAATAGCTTGCGCGCCGGAATGACAAAAGCTTCGGTGATGGCCAGTCCCCTGGCCTTCAACGCCTGATAAAACGGCTTGAAGACCGAGCTGCGGCTGGCCACGACAAACGGCTCAATAGCCCCTGCTCTGTCACCAAGAACGCCAAAATCCCCCTCAAGCTAGAATCAGGCCATTCCCCGTGCCACATCGCATCAGCGTTACGACACCACATGCCTGCCATCCTCACCCGCCGCCTCTGGCGTGCTCTGCTGCTAGCCACCTGCACCCTGCTCGCCGCCTGCGGAGATCGAGCCGTCAACTGGACCCTCTACGACGTCAAAGGCCACCTGCCAGACCTGCAATTTCAATTGCCTGGCGCAGGCGGGAAAACTGTCTCCAGCGAAGACCTGAAAGGCAAAACCGTCATGCTGTTTTTCGGCTACGCCAGTTGCCCCGACATCTGTCCCACCACCATGGCGCAACTTACCGCCGTCCTCGAACAACTTGGCGACGACGCCCAAAACGTACGTATTCTGTTCGTCAGCGTTGACCCCCACCGCGACACACCCGACAAACTGCAGGCCTACGTCGATGCCTTCAACAAGCAGGCCATCGGCGTCACCGGCACCGAAAAACAGATCGCCGATCTCGCCCGTCGTTATCGCGTCGCCTATCAAATCGAAAAACCGCGGCCGGGAGATTCCGCCGAAATCTACGACGTCAGGCATAGCCGCGGCGTCTATATATTCGACAACACCGGCAAAGCCCGCCTGCTCGCTTCAGACACCGAGAGCACCGCTGACATCGTCAAGGACATGCGACAGTTAGTCGAACTGACTCGCTGAGGCGCTCAGCCCTCCATAGACCGCAAATCCAGCGGCCGGTTGTCGATGATGGCCTCCATACTGAAAAACCCGGTCACCGTCGCCAGCTCAAACCCCGTAATCAGCCGCTGATAAAAACGGTCGTACCCCGCCATGCCCCGGCAGACCACCTTGATCAAATAATCCCAGTCGCCCCCGATGCGATAAAACTCGGTCACCTCGGGCAACTGATCCACGTGCTGACGAAACGCATCGGCCCAATCCTTGGAATGGCGGCTCGTCCGTATCATCACGAACACCGTCAGGTCGAAGCCCAATTCGACCACATTCACCTGCGCACGCGTGCCGCGAATGATGCCGCAGCTGTGCAAACGCTGCAGCCGTCTCCAACACGCGTTTTGCGACAACCCCACACGATCCGCCAGCTCGCGCTGCGACAGCGCGCCGTCCCTTTGCAGGCAAGAGACGATAGCCATATCAAATTTATCTATTTTTTCCATAAATCAGATCATACGACCCAAAATTTGAGATTTTTCGGAAAATTTAGGTGATGTTTCAATTTTCCTTCCATCGTATGATATTTGGACACCTTCGGCATGACCACAAAGACGGCATAGATGGATACCCACACAGTCGCAACACCCGCCACGCTGGGCCTGTTGCAGCAATTTCAAGCAGACCTCAACACCGGCGACGCCATCGCCAGCCTGGCTGACGGGCTTATCGGCGAGGACGCAATCGTCCAAGGCCCCTACGGCCCCAAACCGCTGATTTACGCCGACTATGTCGCTTCAGGCCGGGCGCTCATGCAAGTCGAGCGCTTCGTACTCGAAAAAGTCCTGCCCTATTACGCCAACTCGCATACCGAAGCCTCGTATTGCGGCGGATTCATCACCCGGCTGCGTCGCGAGGCTCGCGCCGCCATCGCGCGCTGCTGCGGCGCCACTGCCGAACATGCGGTGATTTTCGCCGGCTCGGGCGCAACAGCGGGTATCAACCGATTAGTCCATTTGTTCGGGGTCGATGCAGCCATCAAGGCCGGAAGAAAAGTCCGCGTCATCATCGGCCCCTACGAACATCATTCGAACATTTTGCCCTGGCGTGAATCCGGCGCCGAACTCATCGTGCTCGCCGAAAGCCCGCAAGGCGGTCCCGATCTGAATGATCTGGACGCCGCCCTGAAAACCCGCGACGATGCCTTGGTCATCTGCGCACTATCGGCCGCCTCGAACGTGACGGGCATCGTCGCCGACGTCGCCGCCATTACGCGCCGAGTAAAAAAAGCTGGTGCAAAAATGCTGTGGGACTATGCCGGCGGCGCGCCGTATCTGCCCGTACAGTTGTCGCCCGCCGCCGATGCCCCCATCGACGCGATCGTCTTTTCTCCTCATAAGTTCGTTGGCGGTCCTGGCGCCTCGGGCGTGCTAATCGTGCGGCGCGACGCCGTCCTGAACACCATCCCCACATGGCCAGGCGGCGGTACCGTCAAATTCGTATCGCCGCTGAATCACGACTACAACGACAGCCTCGAATCCCGCGAAGAAGCCGGCACGCCCAACGTCATCGGCGACATCCGCGCGGCGCTCGCAGTCCTGGTCAAAGAGGCCATCGGCGCCTCGTTCCTGCAACAACGTCAGGCCGTCTTGGTGCAGCGCGCACTGGCAACATGGCAAGGTGTGCCGCAGATCGAACTGCTCGGTTCTCTGACCGCCGAACGCCTGCCGATTTTCTCGTTCCGGGTACGTAATGGCCAAGGCGGCTTCGTCCACCAGCAATTGATCACGCGCATGCTGAGTGATCGATTCGGTATTCAGGCCCGCGGCGGATGCGCCTGCGCGGGGCCCTATGTACACGACCTGCTCGACATCAGCGCCGACGAATCCGCCCGCATGCGCCAAGCCATTCTCGATGGCCGCGAAATCGAAAAACCTGGCTTCACCAGGTTGAATCTCAGCGTCCTGCTACCGGATGCCAAGGTCGATTTCATTTTGGCATCCGTATTGGCGCTGGCAACGGACGCAACGCAATTCGAACACCAGTACGGGTTCGACCCGAGCCGTGCGATTTTCACGCCCCTGAACACCGTGGCGAATGCCACACAGATGTGACAACCGCACGGTGTTGTTGTACAAACACCCTGAATACGAGTTGTTACACCGCAGTCGCCTACGGTGAGTATCATCAGAGCGTTTACCCATCGCCTAACAGGAGTGTGCGAATGAGCATTATCATCATGATCATCGTTGGCTTTGTCGTGGGTCTGATCGCCCGCGCCATCATGCCTGGAGATCAGTCCATGGGGATCATCTTTACGACGATTCTCGGGATTGTGGGTTCTGTCGTCGCCGGCTTTCTGGGCCAGTCGATGGGTTGGTATGCACCGGGCGAGCCCGCGGGCTGGATTGGCTCCGTAGTCGGCGCCATCATCGTCCTGTTCGTGGTCGGCCTGATTGCCAAAAAACGCGGCTGAAAAGCGCGGGAAAGGTCAGCGGCGACGCGCACATGCTGCGTCGCCATCCCACGATCGACAGATTTTTTTTGCGCGTTGTTGCTTGATGCGCATAAAGCCAAAAGAAACGGGCGGCTCTTGATCAAGAGCCGCCCGTTTCTTTTTTACCGCTGATACTTACTTAACCGCTGACGTAGCGCCACCTTGTGCAGCAGCCGCCGTGCCAACATCCTGCGCAGCAACCGTTTTCTCGGTCCAACCACCGCCCAGCACCTGATACAGCGTGATCAGATTAGACAGTCTGGACAAACGCGTTTCCACCAGCACCTGTTGTGCGGCAAACAGCGAGCGCTGCGAATCCAGGACGCTCAGATAATCATCCACGCCTTGGTCAAAACGCTGTCGCGACAAGTCATAGGCACGCTGATATGCCGCTACCAGCTGCTGCTGTGCCACGATCTGCGTTTGGTAGGTGCCCTGGCCCGCCAAGGCGTCAGCCACCTCGCGGAAGGCCGTCTGGATGGTTTGCTCGTAGGTGGCGATCTGGATGTTCTTGCGTACCTTTGCGACATCCAACCCTGCCCACAACGAGCCGCCGGCAAAAATCGGCATCGTGATCGACGGCGCGAAACTCCATGCCCCCGACCCCGCGTCGAACAGACCGCCCAGGCTGGAACTGGCCGTGCCTGCGCTACCCGTCAAGCTGATAGTCGGAAAAAACGCAGCCCGCGCGGCGCCGATATAGGCGTTAGCGGCCTTGAGTTGATGCTCCGCGGCCCGGATATCAGGACGCCGCGCCAACAAATCCGACGGCAATCCAGCCGGCAACGACTCTGGCACGATGCCGTCGGGCAAGGTCTTGGCCTGATCCAACTGCGCCACCACGTCATCCGGCAAAGGCTGCCCCACCAACAGCACCAATGCGTTACGAGCCTGTGCCACCAGTCGCGTATAGGTCGATAGATCACGCTGTGCCGTACGCAGTGACACCTCGGCCTGGCTCAGATCCAGTTCCGTTGCCACACCGGCGTCATAACTCTGTTTTGTCAGCTGATATGAATCCTGCTGCGAAGTCAGTGTCGACTGCGTCAGACTCAGCAGCTCCTGATCCGCGCGCAGTGTCAGATACGCCGTCGCGGTTTCGGAAATCAACGACAACTGCGTGGCGATACGCGTCTCGTCCTGCGCCAGATAGGTTTCCAATGCCTGGTCGCTCAGACTGCGGATGCGCCCAAACAGATCCAATTCCCATGACGCCGTGCCGCCGACCTGATAGGAACGGGTGATATTGCTGCTGCCCGTGCTGCTCAGATCCGCAGGCAAGCGCTGTACCGAACCGTCGCCGCCGACACCCACACCAGGCAGCAAGTCGGCTCGCTGAATGCGGTATTGCGCGCGGGC
>Ga0164243_10015190_pt1 | contig 10657 bp, 8 predicted proteins | sample OricompcompostOP_FD_108781 | JGI IMG/M metagenome (GOLD analysis project Ga0164243, IMG submission 108781) | Organic Plus compost microbial communities from Emeryville, California, USA - Original compost - Organic plus compost (OP) | ecosystem: Engineered > Solid waste > Mixed feedstock >...
ATGGTGGGACGCTACCTCGTCATCGAGGCGCGGGGCGTCCACGCCACGAGCGCCGTCTACGACGCGTATGATCCGGAGCTGAAGCGCCGCGTGTCGCTGGAGCTGCTGCGCGCGGAAGGGGGTGGGGTGGAGGCGGAGCGGGAACGCGCCCGGCTGCTGCGTGCGGCCCAGGCCCGGGCCCGGGTCGCCCATGCCAACGTCGTGGCGACGTATGACGTGGGGGTCTTCGGCCAGCACGTCTTCCTGGCCATGGAGCGACTGGAGACACAGCCGCTCGACGAGTGGCTGGTGGCGCGGCCACGCGCCTGGAGAGAGGTGCTGGCCGTCTTCGTCGCGGCGGGGAGGGGGCTCGCGGCGGCGCACGCGGTGGGCGTCGTGCATGGGGACTTCGAGGTGGGCCAGGTCCGGGTGGGGCCGGATGGCCGTGTCCACGTCACGGGGTTCCGGCTGGCGCGACATGCCCCCTCCGCCAGCGCGGCGGCGTCTCGGGTGGACGCCGTGCGGAGGTGGGAGGCTCCATCCGCCGCTGGAGCGGGGACTCCCACGGCGTCGGAGGTGGACGCGGGCGCGCCGCGCGAGGGCCCGCTGGCCGACCAGTTCGCCTTCTGCGTGGCGCTCCACGAGGCCCTCTATGGGCGACAGCGCGCCTCGCCTCATCCCAGGGGCCACGTGCCGATGTGGCCACGTCGTCTCCTCTTGCGAGGCCTTTCTCCGGACCCCTCGACGCGCTTTCCCGCGCTCCCGGCCCTGCTCGATGCCCTCCAGCGGGGAATCACCCGGCGCTGGCGCCGCGGGGCGATGGTCGCGGCGGGCATGCTCCTGCTGGCCGCCTGCGTGGGGCTCACCCATGTCCTCCTCACCAGCGCCTCCTGGTCCTGTGGCGCGGCGCGGGAGGAGCTCGCCAGCGTCTGGGGGCCCGCGCAGCAGGGCGCGATCCAGGCCGCCTTCGCCGCCTCCGGGCGGCCCTACGCCACGGCGGCCTGGGAGCGCGTGCGCGGCGACCTGGCCGCGTATACCGGCACCTGGGTCCAGGCGCGCATCGAGGTCTGCCTGTCGGCACATGCCCGTGGCTCGCGGTCCGAGGACGAAGCGGTGGGCCGGCGGATGCGCTGCCTCGACAGCCGGCTGGCGGAAGTCTCGGCGCTCACCGCGCTCCTGTCGAAGGCGGACGCGAAGATGGTGGACGAGGCGCACCGGGTGACGGCGGGCCTCCCCGCCGTCTCCGTCTGTCTGTCGCGGGAGGTGGGCTCCGACACCCGCGCCCCCGCGGACGCCGAGGCTCGCGAGCGGCTCCGCTCCACCCTGGCCCGGGGCCGGGCGCTGCTGGCCACGGGCCGCTACGCGGAGGGCATCGCGCTGGTGGAGCCCGAGGCGCGCTGGGTGCGCGAGTCGGGCAATCGCCAGGCAGGCGCGGAGCTCATGCTGCTGCTGGGCGAGCTGCGCGAGGGCGCGGGCAAGTGGCGCGACGCGGAGGCCGCGCTCTTCGAGGCGCTGGACTGCGCGGAGGCCACGCGCCAGGACGTCATCTCGACGCGCGCGTGGACGCTCCTGGTCCGCGTGTCCTGCATCGGCCTGGACGAGTACGAGCTGGCCGCCCGGTGGAAGGACCGCGCCGTGGCCGCCCTGGAGCGACTGGGGCCCGGACACGAGCTGGCGCGCATCCAGCTCCTCACCTACACGGGCACGCTGCTGCGCATGCAGCGCCACTACGAGGACGCGGTGACGACGCAGACGCAGGCGTTGAAGCTGGCCGAGGCAACCTTCGGCCCCGACAGCCTGGAGGCCGCGGACGTGCTCCTCGAGCTGGGCCTCACGCAGTGGCGGAACCTCAACCCCACCGAGTCCCGGTCCTACCTGGAGCGCAGCGCGGCCATCACCGAGCGCGCGCTCGGCAGGGAGCATCCGGAGGCCGCGCGGCGGCGACAGGCCGTGGTGCCCACCCTGTGGATTCGAGTGCAGGTGCCACACCTGGCCTATGACGACCCGGCGAAGGCGCGCGAGGACCTGGCGCTGGGGGAGCGCACCTCCCGCGAGACGCTGGCCACCCTCGAACGCACGCTGGGGCCGGACCACCCGCGCATCTATGACGTGCTCAACGAGCTGGCGTCCACCCTGGTGCTCAGCGGGCGGGGCACGGAGGCGCTCCCCTACTTCGAGCGCGCGCTGGGCATCGTCGAGAAGACCGATGGCGCCAGGAGCCTGGGAGCCGCCACGGTCCGGGGCAACATGGGGGTGCTCCACCTGAAGAGCGGGCAGTACGCGGCCTCGGCCGCGCAGTTCCGCGAGGTGGTTGCCATCCGCGAGTCCTTGTATGGGCCTCGCTCCGCGCCGGTGGCGCCCTACCTCCGGAACCTCGCGCGCGCGCTCATGGGACTGCAGCGCCATGAAGAAGCCCTGGCCCTGTTCCATCGGGGCCTCGAGATCGAGCTGGAGCAGCCCGCGGACCCGGACTCGCGCTGGACCGTGGCGCTGACCGAGCTGGGACAGACGTACCTCCGGCTCCATCGCCCGGCGGAGGCCATCGCGCTGCTCGAGCGCGCTGTCGCGGGAGCGCCGCAGGCCCGGCCCTCGCCCGGGGATCGCACGGAGGCCCGCTTCCTGCTGGGCCGGGCGCTGTGGGAGTCACGGAGGGACCGCGCTCGCGCCGTGCGTGTCGTCACCGAGGCGAAGCGGATGGCCTCCGAGGATGGGGCGCTCCCGGACCAGCACGAGCGCATCGACGCCTGGCTCGCGCATCCCGAGAAGCGCTGATGCCGCCAGCGGGACGTGCCCCGGGCGCGGTCGCTCGGCACGGCCGGGGGGGCCGGGCGCACCGCGTGGACATCCTCGTGCGTCAGGGCCGTGGCCCCGGGCTCCACCTTCGTGCCGAGCAATCCGGGCACGAGGCGCGAGGAGGAAGGAGAGCGCCCGGGCGCTCCTCGCGTGAGGCGGCGTCGTGGAGACTCCCGCGCCATCGCGTGGAGTCGTCGACGGAGTCCCTGGCCCGGCGCCGGCTCGCGGGGGGCCGCGCCGGTGGACCGGGCCTGCTCCTCGGCCCGCCAGCGCGGCCGCGCGTTCCACTCAGGGCACGAACACCGTCGCGGTGCTGCGCTGGCTGTTGCCCGCCCGGTCATAGGCGATGGCGGTAATCGTATGCGTCCCCGACAGCCCCGTGGTGCTCCACGTCTTCGAGAAGGGCGGAGTGGTCGAGTAGGGCGTCTGGAGCACGCCATCGATTTCGTAGGCGACGTAGTACAGCGCCTGGGAGTCGCTCGCGTTGGCGGACAGCGTGACGACGCCGCTGACCACCGCGCCGTTGGCCGGGGACGTGAGGGCCACCCACGGCGCCAGGTTGTCGACGATGACGCTCCGATAGAACATCTGGACATTGCCCGCGTTGTCCGTCGCGCGCAGGGAGAGCTCGTAGGGGCGATTCTCCAGCAGGCGGGTGTCCCACGAGAAGCTGTAGTCCGTGCCCGGGTGTCCACCCGCGGTGGCGATCCAGCTCCCATCCTGGAGCATCTGCACCAGGGCGACGCCCGAGAGGCCCTGGTCGGTGACCGTCCAGCCCACGGAGATGTAGCCACGCACGTAGTTCAAGGTGGTGGGGTTGTAGATGGGGGAGCCGCTGAGGATGACCGGCGGGGAGTTGTCCACCATCACGCTCACCAGGGAGGAGGTCGCGACGTTGCCCAGCCAGTCGAAGGCCCGGGCCTTCAGCGTGTGCGTGCCCGGGGCCGCCGTCGTCGTGTCCCAGTTCAGGACGTAGGGCCAATCCGTGGCGGTGCCGATGAGGGTGGAGCCGTCCAGGAACTCCACCTGCATGATGCCTTCCTCGGAGAAGGCATCCGCTTCGAGCATCACGGTGCCTCGCAGGAAGCTCCCCGCGCCGGGCGACAGGAGCGTGACCGTTGGCCGCGTCGGCGGGATGGGCCACTCAGGGGGGCGATTGGCATCCTCGAGCCCCGCCTCGTCCTGGTCGAGCCGCGTGTCTTCCGGGCGCGCATCCTCCTGCGGCGAAGGAGGCTGCGCGCTCTCCTCCCGTTCGGCGATGTCACCACAACCGACGGTGACCAGCGTGCCCACTCCGACCACGGTGGCGAGGAGGCGACGGGCCCATCTCGAAACGGTATGCATGTGGATTTCCCTCTCGGGTCGGGCCCCTCAGGGATTGGGAGCGCCGTGACATCGGCATATCAAACACGACGAGCGCCGGACGCCTGGGTCACGATGGAATGGCGGCCGTGGCGCGCGGCGGAGAGGCGCCGGGACCCCATGGGCTCGGTTTGACCCGGGCGGCTTCGGAGGGCGCGTCATATTTCGCAACAAGGGATTCCCATTCAACCGCCGGCGATTGTCTTCAATCCATGGCGGGAGGGGCGGGTGTCACTCCGGGGTGCTTGTGATTGTCGCACACGAAAGCAACACGGGCGCGCGCGCGAGGGCCACCACGCGAGGCGTCGGCGCCCCACCTTCGCGGTGAGCAGCCCGCGTCGGTGAGGCGCTGACGGCCACGGAAGGCCCCAGCACGGCCCGCGGAAGGGACCTCCCGTGGCTGGGTTCTCAGGGCTCGTTCGCGCGGAGCAGGGCCCGCAGCTTCTCGAACAAGGGCTGGAGTGTCTCCGGCTGCCTTTCCGGATCCACGAGGGTCGTCTGCGGCTGCCCGCAGGACTCATACACGAGCGAGTAGCGCCCCTGGTCGTAGCAGTCCGGGCAGCCGTACTGCGCTTCCCAGGGCTGCGAGAGCCCCGTCTGGAGGGCGCTCCGCACGGCCACGAGCTCCTCGGCGGTCAGGGTGAAGTCACGCGTCGTCTCGGGTTGCTCCAGGTAGTCCGCGCGCGCGGCGGTTGCGCTGCCATCGCTGGAGACGACGAGCTTGCCGAGGCAGTCCTCGTGGCAGAACCCGTAGAACTCCTCGAAGCGCAGCGTGAACGACGAGCACTCGATGTCCTTCTCGGCCTCGTCGACCCTGTCCGCCGGCGGCCCCTCCGAGCCTCCGCACGCCACGCCGAACATCGCGACGACCACGCCTCCAATCAACCACTTCATCGGCACTCTCCTTTGCAAGGTGCGCCAGCCGCTGGTGCAATCCAGTTGCCGAATGCAAGTGCCTGATTTCTGGTGGAGGTCGGATGGCGACCGTAGGGGTTCTCCGAGACAGCCCTCGGAAATCCGCGAGGTCGCGCGTGGCCGGGGAAGGGCGGGGTGACGTGATGGGACTCGCGAGGGGCTCACGGGTCCCTGACGGAGGTCACCGGCTCAGCCGGCGTCGTTCTTGTGGAGCCACATGAGGTGCTCGGCGAACTGCTCGAGCGTCTTCACGTCGGCGGGCGCGGAGAGATAGTACCTGCGCTCGTAGTCCGCGATATCGCCGGGGCCTGGCTCCCGGTCTCCCAGGTCGAGGCCCACGTCGTAGTGTCGCCGGAGCTTCTCGATGTCGAACGGCTCTCGCGCCGACGTGGCGCGGGCCTGTCGGACGGCGGCCTGCTCCTGTGCCTGGCGCTTCTCGCGGGCCTGCCGCAGCGCTGCCAGGGTCTCCTCGGCGGTCTTCGGTACGAACTTCCCGTCATTCGTCATGGCTGTCCCCGGTCGTTGCGCGACGCTCCATCGCCCATCCCATCCGCTGCTCCCGAGCCTCTCTGCTCATTGTTCCGAGTGGGCCTGCAAGGCCGCTCCGAGTGTCTTTCCCTTGTAGACCTCGAGGGCCTCGCGCAGCTCCACCGCCTTGCTCTCCGCGCCCGGGAAGCCCGCCGCCCTGAGCCCCTCGACATGCTTCTGGATGAACGCATCGTCGATGACGGTGCGCTCCACCCGCGTGGCCTCCTCGGTGGGGTCCGTCAGGACGGCCTTGTCGAAGAGCGCCTGCTTGGCCTGTGTATCGGGCCCGAACCACGTGCCATCGCGCTTCTCCGCGACGAGCACCGGCTGGCCCTTCTCGTCCGCCACGTAGAGCGCGTAGGCGGTGATCTTCGGGTTCTCGATGACGCCCTGGAAGCTCTGTCCCTCGGCGCCCTCCTGGCGCCCCATGATGAGGTCCTGCCGGTGGCGGCGCACGCCGTCGAAGCCCGCGCTGACCGGCCCGAAGGGCACCAGGGGGTCCGCGGTCCCCGGCTTGCGCGTGAGCACGCGGACGCACGAGGTCTCCAGCGGGACCTCCAGGTCGATGAGCTTGAGGTTCCGGGCGCCGATGTCCTTCAGCAGCTGTGGGATGTCATCCCGGCCCGCGAAGCGCTTGTCCAGCACGAGCGAGCTCCCCGGCCGCGAGAGCATCTCCTTCTCCACCCGCTGGGACATCGCCGAGCCCTCGAAGTGGGACTGCTGGGTGCTGATCCTCCCTTCGTGCGCCTTGACGAGCTGTCCCTTGATGGGGTCCGGGTTGATGGCCCCCCGGGCCTCTCCGTCGACGAGGACCTTCTGGCTCAGCTCGGGGTTCTTCTTGACGGCCGTCGTCTTGCCCGCGGCGGTGTTGCCCCGCAACGCATAGACGACGTTCTTCTCGCCATGGGCCGCGAGCCGATCCGACAGCGCCTGGGCATGACCCAGCTCCTTGCCGACAATCTCGTCCTGGAGCGCGAGGCGCTCGGGAATCCAGTTCGCGCGGTCGGCGAGGAACGGCAGGAGGCCGGCCTTGGGGGGCTCCTTCAGGGTGAACGCGTGGTGGCACTCCACCGAGCCTCCGGAGTGCTCCAGGATGGCCTGGCGCGCCGCGTAGGTGCCGGGCGCGGTGCCCGTGGGGTCCGCCTCCTTGAGCTGCTTCAGCACCCGCGGGGCGTTGTCCTTGTCGACCCTGACGGTGGTGACCTTGCCGCCGATGGACAGCGTGACCTGGTCGCCGTTCGCGGAGAAGCTCGCCGCCGTCCCGCCCGCGCCCGACGTCGCGCGGACCCGGCCCAGCGGCATGCTCTTGGTGACGTGGTGCTCGGGCTTGACGGGCACCGTGGTCGGCGAGCGGGGAGGCGTCTTGTCGCTGTAGCTCGAGCCCTGGAGGGCCTTGTCCTGCGCCACCTTCGCCGTCGTCGCCGCGTGGTTGGTGGCCTGGGTGGCGGCGGTCCGCGCCGTCTCCACGTGGGCCTCGAGCTGCGCGAGGTGCTCGGACGTCCCACTCCCGGTCGGGGCCTTCCTCGCCTCCGCGAGCGCGGCCTGGGCCTCGTCGAGCGCGTCCTGCGCCACCTTCACGGCGTCGCGGGCGGTCTCCGCCGCCTGATGGGCCTCCTCGGGTGTGCCGGCCTTCTTCGCCGCCTCGAGCGCGTCGTGGGCGGCCTTCGCCGCCTTCTGGGCCTGGTCGGAGGCCGCCTGGCCCCTGGCGAGGTTCGGATTGAGCGGGCCCTTCGGCCCGGGCTGCGGAGTGTTCCCACCCTCGATTCTCATCACTCGCTCCTGCCCAAGGGCCCCTCACCCGGGGCCGACGCATGGCGCGCTGTCCCGGGGGCGGCGAAATCATTCCCGCCACGCGCGGCATTGTCGAGGGGAGACCCTGGAGGTTGCCAGGGGCGGAGGTGGGACGACTTGACCTTGACACCAGTGACAGGGACTACCGTGCTCTTCCAGGAGGTTGGATGAACATCGGAGAACTCGCCCGGCGCACGGGCTGCAGTGCGCGCTCCATCCGTCACTACGAGAAGGCGGGGTTGCTCGCGTCCCATCGTCGGGCGAACGGCTACCGGGATTTCGACGAGGAGGCCGAGCGCCGGGTGAAGCAGGTGGCCCATTTCATCCGGCAGGGCTTCTCGCTCGTGGACATCGCCACGTTCCCGCGCTGCATGCTCCGCGACGTCACGCGAGCCCTCTGCCCGCAGACGCTCGCGCTCCACCGCGCGCGGCTGGCGGAGCTCGACCAGCGGCTCCTCGCGCTCGTGGAGCGTCGGGACCGTCTGGCGCGGGCGCTCGGCTCGCACGCGCCTTCCCTGGACTCCACCCGATGAGGCCCTCATGAACCGGCGGGAGCTGCTGAAGGCTGGCCTCGTGGGCGCGGGCGTCCTCCCGGTGAATGGCGCCATCGCCGCCACGTCCGGGCACGTCCGGAAGCCCGGGCGCTCGTTCCTCCTGGTGCATGGCGCCTGGCACAACGCGCTGCACTGGAGGCGCGTCGTGGAGGCGCTCTCCGCGCGAGGCCACCAGGTGGTCGCCATCGACCTGCCCGGGCATGGCCTCGAGGCGAGGTTCCCCAGGGCCTATGTGACGGGCGATGCGGCGGGTCTGCGGGAGGAGCGCTCGCCGCAGGCGGGCATCACCCTGGAGGACTGCGCGACCGCCGTCGTCGTCGCGTTGGAGAAGCTGCGCCGCGCCGCGGGAGGCGCCAGCCCTGTCCTCGTGGGGCACAGCGCGGGGGGCACCGTCATCACCCGCGCGGGCGAGCTGGCGCCCCAGCACATCGGCCGGCTCGTCTACCTGAGCGCGTTCTGTCCGCTGCGACGGGGGAGCGCGAGCGCCTATGGGGCCCTGCCCGAGGCGCGCACCGGCTACGGTGAGGCGCTGTTCCTCGGGGACCCGGGGAAGCTGGGCGCCGTGCGCATCAACCCGCGCGGAGGGCCCGACTATCTGGAGGCGCTGCGCGCCGCGTACTACCACGACGTGCCCTGGGCGGACTTCCTGCCCTTCGCGCTCTCGCTGACGCCCGACCTCCCCAGCTCGCTCTGGACCACCAGGGTGGGGGCGACGCGCGAGCGGTGGGGCCGGATTCCCCGCAGCTATCTTCGCTGCGCCCAGGACCGCGCGCTGGCTCCGGCGCTCCAGGACCTGATGATTCGCGAGGCGGATGCCTTCACGCCGGGCAATGCCTTCACCGTCGAGTCCCTGGACACCTCGCACTCGCCCTTCGCCTCGCGGCCGGAGGCGCTCGCCGCGTTGCTGGACGCGCTGCCCTGACGGACTGGGGCGCTTGGCGACGCCCAGGTGACTGGTGAGGCACGGCCTTCACCGACGCCGGTCACCCCTGGCGTCGGCGGGCGTGCCCGGGGATGGCAGGCGGACGGACGTCACGAGCCGCAGCGGAAGAGAGACATTCCTAGGAGTCGGGGTGGGCGATGCGGGGGCTTCCTGCACGGGGCGCCGCCAACCACGCGCCCTGGCGTGTCTGTCATGTCCCACGTCCCTTCGTGTCTGACATTCCAGGCGTCACCGTGCCTGGCTCGCGACGGCCCCGTGAGGACCCGGAGCGGCCGCCGGGAGCGGGAGCCTGGAGGCGTGCTGGCGCCGCGTCGCCCGAGGGCGGACCTCCGACTGCGGGAGGCCCGCCCTGGAAGGGGGTGTGGGGCTTCGTGCGAGGCTTCAGCAGTTGGTCACGCAGATGTTGTAAGTGGCGGCGCAACCGGTCCGGCAGCCGATGTTGCTGCCACAACCCGCCTTGCAGTTCTCCAGCTTGTAGTCACACTTCAGCCGGCAGGTGGAGACCGTGCTCGCGGAGACCTCCTCGGACTGGGACGGCTCCTGGGAAGGCGCCGGCTCCTCGCCGGGCTCCATGGGACCACAGCCCACGGACAGCACGAGGGCCGCCATGCCCAGCAACCACGTCAGCGGGTTCTTCATGTTCGTTGCTCCTTGGTGTCGGAAGCGAGCGCTTCCCGGGGGTTCGACGTCATGTCGAAGGTCTTGGAGGATGAGGAGGCCTGGGGCCGTGAGGGATTCGGGGCCTACCGCGGCTCCTGCTCGCCGACGGTGAGCGCGAGGAGCGCCTTGAACGGGTCCTCCGCCCGCGTCCCCTGCGTCGGAGCGCCCGAGTCGCAGATGGCGCCGGGGAAGTCGGGCAGGAGGTTCACGGGGGGCTTCGGCTTCTGGGGCTCGAAGCAGCTCGTCGCGCTGGCGCCCGGGGGCGTGGCCGGGGACGGCTGCATGCTCGGGGTGCCGCAGGTGGGCCTGGGCAGCGTGTCGTCGACCTTGGGCTGGTGGATGAACCGATTGATGGAGGTGGCGCTTCCGATGCTCATGTTCCCGCTCCTGTGCGAGGGCTCTGGAGGCGTGGAAAGGCAAGGTCCGGGCCAGACGCCAAGGGCGCGGAAGGACGAGCGCGGCAGGCGCGGGTTGTAGGCCGTGGCCTACGAGTCGCGTCGGGGCTGCTGGCTGGAGCCTGCATGTCCCGGCGCGCACCTCGCGCGCCACGGCCCCACGGGGACGGCCACCCAGGGCACGCCCCTGGCGCGCGTCGCCCCTGACCCCACGAGGGCCGTCCGGCGCCTGGCGCCTGGATGACGGGGGCTCACAACCTGAGTTTGCAAGTCAAAATCGGTTCCGTATGCTTCGGGGATGGTACGCATCGACTCGGTCGAAGTGCTCGAGGGGGTCGTGGGGGAGCGCCCGCTGGGCGCGATGATGAAGTCGCTGGATGCATTGGATTCACACTGCGTCCGCTTGTTGGAGAGCTCCTCGTTCGCGGTGCTCGGCCATGTCGACGTGGATGGGCGGGCGCGCGCGACGGCGGTGGGAGGGCGCCGGGGGTTCGCGACGGTGCTGGACGCGACGCACCTGCGGCTGGAGCTGCCGGAGCCCCTTGCGCTCGACCCCACCGTGGGGTGTGGGCTGTTGTTCTTCGTGGCCGGCCTGGGGGAGACGCTGCGGGTGAACGGGCGCGCGACCCAGGAGGGGCGCGTCCTGACGCTCACGGTGGAGGAGACCTTCGTGCACTGCGCGAAGGCGCTCATCCGCTCGAGGCTCTGGAAGTCGCCGGGGCCAGCGGCGCCAGGGC
>Ga0164243_10015191_pt1 | contig 10656 bp, 8 predicted proteins | sample OricompcompostOP_FD_108781 | JGI IMG/M metagenome (GOLD analysis project Ga0164243, IMG submission 108781) | Organic Plus compost microbial communities from Emeryville, California, USA - Original compost - Organic plus compost (OP) | ecosystem: Engineered > Solid waste > Mixed feedstock >...
TACAGGATGTACACAGAATTTCGTGATCCCGATAACCTCTTTATCTAAGCCTAGCTCGTAAAGTAATTCGGTTTGTGAAGGAACAAGCGAAATAATTCGCAGATCTTTCAAGGGAACCGTCACTTCACGCTGCATTTGATCTATTACTAGCATTGTTTCCTGTTCCATTCAAACAAAGGTAGCACAATAAAAGATGTGGTTTATTGTCCCAATGCTTGTATGATATCGTACTTGGTAACGATATGGTAAGTCCCGGCATCATCCTGGGCAAGAACGGCGCCATTTTCCTTGTTGATATATTTTGTTAACTTATCGATGGGAGTGTCTAGGTTCACTACTGGGAAAGGGGGCTGCATTACATCTTTTACCAGCGAGTTTTTTGCATCGGGATGATCCAGCAAATAATTAAAAAGACCACCTTCCGAAATAGCTCCGATAAATTCATGTTGCAGCAGGACCGGAATATGTTCTATATCAAATTTTTTCATCTTGTGAATGGCGTCGCTGACAGATTCTGTAGGGCTAATAGTGACCAGGGGCAAATTTCCTCGCCCGCTTACGATATCTTTTACAGATCTAACATCGAGGAATCCCCGTTCCATCATCCACTGGTCATTGTATACTTTCCCTACATAGCGGCTACCATGATCATGAAAAACAACTACGACTACATCCGTTGGTTTAAGTAAATGTTTTAGCTGTTTAAGTCCTGCTATGGCTGATCCTGCCGAATATCCAACAAAGATGCCTTCTTCTTTGGCTATTCTCCTTGCCATAACGGCGCCGTCTTTATCGGTTACTTTTTCAAATAGGTCAATTACAGACATGTCATAGTTTGCGGGCACGAAATCTTCACCGATTCCTTCCGTGATATAAGGATAAACTTCCGACATATCTATCTTGCCGGTATCATGAAATTTTTTCAACAAAGATCCGTAGCTGTCAATAGCCCAAACTTGCACAGCGGAATTTTGTTCTTTTAAATATTTACCGGTTCCGGTAACGGTGCCCCCGGTTCCTGTTGCAACAACCAGGTGGGTGATTTTACCACCGGTTTGCTCCCATATTTCGGGACCAGTCTGTTCGTAATGCGCATCGCGGTTAGCGAGATTATCATATTGATTAACATAAAATGAATTGGGAATCTCTTTAGCTAATCTTTTAGCGACGGAATAATATGACTTGGGATCATCCGGTTCTACGTTGGTTGGGCAAACGATTACTTCGGCGCCCACGGCTTTCAGGATATCAATTTTTTCTTTGGATTGCTTATCGGTAGTGGTGAAGATGCATTTATATCCCTTAATAACGGCAGCCAAGGCTAAGCCCATACCGGTATTGCCACTTGTTCCCTCGATAATGGTGCCCCCGGGTTTTAAATACCCCTGCTGTTCTGCCACTTCCACCATCTTGATAGCCATCCTATCCTTGATCGAATTACCTGGATTAAAAAATTCCACCTTTGCCAAAACGGTACACGGAAGGTCGGATGTTACTTTATGTAATTTTACTAACGGGGTATGTCCGATCGTTTGGAGTATGTTGTCAAAATATTTCATAATAAATGAATTATGGTGATGATAATGGGAGAACAATAGTATAATATTAAGACAATTTTCTGGGTCATGGATTTTTCGGATTTAAGGATTTTACGGAATTTTGTTTATAATGAGGTCTCCATTGTTTTATATTTTTTCCAATTCTCCATAATTATGTAATCATTAGGAATTTATCATTTAGCGTAGAACAGCCATGAAATCCTTAAATACAAAAAATCCGTGACCCGTTTTAGTATATTTGCAAATATGAAATGGAAGCAAAACCGGGTATTTATAACCGGGATCGGAACCGGGGTTGGCAAAACGGTGAGCAGTGCATGTATTACCCAAGCATTGAAGGCCCAGTACTGGAAGCCGGTGCAAGCGGGGTTGGAAGAAGGGACAGATACAGCGTTTGTTGCGCAAATGATACAGCACCCGGCTAAGACCTTGCCGGAAGTTTACCGGCTTAAAACACCGGCTTCACCGCATTTAGCCGCCAGGATCGATGGGGTAGCCATTGATTTGGAACATCTTATCCATAGGGCTAATGCTTTGGAAAACACCCATCAACCGATGGTTATAGAAGGCGCGGGAGGATTGATGGTACCATTGAACGAACATCAATTCATCCTGGACCTGATCATCGCCTTGGAAGCTAGGGTCATTTTAGTAGCAGGAAATTATTTAGGAAGCATCAACCATAGTTTATTAACTGCGAAAGTATTACAGGAAAATAAAATCCCGGTTCTAGGGTGGATTTTCAGCGGGGAATATAATACGAACGAAGACGATATTGTAAGCTGGTCCAATATCCCTAAAATTGGAAGGATCCCTAAAGCCACCATCTTGGATCAGGCGTTCATTCAAGCACAAGCCATCCAACTAGAAAATAGTCTGAAAGATGCGATAGATAATATATGATGCAGCATACCAAAAAAGATATCCGGAAAGCCTATAATGATAAGCGGCTCGCGTTAACGGAAGAGGAATGGGCCATTTTAAATATGGATTTATTATTACAATTTAGTAATTTCGCACTCGAAGGAATACAATATCTTCATATTTTTCTGCCGATCCTCTCGAGAAAAGAAGTGGATACGTTTTTGTTAGCTGTATGGATTCGTGAACATTACCCAACTATTCAACTCGTAACTTCCCAATCAAATTTCGAAACTAATGACATGAGGCATGTTATTTGGTATGATGATGCAGTATTACAGGAAAATGCCTATGGTATACCCGAACCTGTTGGCGGAGATGATGTAAATCCCTTGTTAATAGACGCTGTACTTATACCGATGCTGGCATTTGATGAAAATGGTCATAGGGTAGGCTATGGAAAGGGCATGTATGATAGGTTCCTTTCACTTTGCAAGCCTAAGGTTTTAAAAATTGGCCTGAGCCTATTTGACAGTCTTCCAGCGCCCATTACCGATATTTATGCCGGTGATATTTCGTTAGACGTAGCGATAACACCGGGATCTACCTATTATTTTAATTCAAAATCGTAACGTGTTAAAAATATTATCATACCTTTTATACCCCTTTTCATTACTATACGGGTTAATTATGTGGCTTAGAAACCGTATGTACGACAAGGGGATATTGACCGCTGTAGAATTTGAAATACCCACAATTTCATTCGGCAACCTTTCCGTGGGCGGCACCGGGAAAACGCCGCATGTAGAATACCTGGTCCGCTTGTTGAAAGATCAATACAAAATTGCTTCCCTAAGCCGGGGATACAATAGGAAAACTAAAGGTTATATCCTGGCCGATGAAAAAAGCACCGCGGCCCAAATTGGAGATGAACCCATGCAGTTCCATCAAAAATTTCCCGGTATTAGCGTTTGTGTCGGGGAGGAAAGAATGCTAGCGATCCCCGAATTATTGACGGATCGCCCCGATACACAAATCGTAATCCTGGATGACGCCTTCCAGCACAGATCCATCAAACCCGGGCTAAATATCATGCTGACCGATTATAGCAGGCTTTTTACCAGGGATCACGTAGTGCCATTCGGACGGCTCCGCGAAAGCAGGAACGGCTACCAAAGGGCAGATAGCGTGATCGTGACGAAATGTCCTGCCGATTTAAGCCCGGCAGAGAAAGAAGCTATTATGAGGGAAATACAACCATTACCCCGGCAAAAAGTGTTTTTTACATATTTACAATATGGTAAAATCTACGATATGCAATCGTTGGAACCGGTGCAAATATCCTCGGAAAGCCAAATACTACTGGTTTGTGGAATAGCTAAACCCGATCCACTGGTAGCACATCTAAATGCTTTATCCGGGAAAACATTTTTAATGTCTTTCCCCGATCATTATTACTATAACGCTAGGGATTTAGAAAAAATCAAGATCGAGTATAACCATATAGATGCAAAGCAAAAGTGGATTGTAACTACTGAAAAGGATGCGGTAAGACTCAGCCTCAAGCAAAAAGAACTGGACGAGTTAGGCTTGAAAATTGCCGTGATCCCGGTAGAAGTTTCTTTTTTATTTAACGAAGGAGACTTATTTAATAATTATATTTATGATTATATCAACAAAACTTTGAATGTCCAGGAAGTTTAATCATGTGAATGGAAAGGGTTCTTTATAGAATCCATTCCCGGTTATTGAACCCCTTAAATTAATTGAAATGTCTAAAAAGAGAAAAGAGAAGAAAACGAGTAGCAGCCAGAAGAAACGTTATAGGGGCATAGTGGAAGTTACCCGTTCCGGTATGGCATTTGTTATCGTGCCTACCTTGACAAAAGATATCCTGGTAAAACAGAAGAACCTAAACTCCGCATTGGATGGTGACGAGGTTTTAGTAGATGTGATCAAGCAAGCTAAAAATCTCGGCCGCATGGAAGGTACGGTCAATGAAGTTATTACCCGTAAAAAAACAGAATTTACCGGTACCCTCCAGGTCAATAAAAATTTTGCCTTCCTAGTGCCTGATAAAGGGAACTTTATGCCCGATATTTATATTCCAGCAAATAGTTTGAAAGATGCTAAGGATGGAGATAAAGCCCTGGTGAAAATCGTGGCCTGGGGAGAAAAATCCAAGAAGCCTGTCGGTGAAATTATCGAAATACTCGATGCTTCCAATGCCAGTGACCTGGCCATGAAGGAAATATTAGTGGAAAGTGGATTCCCTTTATCCTTCCCGGATGAAGTATTGGAAGAAACGGCGCAAATTCCCGAAGGCTTACCCAAGGGAGAAGTTAAGAAAAGAAAAGATTGCCGTAAATGGCTCACCTTTACAATCGACCCGGTCGATGCAAAAGACTTTGATGACGCCATATCTTTCAGGAAAATGCGTAATGGGAAGTTTGAGATCGGTGTACACATTGCCGATGTCAGCCATTACGTTCAGCCAGGTACCGCGCTCGATAAAGAAGCCGAGAAAAGGGCCACTTCCGTTTACTTGCCGGACAGGGTATTACCCATGCTGCCGGAAAGGATATCGAATGAACTTTGTTCCTTGAGACCCCATGAAGACAAATTAACTTTCAGTGCCATCTTTCAAATGAATGAGAAAGCCGAGGTAATTAATTATTGGCTCGGTAAAACTATCATTCATTCCAAACACCGCTTTACTTACGAAGATGTACAAGAAATCATAGAAACGGGGGAGGGGCCATACGATAATGAAGTTTTAACACTAAATAAAATCGCCCGCATCTTGCGGAAAGAACGGTTTGACAATGGCGCGATCAATTTCTCATCGCAAGAAGTACGCTTCCAGCTTGATGAAACCGGCAAACCCATCGGTATAGTTGTGAAAGAAAGTAAAGAATCTCACCAGCTGATCGAGGAGTTTATGTTGTTAGCTAATAAGACGGTGGCAGCCCACGTAGCGAAAATTAGGGTCAACAAGCACCCGGTTCCATTCCCTTACAGGGTGCATGATACACCGGATGAAGAAAAATTATCCATCTTCTCTGTTTTTGCACGTAAATTTGGCTATAAATTGAATTTGCATTCACCGGAAACTATTGCAACTTCTTTTAACGAGCTTTTGGAAGCAGCCCGGGGCAATCCCGAACAACACGTGTTGGAAACCCTGGGTATCCGCACCATGGCTAAAGCAGAATATACTACTGATAATATCGGTCACTACGGTTTAGGATTCGAGGATTATTGTCATTTTACCTCTCCGATCCGTAGGTATCCCGATGTCTTGGTGCACCGTATTTTGGAACAATGTTTGGAAGGAGATATCCATCCTGATAAAACGTTGGAGAAACGTTGCCGCCACAGCTCCGAGATGGAACGCAAAGCCATGGAAGCCGAAAGGGCCGCCAACAAGTACAAGCAAGTAGAGTACATGCAGCAATTTATGGGTGAATCATTCCTAGGGGTGATTTCCGGGGTCGCTAGTTTCGGTTTCTGGGTGGAAACGGTAGAAACAAAGTGTGAAGGCTTGGTGAGTATTCATAATCTTATGCTGAAAGATGAATTCAAGTATAATGAGAGTGAATACGCCATAGAAGGACTGAACACGGGAGCGCGTTTCCGCATTGGAGACAAGGTAACCGTTAAAGTAGTGGCTGCCAACTTGGCCAAACGGCAATTGGATTATGATCTTGTCGAAGAGTTGAAAGCAACTCCGAAAGCGGCATCCCGGAAAAACAAAACAACAAAGCGAAAACCGGGGAAAAAGGATTAATAGGGTATTTATTATCATCACAGGTTTATACAGTGCAAGGTTATAACGAGCATTGAAATGAAAACTTAAACCTGTTTATACTTAAAATTATACTTTCCCATACCGTTCTAATGGTATGGGTAATTTTTAATTTTTAAAGACACATGCATTCATTTAAAGAGTTATCAGCACAGTTTGAACAGAAATTTAATACGCGGCAATTCCCGGCGAACCCAAGCAGTCTCTATGATCCGGCACAATATATTCTCGGTATCGGGGGCAAAAGGATCCGTCCCGTTTTAGTGATGATGGGTAATGAATTGTTTGATACTTTGCATAATGATGCATTGCAGGCAGCGGCGGCCATCGAATTGTTTCACAATTTTACCCTTATCCACGACGATATCATGGATAAAGCGCCGCTAAGAAGAGGGCAGCCAACTGTTCATATGAAATATAATGAATCTACGGCCATCCTCTCGGGAGATGTAATGTTGATCCAATGTTACGAGTATCTCAACAAGGTACAATCTACCCATAAAACCAAGTTGATCCAAGTGTTTAACAAGGCGGCCACGGAAGTTTGCGAAGGGCAACAACTGGATATGGATATGGAGCAAAAGTTGCCGGAACAAGTGCAGTACGATGATTACGTTTATATGATAGGTTTAAAAACGTCCGTATTGTTGGCAGCCAGCTTGCAGATGGGCGCTATCATAGGCGGGGGCAGCGAAGGAAACCAACAATTGTTATACGATTTCGGCAAAAATGTTGGTATCGCGTTCCAAATGCAAGACGATTACCTCGATGCTTTCGGGGATCCGGCAAAATTTGGAAAACAGCAGGGGGGAGATATCCAGGTAAATAAGAAAACCTTCTTATTGCTGAAAGCGCTGGAACTTTGTAATCCATCCCAAAAGGAGTTGCTGCTGCAATTGATGGAGCAAAATCCTGCCGATAAAGTAGCGCAGGTATTGGAAATATTCCGCCAATGTAAAGTTGACCAATGGGCAGAACAAGAAAAAGAGCGCTTTAAAGCACGGGCATTGGAAAGCCTGGAGAAGATAGCGGTGGTGAGTAACCGTAAACAGGCATTGAAAGAATTAACCGATTTCCTATTGATAAGGCAACATTAATCGTTGAAAATACTATATTCGCGGGGCGGCTTTCGCATATTGAATATATTTTGAATATGCCGGGAAGTTATGTATTTTAACTCGGCCAAATCTAAATAGAGTATCAAAAAAGGTTATCAACAACGATTATTAGATGTCAAACTCCCTCTTTCGCAAAAAATCTATAACAAACTTATTGCAAGATGCCCAATCCGGTATTACCGATGATCACGGGGTGGGCGGTCTTAAAAAAGTATTGAATGTAAAAGATCTAACCATGATGGGGATCGCGGCCGTAATCGGCGCCGGGATTTTCTCCACCATTGGCCAAGCTGCTTATGACGGCGGTCCGGGGGTGATCTTCTTATTCCTCATAACTGCTGTAACCTGCGGTTTTACCGCCCTGTGTTATGCTGAATTTGCATCTAGGGTTCCTGTAGCCGGTAGCGCGTATACTTATTCTTACGTGACTTTCGGTGAAATGACAGCCTGGATCATCGGTTGGGCCTTAATATTAGAATATTCGATTGGTAATATCGTTGTAGCCATATCCTGGAGTAGTTATTTTAATAATGTATTGCATGGCGTTGGTATATCGCTACCCTCATGGTTGATAACGGATTATAAAACTGCCAAGGCTACTTTCGAAACAGCAATGGCCGCGGGAACGGATACTTCGCTTATGGCTTGGGCGCAGGCCCCTACCATCGGCGGGTTAAGGGTTATCATGAATATCCCGGCATTTGTAATCGTAGTATTGGTCACTATTTTAGCATACGTGGGCATCAGGGAAAGTAAACGCAGCGCCAATTTCATGGTGGGCTTGAAGATCGTTGTTTTGCTGGTCGTTGTGGCAATCGGCGTATTTTATATCAATACCGACAATTGGACGCCGTTCTTACCGAACCAGTTCGAAGGGGTGCTGAAAGGTGTCTCTGCGGTCTTTTTTGCCTATATAGGCTTCGATGCCATTTCCACCACGGCTGAAGAATGTGCGAACCCGCAAAGGGATTTACCAAGGGGTATGATATATTCCTTGATTATTTGCACGGTCATATATGTCATCGTTACATTGGTAATAACCGGTATGGTACACTATTCCGAGTTTAACCATGTTGCGGATCCCTTGGCATATGTATTTGAGAAGATAAACATGGAAAAGATTGGCTACGTGATCTCGATTAGCGCCGTAGTTGCCGCAACTAGTGTGATCCTGGTTTTCCAGATCGGGCAACCTCGCATCTGGATGAGCATGAGCCGCGATGGATTGTTGCCCAAAAGGTTCAGTAAAGTGCATCCAAAGTTTCAAACACCTACTTTTTCCACGATTCTAACCGGGGTGATTGTAGGGGTTCCTGCATTGTTTATCGATAGTGGAATCGTAACGGACTTGACCAGTATCGGCACTCTATTCGCCTTTGTATTGGTTTGCGGCGGCGTTTTGTTGCTACCCAAAGTAGAAGACAAAGCAACGAAGAAGTTCAACCTGCCGTATATCAACGGGAGGATCATAGTTCCCGTATTAATGATCGCCTTCTGCATCCTGTTTAAAGACCGTATTGTTACGGATTTTGCCAACCTGGGAAATGAGGGCTACGAAGAAGTGCTGTTCATTATATTCTTGGTATTGGCGACAGCTATAACCGTATTGACGGCCTTAAAAAAATTGTCGTTAATCCCGGTTTTGGGGATGCTGTGCTGCCTGTACTTGATGATCGAGATCCCGGCCAAGAGTTGGGTGGTTTTCTTCGGGTGGATGGCTTTCGGGTTGACGATCTACTTTCTATATGGGTATAAAAATAGCCGTTTGGCCAAGAAAGCAGTTGCTGCCTAAAGCATCATCGATAAGAAATAATATTGTTAATTATACTACGGAAGGTTGCTAAACAGGCGGCCTTCCGTTTTTTATGGGGATATTTTCGTAAATTACAGTAAACGTTCTTTGAACCTTAAATTCAATGTTATGAACCTCATGCAAAAAATCGAAAAATGGGGGAATACGCATCATCCCGTATGGCTAGATGGCATTCGCATGTTGCTTGGTTTATATTTAATTTGGAAAGGCATTAGTTTCGTAAGTAATATCGATGTATTAACACGCATCATTGGTCAACAGCCATTTTTGACGACCGTATCCTTCTTTATTGCCCATATCATTGTGTTCGCACACTGTGTCGGCGGTTTATTAATCTTCCTCGGTTTATTAACTAGGGTCGCTGTAATAGCAAATATTCCAATTCTTTTAGGCGCGCTGATTTTTGTTTCATCACCAACAGGATTATTCCTTGTATATAATGAAACACTGGTTACCGTAATAGTATTGTTCTTGCTGATCGTCTTCCTGGTAGAAGGAAGCGGTAGGATATCCTTGGACGAATACATGCGGCGCCACCCGGAAAAACCTTCAACTTACCATCCTCATAACCCGTAGTCCCGATAAAACGTAGGTCGGTAAAATGAACCTAGATTTCGTTCACATTAGTTTCATCATTATTTTTGCAATTTTACCGGCCATACGTTTATAATGAAATATTCAATCGGAGATAAGATCATCCTGTTACATTCCAAGGAAGAAGGAAACATAGTAGACATCCTGGATGATAACATGGTAGTAGTTCAAGTAAATGGAGCAACGTTTCCCGTTTACATGGACCAAATAGACTTTCCATACTTTTATTGGTTCACACAGAAAAAGCAGGCGCCCAACTTTGACCAGGGCTCGGGCTATAACAAGCTCACACCCGGCGAAGAAATCAAGAAAGAAAAGCTGGGAGGAGCAATCCGTATGGAAAAAGGTGTTAGCCTTTCCATGCTGCCCGTATTCCAGACCGAAGGCTATGACGAGATCGTCACGCGCCTGAAATTCCATCTACATAATGAAACCAACAGGGATTACCAGGTTCATTTCCAGGTGTTCCTGAACCACAAGTTGCATTTGGAGATGAAAAACGTGGTATTAGCCTTCCAGAGTTTTTATTTGACGGATTTACTGTTCGAACAACTCAATGACAGCCCCAAGTTTGAGTTTAATTTCTCACTGAAGAAGCCCGATAAAACGATGGTGGCATCTGTAAATAAAACTTGGAAGATCAAGCCCAAACAGTTATTTGAGCAATTAAACGATTTACAAGTTAAGCAGGAAGCTACTATTAATTACCTGTTATTTGAACATTACCCGAAGCGGAATGAGCAGGAAGATTTCGATATGGAGCCGGTTACGCCCGGTCCTAATTTCGTACCGGTGCCAACGAAAGCCCAGCCTGCGGCAGCCTCCCAGCAACCTAAGTACGAGCTGGATTTGCATATAGAGAAGTTAGTTGACGATTGGGAACATCTAGATAACCTTTCCATA